>Ga0335078_10009254_pt1 | contig 14601 bp, 10 predicted proteins | sample Lox_Sample_32_FD_206711 | JGI IMG/M metagenome (GOLD analysis project Ga0335078, IMG submission 206711) | Soil microbial communities from Loxahatchee National Wildlife Refuge, Florida, United States - Lox_Sample_3.2 | ecosystem: Environmental > Terrestrial > Soil > Wetlands | place: USA...
GAGCATGCCGACGCCTTTGGTGTCGAGCGACTGGAACGGATCCGCAGGAAAAACGCCGGCTTTTTTCTCGTCAACGTAGTCTGGGAGGAAACGGCCGGCATCATCGCGGGAGAGTCCCATGGTGGTTTGGGTAAGATCGTTGGTGCCGAAGGAAAAAAATTCGGCGACTTCGGCAATCTCATCCGCGAGCAGAGCAGCGCGAGGAAGCTCGATCATGGTGCCCACGAGATACGGAAGTTTGACGCCCGATTCCTTGATGATGGCGTCGGCGACGCGGCGCGTGGCTTGCTCGAGAATACTGAGTTCTTTTTTGTCGAGGGTGAGCGGAATCATGATTTCAGGTAATACTTTAACTCCGCTCTTCTGGCAGTCTATGGCGCCTTCGATGATGGCGCGCACCTGCATCTCCAGAATTTCCGGATAAGTGATGGACAAACGGCAGCCGCGATGGCCGAGCATGGGGTTGGCTTCGTGCAGCTGTTCGACGCGGCGAGCGACCTTTTCGACATCGAGGCCGAGGTCCTTGGCGAGCTCTTCCTGTTTCTTGCGATCGTGAGGAACGAACTCGTGAAGGGGCGGGTCAATGAGACGGATGGTGACCGGGAGGCCGTCCATGGCCTTGAAAATGCCCGTGAAGTCGCGGCGCTGGAACGGCAGGAGCTTGTTCAGAGCCTTGACGCGGTCTTCGCGGTTGTCCGCGAGGATCATTTCCTGGATCGCGCGCTGGCGCTCGGCGCCTTTTTCAGGCTGCTCGAAGTCGGTGAAGAACATGTGCTCCGTGCGGCAGAGGCCGATGCCTTCCGCTCCCATTTCGCGAGCTTTGCGAGAGTCCTGGGGTGTATCGGCATTGGTGCGCACGCCGAGTTTGCGGGTCTGGTCCACCCACTTCATCAAGACGGCGAAGGACTTGGGCAGCTCAGGAGAAACGAGAGGCTGGGCGCCGAGGTAGACAATACCCTGGCTGCCGTCGAGGGTGACCCAATCGCCTTGCTTGACGGTCTTGCCGCCGGCGTTCATGGTTTTGGAGGCATAGTCAATACTGACTTTTTCCGCCCCTACGATGCAGCACTTGCCCCAGCCGCGAGCAACGACGGCAGCGTGGCTGGTCTTGCCGCCAGTGGCGGTGAGGATGCCTTGAGCGACGGCCATGCCGCCGACATCCTCTGGGCTGGTTTCGCGGCGGACGAGGACGACTTTTTCCTTGCGTTCGGCCCAAGCTTCGGCTTCCGCGGCAGTGAAAACGACCTTGCCGACGGCGGCGCCGGGGACGGCGTCAATGCCGTAGGCGAAAATAGTGGACTCGAGAGTCTTGCGGTCCACCTTCACATCAATGACGGGATAGAAGAGGCGCTCGATGTCTTCGGGCTTAATGCGGAGAATGGCATCTTCCTTGGTGATGAGCTTTTCGTTGGCCATGTCCACGGCCATGCGGAAGGCGGCAGCAGGAGTGCGTTTGCCGGTGCGCGTCTGCAACATGTAGAGCTTGCCTTCTTCTACGGTGAATTCCATATCCTGCATGTCGCGATAGTGTTTTTCAAGTTTTACTCGAACTTTTTCGAGCTGGGAATAGACCTTGGGCATAGTCTTGGCCATTTCCGTGAGGTGCATGGGAGTGCGGATGCCGGCGACGACGTCTTCACCCTGGGCGTTCACGAGATAGTCGCCGTAAAATTCCTTTTCGCCGGTGGAAGGATTGCGTGTGAAGCAAACGCCGGTGCCGGAGCTTTCACCCGTATTACCGAAGACCATCTGGACGACGTTGACGGCGGTGCCGAGGAGACCGGTGATTTTTTCGACGCGGCGATAGGTAACGGCTTTCTCTGCCATCCAAGAACCGATAACGGCGCCAATCGCGCCCCAAAGTTGCTCGATGGGGTCTTCGGGAAAGTCCTTACCGGTCTTGTTGCGGAAGTGTTGCTTGTATTCGGCGACGAGCTCCTTCCAGCCGCTGGCGGGGACTGCGGTGTCTTCCCTCACGCCGAGGCGGTCTTTCATGGCGCGGAGGCGATGTTCGAGTTCGTCCTTGGGGAGATCCATGACCACGGTGGAGTACATCTGAACGAAGCGGCGAAAGGCGTCGTAAGCAAAACGCTCGTTTTTTGTGGAGGCGGCGAGACCTGCGACGCTCTGGCTGTTAAGGCCGAGATTGAGGATGGTTTCCATCATGCCGGGCATGGAGCGCGCGGAGCCGGAACGAACGCTGACGAGCAGAGGGTTCTTGGGGTCGCCGAGTTTCTTACCAGTGGCCTTTTCAAGTTTCTTGACGTTGTCGGCGACCTGCTTCTTCAACTCGGATGGATACTTCTTGCTATTCTTGTAGAAGTAATCGCAAGCCTCGGTGGAGATGGTGAAGCCGGCGGGTACGGGAAGACCAATCTTGGTCATTTCCGCAAGACCGGCACCCTTTCCGCCGAGAACCTCGCGCCACTCGCCATCACCCTCTGCTTTGCCTGCACCGAAAAAATAGACCCATTTCTTCACAGTGTGCCTCGTTTCACGATTAGGATTTGCGACCCTGAGTATACGACGATGCGGGCTTTGAAACTCTCCGGGAGCGAACCGCAGGCGTGTCGGCACGCCGACCGGCTCGGATCGTTCAAGGGCCCGATACAACACTTAAAGTAATACTTTCACTTCTTAACCACGGCCATCGCCGCCAATTTCCGAAAAATCAGCGATGGTGGTGAACTCACGGAGGAGCTCCGAAAGCAACGCAAGACGGTTTCTGCGCACGGCTTCCTGCTCCGCCATCACCAGCACTTCATCAAAGAAACGGTCCACGGCGGGACGCAGGCCAGCGATGACTTCGAGGGCCTCTTTGTGGCGGCCGGCGCGTTTTTCTTCGCCGAGGCGGACCGCCGCGGTGCGCATCGCGGCGTAGAGCGCGCGCTCGGCTTCGGAATCAAAGAGCTCAGCCCTGATCGCCTGGCCGTCGGGAGCTTTCGTTCCCGCTTTCTCAAGGATCTTTCGGATGCGCTTGAAGGAAACGGCGAGAGGCTCGAAGTTCTTTGAGCGACGAATCGCCTTTAAGGCTTCGAGACGCCGGCGAGCGTCCACGAGATCGTCGGCACCGGCGCGGAAGACCGCATTGATTTCGTCGTATGCAAAGCCTTCCCGTTCCCGGAAGACGAAGCGCGCGCGGTCGAGAATAAAATCCATGACCTGAGCGGTTTGTTCGGGAGAGAGACTACGCTTCGGAGGATTGGTATGCAGTGCCTTGCCTGCGGTCTCAACGGCGAGCGAGAGGGTCACGGGAAGCTTTTTCTCCAGGATGATTTTGACGACGCCGAGGGCAGCGCGGCGCAGGGCGAAAGGATCACTGGAGCCGGTAGGGACGAGGCCGACGGCGAAGCAGGCCACGATGGAATCAAGTTTATCGGCGAGAGCAACGGCAGAGCCGCAGAGATTGCGCGGGATCGGATCGTCGAGACCGACGGGGCGATAGTGATCGTAGATGGCGTCGGCAATTTCGGCAGGCTCGCCTTGAGCGCGGGCATAGAGGCCGCCGACAATACCTTGCAATTCAGTGAATTCGCGGACCATCTCGGTGACCAGGTCGCACTTGGCGAGTTCGGCGGCGCGGTCGGCATCGGCGACGTGCGCGTGAAGCAGGCCGGCGTTGAACCATTGTTCGGCAAGCCAGCGAGCGATGGCCCGGACACGTTCGACCTTGTCGCGGTAGCTGCCGAGGCGGGATTCGTAGGTGACACGTTCGAGTTTGGGGAGATAGTCGGCGAGCCGACATTTCTGATCGGACTTCCAAAAAAACTGGGCATCGGCGAAACGGGCCTTGAGAACCCGTTCATGACCGATGCGTACAAGCCCCTTCGGATCCTTTGCAAGGTTGACGACCGCCAGGAAATTGGGAGCAAGATCGCCGCCGCGCTTTTCCACGGCGAAGTACTTTTGGTGACCACGCATGACGGTGATCAGAATCTCGTCGGGAAGGCGCAGGAAAGAAGGATCGAAGGAACCTTCAATCACCGTGGGGAATTCGTTGAGATAAGTGACTTGCTTGAGCAGTTCCGGGTCTTCGTGAGCGCGGCCACTTCCCTTTTTCGCGACGGAGGTCAGTTCGGAGTCAATCTTGGCGCGACGCTCGGCAGGCCGAAGTATAACGCCGTTGGCGCGGAGTTTCTTTTCATAATCAAGGAAGTTCTTGACGCGGATTCGCGAGACACCGAGAAAACGATGACCGCGGGTCGTGTCGCCAGCGGGGATACCTCCGAAGGAGAACTTGAGGGGCTTGCCATCGAGGAGGGCGACGATCCAACGGATGGGCCGGATGAAGCGCGCTCCATCCAGGCCGGTCCAGGTCATAGTGCGAGGCCAGGAGAGATCGTGAATCAAGCGAGGCAAGAGCTCGGAGAGGATGGCTTCGGTGAGGCGGCCGCGTTTCGTTTGACGCGCCGCGAGGTATTCGCCCTTGGGGGTTTGGGTGAGGTAAACGTCGTGGAGGGCGATGCCTTGCTTCTCGGCGAAGCTGACGGCGGCGCGGGTCGGCGCGCCGACCGGATCGTAGGCCACCGACTTCGGGGGGCCGGTCACTTCGGAGACGACGTCCGCCTGCTTCAAGGGCAAACCCTCTGCCCAAAGAACCAAACGACGAGGAGTAACAAAGGATTCGGCGCGGACGCCCTCCGCAAGACTCTCGGCAGCAAGCAGCTTCTCGAAAGCCAGTTTCATCTCCTCTTCGGCCCGGGGTAGCATGCCGGCGGGAATCTCTTCGCAGCCGACCTCGAAGAGAAGTCCGGCACGGCGCTCCGCGACTTTCTGCTTTGCGCGCGGAGGTTTCATCGGGCCACCTCCGGGCTCTTCACGGGGGTGCCGATTTGCTCGAGATACGCGGCGGCGGTGCGGCAAGCGATCCCGCGAACGCGAGCCATCATGGCGGCGCGCTCCGTCGTGGAGATGACACCGCGAGCATCGAGGAGATTGAAGAGGTGCGAGCACTTCAGGCAATGATCATAGGCGGCGAGAAGCGGGTAGCGCGGGCGTTCAGTCGGCTGGATGCGCGGCCAGCCGTCCAGAATCTCTTTGGCTTGCTTTTCGTGAAGATCGAATTCGGAGCGAATGGATTTGGCGTCGCTGCGGTCAAAGCTGTACTCGGAGAACTGGCGCTCTTCGGCAAGACGGATCTCGCCATAAGTCTTGTCCGCAGACCAGCGCAGGTCATAGACATTTTCCAGGCCTTGCAGGAATGCGCAAATGCGCTCAAGCCCGTAGGTCAGTTCGACGCTGATGGGGTCGAGATCAATTCCGCCGCTTTGCTGGAAGTAAGTGAACTGAGTGATTTCCAAACCGTCGAGAAGGACCTGCCAGCCGATCCCCCAAGCTCCAAGCGTGGGCGATTCCCAGTTGTCTTCCTCAAAGCGAATATCGTGTTCGCGGAGATCAATACCGATCGCCGAGAGGCTTCGCAGGTACATATCCTGGACATCGGCAGGTGAGGGCTTCAGGATCACTTGAAATTGCGAATGCTTGTAGAGGCGGTTGGGATTCTCGCCGTAACGGCCGTCGGCGGGCCGACGACAGGGCTGTACGTAACCGACACGATAGGGAGCGGGACCGAGGACGCGCAAAAAGGTTTCCGGATGCATGGTGCCGGCGCCGACCTCGACATCGTAGGGTTGCTGGAGTACGCAGCCTTCCTTCACCCAAAAATGGGAGAGGCGCAGAATTAAATCCTGAAACGTGAGACCTTTCTTTACTTCAAGCTTTACTTTAGGTGTCAAGACTTCTCCAAAAGTTCACGCGTCGGCAATTTCTTTTCCGAGTGATATTCGATCCAGTTCAGAGCGGCTTCACGCAATTCCTGAAGTGCCGATTTCTTCTCCGCCGGCAGCTCCATTTGGTCAAGACGCTTCACCGCGAAGGATTCGGCGAGTTCCCTGCTCGGGTGCAGGATCGGGCGCATACCTGGACGCTGACAATTCCCGCAATAAATGCAGGGACCGGAATTCCAATGGAATCCCGGCAGGGCACCCAACGCCGAACCGCAAGACGCACAGCGGTCGAGAGGGGGAAGCCATCCACCCAGCTTGACGGTCCAGAATGCAAAGTAAGCCAAAGGAAGGGTCCAATCGGCACGCCGCTCGACCTCCCTGGCCGTCAGCAGGACGAGGCGAAACATAGACTCAGCGGATTCACGTTCTGGAAGCACGCGTTCGACGATCTCGCTTACGACCGCGAGGCCAGTACTGAGACCATAATCGCTCTGGGCCTTGTGGAACGATTCCAGAAGGTCGCACTGCTGAATCCGAACGAGGTCGCGTGTCTCCCGCTCGACGAACCACATCTGCACGTGGGACAGCAACTCCAAAGTCGAGCCATAGCGGTTCTTCAGCCGCCTGGCGCCCGAAGCAACGCCGCGCATGCGGCCTGTACTTCGGCCAAGGAAGCTGACGAGGCGATCCGCTTCGCCTAGTGGATACGTTCTCAGAATGATGGCTTCCGTTTCCCGGGCGGGCATGATGCGTCGGCGCGCCGACCCCGCTGACGATGAGAGCGCGGCACAATCTGAAACCGCACACAACATCGAACACAATTTCATACCACACGCGCCGCGCCCACGCAACGAGAGCGGATCCTTTCTGAGGAAAAATTTACTTCCTATCGAGTGCGAGTGAAGAGTGGACCAAAGAAGCCAAACCAAATTGGGGCGCTCCCAGCAGAAAAAACAGAGAGAAGTGGGAAAAGGAAGTTCTTCGAGAGTGCGCCTCTCTGAAAGAAAGGTGAACGTAAGCTGCCCAATTCCAAGAAGAAAACGCCGCCTCCGGATTCTGTTAACCAGAGAATTTGCGGGAAATTTATTATCGGACACATCTGGCGATTCAACCTCTTCGCCCGCGCTTTGCAATTTGGCGAGTTTCCGGTACGCTGCCGCACGGCATGCCGACACCGCTGGTTGACGTGACCGGATTGGGCGAGAACGCCGTGGACATTGTTCTGCGGCTGCGGCAGTTCCCTGCTCCGGACGGCAAGGTGGAAATCCACTCGGTGACCACCCGTCTGGGCGGTCAAATTGCGACAGCGCTGGCGGCGATCCGCATGTGGGGACTGAAGGTGCGCTACATCGGGAGCGCCGGGGATGACTCGAGCGCGGAACTACATGCGAAGGAGTTTGCACGGCTTGGCGCGGAGGTTCATCTCCGGACGATACGCCACACACCCAGCCGGCTGTCGTACATTCTGGTGAACGAAGCTTCGGCGACGCGCGGAGTTCTGTGGAGGAGGGACAGGAAGTTGCTTCTCAGGCCATCAGACCTCAAGAAGGAGTGGATCGTCCGCTCGAAGCTGCTGTTGATTGACGGGGAAAATCCGTTGGCTTCGCAAAGGGCGGCACAGTGGGCGCGATCCGCAGGGACATCAGTGGTCTGCGATTTCGACACGGCGACGACGGATGCGGACATGCTGTTGCATGACGTGGACTATCCGGTTCTCTCCTCGGCTTTGACTCAATACCTGGCCGAAAGTCCGGACTACCTGACCGCACTTCCCTTGCTGATGCAGCGCTATAAATCAAGGCTGATTTGCACGACGCTTTCCGAGCAAGGAGCGCTGGCTTGGGACGGCGAGTCCTTCTGGTACGCTCCAGCATATCGCGTGCACGCAGTGGATACGACCGGAGCGGGGGACCTATTCCATGCCGGGTTTACGTTCGGACTGCTACAGGGATGGGGTTGGCAGAGGATAATGCATTTTGCCTGCGCTGCGGCTGGATTGAACTGCACGGCCCAGGGTGCGCGGGGAAGAATTGGATCGGTCCGCACGATTGAAGCGCTTTCCCGCTCGAGAAGCCGAAATTTGCCTCTGTATTCCGCCCGCGAGCTGAAAAGAGCCGCCGAGCACGCGCGCCACCTCAGGAGCTGAAACAGCCGATCCATGTTCATTCCACTGAAGGACCTGAATCCGCACCGGACGTATCCCGTAGTAAACACGACTTTGATCGTGCTGAACTTTGTGGTTTTCATTTATGAACTCATGCTTCCGCCGCAATTGTTCAAGATCTTCATGACGGTGAACGCGACGGTGCCGGCTCGCTTCCCCGTATGGCTGGCGGGGCACATGAGTTTCGGCGCAGCGTTCCTGCCCATTATTACGAGCATGTTCCTCCATTCGGGTTGGCTGCACATCCTGGGCAACATGTTGTTTTTGTGGATCTTTGGAGACAACGTCGAGGATCATTTTGGCCATATCGGCTATCTCTTTTTTTATTTCCTGTCGGGCATTGCCGCGGGGTTCCTGCACATCATCTTCAATCTGCATTCAGCGGTTCCGGCTCTGGGAGCAAGCGGCGCCATCTCCGGAGTTATGGGCGCCTATGCGGTTTTGTACCCCCGCGCCAAGGTGCTGACGCTGGTGTTGATCTTCCTGGTGCCGATCCCGGCGATCATCATCCTGGGCTACTGGTTCGTGTTGCAATTCCTGGAGGGAGTGAGCTCTCTCGGAGGGATCACGACGGGAGGAGTGGCCTGGTGGGCGCACATTGGCGGATTCATTTTTGGAAGCCTGCTGACCTGGGCGGTCAAGCGACGATAACGCCCGAGGCTTAAAGTTTTGCTTGAAGGGACCGTGGGTGGCTAAACAGCGACTCGCTTCGCCAGCCAATCCCCTACCTCCCCAGTCTTCTTGTCGCCGCCGAGGTCTGGAGTAACGAACCCTTCCTGGATGCTCGAGTGCACCGCGCGCCTGAGAGTGTCGCCCTCGTTCTTCATGCCCAGGAAGTCGAGCATCATCGCCGAAGCGAGTACGGAGCCGAGGGGATTGGCAATTCCTTTTCCGGCGATATTCGGAGCGGAGCCATGAACAGGCTCGAAGAGCGAGGTTTTTCCAGGATGGATGTTGCCGGAGGGCGCCAGGCCGAGGCCTCCGGCAAGCTGCGCTCCGAGGTCGCTGATGATGTCGCCGAAGAGGTTGCAGGTCACGATGACGTCAAACTGGCGGGGATCGCGAACGACTTCCATGGCCAGAGTATCAATATAGAGGTGGCGCGAATCGACATCCGGGTATTCCCGGCGCACTTCCTTGAACACACGCTGCCAGAGATCATGGGCAAAGGTCATGGCGTTGGATTTGTCGCTCATGCACACGCGTTTGAGGCCGTTGGAACGGGCGTACTCGAAGGCATAGCGGATGATGCGTTCGACGCCCTTGCGGGAATTCACGTCTTCCTGAACAGCAATCTCGTCCGCAGTTCCTTTCTTGAAGAAGCCGCCGACGCCAACGTAGAGGCCTTCGGTGTTTTCGCGGAAGACCATGAAATGGACGTCATTTTCCGAGCGGCCGCGCAAGGGGGTGAGGCGTTCGTGCAGGAGATCCACGGGACGCGCATTAACGTAGAGATCGAGCTTGAAGCGGAGGCCAAGAAGAATATCTGCGGCGTGCTGGTTGGAAGGGACGCGGGGATCACCGAGAGCGCCGAAGAGGATGGCGTCGAAGTCGTCGCGGAGCATTTCGACAGCGCCTTCGGGGAGCGTCACGCCCTCGCGGAGAAACTTGTCTGCACCCCAATCGAACTCGACGAACTCGACGGCACGATTCGAGCGCCCCACGGCAGCGCGGATCACTTTGACGGCTTCTGGTGTGACCTCCTTGCCGACGCCGTCGCCGGGAATTAAGGCGATGCGTGCCGCGGGACCTCCGTTGCGAAGGGGGACGGCGCTCAATGTGTGGCTCCGGTGCCGTATTGTTTCATTAGCTTGGCGGCTTGCCAATCATTCATGTAAAACGCTCCTTGCGAACGGTCAGGGCCTCGATGCGATCCAGCCGCGGCCGGTAACCGATGCCGGGACCTTCCGGAACGCGAATGGTGCCATGCGATGATACTTCGACCTCGGGCTCGATGATGTCTTCCCGCCAATAACGTTTGCTGGCGGAGACGTCTCCCGGAAGGATGAAATTGGGAAGCGTGGAGAGAGCGATGTTGTGAGCGCGACCGATTCCGGATTCCAGCATGCCTCCGCACCAGACTGGGATTGCGTTTTGTTGGCAGAAGTCGTGGATCGCACGAGCGGGAGTGTAGCCGCCCACCCGGCCAAGCTTAATGTTGATAATCCGGCAGGCTCCAAGAAGGATTGCGGCACGGGCTTGTTCCTCGGTGTGGATACATTCGTCGAGACAGATGGGAGTCTCGAGGCGTTTTTGTAGCTCGACATGGCTGTAAAGATCATCCCAGCCGAGAGGCTGCTCAATCATCATGAGATAGAACTCTTCGAGTTGCTTCAGGAGGGGCCAATCTTCGAGGCGGTAGGCGGAGTTGGCGTCCACCATCAATTTGATTTGCGGGAACTCATGGCGGAGCCGACGCACCGGCTTGAGGTCGTAGCCAGGCTTGATCTTGATTTTGATGCGCTGGTAGCCTGCTTCAAGTTCCACTTGAACCGCAGAGACGAGCTCTTCAAGTGATGGTTGAATGCCAATGGATACGCCGCTGGCAATTTCCTGGCGGACGCCACCAAGCAGCTTCCATAGAGGTAGATTCTTATGCTTCGCCTCGGCATCCCAGATTGAGGCCTCAAGTGCGCCTTTGGCCATGTTGTGGCCGCGGACCCAGGCGAGAACCTTCCAAACTTCAGCGGCGCGGGAGAATTCCCTATCTCTCAGCAATGGCCACAAGAACTCCCGGAGGATGAGCCAAGCGGTATCCGTGGTTTCAGGGCTGTAGGACGGCGTTTCGCCCGCGACGCATTCTGCCCAACCGGAGACTCCGTCCACGAGCGATTCGACCAGAATGATGCGACGGCGTTCAGTGCGTTCCAAACTGGTCTCAAAGGGGGCGGCCAGCGGCATGTGCAGCTCGCGAAGAACAATCTCGTTGACGCGCATACCCTTTCCTTAGAAATCGCTCCACGGTGCGAGCAGATAGGCCGGATCGGCGGGCAAGGTGCGCACCGCCAGGGCGGCATAACCTTTCCCGAACCAGTTTGAAAATTCTGTCCGGAGTCTCGCCTGGGTACCTTGGACGCGAGTGGGGTCGTTTGCTTTCCACTGCTCGAGCTCCGCGGGAAGATGAATCGTCGCCGGGGCTTCGAGAGGGTCGTTCGTTTCGCGCGCGATGGCTGCCAGAACCCGCGGGGAATCCAGATACCACTCGGCGACCAGACGATCCGTGGCCAGGCCGCGATGCAGCGGACTGGAGGTGATGCCATAGAGATTGGGCAGGTAGCGCCGGCAGATTGCACCCAAACGATTGAGATTAAAGTGCGCGTTGCGGAGCTCCAAGGGGTCGAAGGTCCACTCGATGAGGCGAATACCCCGGCCCAGGGCTTCTTCACGTTGAAACATCTTTAGGCTGCGGCCGACTCCACGGTCCCGGTAACCAGCGGCGACTCCCGTCATGTGGGAATGCAAGTAGGGGGCGCCATTGCGAAGGCCAACGAGAGCCAGCGTGTAACCGACCAAGCGCCGGTTGTCGAAGGCGCCAAGGACCTGGCCGCCCGTTTCGACGGCGATGATAAACGTCGTCGAAGGCTCGACGTCTAGATCGGCTTCGCCCCAGATTTCGCGCTGCAAGTCCACGCACGCCTGGAACTCTTCGAGCGAGTCGCATTTGCGGACGGTCAGGCTGGTCATAGGATTCATCAGGCCCGGGATTTCTTTGCGGTCAATGGGCGCTGCTTGGCGCGATTCCATAATTCTTCCATTTCCTGGCGGGGCACCGCGGCAAGTTCGCTGCCGTCTGCGCGGGCTGCGCTTTCCATCTCACGAAACCGGGCGGCGAACTTTGCGTTCGCGGCCTTGAGTGCAATTTCGGGATCCACCCCAAGAAAACGAGCCAGGTTCACTGCGGCAAAGAGGAGGTCGCCGATCTCTTCTTCGATCGCGCGCGGAGATTTGTCTTGCAGGGCGGCGCGCACCTCGGAGGATTCTTCGGCTAGTTTATCCAACACGCCTTCGGGGTTTTCCCAGTCGAAGCCGATCCGAGAGGCGCGGCGCGTCAATTGGAAGCCCTCCATCATGGCGGGCAAAGTGTGCGGGATGCCGTCGAGGAGGGACGCCGGCGCTTTTTGATCGGAAGAATCGCCGGAGGAGACTAAAGCTTTTCGCTCCTCGGATTTGATCTGCTCCCAGTTCTTGAGGACTTCGGCGGCGTCGCGGGCACGCTTTTCACCAAAGACGTGGGGGTGGCGGCGCACCATCTTCTCGTGAATTTCGCGAATCACATCGCTGATGGTGAAGCGGCCTTCTTCCCGCGCGATCTGCGCGTGGAAAACGACCTGGAGAAGCAGGTCACCCAACTCCTCGGCGAACTTGGCGTCGCTGCCGCTCTCGAGCGCGTCGAGCACCTCGTAGGCTTCCTCGATCAGATAGGTTCTTAGCGAGGCGTGGGTTTGTTCACGGTCCCAAGGACAGCCACCGGGAGCCCGGAGCCGGGCTTGTAATGCGACGAGACGCTCAAACCAAGCGCCCGGCGCATCGCTTCGGGCGACGCTGCTTCCTGGCTTCTTACGGCTCGCACGCTTTGATCGTCTACTTTTCGACGGCGGCATTTCGCGGGTTGAGTGCTCTTCGATTTCAAAGGCTCCACTTTACGGGGAGCCCATTCATTTTACAAGCAGCCGCGATGCGCGCTCCAATTGACCTGTCCGAGCGTGAGCCATGCTAGACTTAGGAGAAATCCATGAAAGAGGTTTTCCTTTGCCCGACAACAAGTCTGAAGAGAGCTTTCGCGTCATAGACCGCCGGCCGTTTACCTCGGAGGGGGAACTGCGCCAGGAAGTTGTTGAAGAAGAGGCACGCGAATCCGCCCGGGAACAAGCCAAGCCTCCCGCGGAAACGAAACCGGAGGCGTCTCCATCACCCGCACCTCCGGCGGATGCCCCGAAGCGGTCACCGGCATTTGAGAGTTTGATCCGGATGATTGGGAGCAATGCCGCGATGGTTTTGGGCGCGTATACGGATCCGCGAACCGGCCAGGCCATGATTGACCCGGAGGCGGCACGCGAACTGATTGACATGCTCGATGCGCTGCACGAAAAGACCAAGGGCAAACTGGCGCCGGAAGAGGAGCACTTGCTGCTGGACCTTTCGGGAAAACTGAAAATGACCTACCTGGAAATCAACCAAGCGCTCGCAGCGCAGGCCACACAAGCGAAGGCAAAGACCCGCTAGTGTCGCCTAACGGCAGCGCGAGATCATCTACGGTCTTGCAGCAAAAGAATTCCGAACCATGCCTTCGCGATCAATACAACTGACGGTTCTCGGATCCGGCACCTCCATGGGTGTACCGTCGTTGGGATGCCACTGCACCGTGTGCGAATCCCGCGATTCGCATGATAAACGGCTACGATCTTCCGTTCTTCTTTCCCGTGACGGGCGAAACGTGGTGATTGATACGACTCCCGACTTTCGCCAGCAGGCGCTGCGAGCAGGACTGGACAGGCTGGACGCGGTGGTGCTTACTCATGCCCATGCCGATCACATCCAGGGATTCGACGATATCCGCCCCTTTACGCTCAGGCAGAAGGCCGATATTCCCGTTTACGCCAGTGCGGAAACATTTCGAGTTTTAAGGCGAGCCTTTTCTTATGTGTTCGACGATCAGCCGAAGTTGAGCACTGTTCCGAGCGTCTCATTGCACGTAATTGACGGTCCGTTCGAGCTGCTGGGAGTTCGCTTCGTGCCCGTGCCGCTGGTTCACGGAGATATGAGCGTGCTGGGGTTTCGTTTTGGAAGCGCGGCCTACCTCACAGACTTTAGTTCCGTGCCTGAGGCATCATTAGCGCTTCTGCACGATCTGGGAGATTTAATCCTGGATGCTCTGCGGGATGAACCGCACCCCATGCACCAGACGGTGGAACAGGCGCTCGCTCTGGTTGGGCGGGTGAAGCCGCGGCGCGCATGGTTCACGCACATTGCCCATGAACTTTCCCATGAAGCAACAAACGAGCGGCTGCAAAGGATGGGCCATTCGAATGTACAGCTTGCTTACGACGGGCTGAAAATCGAAGTGCGAACAGAAACGCAAGATAGAATGCCGCCGAACGGCCCAGGCAAAGATACGCGCGATTCCTCGCTTGCTGTGTTCGCCTCCTCGACGGAATGGAAGTCCCGCTACGCGCCAAGCGGCCGGGGCAGTGTTCTGGCCATCGGCAATTTTGATGGGATACACCTGGGGCATCAGGCGATCCTTCGTGAGGCGGTGGCGCGGGCGAGCCAGAATGGAGGGGTCGCGACGGCACTTACTTTCGAGCCGCCCCCGTTGAAAGTCCTGCGGCCGGAATTTGCGCCTAAAAGAATCTCCACAAATTCCCAGCGAATCGAACGGTTCCAGTTTCTCGGGATGGAAACGGCAGTCGTGCTGCCGTTTACACTCGATCTTGCCAAGCTGGCACCCGAAGAATTCGTGAGAGACATTCTCGTGAATGATTTGAACGTGAGGGCGGTGCTTGTCGGGGAAAACTTCCGATTCGGGCACAAGCAGGCGGGAGATGCGGCGCGGCTTCGCGAATTGGGGACCGAACTGGGATTCGAGGTCCTGATTCTCCCGCCGGTTATCTGCCGAGGAGAGATTATTTCCAGCACGGCGATCCGCCGCGAGATTGCCGCGGGTAATGTGAGCGATGCGGGGCGCATGCTGGGGCGCCCGTTTGCATTGAC
>Ga0335078_10009255_pt1 | contig 14601 bp, 11 predicted proteins | sample Lox_Sample_32_FD_206711 | JGI IMG/M metagenome (GOLD analysis project Ga0335078, IMG submission 206711) | Soil microbial communities from Loxahatchee National Wildlife Refuge, Florida, United States - Lox_Sample_3.2 | ecosystem: Environmental > Terrestrial > Soil > Wetlands | place: USA...
CTGCAGATGGCGATGTTTCCCTACGTCGGTGCGTTTTTTCTCCGATTCTGTTTGTTCTTCGACAAAATCGTGGCACTCTCTCTGCTGCCGATTCTCTTCATCGCATTCGGCATCGACGAACTGTCGAAAATCATGCTGATCCTGATCGGCGTCGCACCCACCATCATTCTGGACACGTTCAATCTCACAAAGAGCGTGCCGAGCGAACAGGTAGTCAAGGGGTTCACGCTAGGCGCCGACGATTCCGCCATCACCTATCGCATCGTGTTCCCGCAAATCATGCCGCGCATCATGAACAGCATTCGCTTGAATCTCAAAGCCGTGATGTTGTTTCTTTTTGCCGGCGAAATGATTGCGTCCACCGACGGACTGGCGTATCGCATCGCGCTGTTGCGCCGCCATATGGGGATGGACACCATTCTTCCTTACGTGCTCTGGGTCGCCCTGCTGCTTTTCCTCGTGGATGCCGGGATGAGCATGCTCAACCGAAAGCTTCATCCGTGGTTTCAGGAGGCATGATTGGCTGACATAGCGGTTCGCCTCCAGGATGTCCACGTCGATTACCCGGTGCAGGGCGGCGGAACGCGGAAAATCCTCAACGGCATCGATCTGGAGATTGACGCGGGCGAATTTGTCTCGGTTGTCGGGCAGACCGGCTGCGGGAAATCGACGCTGCTGCGCTTGATTCTGGCGGAAGAAAAGCCCACCTCCGGCCGAGTGCTGGTGGGTGGGCGCGAGCGCTCGCAGCCGGATCGTTTCTGCGGCTACGTGCCGCAACGGTATTCGCTGTTCCCCGATAAGACCGTTTTATCGAACGTGACGTTCGGCCCGGAGGTCACCGGACTGCGCGGCTTTTCGCGCCTGACTCCCGGCGGCCGTGCGCGATTGCGCGAGTTTCGCGAAGAAGCCATGCGTTATCTGCGCCACACCGGCCTCATGGATTCGGACGCGGGCAAGTATCCCCATCAGTTATCGGGCGGCATGCAGCAACGTGTGGCGATTGCACAGGCACTCATCATGAAGCCGCCGGTCCTACTGATGGACGAAGCCTTCAGCGCGCTCGATCCGGGAACTCGCGCGGGAATGCAACGGCTGATCCGCGAGTTGTGGCGCGAAAGCGGCACGACCATCGTTTTCGTCACGCACAACACGCGCGAGGCGGTCTGCCTGGGCACTCGAATTATCGCGCTCGCCAAAGAAGGCTCGGGCGAGCAGGGCTCGTCCATCGCGCTCGATCTTTCCGTACCGCATGCGAATTTCGATTCCGATGAAGAGGAGATCCGGCGGCTGATTCGTGAAGTGGAAGCCGCAACTATCCCGCGAAGCGCGGACCGCGGGCGCAGCGTGCCGATAGCGGTGCACGCCGGCTCGCCCGACTAAACTGGTTCTGTTCTACAATCACAAACTATGTCTTTTTACAAAACTCATGCGCCCAAGTACCGCGAACACAATCGCGCGCTGCCCGACTTCCAGGAGCTGGAAGGCATGCGCGCGCTTCGCGAGGAAAAGACCATCCCGCTCAAACAGTGGCAGGAGGAAGTGCGGCGCGGCAAAGAATTCGGGCTCGAATGCGTCGAGGCCATTGAAGACAAATCCGAGATCAGTTGTTTCCAACGCGGCGAGCTGCCGCATTGGTCCGGCATCAACACGTTTTTGAAGACGCATTATCTCGAAGATGTGCGCAAAGTCGGTGAATACGACGTCGCCTTCATGGGTGCGCCGTTCGACATTGGAACCACTTACCGCGCGGGCACACGCTTCGGTCCGCAGGGCATTCGGCGGATCTCGTCGCTTTACACGACCTACAATTTCGAGCTGGGCGTGGATCTGCGGGAATCGCTCAAGATGTGCGACATCGGCGATGTGTTCTGCCCGGCCAATATTACGAAAAGCCACGATCAGATCACGAAGGGTGTGGCGCACGTTCTTTCGCAGGGCACGCTGCCGATGATCATGGGCGGCGATCACTCGATTGGCTATCCCTGCGCGCGCGGCGTGGCGCAATGCATCGAGGGCAAGGTTGGGATCATTCACCTCGACCGGCACATCGACACGCAGGAGAAAGACATGGACGAGATCATGCACACCTGTCCGTGGTTCCACGCGACCAATTTGCCAAACTGTCCGCCTACCAATCTGGTGCAAGTCGGCATCGGCGGATGGCAGGTGCCGCGACCCGGCGTGAAGAAAGGCCGCGAGCGCGGATCGACAGTGCTCACCATTCAGGACATTGAGCGCATTGGCATCGATAAGACTGTCGAGATCGCGCTCGAGGTGGCCTGGAAAGGCGCTTCGGCCGTGTATCTTTCTTTCGACGTGGATTCCGTCGACGCCGGATTCGTCCCCGGCACCGGCTGGCCCGAGCCCGGTGGATTCCTGCCGCGCGAGGCGCTGGCGATTCTCAAAGGCGTCGCGAAGGAAGGCATCGCCGCCATGGAAGCCGTGGAGGTTTCGCCGCCCTACGATATTTCCGATATCACCGCGCTGGTTGCCGTTCGCGCAATGGTGGACGTGCTGGCGACCATGGTGAAGCACGGACGCATCGGCGGCAAACTGGGCTAAGCTCAAGGGCGGTGCCGGCCTTTATCATCGCGACGGATCCGCGGGCGTGCGACGCGGACTGGGCAGCTTCTGCTGCACAAATCAACGAAGCCGGCGCGGCCGCAGCGCGGATCTTGGGATTCAACCCCGATTTCGCCTCGGCCTCCATGCCCGGCCATGCCGGCGACGCCGAACCGGACGAATCGTTGCGCAATGTTCTCGCACGCGCGTCCCGCGAGCACTCCGAGATTTTCGTGCTACCCGCGACGCTCGATTTCAGCCTGTGGCAGCGCGACGCGCTCGGGCAGTTGCTGGCGGAAGCCAGGCGCGATCATCCCGACGTCGAGATCCATCACGACGACGTTGAGCTTGGCCATCCGCTTCTGGTCAGCGCGTTCGCCGAGCAGCTTGGACGTGGCATCGCGGCGGCTGAAACTCCCGCTCAGCGCTGCGGGCTGATTCTCGCGCCCAGCGGCCATGGCGATCCCGCTAGCCGCGCAGAAAGCTACCGGCTGATGCGACTCATGTGGGAAGAGCTCGGCTTGGCTCGCGCCGAAATCGGGTTCGTCCGGCACGCGCAGCCGTTCTTGGGACACGTGCTCGATCGCTGCGCGCGCGAGCCTCTGCGCTGGCTGATCCTGCCGCAAGCGCAATGGTCCACGGAACACGCCGAGTATGCGCGTGTCCTGCTCGAGAATTTCCAAAAGGCGCACCCCGAAGCGGCGGACTGGACCTTCGTCGCTCCGCCGGGAGCACACGCCGGCCTGACCGCCTGGTTCGCCCAAAGAATTGTCCGGCTCTGGCGTGGCAAGCGCGAACGGGAAAGCGTCCGGATGCCATCAGCAAAAAGCCAAGCCGCTCCGGCTGCCGAAAAATTCACCTGTGGTTCCGGAATCATCGCGCGCGTGCCCGATCGCGACGCTCTTGCCGGTGTTCTCCGCGACATCCTGCCAGATAAACCCGAGCGCGTGCTCGTCAAAGTAACTTGGCATGGGTACGCGACCGGCACTTACACCGATCCGGCGGCGCTCGATCTTCTACTCTCTGCGCTACCCGCACCCGCCACCATTCTCGAAGGCCACACCAGCAGCCGTAACCTGGGCGGCGCCGAGTTCGACTGGGAATCCGAATCCCGCCAGAACCGCGCCTGGATTCGCCAGCAAGAATCCGAGTATCTGCGACGCACGGGACTCTCCGAAGTAATCGCGCGCCACAAAGCCCAATACGTTAACGTAACCGAAGCCTGGTGGGACGAGGATTGCGTTTGCAGCTGCGAGATCGACCATATTCTCGCCGAACGCGGCGTCGCGCTCCACCACACCGAACTCGCCTCATTCGTCTCCAAAGCGCTCCTCCCTTACCGCGGCTGCCCACTGATCAGCTTCGCCAAGTTCAAAGGTCCGACGCGATTGTGTATTTCGAACATGTTTGGCCTTATTCCAGCGCCGCTGCGCGATGCCTGGCACGGCCCGAACATCACCTGGTTCGCGCGCGTTTGTTGCGATCTGGTGAAACTGTATGGGGCGTTGTTCGAAGTCTCGGGGCTGGTGGAGGGTCTGTACTCCGCCGTCCGTTGGAACCGCCAGGGACTGTACCGCAGCCGCTGGGGAAATTACGATCTGATTTCTAACTCCGGTTATGTCACGGCCAGCCGGGGCCTGGTGGCCGCCGACATTCTAGCCAGCCGTCTCCAGGGGCAGGATGTCGAGGCCAGCGCCTTCTTCGACGTGGTCCGCGAGCAGTTGGGATGGGACGCGGCCGCTAGTACCGACCTGCCTGAATCAGTCAAAACAATCTTCGCCTGAAACGGTCTATTAATCGATCGGTATCGACCTAAGGTTTTTCCTCTATGCTCTAGGAATTCGGTCCTATCGATGATATGCTTGGGTCCGAGAGACCTCCTCGTTCGAGGTATTCATGCACTGTCGATCAGCTCTGTCGCTGGCGTTACTTTGCAGTACCGCGGTCGCCGCACCGCCCGCCACTAACTCGGGTAGCAATTCTGCCAACCCGGTTCTCAATTCTTCGAACCTCACTTCTCCACTTACGATTGTTATTCGAAGCGAAGCGCCCACCCCGCCGCGGGTCTTGAGCGCCATGGAGAGGGAGGTGGAAACGCTGACGGCTCCATCGGGAATCCGCACCAACTGGGTGATGAGTACTGAACCCGCTGGAGTATTCGAACAACTAGCGGTGGTTACGTTGCATGGCGCATGCCGCCCGAGTGCGCCAATGCCTGCTTCGCTTTGGTTCCATCCCGGCGACACCGAAGCGCTGGGCCAGACCCAGGTGGTGGACGGCCAGGTGTTGCCGTTCGCCGATGTGCGCTGCGATACGATACGGCAACTGATCGCGCGCGAGCTTAGCCGCCAGCCTCGCCAGGAACGCGAAGATGTGTTGGGACGGGCCATGGGGCGGGTGTTGGCGCACGAGCTTTATCACATCGTGTTGAGAACCACCACGCATGGCCGCAACGGGCTGGCGCGCGAGGCGCAGAGCAGCTACGATCTCACAGCCGATCGCGACGACTTCTCGCCCGCCGACGAACGCAGGCTTTCACAGGCCGCCGGCGACGACGCGGAATCGGGCGGATCGGGCCGCTAGCGCGACTGGATTCCTCTGACCGTTTTCATCGCTTGACCAAGCCGAAGGGCGAGTGCCATACTCGCCTCATTCCCGATGAAAGTCTGTTTGCTCGTTCTGTGCGCGGTCGCATGCTTCGCCGCTGACGATATCGAAAAAGGCACGCTGCCCGCATCCTGGGCCACCGGCGGGCCGAATTGTCTGGAGCTTCCCGCCTGGCAAATCCACGAGTACAATCCCACGTTCTTCATCCTGCGCGAATCGGGATGCACGCACTATGAAAAGCCGTTCCTGTTCTTGTTTTTCGGCAAGGATCGCGCGCTCTTAATCGACACCGGCGCGGGCGCCAGCGACGCAGCCGCGGTTACCCAGAAACTGATCGCGAAATGGCTGGAGCGGAATAAACGCGCTTCAATCCCGCTGGTGGTCAGCCACACGCACGGCCACGGCGATCACGTGGAGGGCGACCAGGGCTTTGTAGGAATGCCGAATGTCACGCTGATTCCGGCAACGGTAGAGGCCGATCAGAAAGCCTTCGGGATTACCAAATGGCCTGAAGACCCTGGCCAAATCGACCTCGGCGAGCGCATCATCGACGTCCTCGCCATCCCCGGACACCAAGTGGCGCACCTGGCCTACTACGATCGCCGCACCGGCATCCTGCTCACCGGCGATCATCTCTACCCTGGCCGGCTCTATGTCACGGACTTTCCCGCGTACTTGGCCAGCACCCGCCGCCTGGTGGCCTTCACCGAAGGCAAGCCCGTGACGCACATCCTGGGCAATCACATCGAGCAGTCCTCCACGCCCTATGTCGACTATCCGGTCGGCACCCGATACCAGCCGCAGGAGCACACTTTCGAACTCGGTCGCGCCCATTTGCTCGAGCTTTTGGATGGCCTCGAAAAGCTCCACGGCCAGCCGCAGCGCGTCCTGTTCCGAGATTTTACAATCGATCCAAAGCCTTAACGGTTAACAGGTTTGACACGCCTTCCCCTCGTGCCGGATAATCGAGTCTAAGCCTCGTTTGCTTCCCGGTTCCTTGAGCGAACTGTAGTTTGAAACATTTGCGTTCGCGCGTTTTTGGCGACCGCGACTCATTCCCCGAACTTTGGGCGACAGGAGGCGAATTGAACCTGAGGACAACGCTATGGAGCCTGCGTGGCTTCTATGCGCTTCGGGTCCAGGCGCCAGACGGTTTCGCCCTTATAGTTGGACAGCCAGACCGAACCGAGTCCCACACGAATCGCATCGCCGCCTTCTCCGACAAATTGCTGTACCACTCGATTGGTCAGCGGGTCGATGCGGGTGATCGGAATCCCGAACGACGTCACCCAAACGGACCCTTCGCCGGCCGCGATATCGCCGCCTGGGCCAGGCACCGCGCAGCCGATCGTCGCGACAACTTTGTTGGTCTTCGGATCGATGCGCGTCACCGTGCCCTCGGTCTGATTCAGCGTCCAGACACCGCCTTCGCCGACGGCCAGGAATCGTGGGGCCTTGCCCACCGGAATCGTCTCGACCACCAGGTTCGTCGCCGGATCCACGCGCGTCACGCTATTTCCTTCCGTGCTGGTCACCCACACGGCGCCTTCGCCGAACGCGACCGTGTAAGAACCCTTCGGCACGTAGATGTCCGCTACCACTTTGTTATTCGAGGGATCGATTCTGGAGAGCGTTCCGTTCTTGTCGGTCGTCATCCAGACGCTTCCCGCGCCGGTCGCGATGCCGCCTTCGGTGTCGCCGATTCCCATGGGAACCGTCGCCGTGACTTTGTTCGTCGCCAGATCCACGCGAGACAGCGTTTTGTCGCCGCAGTTCGGCACCCACAAGCTGCCGAAACCGATCGCCAACCCAGAGCAGGGCTTGCTGCCTACCGCGATCACTTCCGCCACTTTATTGGTCTTCGGATCGAGACGCGAGACGCTGTTCTTGGGTTTGTTCGAAATCCAAACGGCATCCGCGCCCACTACGCTCCAGTCGGGACTGCCCGGAACGGGAAAAATCGCGTCGGGCTTGAGCTGGGACAACGGAATCACCACCCCGGGGGTCGTCAGGCCGCGCTTCGGTTTTGCCTTCGAAGCTGTGTCGTCCGCGGCGTAAAGAACAGCCAAACCTGCAAGCAGAGCAATCGTCAAACCTCTCATCGAACCTCTCTTTCGGATCTTATGAACGGGTCCATCAGGAAAACGTTGAAGGCGCTGGCAGTGCGCGCGAGCGAACGCGGCTCGTGTGGAAAAATCAAGTATACTTCACGTCCGTTGCAGTCGGACGCGATTCTTATAAGGAATTGGAACAGATGCGAACCGGAATCATTCTTCGCTCCATTGCAGTAGCCGTCAGCTTCGGTGGGGGGGCCTTCGCGGCCACCCTCGACGCCGGCAGCGCGGAGTTTTTCGAGACCAAGATTCGCCCCGTGCTGGCGTCGAACTGTTACTCCTGCCACTCGGATTCGAAACTCGGCGGCCTCCGCCTGGATAGCCGCGAGGCGATGCTAAAGGGCGGCAATTCAGGCCCGGCGCTGGTGCCCGGCGATATCGACAAGAGTCTGATGATTAAAGCGGTCCGCCAAACCGACGCGAAGCTCAAAATGCCTATGGGCGGCAAGCTCAAGGACGCTGAGGTGGAGGATCTGGCCGCTTGGGTGAAAGCCGGAGCCACTTGGCCCGATAGTGCCAAGGCTACCGCGCCTAAATCCGGCGAGTACGTGATCCGTCCGGAACAGCGGGCATTCTGGGCCTATCAGCCGCTGAAAAAGGCCGATCCGCCCGCCATCCAGGACAACGGCTGGTCTAAGACAGTTATCGATAAATTTGTTCTGGCGCGGCTCGACAAGGAAAACCTCAAGCCGGTGAAGGCCGCCGACAAGCTCACGCTGATCCGCCGAGCCACGCTCGACCTCACAGGCCTTCCCCCCACCTGGGCCGACGTGGATGCCTTTGAGAAGGACAACTCCCCCGAGGCGTTCGCGAAGGTCGTCGATCGCTTGCTCGCAACGCCGCAATATGGCGAACGCTGGGGCCGCTACTGGCTGGACGTCGCACGCTACGGCGAAGACGACTACCGCAGTCTCGACCCGATGCGCCGCGGCTACAATCCTTATCCGTTCGCCTATCTCTATCGCGACTGGGTGATCCAGGCCATGAACGACGACATGCCCTACGATCAGTTCGTGAAGGCGCAGCTCGCCGCCGACCTCATGGATGTTCCCGATCGCGCCAAGTATCTGCCCGCGCTCGGATTCCTGGGCGAGGGGCTTTGGTTCTACGACAACGGCTCGGTGGAAGTGACGCGCGCCGACGAGCGGCATGATCGTGTGGACGTGGTCTCGCGCGGGTTCCTCGGCATGACCGTGGGCTGCGCGCGCTGCCACGATCACAAGTACGATCCCATCCCGACCAAAGACTACTACTCACTCGCGGGCGTGTTCGCGAACACCATCTATCACGAATATCCAATGGTCCCGAAGGACGTCGCCGACGATTACAAAAAGAAAGAAAAACAGATCGAGGACCGCGGCAAGCTGCTCGGAGAGTTCACCCAGACCGAGAGCAGCCAGCTCGCGCAAACGCTGGCGTTCCAGACCGCCAAATACATGGAAGCGGCCTGGAAAATCTCGGGCGAGCCCAAGGCCGACCTTTCGAAAGTTGTCGACGACGACAAGCTCGATTACGAGTTGTTGGAACGCTGGGTAAAATTCCTAGCCAAGCCGCCGAAGAATTATCCCTACTTGAAAGCCTGGCAGGAAATGGTGAAGCAGGGTGGTTCTCCCGCCGAGGCTAAAAAACTGGCCGAACAGTTCCAAGCCACGCTCGTCGACATCATGTTCGAGCACAACGAGATCAAGGACGACAACGAGATCATCGCCAACAAGGCTCTGCCGACCAACAAGAAACGCAAGTACGCCAACCTCCCGAACGAATTCGTAACCAACGACGATTTCTGTCCCGGCTGCGGATTGGAGCTGGAAACGCTGCCGCTCGACAAAATGAATCTTTGGACCGACGTGTTCCAGCGCGAGCTTGACGCCAGCGATCCTTTGGATCCGCCCAATCGCCAGAAGCCCGGCCTGCTGGTGTTCCGCGGCTGGGGCCTGGAGCGTCAGTTGAGCGCCGAGCGCCGCTCGTATATCCAGGCGCTGCGTGCCGACATCGATGCGCTCAAGAAAGCCATGCCCGCGCATTTCCCCTACGTACACGGCGTCATCGATGCCGAAAAGCCGAAGGATCTTCCGCTCGCCAAGCGCGGCAGCCCGTTCAATCTGGGCGATCCGGTCCCGCGGCATTTCCTGTCTGTTCTGAGCGAAACGCCGGAGCCGCTCAACCACGGCAGCGGCCGCCTGGACCTGGCTGAGGACATCGTGAAGCAGCCGCTCGCCATGCGCGTGATCGTCAATCGCATCTGGCGCGGACACTTCGGGACCGGCATCGTCGATACGCCCAGCAATTTCGGCATCACGGGCGACCGTCCCAGCGATCCCGAGTTGCTCGAATATCTCACGCAGAAGTTTGTCGACGAAGGCATGTCCATCAAGAAACTGCACCGCGAGATCATGCTTTCGAACGTTTACCAACTGAGCGACGATAACGTGGCTGCCAACTTCGAGAAAGATCCCGAAAATCGCCTCTACTGGCGCGCGAATCGCCGCCGCATGGACGCCGAGGAGATCCGGGATTCGATTCTCGCGGTGGCGGGCGACCTAGACACCAAAATCGGCGGACCCTCCGCCCCGCTTGCGCCCGACTTCGAGCGCCGCACTGTGTACGGAAAAGTCAGCCGCTACCGCCTCGACGAGTACTTGCAGCTCTTCGATTTTCCGAGCCCCAGCCTTTCGGCCGAAAAGCGTTTCGCCACCAACGTGCCCCTACAGCGCCTGTTCTTCATGAACAGCGATTTCGTCCAGCAGCAAGCCGAGTTGCTGGCGCGCAAAATCGAAACCGAGACCGGCAACACCGCGCGAATCCAGAAAGCATACCAGATGATTTTCGGCCGGTCAGCGACACCGGACGAAGTGAAAGTGGGACTCGACTATCTCGCCAGCGAGCCAATGAAAGAGTACGACGAGCACAAAGAGGCCAAGCTGAAAAAGGATAGCGACGGGAAGAAGGACGGCAAGCTGGATGCCATGCACGCCGACGCCGAATCGCGCGGGATGTCGGAGGACGACGATGACGACGGCTCCGGCATGATGGCCGGCGTCAAGCCCGGGGCGCACGGCAAGTCCGATGACAAGAAAAAGCCGCCGCTCCCGGTCACCGCCTGGGGCCGCTACGCCAAGATTCTCCTGAGCTCAAGTGAATTTCTCTACGTGAATTGAAAAGGACTAAGAACCATGAGCGAACATAAATCGAAAATGGCCGTGAGCCGCCGCGATGCGCTGTGCCGCATCGGCAACGGTTTCGGCATGATGGCTTTCGCCGGAATGCTTTCGAACTCTTTAGCTCAAGCCGGAGTCACCGAAGGTTCCGACGGTACGCTCAGCGCGCGTAAGCTCGATTTCGAGCCCAAAGCCAAGCGTGTGATTTTCCTGTACATGAACGGCGGCCTGTCGCACGTGGACAGTTTCGACCACAAGCCGGCGCTCGAGAAGTATCACGGCCAGCCGCTGCCCGGCGGCAGCGTGGCCACCGAGCGCAAGACCGGCACACTCATGAAGTCGCCGTTCGCGTTCAAAAAATACGGCCAGGTCGGAATCGAGATCAGCGAGCTGTTCCCGCACGTGGGTGAGTGTGCCGACGATATCTGTTTCGTGCATTCGGTCTACACCGACATCCCTAATCACGAGCCCGCCATGCTCATGATGAACACCGGCAACAGCCAGGTCGGACGTCCGTCCATGGGGGCGTGGATGACGTACGGACTCGGCACGGAAAATAAGAATCTACCCGGCTACGTCGTGCTGTGCCCCGACGTTCCCACTACCGTGGGACCGCCGCTGTGGAACAACGCCTTCCTGCCGGCCGTCAATCAGGGTACCTACATCTCCGACAAGATCATCGAAAAGCAGACCGAGGCGCTGGTCGACAAGAAGTTCGATCCCAAAAAGCTGATCTCGTTCATCAACAACGACAAGTTCACTTTCACCGAGCAGCGCCGCGAAATGGATCTGCTCGAAAAGCTGGATCAAATGCGCAACCAGCGCGAGGCCATCCAAGACCCGCAGCTCGACGCCACCATTAAGTCGATGGAGACCGCATACCGGATGCAGACCGAAGCGCCGGACGTGTTCGACATCCGCAAGGAATCTGAGGCCACGCTGAAAATGTATGGCCCGGGCTCGACCGCACGCGGCTGCCTGATGGCCGTGCGCCTGGCCCAGAAAGGCGTCCGCATGGTCCAGGTCTACTACGCCAAGGGCGACCCCTGGGACGCTCACGCCGACATCAATGCCCACCGCAAGAACGCGCGCGATTCCGACCAGCCCTTCGCCGCTGTCATCAAGGATTTGAAGTCCCGCGGTCTGCTCAAGGATACTCTGGTGATCTGCGGGTCCGAGTTCGGCCGAACTCCGGTTGTGGAAATCGGTGCCGGCGCGGGCGGGGTCCAGAATGGCCGCGACCACAATCCGTTCGGTTTCACCATGTGGCTGGCTGGCGGCGGGATTAAGGGTGGTACTAGGTATGGAGCCACCGACGAGTTCGGTTTCAAGGCTGCCGAAAAACCGGCGCACGTCCATGATATTCACGCTACTGTCCTGTATTTACTAGGGATTGACCACACAAAACTCACCTATCGCTATAGCGGTCGCGACTTCCGCCTGACCGATGTCGCCGGCAATGTGATTCACGACATAATCGCCTAACCGGTCTCGTACGTCATATAATCAGATCTGATTTCCATTCGGCAAATACTAGCCGAGGTGCGAGATTTCATTGCGTTGCAACCGAATCACGCCCTTGGCATCCAATCATTGGGAGGGTGTCCACTAGACAGGAATGGCCAGGCTTGACCAGGAGAGTTTGATAGAATCCGCCGAGTCGCGGGGGCTTGGCGCTGAAGAAGGGCCGGACTATGTTGAGGCCAGCGGGGAAGTAGAAAGCCCCGAAGAGCGCACCGAAGACCACACCGACGATCCGGTGCGGGTCTATCTGCGTGAGATGGGCACAGTCAAGCTCTTGACGCGGCAAGCCGAAGTGGATCTCGCGCGGCGCATGGAACGCGGTGCGCTGCACATGCAGAAGGCCATCTCGCGCTCGCCCCTGGCGCGCAGCAAAGCACTGGCATTGTATGAGGATTCCCAGTCCGGCCGGACGGATCTGGAAGATATCGTGAGCGTGGGCGGTAAAGATGACGCAGCCAAGCGCCGTGTCCGCCTGGACGCCCTGCGCCGCCTGAAGAAGTTCGCCGAAACAGAAGGCGAGCTCGCCGTGCTGCAAACCAAATTTGTCCGGCTGAAGAGCAAACCTGGCGGAAAACTCGCCGGGCGCATCGTGCGCCAGTCAGTCCGCAGTTCGCAGGAAATGCGCAAGATCGCCTTCCATGGCAATCGTTGGCGCGAGTTTCGCGAGGCCATCGAGCGGGCGGCCGCCGGCATGGAAACCGCTGAGACCAGGCTCGCGTTGCTCCAGCGGAAACCGCAGCGTCACCTGGCCGAAATTCGGGAGCTGAAACGCTCGCTGCGCGAGCAGAAGACAACCGCCGGGGCGGATCTTTCGCAGATGCGCCATTGGCTGCATCGCGCCCGCTTGGGCGAAACCGAAGCCGAAGCCGCTAAGAAGGCGCTCGTCGAAGCCAATCTGCGCTTGGTGGTTTCGGTGGCAAAGAAGTACGTGAACCGCGGGCTGCATCTTCTGGATTTGATTCAAGAAGGCAATATCGGCCTGATGCGTGCCGCCGAAAAGTTCAATTACCATCTGGGCTACAAATTTTCGACTTACGCCACGTGGTGGATTCGCCAGGCGATGACGCGCGCGATCGCCGACAAGTCGCGCACCATCCGCATTCCCGTGCACATGAACGAAAGCCTTAACAAGTTCGCCCGCGCCTTCCGCGAGCTGGAAAAGGAGCTTGGCCGTACGCCAACCAACCAGGAGATCGGCCAGCGCCTGAACACTCCCGCTCACAAGATCGAAGAGCTTAAGGCGATCTCGCGCGATCCGGTTTCACTCGACATTCCGGTCGGGCGCGATGGCGAATCAGTCCTAGGCGACCTGCTTCAAGACCACTGGATTTCTTCGCCCGTCGACGCGGTTCAGGAGAACAATGTCCGCCAGGGCACCGCCGAAGTGCTCAAGACCCTGTCTCCGCACGAGGAGAGGATCGTCCGGATGCGCTTCGGCATCGGGTTCGATCGCGAGCACACGCTGGAGGAGATCGCCCAGAACTTTGGCGTCACCCGCGAGCGAATCCGGCAGATCGAAAGTCAGGCCCTCCAGCGCCTGCGCCATGCCGAAACGGCCCGACGGCTCCGGCCGCTGATGAGCGTCCAGTAAAAGACCCTTAAGCCGAGACGTACTAGAGTACTAGAACCCAAGACCCGTTGACAAATGTCAAACGATGGGTCAACCTGGAGAAGGTTTCAATGTATCTCTATGATTCCTGGGCAGACAGCCGATCTAATCGATGTGCATCCCGCGCTGATCGGTCACCCTTGGTTTGCCGTCCGGGTGCGGTCGAACTGCGAAAAGATTGTTGAGCTTCATCTTCGAGAGCGTGGCTATGAGCGCTTCTCGCCGTCTTATCGCGTCGAGGCGCAATGGTCGGACCGAAAGAAGGAAGTGGAGCGGATACTCTTCCCAGGCTACGTTTTCTGCCGTCTCGATCCGCATAATCGCTTGCCGGTCTTGTCGGCTCCCGGCGTGGTAGGGCTGGTGGGGTTTGGAAAGACTCCGGCGCCGATTCCCTCTGACGAAATCGAACGGATCCAACGCTTGGTCGAATCGGGGCTGCTGGTAAAGCCGTGGCCCTTTTTGGAATTGGGCCAGACCGTATTGATCGAACGGGGACCCTTGACCGGGATGGAGGGAATCCTGGTGGAAGAAAAAGGCGAATGCCGGTTGGTGCTCTCCATTAATTTGCTGCGCCGCTCGGTTGCGGCGGAGGTGGATCGGGGTTGGGTTCGTCCGCTTCCGTATGCAAGATCATATGCCGCCGACGGCGACCGGCGAGGACAAAGCGTTGACAACCGCCGGTAGATCCGTCAATCTAAGTGAGGATTTTGATGGCGAGGGTTTTGCCACTGGGATTTTGACACTGAACACTGGCATTTTGACAGTAAAGGTGTTGAGCCGGCGCCTCGTTCGTTTTCTCCCCCGCGTTCAGCAATGCAACGTCCTGGCGGCCGCAAGTGCGGAAGCCCCAGGAAGGAATTGATCCCATGGCTTTGAAAAACTACGCACGATATGTAATTGTGTTCGCGGCCGGCTCGGCGGCCTTATTCGCGCAGGCCCAGCCGCTCGCGGTGCCACAGGCGCAGAATCCCGTTCCCCAGGCCCCAGCGAATCAGGCTGCGCCCATAGGTGGGCAGGGCGCGCAACA
>Ga0335078_10009256_pt1 | contig 14601 bp, 16 predicted proteins | sample Lox_Sample_32_FD_206711 | JGI IMG/M metagenome (GOLD analysis project Ga0335078, IMG submission 206711) | Soil microbial communities from Loxahatchee National Wildlife Refuge, Florida, United States - Lox_Sample_3.2 | ecosystem: Environmental > Terrestrial > Soil > Wetlands | place: USA...
GGGAATGCCCCATTCCTCGACGCGGAGCCAGTGCCCCTTCCGCCGCGGAAGGAACACCTCGGCAAGCGCGTTCTTCACGAACCCGGCGAGGACGATCGCGACGACCGCGGACGCCCACGCGGCGAGGCCGATCTTCGTGAACATGATCGCGAGCCCGGTGGCCGCGGCCGGCCAGAGCAGCTCGTAGACGCAGTCGGCGAGGCGCCTGCGGATGAGGCGGCGGAGCGCGCGCCCGCAGCCGGAAGCGACCATGAACGCGAGCAGGCCGACGAAGAACGACCCGCTGCGGTCGCCCGCCAGGACGCCGGCGGCGATCGCGACCCCGAACAGGACGGGGCGCAGGAGGGCGCCGAGCAGCCAGGGACGGAAGGCGAACGTGCGCTCCCTCACGCCTCAATCCTGCCGGGAACCGAGGATGTCATCCACCCCCTTCAGGATTCAGGCTGGTGAGCGAGGGGACCGGGCGGATGGAGGCTTTCAGCGATGGCGTGTTCGCGATCGCGGCGACGCTGCTCGTGCTCGAGTTCTCTGTCGGCTCCGGGCGGGACGTGGGCAGCGAGCTCCTCCATATCTGGCCCGCGTACCTGGCGTATGTGACGAGCTTCGCGACCATCGGGATCATCTGGATGAACCACCATCACACCGTGTCGCTCATGAGCCGCGCCGATCGGACGATGCTGTTCGTGAACAACCTCCTGCTCCTCATCGTCGCGTTCCTGCCGTTCCCGACGAAGCTCGTCGCCGAGCATCTCCGCCATGGCGGCGAGCAGGCCTCGACCGTCGCCTACGCCGCGACGTTCGTCGCGATGGCGACCATGCACCAGCTGTGGTGGCAGTACGCGCGCCGCGGGCGGCGCCTCATCGCCGACGGCGTGTCCGATGCCGCGCTGCGCGCGGTCGACCGGGCCTACGCGCCGGGCATCGCGATGTACGGCATCGTCCTGGTGCTCGCGTTCTTCAGTCCGCTCGCCGCGGTTGCACTGACGTTCGCGATCGCCGCGTTCTACCTACCTTCCTCCGCGCTCTTCGATCGCTGACGCGAGCCACGCAGAGGCGGCCGCGAGCGCGCCGGCGTCGGCGGACTTCACCACCACCTCGACGCGCGGCCCGTCAGGCAGGAACGTCGGGTACGAGCCGATGAGGACGCCCGGCCAGCGCTCGCTCGCCTCGGCAAGCGCGGTCGCGATCGTGCTCTCGCGTGTCTCGAACGTGCGCCGCCAGGCTCCGATCGGCTCGCCGCGGCGGAAGTCGCCGGCGACCGCCTCGAACATCGCCTCCATCTCCGCGGGCAGGCCGGGCATCACCCACACGTTCTCGAGCGCGAATCCGGGAGCGCCCCCGAGCGGGTTCTCGAGCGGGCGGCTGCCGGCCGGAAGCCGCGCCCAGGCGGCCGCGTACTCGGGATCGCGCACGAAGCGCGCACGGAGGTCGTCCGCGAGCTCCGGCTGCTCGACCTGCTCGACGGCGAACGCGTGCGCGAGCGCCTCGCGCGTGATGTCGTCGGGCGTCCCGCCGAGTCCGCCGGTGACGAGCAGGAAGTCGACGAGCGGCGCCTCTGCGCAGACGAAGGCGGCGATCGCCTCGATCTCGTCCGGGATCGCAGCGATGAGCCGGACCGAGACGCCGAGCGGTGCAAGCTGGCGCGCGAGCCACGAGCCGTTCGAGTTCGGGACGTCGCCCGAGACGAGCTCGTTCCCGATGGTGAGAATCGTCGCGGTCGCCACTACAACGTGATCCTAGAAGTCGCGGCGAAGGCGTCGAGGAAGCGACGGTCGTGGGTGACGAGGACGACGGTGCCCTCGTACGTGGCGACGGCGCGCTCGAGCTCCTCGATCGCCTCGACGTCGAGATGGTTCGTGGGCTCGTCGAGCACGAGGCAGTTGACGCCGCGCGCGGTAAGGAGCGCAAGGACGGCACGCGTACGCTCGCCCGGCGAGAGCGAGCGCGCCGGGCGGAGGACGTCGTCGGCGCCGAGTGCGAAGTTCGCGAGCAGCGTCCTCGCCTCCTCCGGCACGAGCCCGCTCCGCTCGACGAACAGGTCGACGAGCGGGGCGTCGGCCGCGAACGCCTGCGCCGCTGCTCGAGCTCGCCGAAGACGACGCCGCGCCCCATCTGCCGGCGTCCCGAAACGAGCGGCCGGCGGCCGACGATCGCATCGAGGAGCGTCCACTTCCCGCTCCCGTTCCGCCCGAGGATCGCGACCCGGTCGCCCCAGCGGACGTCGAGGTCGACCGGTCCGAGACGGAAGGCGCCCCGCTCCACCACCGCCTCATGGAGGCGGATGACGACGTCGCCGCTCCGCGACGCCGGCCGAAGCTCGAGCTGCAGCTCCCACGGCTCGTACGGCTTGTCGACCTCCTCGAAGCCGGCGAGCTTGCGCCCGAACGTCCGCTTGACGTCTTTCGACTTCTTCTTCTTGCGGCCCTGGCCGTAGCCGCGCCGCTCCCACTCCTGCATGCGCCGCATCTGCTCCGTCACGCGCTCACGCTCGGTCACCGATGCCTCCCACCGCGCGTACTACCGCCCGCGCCGCCGCTCGCCGCTCGGTCTCGTACTCGCTCCAGCCGCCGCTGTACTCGCGCGTGCCGTGCGTCCACTCGTCGAGCTCGACGACGCGCGTCACGGTCGCGTCGAGGAATGCGCGGTCGTGCGAGACGAGGACTACGGCGCCGTCGAAGCGGCGCACAGAGTCATCGAGCCACTCGAGCTCGTCGAGATCGAGGTCGTTCGTCGGCTCGTCGCGGAGGAGCGCGTCGAGCGCGCCGCGCAGGAGCGGCTCGAGCTCGGCGCGCGCCGCCTCACCGCCCGAGAGCCCCGCGCGCCCGAGACGCTCCTGCGGGAGAGACGCGACCGTCGCAGGCCTCGTGACGGCGCCGCGGTCCGGCTCCTCGACCCCGGCGAGTAGTCGCAGCAGCGTCGACTTCCCGGTGCCGTTCGGCCCCACGAGCCCGACCCGTGCGCGCGGCGGCACGACGAGGTCGACGTCGACGAGGACGTCGTGCGAGCCGAACGACTTCGAGACGCGTGAGAGGACGAACACCAGGGACTCGTCATGACCCTAGCCGCGCCGCGGCAGGACGTAGACGTGCCCGGCGTCGTGGACGATGTGGACGCTTGCGCCGTAGTGGGCGGCGAGATTCGCCTCCGACAGGACGTCGCCGGGTGGCCCCTCGGCGGCGACCTCGCCGCGGTCGAGGAGCACGAGCCGGTCGGCGTACTGGCCGGCGAGGGTGAGGTCGTGGGTCGTCGAGAGCACCGTGAGCCCGTCGGCGCGGAGGGAGTCGACGAGCTCGAGCACCTGCTGCTGGCGGCCGAGGTCGAGCGAGGTCGTCGGCTCGTCCAGCAGCAGGATCCGCGCCTCCTGCGCGAGCGCGCGGGCGAGGACCGCGCGCTGGAGCTCGCCGCCCGAGAGCGAGCCGAGCCCGCGCTCGGCGAACGGGAGGAGATCGAGCCGGCCGAGCGCCTTGGCGACCACCTGGCGGTCGCGGCGCCCCTCGATCGCGAGCCGCCCGAGATGCGGGGTGCGCCCCAGCAGGACGTACTCGGTCACGGTCAGCTCGGGCGGCATCACCGGGTTCTGCGGGACGAAGGCGACGAGCCGCGCGAGCTCCCGCCGCCCGAACGTGCGCACGTCGCGGCCGGCGACCGACGCGTCGCCTCCGAACGGGAGGAGACCGCACAGCGCGCGGAGGACGCTCGTCTTGCCGGCGCCGTTGGGGCCGATGAGCATCACCCACTCGTCGGCGGCGACCTCGAGCGTGAGTCCGCGCACCGCGTCGGCGCCGTCGTAGCGCACCGCGAGCTCGCGGAACCGGATCACCGCGCCGACCGGGAGGTGCGGAGGACGACCGCGAAGAACGGCGCCCCGAAGAACGCGGTCACGACCCCGATCGGAAGCTCCGCCGGCGAGACGACGGTGCGCGCGAGCACGTCGGCGAGCACGAGGAAGCCGGCGCCCACGACGAGCGACAGCGGCACGACCGCGCGGTAGCTCGTCGACACCAGCAGCCGGATCGTGTGCGGGACGATGATCCCGACGAACGCGATCAGCCCGCTCATCGCCACCGCGGCCGCGGTGCCCGCCGTCGCCGCGACCACGAGCAGGAGCCGCAGGCGGGCGACGTTCACACCCAGGCTCGCCGCCTCCTCGTCGCCGACGCTCAACACGTCGAGCATCCGGCGATGGAGCACGATCGCGGTCGAGCTCACCGCGACATACGGCGCCGCCACCGCCACCTGCCCCCACGTCGCCGTCGAGAAGCCGCCGAGCAGCCACGAGTACACGTCGCGCAGCGTGTTCGTGTGCTGCTGCTGGACGAACGTCTGGATGGCGGTGAGAAACAGCGTGACCGTGAGCCCGGCGAGCACGAACGAACCCGCCGCCCGCGCCGCCCCCGCCGAGCGCCCGAGCACGTACGCGGCCGCGACCGCCGCCAGCCCGCCGACGAACGCGGCGAGCGGGAGCAGCGCGCCCGTGCGGCCGACATGCCCATACGTGATCGCGAGCGTCGCCCCCAGCCCCGCGCCGGCCGCGACGCCGAGCAGGTACGGGTCGGCGAGCGAGTTGCGGAACACGCCCTGGTACGTCGAGCCGGCGATCGCCAGCATGCCGCCCACCAGCGCCGCGAGCACGACGCGCGGGGCGCGGATCTGCCACAGCACCGCCTCCTCGAGGCTCGACAGCGGCGAGTGCACGTGGAGGAGCGGCACATGCGAGAGCGCCGACTCGACGATCCCGCCCGCTCCGATCCCGACCGGGCCGACGCCGAGGCCGACGAGGAGCGAGCCGGCGAGGAACGCTCCCGCGACGAGCCGCCACGGGCGCGAGACCCCTCGCGCCCGGACGGCCTCCGCACTGCGGATGGAGTCGACCGCCACTACTTCTTCCTCGCGGCTGCGGCGATCGCACGCGCGAAGTCGACGATCCGCGGCCCCCAGCGGGACGCGACCGAGTCGTTCACCCCGATCACGCGCCCGTGCTTCACGGCGGAGATGCCGCCCCAGCCGGGCCGGGCCGCGACCGTCTTCGCCGACTGGCCGCAGCACACGGTGTCGGCGAGCACGACGATGTCGGGATTCGACGTGACGATGTACTCGGCGGAGAGCTGCGGGTAGCCGGAGTGCGTCGTGTCGGCCGCGTCGGCGATGTTCCGGAAGCCGAACAGCTTGAGGATGCGGCCGATGAACGTCGACGAGGTCGCGGAGTAGTACGTCGGGTCGAGCTCCGCGTACACGCTCAGATGGCGGTTCGACTTCGGGACGCTGCGGAGGATCTTCGTCAGCGAGACCTCCATTCCGTGGACGACCGTCGCCGCCTGCGGCGCGTGCCCGGTCGCCGAGCCGAGCTGGCGGATCTCGTCGTACGCCTGCGCGACGGTGTCGGCGGCCGGCTCGAGCAGCACGGTGACGCCGAGCTTCTGGAGCTCCTCGACCACGCCGTCGATGTCGTTCGAGACGACGACGAGGTCGGGGTTGTAGCCGGCGATCGCCTCGACGTTCGGGGTGTAGCCGGAGAGAGTCGAGTGCGGCGCGTCCTTCGGGTAGTCCGAGTCGTTGTCGACCGCGATCACCTGCAAACCGGCGCCGACCGCGAAGAGGTCCTCGGTGCCTGTCGGCGAGAGCGAGACGATCCTCGCCGGGCGGGCCTTGATCACGACGGCGCCGTTGGCGGCGTGGATCGTCACCGGGAACGCGGCCGCCGACGGGGCGGTGTCGCCCGGGGAGGCGGCGACGAGCGCGGCCGCGAGGGCCGCGAGAGCGATGAGGGAACGGCGAAGCACGAATCCTCCTTCCGCGAGGGGTTCGGGTGCGCGGCGGGCGGCAGGTCTTCTGACTCGGGGCTCCCTTCGCCGCCGTCTTCCCGGGCCGGAGCCCAGTGACGTCGTGGCGGCGAAGCATCTCCCCTTACAGCGGCGGGACCGTCCCGGCCTTGCACCGGAGTTCCCTTACCGCTCGCCGGTTTGGAGCGCGACTCTAGCATGGCCTCCGGTGGTGAAGGCCGTCGCCCTCGACCTCGACGCCGTCCTCGCGGACACCCGTCCGCTGTGGGACGACTGGCTCGTCGACGCCGCGCGCCGCGCGCGCGTCGAGCTGGACGTGCCCGCCGACCGGGAGGCCGCCGCCGCGAGCCTCGACGACGCGCTCGGCGACTGGCGGCCGCTGCTCGAACGCTTCGCCGCCGACCGCGGCCCGCTCCACTTCAGGCCCCGTTCGGAGACGGGCGCCGCCCTCCGCCGCCTCGACGCCGCGGGCGTGCGCATCGGCGTGTTCACCGACGCGCCGCGCGAGCTCGCCGACGTCGCCCTCGCGCACGTCGGCGCCGCGAGACGCGTCGCCGTCGTCGGCACGCTCGACGACGTGCTGCGCGAGCTCGGCGACGGCGCCGTCGTCGTGCGCTCGCGGGCCGAACTCGCCGATCTACAATCGGGTTGATGGAGCGCGCCGATCTCTCCGACCGCCGGTTCGACGTGGTGCTCGAGCGCCTCGACCGCATCGGCGACGAGCTCGCGAAGATGAACCGGCGGCTCGACAACGACGAGAACTTCCTGCGCATCACGAAGGAGCTCGCGACGCTGAACGAGTCGCTGCAGGCGCTCGCCTACGCCGCCCTCGGCTCGCAGGCGCCGCAGGTGCGGCGCCGCCGCACCGGTTGAAAGTGCTGCGCACTTTCAACCGGTAGAGGTACCGCTTCGCGGAGCGGCCGGCGGCCAAGCCGCCGACCTCTTATGAGCGCGAGCGACGGTCTGGTTCCGCGCGCGCGGTCGTGCCTACGGCATGACCGCGCGCTTCGTCCGGCCTCCGCTAACGCTTCGCGTTAGCTCCGGCCCTTTGTCCTTGCCGAGCTGCAAGCGCCGCTAGCGGGCGGACCAAATGTCGAGCACGCCGCTGGTGGCGTGGTCGTTCGCGTTCCCCTCGGGGAGCACGACGTGGCCGGCGACGACGATGGGGCTGTTCCAATGGCCGCCGCCGCACGGGAGCGTCGCGACGAGGGCACCCGTCGTCGGCCGGTAGACGTTCAGGCCCCCGTTGGGGTCGTACACCCACAGGAGCCCGCCCGCGAGGATCGGGCTCGTCCCGCCGGTCGGGTGCTGCCACGCACTGTGGAGACTCCCGCCGCTCCACCGCCACGCCTGGGTGCCGCCGTTGTCGGCCGCGAACACCCACGTCGACGAGCCCGTGTGCCACACCGCCGGCGCGGTGAAGAGGTCGGTTCCCGACGGGGTGGACACGACCTGCAGCTCGCCGCCCTGGTGGGGCGAGGTCCCGCGCATGCGCGCGACCGAGAGCACGCGGATCTTCCCGTCCTTGCCCCCCTGCCCGATGTGCCTGGCGTCGAGGACGAACGGCGAGGTCGAGCCCAGGTCGAGATCCGACGAGTTCAGCTGCTCCGTGTTCGACGGCGTGTAGTTGCCGAGCAGGCTCGTCGCGTCGGGCGAGAGGCGCAGCACCGCGTCGCCCCAGTTCGTCTTCCCGTCCCAGGGGGCGTTGCCGGTGGCGACGAGGAGATCGCCGGTCGTCGGGTCGACGACCGCGCCCGCCCGCCCCCAGATCGCCGAGTCGCTCGCGGGGCAGGTGCTCGGAACCTGGAGGCCCGTGCGGTTCGAGCAGAGCGAGTTCCACACGTGCAGGAGCTTCCCGCTCGCGGCGTCGATCACCGCGACATGCCCCTGGTACGGCGGCGTGTCGCCGATGTAGCCGCCCGTGGTGGCGATCACGTGCCCGTCCGCGAAGTTGAGCGCGGAAGCGATCTTCTCCCGCGACGGGAGCTTCGTGATCGACACGCTCCACACGGGATGGCCGTTCGCGGCCGAGAGCTTGTAGATGCGGCCGCCGGGAGAGGACGCGTAGATCCACTTCAGGCTCGGATCGGCGACGGGGGTCGCAGTGGTGATCTGCGCGGTCCCGGCCCAGGACGCGTACCCGGGCGGGGTGAAGCGCCACGCCACCGCGCCGGTCGAGGGGTCGATCGCCTCGGTCCGCCCGTACGTCGTGGTCACGAACAGTCGGCCGGCGACGTAGATCGCGGACGAGTCGACGGTGCCGTCGAGCTGCACCTTCTTCAGCACGAGCGACTTCACGTTCGCGGCGGTGACCCCGGTCGAGGCGGGGCCGACACCGGTGCGCGACGCGGTGTAGTCGAAGGTCGTCCAGTTCTGCGTGGGCTGGGCGGCGCCGTGAGCGGCGAACGCCGCTGCGACGGCGGTGAAGGCTGCTGCGGCCCGGTGCACGATCGCGGGATACCCGCTCAGCGGCGCAGCAACACGCGCCGGAGCTCGTCTTCCTTGCCCGGCTCGAGGATCGCAAGTACCTGATCGCCCGCCTCGAGCTGGGTGGCGCCGACGGCGATCTCGGCATGTCCTGCCCGCATCACCGAGATGAGGCGGGCGCCGTCGGGGAGGTCGAGCGCCTCGATCCGCTTGCCGGCGGAGGGCGAGTCGCGGTCGATCTGCACCTCGACGATCTCGAGGTTCTCCTGGCGGAGCTCGAGCAGGTGGATGAGGTCGTGCTCGGGCACCTCGTGCTCGACGAGCGCCATGATGCTCGAGGTCGCACACACCGTCGGCGCGATGCCGAGCAGGTCGAAGTGCGCCTGGTTGCGCGGGTCGTTCACGCGCGCGATCACCTTCTCGACGCCGTACTTCTCCTTCGCGATCTGCGCGATGACGAGGTTGTCCTCGTCGTCTCCGGTGAGCGCGAGCACGAGATCGGGCGGGCGCGCGAGCCCCGCGCGCTCGAGCACGTGCAGCTCCGTCGCGTCGCCGCGCTGTACCTGGTGCTCGAACTCCTCCTCGAGGCGGTCGAACCGGTCACGCTGCTGCTCGATGAGCGTCACCTCGTGCCCGAGGCGCAAGAGGGAGCGGGCGACATTCGCGCCGACCTTGCCTCCGCCTGCCACCACGACGTACATCAGGCGCGTATCTTCTCCTTGGGTATCTCGCAGCTGCGGACGGCGTCGGTCAGCGTGTCGATCGCCGTCTTCGTCGGGCAGACGGTCCGCAACCCGCGCTCGGTGTAGAAGTCGGCGCGGGCGGGGTCGAGCACGCGGACGACCACGCAGCCGATGTCGAAGCGCTTCTGCGCCACCTGGCCGATGACGACGTTCGTGTTGTCGCCGTCGGTGGCCGCGACGACGGCGTCGGCCTCCTCGATTCCCGCCTCGCGGAGGAGATCGACGTCCATGCCGTGCCCGACGAGGAACGAGCCCGGCCAGTGCTCGCCGAGCCGCGAGAGCGCGTCCTCGTTCTCGTCCACGACCGTGACGTCCCAGCCCTCACGCTGGAGCTGGAGCGCGATCGAGGAGCCCACCCGGCCGCAGCCGATGATCAACGCCTTCATGCCGGAGGCAGCGTAGCGCCTTCGGGAAACGCCACCACGAGGACTTCTCCCGGTGCATGGCGCAGGACGTAATCGACTGTCGGCGAGAAGACGCGCGAGTGGCGCCGCCAGCGCCCGGATGACCCGAGGACGATGAGATCGGGCCGGCCCTCGGCGGCCGCGGTGACGACCGCTTCGCCGATCGAGCGGGCCCGGATCGTGCTGCCGCTGACCTCGACCCCGAGCCCGGCTCCGAGCTTGGCCGCCTCGGCGAGCGACGCGGCCGCGCGCTCTTCCTCGTCGGACATCGGCGCATCGAACGGCCGGTCGAGAGGCACGCGGACGACGAACAGCGCCTCGACGGCGGCGCGATGCTCACCCGCGAGCTTGATCGCAGTGGCGACCATCTCCTCGCCGATCGGTCCGAGCTTCATCGGCACGAGGATCTTCGAGAGCACGGCCCGCTCCTCGGTGGGGCGGCGAACGACGCGGCCGCTGACGATCATCACGCGACAAGGAGCGTCTCGGACGATCGAGACGATCTCGGACGGGAACGCCCGTCTGAAGCCGCGCCGCGACTCGACCGGAGCTCCGACCACGATCAGCTCGGCACGGTGATCGATCGCGACCTCGGAGAGCTCGTGACCGAGCGCGCCGGCACGCGTCCGGACGAAGCGCTCCTTCGCGCCGACGCCGTATGCCTTCGCGATCTCGCCCGCCCCGTGGACCTGCTCGCGCAAGGCGGCGACCTCCCGGTCGAACTTCGCGTCGAGCGGCAGCTCCTGCTCCACGACGAGCGGGGCGACGAGGATGACGTGCGCCCCGCGCTGCGCGGCGAGCCGGCAGGCGAGATCGAGCGCATGCTCGGTCTCGGCGCGCCCGATCAGGGGGACGACGATGCTGCGGTATGCGACCGCTGCCGTGCGCCGCGCGAGGCGGCGGGCCCGGTGGCGCGCGGCCCGGACGCGTTCGACGGGGATTCTCATCAGCGCATGAGCTGGAACGGCACGCTCGCGAGGATGACGTTGGGCTCGAACAGCAGCAGCCGCTTGATGTACAGCGCGCGCTGATTGTGGAGCACGCGCCGCCATCCGCGCGTGACGAGCTCCGGCATGAGGACGAGCACGGTCGTATCTCCATCCTTTGTCAACTCGCGCAGATAACGCAAGAGGGGCTTCCCGAGATCCCGGTACGGGGCCTCGTCCACTTCGAGCGGGACGCGCGGCCCGTGCTCGGCCCACTCGCGCCGGATGCGGCGGGCATCGTCGGCGTTGAAGGCGAAGTGGACGGCCTTCGTGTCCTCGATGCCGAGGGTATGCGCGTAGTTCGCGGCCCGCATCGACGCGGCGTTGACGCTCGCTGCGATCACGCGGGCGACGAGCTTCTCGGGCGGCGGGCCGGTGTGGCCTACGACCGCGGGAACGTCGGCGACCACGACGCCGGACTCGGACAGGAGCCGGAACTTCAGGAGCAGCTCGAGCCGCCGACGGCGCTGCTCAAGCAGCGAGGCCTCGCCGAACTCCTCGGGGATGACGACCGTGACGAAGTCGGACTCGCCGCGCGGGAGCCGCCAGACCTGCTCGAGCACGGCATCGACGACACCCCCGTGCGGGTCGAGGACGTCGAGCCTCGGCGTCTCGCCGACCTGGCGGAACCAGCGCGGCCGGATGCCCGGATCGCTTCCGCGCCGCGGGACGTGGAGCGCCCGCAGGCCGTCGCCGCCGATGCGCCGCGCGAACCACACGGCTCGCTCCGTCGCCTCGTCGAGGGTCTCGACGAGGAGGAGCGTGCGATTCCGCGCCTCGGGGACCGCGACCACCGCTGCAGCGCCGGCCGCCAGCCTGCGCAGCACCCGCTCGTAGTGCCTGCGTACGCCGTAGAACCCCGCGACCATGAGCGGGATCGCGACGATCACCATCCACGCTCCCTCGGTGAACTTCGTGAGCACGACGACGACCATCACGACGAACGTCGCGCCTGCACCGACGCCGTTGATCGGAGCGCGCCAGCGCCAGCCGTCGCCATGCGTGCGAAGCCAGTACCGCACCATGCCCGCCTGCGAGAGCGTGAACGCCGTGAATACGCCGACGACGTAGAGGTGAATGAGGTTGATGACGTTTGCGTGGTAGATCCAGATGAGCAGCGAGGCGATCCCGGCCAGGAGGACGACGCCGTTCGAGTAGACGAGCCGGTCCCCGAGGTTGGTGAACTGCCGCGCGATGAAGCGGTCGTGCGCGAGCAGGGCGGAGAGGCGCGGGAAGCCCTGGAAGGACGTGTTCGCCGCCAGGATCAGGACGGCGAACGTGAAGATCTGGACGACCCAGAAGAACGCCGCGCCGGAGCTTCCGGCCGGGAAGACCGCACGCGCCACCTGAGAGACGACGGAGACGGACGAGCTCGGCCGCGCATGCGTGGCGACCGCGAGGTAGGAGACGCCGAGGAACATCGTGATCGCGACCACTCCGAGCACGCCGAGCGTCCGGGCTGCGTTCTTCGACTGCGGCCGCTTGAACGCGTTGACGCCGTTCGCGATCGCCTCGACACCGGTCAGGGCGCTCGCCCCCGAGGCGAACGCCTTCAGGATCAGGAAGATCCCGAGCGCCTGCGCACCCGGGACGAGCGCATGAGGCGCGACCGCACGGGGGCATCCCGTCGTTGCGCACTTCGTGACGCCGACGCCGACCGCCAGCAGCATCGAGCCGATGAACAGGTATGTCGGCACGGCGAACACAAGCCCCGACTCGCGGACGCCGCGGAGGTTGACGAGCATGATCAGCGCGACCGCGCCGAGCGACAGGGCGGTGTTGTACGCATGCAGCGACGTGACTGCCGACGTGATCGCGAGCACGCCGCTCGATACCGACACGGCAACGGTGAGGACGTAGTCCACGAGAAGGGCGGCCGCGGCCACGAGGCTCGGCAGCGTGCCGAGGTTCTCGCGGGCGACGACATACGCACCCCCTGAGACCTCGTACGCCTGAACGGTCTGCCGGTACGAGGTGATGACGATCGCCATGAGCGCGGCGACGGCGATCGAGATCGGAAGCGCGAGGTGGAGCTCGTGGAGGCCGGCGACGAGGAGCACCACCATGGCCGCCTCGGTGGCGTACGCGACGGATGAGATCGCGTCGGCCGCGAAGATCGGAAGGGCCAGCCCGATCGGGAGGAGCTCGTCCTCCATCTGCCCGGACCGCATCGCCCGCCCGAGCAGGAGCCGACGGACCGGCCGCTCCGGCTCGAGACCGGCAGGCTCGGTCGGAGGCGCAGGCAGGGCCACGCGCCAACTCTAGGTATCTAGGCGGCGGGCTTGAGAACGAGCGTCTCGGAGGGGGCGTTCGTGAGGAGCCACGCGAGCTCCTTGGGCGTGAATCCCTCCCGGCCGGTCACGGGCGCCGGCGCGACGATGCGGTCGAAGTCCTCGGCCTCCCAGAGCCGCTTCACGGCGTGGGTCAGCGTCCGGCCCTTCTCGATGCGCGCGTCCACGGGAACGCCCGCGCGCAGCGCCGCATGCTCGACCGCCTCGAGGAGCGGCATCGCGAGCTTCACCTGGTCGCGCGCAGGCGAGTCCTCGCCGTACGCGAGCGGGAGGATCAGCAGGTACGCAGGCACGAGCACCGCGTCTTCGGCGCGGGCGATCCGGATCGCCGCCTCGAGCACGCTCGGATCGAGACTGCCCGAGAAGGGCACGAGGATCCGTCGTGCGCCCTTGTGGAACGGACGCCGACGCGGCGTCCTGCGGCCGAGGAGCAACCCGGCAACCGCGACCGCGAGCAACGCGGCGGCGACCGCGAGGACGACCGCGACGGCGCTCATCGCTCGTGGGGCTCCGGCCGGTCGGCGCGGTTGGCGACCACGCGGACGTCGATCCCGGGCAGCTCACGCACGAGCGCGGAGAGCAGCGAGCCGCTGAGGATCTCCCGCTTGCGGCTCTCGTCGGGAGTGCCGACGAACACGTATGTCGTGCCGCGCTCGTAGGCGACGCGCCGGACGGTGTCGACGAGCCCGTCACCCTCCTCCTCGAGAAAATGCGCACCGAGCACGACGGCGAGCCGTCGCAGCGCGGCGAGCGCGACCTGCTCTTCATCCGTCGGCCTGTACCCGGGCTTGCGGACCCAGATCGCGTCCATCTGCGCACCGAGCCGCTCGGCAGAGCGCCACGCACGCCGCATGATGCGCTGCGACTTCGGCTGCGGCTCGACGAGCGCGAGCACGCGCTCGGCGATCGCCTGCTGGCTGAGCGGGTCGAGCACGGCGCTCTTGCGGCGCGACTCGACGTCCTCCGCCACTTCGCGGAGCGCGAGCTCGCGGAGACGCGAGAGGTTCTCGCCGGTGAAGAAGTTGAGGAGTGCCGCCTCCGCGCGGTCGGGCGCGTAGATCTTCCCGGCACGCAGCCGCTGCTGCAACGCCTCGGGTGTGAGGTCGACGAGCAGGACCTCGTCGGCCTCCTCGAGGATCCGGTCCGGGAACGTCTCCCGCACGCGCACGCCCGTCAGCTCCGCCACTGCGTCGTTGAGGCTCTCGAGATGCTGGACGTTCACGGTCGAGATCACGTCTACGCCCGCGTCCAGGATCTCGTCGATGTCCTGGTAGCGCTTCTCGTTGCGCATCCCCGGTGCGTTCGTGTGCGCCAGCTCGTCGACGAGCGCCATCTCGGGTGCCCTCCGGATGACGGCGTCGACGTCCATCTCGCTCCGGTCGAGGCCGCCGTGCTCGGCATGCAGGTGCGGGACGACCTCGAGTCCGCGAGCCTGCGCGATCGTCTCGGGCCGCTCGTGCGGCTCGAGGTAGCCGACGACGACGTCGCGGCCCTCCTCGATCGCCTGCCGCCCCTCCTGGAGCATGCGGTAGGTCTTGCCGACGCCCGCTGCCATCCCGAGCAGGATCCGATACCTGCCCCGCGCCGTAGGCTCAGGCTCCCAGGAGGTTGTGCACGACGAGGTCGATCAGCTTGATCCCCACGAACGGGAGGATCATCCCACCGAGGCCGTAGATGCCGAGGTTCCGCCGGAGAAGAGCCGTGGCGCCGATCGCCCGGTAGCGCACGCCCTTCAGGGCGAGCGGGACGAGGGCAGGGATGATGAGGGCGTTGAAGATGATCGCCGAGACGATCGCGCTCTTCGGATCGCCCAGGTGCATGATGTTGAGCGAGTTCAGCGGGCCGCGCTGCCCGGAGTGCTTCGCATAGGTGAACGCGAACATCGCCGGCAGGATCGCGAAGTACTTCGCGACGTCGTTCGCGATCGAGAACGTCGTCAGCGCGCCACGGGTGATGAGGAGCTGCTTGCC
>Ga0335078_10009258_pt1 | contig 14599 bp, 10 predicted proteins | sample Lox_Sample_32_FD_206711 | JGI IMG/M metagenome (GOLD analysis project Ga0335078, IMG submission 206711) | Soil microbial communities from Loxahatchee National Wildlife Refuge, Florida, United States - Lox_Sample_3.2 | ecosystem: Environmental > Terrestrial > Soil > Wetlands | place: USA...
AACATAAGGGAGGCGGAGCGCCGAAAGGCGCATACAGAGGCCGCTCCGCGCAATCCGGGCGTTGCCGCCCGGGCGCGGTCGCGGCGCGCGCCGCTTTTGGCGGACGCGCTCGCCTCTCGGCGCTCTACCGCGGCTCTTGCCGATTGCTCGGCTCAGTCCGGTCCCGCGCTTCATGGCAGCGCCAACGGATGTCACTCCGTCCGCCACCCGGGCAGCCAGCTCCTGGCAGACCGGCGTCGTGGCCGGCCGGGCGAGTTTCCGAACCGCCCGCGGACGGAGTTACGAGCCCCATCCCGGGCACCGCTCCCGCCCGCATCAATCGGCCGTCACCGGTTGACGTCCCTCAAGACGAGCGAGATGAAGTCTTTTAGTTCGCCGCGCCGCGCGCAATCAACAAATTCCTTTTGCGGGATTCATCTCACTGATCTGACACCATATTTTTTTGCGCCTTGTTTGGTTCGCCAGCGCCGTAATTGTGGCACGCTGCCCTGATTGCGTTGATTCGCGCTAAGGCGCGGAGAGTGCGGGCGTTTTCCGTTTGTGGCAGCGGAATCCTTATCCGCCATGTCGGCGATTGGATCATGAGCAGACGTCTCTCAGCGAGCGCAATTCGGCGGCGAATGACCCACAACAGAAGTCGGAGCCAGCGGCGATGCTGCAGCGGTCACTCTGGTTTGATGTTGGCCGTGCGGTCCACCTTGGCCTATTTGTCGATGTCGTGGGCAATCAGCTTTCTGAAATCCGCGGGTGACATCGACAACGCCTAAGTTGGCAGTCGCGCCTTGATCTGCGGATCGGCGAGCGCGGTATCGGTTGTCACGTTGAGTGTTTCGATGACGGCGCCGGGTGTGCTCTTAGGAGCGCAAAGGCCGAACAGACGACCGCCTCGTAGCGTGTAACAAATTCACCGACGGTAGGGTGCTCGGTGCCGCTCAGTCGGCGCAAGATGATTGCGGCAGGCGCTAAAGCGAGCGCGGCGGTCTGACTGGCGCTTCCACGACGACAGCAGAACCAGCTCCGAAACGTTGGGACATACAGACCGATGTCGTTGTACTTGGCTACGGCGGAGCTGGAGCTGTTGCGGACATTGCCGCACGGTGCCAGTTTGATCGGTGAGCGGCGTGATGGACCGCCCAAGCGATGAAGCAACGCTAGACGCGACCTAAATCGCAGCTTCCGAGTGTGCGTCGAAAAAATGCAACCGTTCTGGATTGAGCGCGAGCCGTAGCTGCTCCCGCACTTTCGCCCGCACGGTTGGCTCAACCGCCGCCACCATCGAGCCACCACCGACTTTGACGTCGAGCAGAATTTCCGAGCCGAGCCGCTCGATCACTTCGACCACCGCATCGAGGTTTAGGCCGTTCGCGCCTTCGCCGGACGCCAGCCGCAAATCTTCTGGCCGGATGCCGAGCGTAACGTCGCGTCCGGCATAGTCCTTAAGCCGCGCGGCGACGGCGGACGGCAGCTTGAGGCGAATGCCGTCGCCCACTGCGAGAAGTGCCCCGCCCTCGTCGGTGACGCGTACGGAGGCGAAGTTCATTCCCGGGGAGCCGATAAAACCGGCGACGAAGCGGTTGGCGGGTTCGTTATAAAGATCGAGCGGCTCGCCAACCTGCTGCACCAGGCCATCGCGCATCACCACGACGCGATCGCCGAGCGTCATCGCCTCGACCTGGTCGTGGGTGACGTAAATCGCGGTGGTGCCGAGTCGGTCGTGAATCTTTTTCAGCTCAACGCGCATCTGCACGCGCAGCTTGGCATCAAGATTGGACAATGGCTCGTCGAACAGAAACACCTGGGGGTGGCGCACGATGGCGCGGCCGAGCGCGACGCGCTGGCGCTGGCCGCCGGACAACTGACGCGGCTTGCGTTCCAATAGAGTCTGGATGCCGAGAATGTCGGCCGCGTCGCGCACCCGCCGATCGATTTCGGGGCGGGCAAATTTGCGCATTTTCAGGCCGAACGCCATGTTGTCATGGACGCTCATGTGCGGATAGAGCGCGTAGTTCTGAAAGACCATGGCGATGTCGCGATCCATCGGTGGCAAGTCGTTGACCACGGTTTCGCCGATCAGGATTTCGCCCGAGGTGATGGATTCAAGTCCAGCGACCATGCGCAACGTCGTGGTCTTGCCGCAGCCCGAAGGCCCGACCAGCACCACGAACTCGCGATCACGGATTTCCAGGTTCACGCCTTTGACGGCGTGAACCTCGTTGTACATCTTGTTGAGATTACGGATGACGACGCGCGCCATTGACCTAAATCCCTTAGCTCACCCTTTGACCGAGCCGGTGAGGCCCGCGACGTAATATTCGACGAAGAACGAGTAGATGACCGCTATGGGAATGGAACCGAGCAGCGCGCCCGCCATCAGCTGGCCCCAATAGAACACGTCGCCGCGCACCAGTTCCGAAGTGACACCGACCGAAACCGTCTTCTGCTCCGCCGAGGATAGAAACACCAGAGCATAGATGTATTCGTTCCAGGATAGCGTGAAGGCGAAGATCCCGGCCGAGAGGATGCCCGGCACCGCGATCGGCATGATGATGTAGAGCATCGCCTTCCAACGCGTAGCGCCGTCGATGCGCGCGCATTCCTCAAGCTCGCGCGGAATGGCCTTGAAGTACCCCATCAGCAGCCAGGTGCAAAACGGTATGAGGAACGTTGGATAGGTCAGGATCAGCGCCCAGGGCGTATCACCGAGTTGAAACTTGCGAATGATGTCAGCGAGCGGAATAAACAGAAGCGTCTGTGGCACGAGGTAGGTGATGAAAATGCCGGTGCCCAGCGTCCCTGCAAAACGGAATCTCAACCGCGACAGCGCGTAACCGGCAAGAACGCCGCAGAACAGTGAGATCAGCGTCGAGACGCAGGCAATGAACAATGTATTGGCCATCCATCTGAGGAACAGTGTGCCGGTTAGCAGGTCGGTAATGTGCTCTAGCGTCGGATGCGCGGTCCAGAACGGGGTATAGTTCGGCGCCATCCATGGCCGGTACAATTCGCGATCCGGCCGCACCGAAGTGACCAGCATCCAGTAGAACGGAAACAGCAGCCAAAAAATGAATGCGCCCAGCGGAATGTAGAAGAATACCCAGCGCCGCCATTTCGCGCCTTCGATCATGGCTCAATGCACCTCGACCCGGCGGATATACAGGAGCTGCACCACAACGACGATGAGCAGGAACGGGAACATGGCGAGCGAAATCGCCGCGCCTTGGCTCAAGAGCCCGGTGCCGACGCCAATCTGATAGGCATAAGTGGCGAACAGCTGCGTGGCGTTCGCGGGCCCACCGCCGGTGAGCACGTAGACGAGCTGGAAATCGGCGAATGTCTGGATGATTGAAAACAGCATCACCACCATGGTGACCGGCAAAAGCAGCGGCCAAGTCACGTGCCAGAAGCGCTGCCACGCCCGTGCGCCGTCGATTGCCGCGGCCTCCTGCAGTTCCGGATTGATCGTCTGCAGTCCGGCGAGGAGGCTGATGGCGAAGAAGGGCACCCCGCGCCACACGTTGACGATAATCACAGAGATCAGCGCCAAGCCGGGATCGCCCAGCCAATTGATGCGCGCGTGGATGACGCCAAGATGGAACAGCGACCAGTTGATCACGCTGAAGGTCGGATCGAACATCCACTTCCAGGCAAAGGTCGAGAGCACGGTCGGAATAATGAAAGGCAAAAGGATAAAGGCGCGGGTGAAGGCTTTGCCGCGAAAATTGCGGTTGAGAAGAAGGGCGAGCCAGAGTCCGAGCCCAAGCTTGAACACGGTGGCGACCGCCGTGTAGATAAATGTATTCCAGACGGCAACGCGGAAGATGCTGTCGTTCCACAGCGTCGCGAAATTCGCCAAGCCCACGAAGTGGCCCGGGACGCCTACCCTGGCATCGATTACCGACAGCCAAACACCCTCGGCGAACGGATAAGCGATAAATAGGCCGAGCAAAATGGCAGTCGGCGCCAGCAGCGCGGCCGCAAGCCAGCGTTCATCTTCAAGGAGCCGCGTTGCCACGCCGCGTCGCCGGACGCCGGTGAAAGCGCTTTGGCTGACGAGATGACTTACCGCCATCACCGGCTCCTCTGCGGCTCGGTATCGTCCTGTCGGGCCGACCGATCGGGTAGGCCGTGGAGCACGACGCCTTAACCGCGGCACCTCAGGTATAGATTTTGGTTACCTCGCCGGTGGCCCATTTCACCGCATCTTCTGCAGCCATGCCTTGGATAGCCTTGGCGTACATGTCGATGATGATGTACTTGCTCAGCGCCTCGGCCGCTTTGCGATCGGCGGGGCCGGCATAGCCTGGGAACTGCGCGCCGCGGGCGACCGTGCGGAACGGTGCCATAACCGGATCTTTATTCCAGATCGGATCGTTCTCCCACGCTGTGGTAGCGCCGACCGAATAGCCGGCCTGAGAATCGAACCAACTCTGATAGATCGGCTTGGAATGGATCCAGGAAAGGAATTTACGGGCGGCGTCCTGCTGTTTGCAATAGCGCATCAACATGTTGGTGTGCGGCAGCTGATACGAGAATTTTCCCGCAGGCCCCTTCGGCAAGGCGCTGTGTAGAATGTCCTTGTATAGCGGCTGGCCCTTCTCATCCTGGTATTTGTCGGGATCGCGCTTGGCCACGAGATAGATGGAGGCGCCATTCTGCGTCGAAGAGATTGTCCCGGCGAGAAAGGCGCGGTTATTGCTCGAGTCGTCCCAGGCCAGGCCGCCTTCGTCGCAACAATCCTTCCAGAAGGCGAGGCCAAATTTGACCGACTCAATGGTTTCCTTGCTGTTGAGTACGACTTTGCCGCTCTTGTCGACCTCCATACCGCCATACGCCCAGAGCAGCGGATACCAGAAGCTCGGCGGATCGCCGAAGCTGTGGCCCAACGCCTGCCCTATCGGCTGCCCCTTGGCCTTCAGCTTCTTACCGAGGTCGCGGTACTCGTCCCATGTTTCTGGAAACTTGTTGTAGCCGACTGCTTCGAACCACGATTTCCGGTAAGCGCTCTCGTTGCCGACGATGCACCATGGCACCCCCAGCCATCGCTTGCCGTTGTTGGCGACCGCGATCGATTCGTCATAAAAGCCGCCCTGATCCTTGCCGACTTTCTCAGTGATATCGCTCACGTCTACAGTGCTCTCAGCGTAAAGCTGAGGCCAATTGTTCAGGGCGCAGATGACGTCGGGGCCGGCGCCAGACTGAATCGCAGCCGTGGTGCGCGCCTGGATATCGTTGCCGTTGATCATCTCGATATTGAGCGTGATGCCCAGATCCTTGGCGCATTGCGGGGCAATCTTGCTGCGCAAAAGCGCGTCCGACTGTGGGATGAAATCGTTCCAGCGCAGCCAGTGCAGCGTCGTTCCCTGCGCGAAGGCCGGCGCTTTGCCGGACGCCAAGATAGCCGCCATTCCTCCGCTGCTCGCAGCCAGTGTTCCAGCGCCCGAGATTTTCAAAAATTTGCGCCGACCAATACGTGGCATGATTAGTCCCTCCCAAGCGTCAGTTTCGTCATTGCGGATTGTTCTATTTATACGGTTGAGGCTACGACTGCGGCTTGCCTATGTCCATGGGCAAGGCGGCGCATTCCAGCCACAATCGCTTGACGTTCGTCTGCTGCGCGGCGGGGATACCGCCCACGCGCAAACTTACAGTCAAATCGAAATCTGTGGCCGAACGATTGCATTGCCGATGGTACGACCGTGCTGGTGCTGGCGAAGGCAAAGTCCATCACGGGGCGATGCCCACATTGCGAGAAGCTCTTGTCGACCCCGCCGAATCCAAACTGCCAACCAAAGTAGTGCTTCCGTAACGGGCCTAGATAAGTCAATCCCTTTTTGCGTCATCCAGTCGCCGAGTCTTGCTTCTGTCCGGGGTCGGCGCAAGGCCGCCACCTGATGGGGTCTGATGAGGATGTGGGTCGGCCAATCCAGGTACGCGTGGTCATGATGCCACGGCACTACTTGCGGTCTGACCCAATCCATCGTCCCGGCGACGGGACTCCGCTTCGGGAAGGCCTGGTGTCATGACCCCTCACCGAAACCCGTAAACTCCTCTTTGCTATACCGCGGCGTGCGAGCAGCGGTTCGGTTGGTAGTCGAAAGCAGTGGCGTTGAGCCACATGCGATGCAGGACAACCGCGAGCTTGAGCTGGGCGATGCGGCTTTCCAAACGCGCCGGCATGATACGCGCGAGCGCCACCTTCGCCTTCTTCTTGAGCGCGCCACCCTTGATGGGCCGCGTCAAGAGATATGAGCGGCCTCGTAGAGAGCCGTGCGCGCGGAACCGTCACCGATCTTGCTGATCCGACCGGTGATGTCGGTTTCGCCCGACTGATACTTCTTCGGGGTCAGCCCAAAATGTGCTCCCGCCGCCTTTGACGAAGCGAAACGCTTCGGATCGTCGATCGCGGAAACGTAGGTGAGCGCCACCAGCGGGCCGACCCCTGGTGTCGACATGAACGGCCGAACCCGCTCATCGGCACGGCTGATCTGTCGCACCTGCTTCTCCAGGCTCTTGAACTCGCGCGACGGCGCCGCGGCTGGCCCGTTACCCCATCTAGGTCGAGCAACAAATAATTGCCGCAACGCAAAACGACGCGAGTGGCACGTTGCGTCACTTGGTGCGGCGCATCGGCATGTCGGTTGTTGGGATTAGCGGACTGCGAGCCGACATCGCCAAAACGACACTGATGACCCCGAGCCGACATCGGCGACATAAGACTTTTGCAGTGCAAACCGATCAGTCAGGGCGCTTTTCGCCCCTTGCTGGACGGCGGCCGTTTTGGCCTACTGGCAGAGGAGACGTGTAAGCTTGGGGGACCGCCATGGCAGCGGATGCCGCGCACGCGCCAGACCATCAGCCCAAAGCCAAAATCTTTATCTCCTATTCGCGTAAGGACATGGCCTTCGCGGATCGGCTCGAAGCGGCGCTCAAGGCGCGCGGCTTTGAGCCGCTGATCGACCGCACCGAGATTTACGCTTTTGAGGATTGGTGGAAGCGCATCGAAGCGTTGATCGGTCGGGCGGACACGGTGGTGTTCGTGCTGTCGCCGGATTCGGTGGCCTCCGATGTGGCCCTTAAGGAAGTCGGGCACGCCGCGTCGCTCAACAAGCGCTTCGCGCCCATCGTCTGCCGGCGCACCGATGACGACGTGGTGCCCGAGGCGCTGCGAAAGCTAAATTTTATCTTCTTCGATGACTTGGCGCGCTTTGAGGCCAGTGCGGATCAATTGGCCGAAGCGCTTCAGACCGACATCGGCTGGGTGCGGCAGCACACCGAGTATGGCGAAGCCGCGCATCGCTGGGCGGCAGTCGGTCGTAAGAGCGGCGTATTGCTGCGCTCGCCTGTGCTCGAGGAGGCCGAGCGCTGGATTGCGTCACGACCGCGGGGGGCTCCAGAGCCGACGGCGGAGACACAAGCTTTTGTCGCCGAGAGCCGGCGCGGGGCGAGCCGGCGCCGGAATATTTTAACCAGCAGCCTTGGGACCGGCCTTGTCGTCGCGTTGGTACTGGCCGGACTTGCCTTTTGGCAGCGAGAAGTTGCGGATCAGCAGCGGCAGATCGCCGAGCAACAGCGCAAGCGCGCCGAAGATACGCTCGCCGCCGCGACGCGGACCGCCAACAGCCTCGTCTACGACTTGGCGCAACGTTTCAGGGATGCCGTGGGCATTCCCGAAAGCCTGGTCAAGGATATTCTCGACAGGGCGAGGGCGCTACAAGACCAACTCATCAAATCCGGGCAGGTGACGCCCGACCTTCAACGCAGCGAGGCTGCGGCGCTCATAGAGACGGCGGACACGCTGCTGGCAATCGGCAACACCAAGGGCGCGCTCTCCGCAGTGGAGCAGGCCCGACAGATCATGGTGGTGCTCCTGGCCGCCAATCCCGGCAGCACGGATTATCAGATGGTTTTGTCGGGCGCGGACGAGAAGATCGGCGACGTCCAGGCGGCGCAAGGCGACCTCGCCGGCGCGCTAAAATCCTATCAGTCTATCGTCGTCATCAGAGAGCGGCTGGCGCAATCCGATCCCGGTAACGCCGACTGGCAGGCCCGTCTGTCGTTGGCGTACGCCAAGGTCGGCGACGTGCAGGACGCGCGGGGCGACCTTGCAGCCGCGCTCGCCTCATATCAGACAGCGTTTGTCATTCTTGATCGCCTAGCGAAATCCAACCCGGGCAATGCCGACTGGCATCGCGATCTCTCGGTATCATACGAGAAACTTGGCAACGTGCAGGCGGCGGAGGGCGATTTAGCAGCCGCGCTTAAGTCCTATCAAGCGAACCTCGCCATCAACGAACAATTGGCACAGTCCGATCCCGGCAATGCCGGCTGGCAACGCGATTTGTCGGTGTCATACAACAAGATCGGCCACGTACAGCAGACGCAGGGCGATCTGGTAGCCTCGCTCAAGTCCTATCAGGCAAGCCTCGCCATCAGAGAGCGGCTGGCGCAATCCGATCCCGGTAACGCCGACTGGCAGCGCAATCTGACTGTGTCATACGATAACGTCGGCGACGTGCAGATGGCGCAGGGCAACGTGGAGGCCGCGCTCAAGTCCTATCAGGCGGACCTCGCCATCGCGGAGCGCTTGGCACAATCCGATCCGAGTAATGCCGGCTGGCAGCGCGACCTGTCAGTATCGTACGAGAAGGTCGGCGACGTCCAGGCGGCGCAAGGCGACCTCGCCGCCGCGCTCAAGTCCCATCAGGCAAGTCTCGTCATCAGAGAGCGGCTGGTGCAGTCCGATCCCGGCAATGGCGGCTGGCAGCGCGATTTGTCGGTGTCATACAACAAGGTCGGCGACGTACAGCACACGCAAGGCGACCTTCGGGGCGCGCTCAAATCCTATCAGGCCAGTCTCGCCATCAGACAGCGGCTGACCCAGTCCGACCCTAACAATGCCGGTTGGAAGCGCGATCTCAACTACGTCATCAGCAAGATCGGCGGCATGGCGTTCTACTTACTCCTGGCTCACGATTTTGCCGACGCTCTACAAGCAGCCGATCAGACCATTTCTGTCGCGCCTGATCAAATATGGCTCTACACGAACCGCGCGCATGCGCTGATGTTCCTTGGCCGTGCCGACGAAGCAAGGGCGCTCTATCTGAAATATCGCGACGAAAAGAATGTGCAGGATGGGAAGTCCTGGCCAATCATCATCCTTCAAGACTTTGCCGAACTGCACAAAGCCGGTCTTCGCAACCCGCTCATGGAGGAAATCCAGAAGGATTTCCGGTCGGCAGGGTAAGCCGCGCCGCGGCGGCACTTCGCGATGTGGCTGAGGACAGTCTCAATCGACGCCATAGGGGCAGCAACGGACATACCGTCATCGGGCCAATTTGGTCGATCGTGACCCGTTTCGATGGGACTTGGCTCGGACTTGCTGCGGTGCAACCCAGCCTTCGACGGCTGTTTCTCTTCCCGGCAACTAATTCGTTCGCTGATAGACTCGCGCCAGACGCCGAGTATGACTGCGACGAAGCTCAGGCCTAGCACGATCAGTTTAAGCGTCCGGTCCGCAGGTAGTGAGACTCCTGTGTTTTGTCCGCGCCAAGAACCGGAATGTTCCAGAACCAGATGAAGGCGGCAAAGCCGCGCCGAAGCGCCTCAGCCGCAACCCGAAGCCACGCGAAAGCTCGGGCGGTCCGTACAATCAAGCCGGAGACAGCCCATATTCTCGCGTCCACGTCGCGAGGGTCTCCGCCGATGACTGCACGCTCCGCGATGACCCATTGAGTAGTTTCTTGTTGGGCAGCGACGCGCAGCATGGGTCTGGTCATTTCGCCGGACATCGCTATGCGGCAGGGCGGATATTTTGATTGACCCTGAACAGATTGTTCGGATCGTATTTTTTCTTCACCGCGGCAAGCCGCTGATAGTTGTCGCCATATGCGGCCTTGACGCGCGCCTCGCCTTCGTCGTCCATCATGAAATTGGCGTAAGCGCCAGGAAGATTGAACGGATGGACGGCGTTCCAATAGCCGCGCGCCCATTCCTTGAGCGCCGGGGCCGCGGCGGGATCGGGACCGACGCCGAAGATGACCATCGACCAGGTCGTGTCGCGGTAACTCCAAGCGGTCGCGTTCGGTCGCTGGCGGTGGACTGCGCCGTCGATCGGATAAAGATGCATTCCGGAAATGGGGCTCGGGACCTTGGCGGCGTGGGCGATATGGCACTCGATCGCGGCGTCGGGCAAACGGTTCACGAAATCGCCCTTCCAATACCACTGCAAACCTTTTGGCAGGAGTGGATCGAATAGCGATTGCAGCATCGGATAGGGCATCGGCTGTGCCCAGTCGATGATTGGTTTTGGTAGCGCCGCGCGAGCCGCGTTGACAGCTTTTTCGGCGTCCGCCGCCGGCCCGTTATGACAGACGACAAGCGCACACATCTTTTTCCCCCAATGCTCCTTGGGGAACGGCTCTCCGGGAGGGACGGTCTGCAGTGCGAGAAAGATGCAGAACTCATTCGGCGCACTCGGCTGGAATTGGCGATACCAGCGCATGACCGGGCCGGCGTCGGCGAGATCGAAGATGATTGGCCCGCCATAGACGATGGCGGCCGGACTGCTGCGGAATAAAAAGCTGGTCACGACTCCAAAGTTTCCGCCGCCGCCCCGCAACGCCCAAAACAGGTCGGGACTCTCCGCCTCCGAAGCAGTGACGAACTTGCCGTCGGCCAGCACTACGTCGGCCTCGAGCAGATTGTCGACGGCGAGGCCATATTGACGGCTGAGATAACCATGGCCGCCGCTTAGCGTCAGTCCCGAAACCCCGGTGGTCGAGACGATGCCGAAAGGCACCGCTTGGCCGAAGGCGCCGGTGGCATGATCGACCTCGCCGGTAAGACAGCCGGCGCCAACCCGCACCGTTCGCTTTGCCGGATCGACTCTCACCCCTTTCATCATGCTCAGATCAATAACCATGCCGTCGTCGACGCTGCCGAACCCAGGACCGTTGTGCCCGCCGCCGCGTACGGCGATCGGAAGTTTGCTGTCGCGGCCGAAATTGACCGCCGCCATCACATCGGCTGCATCGGTGCAGCGCGCTATGACGAGGGGACGCTTGTCGATCATGGCGTTATAGAGCTTCCGCGCCTCCTCATATTCTGGATGGGTGCGCGCGATGACAGCGCCTCGGTGGTGCTGGGCGAACTTGGCGATAATGTCCTCGTTCATCCTTTCCTCCCAATCTGAACTCATGATGGAGCAGTGCCAGCGTCAGACACTACGTTCATGGGCGCACGCGGGACATGTTCTGTCGTCCTACTTTGTTGCTCAATCGTCCGGAAGTCCGGCTGATCAGTCTTTCCGCGACAGTACGTCCGATGCCATGATCAGTCATTTGCGGTAGATTCCAGTTGTCTTTCGTGGAACGCGCCCGGAATTGCGCGAATAACATTTCGCGAAGCCGAAATGTTTATCGGCACGAAGGGGGGTCTCATGGATGTCCTGTCCGACGTGCTTTGCGCTGTGCGCCTAACCGGCGCGATCTTCTTCGATCACTATGTTCGGGCGCCGTTTGTCGGCGGGTCGCCACCTTCGGCGGCAATTGCCGGGAGGGTGATGCCGGATGCCGAACATGTAATCCAATTCCATGCCCTGCTGTCGGGCTCCTGCTGGACGGCCTTAAGCGACGATCTTGGGCAATGCGCCCAGCTTGATGCGGGCGATATCGTCATCTTCCCAATGGGCGATGCGAATGTCATGAGTTCCGCGCCCGGCATGCGCGCCCAGCCCGACCTTACTTTGTATCATCGCCCAAATAACCGCCACCTCCCGTTCGTTTTTTTCCACGACGGTGCCGGTCCGGAACACTGTCGCTTCGTTTGCGGATTTTTCGGCTGCGACGCGCGGCCGTTCAATCCGTTGCTCGAATCGCTGCCGCGCCTGTTTCACGCCCAAATGTCTGCTGCCGGCCAAAGCTGGCTGGTCAATATGCTTCGCGTCGCCGCTGAAGAAACCGAACTTGGCGATGCCGGCAGCGAGACCATGCTCGCCAAGCTCGCCGAAGTCATGTTCGTTGAAGTCATCCGGAAACACATAGCACGCCTTCCGGAAGATTCGCGCGGGTGGCTGTCCGCACTGAAGGACCGGCATATCGGCCAAGCGATGCGGCTTATCCATGGACAAGCCGGACAGCAATGGACATTGGAAAGCCTCGCGCACGAAGTCGGCCTGTCACGGTCGGTTTTTGCCGACCGATTCACACATTATGTCGGGCTGTCGCCGATGCAGTATCTCACCCGCTGGCGCATGCAACTCGCGGCGCGGCGTCTGGAAATTCCAGGCATGAGCATTGCGCAGGTCGCCGCGGAGATCGGCTACGAATCCGAAGCAGCCTTCAACCGCAGCTTCAAGAAATACGTCGGCACGCCGCCCGGGGCTTGGCGCAAGGGGCGGATTCCTGAGGACCGACGCCGGGTGGAGCACGCGTCGATTCCAAAGGAACGCGAGCGCTAGCCGACACGCTCAACATGGTCGCCACCACATCGCCATATCGACGACGGCCTCTTGTTGTTTGCGAATCGCCGCGAAATGGTGTGCAGGTGTGCATGCATTTTTGCTGTAGCGCCGTTGGTCTCTTCATGGAAGTAAAGCGGACTTCGAGGGCGGTCAGCCAGCTACCACGAACCGCGGTGCTCCGGCACGCGCGTGATCAGCGGCAGCGCCGCGACGTAGAGCGCGGCGATAGCAGCGAAGATCCAGGCTTGGATGCGGCCGGGGTCGTGGGAATTGGCAAGGATCGCGGTGTCGATCGAGATGGTGACGATCGTCCCGATCGACATGCACATCGTCCGCAGCGCCGCAAGGGTCGAGGCGTGCTCGGGGGCGAGTTGCAGCCCGGCGTTGCGGCTCGCCGGATTGTTGACGCCGCGGCCCAGTCCGACCAGGAAGGCGGAGCCCGCGAGCCACACATAAGCCGGGATGCCGGCGGCCGGGTTGAGCGCGAGCAACAGCATCCCGATGACGATAACGGCCGCCCCGACATATAGCGGACCCCGGTAGCCCGTGCGCCGCAGGGCGAATACGGCGGCGATCGACATCAGGATCGCGGCCGCTCCTTGGGCGATCAGCAATGTCCCGGAGCTGAGCGCGCTGATGTCGTAGCGGTTCCTGGCATAGAGCGGGACGAGCGCGACCACGCCCGAGGTGACGCCGCCATAGAGTGCGTTGACCAGATTGACCGCGCCGAAGCCTGAGCCGGTGATAAAGCGCGGCGCGATGAACGGAGACGCCGATTTGTTGATGTGACGAAAGAACGCCCAGAGCGCGACGATCGCGATCGCCAGCGGGATCGCGAACTCAAACGACCATGCGCGCGCATTCCTTTCGGCCAGATAACTGACGGCGAGCATGCCGGCGAGCAGGCCGCCGCCGAGCAGCACCATGCCGGCGATATCCATTTTCGCGCGGGCTTTGCCGGCCCGGGATCGATCCGGTGGAATGTAGTACAGCGCCAGCACGATCACGGCGATGCCGAGCGGCACGTTGACCAGAAAGACGCCGCGCCAGCTCCAGTAGGTCACGAACAGGCCGCCGAAGATCGGCCCGATCATCGAACCGATCGAGAAGATGCTGCCGAACAAGCTGATCGCGCGATCGCGGACGTCGCCGAAATAATCGACGATGATTTCGGTCGCCGACGGGGTGAATCCCGCGCCGCCGGCCGCCTGCAGCCCGCGCAACGCAATGAGCACATAGATATTGTCGGCCAGCCCGCAGCACAGCGACGCAATGGTGAAGGCGATCGTGGACCCGACGAAGACCCTGCGGCAGCCGTATAGCTCGCTGAGTTTGCCGCTGATCGGCAGGACGACGACAAAGCCGAGCGCGTAGGCGGTGATGGTCCAGCCGGCCCAGTCGATCGAGGTGTGCAACCCGGTGCGCAGGGAATGCAACGCCGTCGCGACGATTGTCGAATCGATCGACATCATCAGCAACGCCAGGGCGACGATGGTGAAGACCAGCCCGCGGTGAATGGGCCGACTTTCCGCGCGAGGACTCAAAAAGCCGCCGGCCGTGCGGGCTTCATGCTGGGCGCTCATATGATGTCTAATATCAGTGGCTGGAGATTCGAGACCCTCCACTCCTGCATGACTCGCATTCGGCTGATCCGTCCTACGGGCTGCTTCGCCTGGTGATTATGGGTTCCGGGCTCGCGAGATCGCGCCCGCGCCCCGGAGTGACTGCTCCCTTTTCTCGCGGCGCCCCGCTCTCTCGCCCCGCTTGGCGCAAGAAGGTGAAAATCTTCGCCACGCCTCCCGACCCGGAGCCACATCGCGCCAAGAAGGAACAATTTGCGGCAAGGGATGACAATCCGCTTCAGCATGGCGCGGTTAGCAATATCCGGCCGGATGTCGCGTGGATGTTTGGGCGTGACGATGAGCGGCCCACTGATTTCCTCCGTGCGGCATGCACCGCCGCGTTACCTGACAGACTCAGCGTGAAGCCGATACTCAACGATCAGCCAAGCTTACGTGACGGGAGCCGGCTTTAGGAGATACATATGAGCACCGCCGTCAAATGCGCACTCATTGGAGCAGTTGCTGCCCTTGGATTCGCGACCTCTGCACACGCTCAGTCATACTCCTCGCCGATCCA
>Ga0335078_10009259_pt1 | contig 14599 bp, 9 predicted proteins | sample Lox_Sample_32_FD_206711 | JGI IMG/M metagenome (GOLD analysis project Ga0335078, IMG submission 206711) | Soil microbial communities from Loxahatchee National Wildlife Refuge, Florida, United States - Lox_Sample_3.2 | ecosystem: Environmental > Terrestrial > Soil > Wetlands | place: USA: Florida...
TCAGCGCCATCATTGCGGGTCCCCCGGCTCCTGTCAGGGGAAATCCGCGCCCGCCTCCCGCGCCGCGGGGATTTCGGGCCCGCGGCGGCCCGGGCGCGGGCTAGCCTCGGACCCCGGGCGCCAGGGCCAGGCCCGGCGCGCATTCGCGCTGCACCTTGGACGCGAGGAATTCCTTGATGTCGCCCACGGTGCGGAACGGCCGAAGGTCCTCGTTCTCGATCGAGATCTGGAGCACGTCCTCGGCGAGGTAAACAACCTCCAGCAGCGTGAGCGAGTCGATGGCGAGGTCCTCGACCAGCCTAAGCCCGTCGGCCCCGCGGCAGAGCTTCGAGCGAAGGTCGGGCTCCACGAAGTGCTCGAGGATCCCGTCGACGATCGCGGGCAGGCACTCGGCGCTGCCGGTCCTTCGGAACTGCCGGGCGGCCTCGCGGGTGGCGGGCGAGCAGCGCTTCAGCGCATCGAGCAGCCGCTCGTCATCCTTGGGCGTGAACGCCCGCTCGGGTCCCAGGGCGTTAGGCGCGGCTCCAAGAACGCGATCGGCTGCTTGGCTCATCGGTCGGCGCAAGACATTGACCTCGGTGGCGGCATATGGTTCGGCGGCCGCCCCCGAATCCCGGGCGTGCCCCTCCGGGGGCGGCGGCGGCGGCCGGGGCACCTTGGGCCGCCCCCGGGCCTCCGGGGCGGGGTCTTGAGGGGTATCGGGGCCGCGCATGGTGGGAAGACGTGGGGGAGGAAGCAATGGATTCGGCAAGGGGGATTCGCCGCGCGCCCGGCGGCCACCGGATACGACAATCCGGCCCCCGGAATCCGCTACTCGCGCGGGTCGCCCCGGAGGGGTCAGAACGTGACCGTCGCCGAGAGCGAGTAGATGCGCCCGCGCCAGTCCCCGTAGGACTGCACGCCCGCGCCCGAGGGATCGTCGGCGTAGCGGGGCGGGCCGGCGTCGAAGAGATTGTCGACGCGCAGCTGGGCGCGCACGCTGAAGTGCGTGCTCTTCCACGGGAGCCACTGGCCCAGGTCGCCCTGCAGGTACCCGTCGAACTGCCAGTAGGGGTCGACCTGGTCGCTGCCCTGGCTGGCCCATTCGGCCTCCGGAAGGACCCGGGAGTGGAAGTAGTGGCCGTCCATGCCGAAGCCGAACCGGCGGTTCGACCAGCCGGCGCCGAAGTTCATGCGCTGCTTGAGCAGCCCCGGGGTCGAGCCGTCCGGCCGGCTCAGCTCGTCCACCGCCGGGGAATCGGGAAGCACCTGGAGCATGTAGCTCTGGTAGTAGACCCAGCGCCAGTACGCCTCGAGCGTGCCCTTGGCGCAGTCCGTCCACGCGTAGTCCAGGGAGGTGTTCCAGTCCTCCGAATGCCTCCAGGCCGTGTTGAACACCCCCGTGAATACCGACGTGATCGGGCCGACGCTCTCGCCGGGGGCCGGCGCCGCGCGGACGACCCGCTTGGGCAGGAGGCTCTCGAGGTCGACGACCGCCTGGGAGCCCAGGTAGGTCTCCTCGCCCGAGGTCGTCGTGTCCACGAAGTCCACCGACGCCCGAAACCGGTGGACCTTGCCGCGCTGGAAGACGACGCCCGCCGTCTCGGTGGCCGCCGCCTCCGGGATCAGGTTGGTGTTGATCGCGTCGCTGGCCTGGACGAGGTAGGACTGCCCGAGGCGCGGATCGGTGATCTCCTGCGTCACCACGGCCCCGCCCCCGCCCACGCTGGCCGAGGCCAGGTGCAGGCTGCTGAAGACGGGCGGGGGGAACCGGTTCGAGGTGGCGTACGTGGCGCGAAGCGAGAGGCCGCCCTCGAAGTCGGCCTTGACGGCGGCGGTGGGCGCGAGGTTGGCCTCGTAGGCGATGTCCGAGAAGGTGTAGCGAGCCGCCAGGTCGGTCTCGACGCCCGTCACCCACTTCGGGAGCCACCGGGACGGCAGCAGGGGCGCCTGGACCTCCCCGAAGGTGCTAATGCGCTGGAGCGAGCGGCCGACCCACTCCGCGGGGGGCGCGACGAGGGTGCCGTCGCCGTAGCGGAGCTCGTCGACGTAGCTGCCCAGCCGGGCGAACCGGTAGTCGCCCCCGAAGGTGACGCTGGCGCTGCCGGTCGGCAGCTTCAGCGACGGGTTCATGATGCGCAGCGCCGAGTCGAACGTGTCGTAGTCGCCCAGGGTGACGAAGCGCCCCTCGGCGCCGTAGAAGACCAGCGCCTGGTCGTAGAAGGCCTGCGGCGGGCCGTAGACCTGCGTGTCGCGCAGGGGGTTGTAGAGGCCCTGGCTGACGAGCGCCTGCCAGCGGCCGTTGTCGACGCCCTCGAGGCCCCGGTAGCGCGTGACGCTCATGCCGACCTGGGCGTCCAGCGAGGCCTGCCAGCTGTCGGGCATGCGCACGAGCACGCCGAGCACCGCGGAGGTGTACTCGACGCGCGCCTCGTCGTAGTTGGCGCCCAGGCGCGGCGCCGTCTCGTTCAGGGTCACGTCCACGGCCTGGCCGAAGGGATTGAACGGGGAGCCCGCGGGCAGGACCAGGTTGCCGGCGAAGACGCTGTAGCCGGTGTGGTTCACCGAGCTGCCATACGTGGCGTCGAGGCCCACCTGGAGCCACGGCAGCACGTCGTAGATCGCGGAGCCGAAGAGCGAAACGCCCTCCTCCCTCCTGCCGTAGGGGTAGTCGAGGCTGTTGGGCGTGTCCGCGAGCCCGCCCCCGGGCGGGCGCCACAGGGCCAGGCTCTGGACGCCCTGCCTTGCGGCGAAGGAGGCGGCCCCCCCCGAGCCGTCCGCCCCGGGCGCCACCGAGGTGAACGTCGGCGTCCCCGGCCCGAAGAGGGGCGACCCGTCGGCGCTGGCCACGTTCGGGGTCGCCCGGAAAAGCTCGTTCTGCGGCTGGGGGTTGGCCGCGAGATTGGCGCGGATGTAGCCGAGGTTCGCCTCCGTGGGCGGCGTCACCTGGGTGAACGTGGCGTTGAGGCGCACGCGCAGCCTGCCGCCGAGGAGCGTCTCCCCGTGCAGGAGCGACGTCGTCGACTGCGGGGCGTCGAAGCGGCCCAGGGCGTTCGTGTACGTCGTGGTCAGCTCCGTCGCCTCGGCGTCCGGGCGCAGCACGATGTTGATCACGCCGCCGACCGGGCTGCCGCTGTAAATCGCCGACGCGGACACCGGAAGCACCTCCACGCGCTCGATCAGGTTGAGCGGGATGACGTTCACGTCGGGCTGGGGCGCGACCGGGGTGGTCAGGTTCCCCGGGAGGGCCGTCACGATCTCGGGGAGGCGGCGGCCGTCCACCAGCACGATCGTCGCGTCCTCGGTGGGCGTGAACCCCCCGAGGTTCAGGTTGCTGCTGGCGGAGTCGAAGCTGCTGGCCAGCCCGTTCTGGTCCGGCGGCAGCGTCGTCGCGTCGCTCTGCAGGAGCTCGGACCTGAGGAACTCGTTCAGGTTGATGACCCCGCGCCGCGCGATCTGGTCGCGGGTGAAGATCAGGTAGTCCAGCGCGTCGTTCTCCGTGCGCGGCTGGTCGATGTCGCCTATGGCCACCCGGGGCGCCACCGGCGCACCGGTCTCCCCCAGGAACCACGAGCGCGCGAGCTTGCCCTCGACCACGTAGGGCTCGAGCCGGGCCGGGTCGTCGGCCGTCTGCATCGTGAAGGTGTCGAGGGTCAGCACGCGGTTGGCCGTCACGAGCACGTCGTCGATCTGCAGGGTCTGGAGCCCCTGCGCCACCGCGAAGATCTGGTAGGTTCCAGGCGGAACCGCGGCGAACTCGAACGCGCCGTCCTTGTCCGTCACCTCGGCCAGGCGCAGCGACGAGATCACCACGTGGACGCCCTTGGCGCCCGTCCCCGCGGGGACCAGCAGTCGGCCCCGGATCAATCCGCTCGGCTGGGTCACCGGCGTCACCACGTACCGCCCCCTGCCGCTGCGCCGCGCCTCGAAGCCCGTGCCGTCGAGGAGGCGCTCGAGCGCGTCTATCGGCTCGAGGCGGCCGACGACCGCGGTCGACGTCGCCCGGCGCAGCTCGTCGAACGAGAAGAGGACCTCCACCCTCGCCTGCTTGCAGAAGGCCATCAGCGCCCCATCCGCCTGCTGGGCCGGCAGGTTGAAGTCGACCGGCTCGCACAGCAGCGCCGCCGGGATCAGGCATCCGATTCCCAGGAGCAGGCGGCGAAGGAGCGTGGGGAGGATTCGGTCGGGTGTAGGTGGTCGGCTGGTCAACGAAGGCCGGAGCCCTGCGGCTCGCTGCGCAGGCTCACCCGAACCGCGCCGCCCGGGCCGGGCGTCACGCGCACCGGAAGCGCCTGCTCGAGCGCGGCGAGGAACCCGTCGAGGTCGTCGAGGCTGTAGCGCCCGCCGACGCGCAGGCCGGCGGCGCCCGCCGTCGCGGCGATCGGGCGGCCGTGGTAGCGCGCGTAGCACGCCAGGGCCTCGGCCAGGGGGGCGCCGTCAAACACGACCTGCCCGCGCCTCCAGGCCAGCGCGTCATCGAGGGCGCCGGTCGACAGCGCCCGGATGGACACGCCCTGGCTGGCGGCGTGAAGATCGTCCCCCGCGCCGATGTCCACGGGACCCGACGCCTTGGCGCCGCCCGCCGCGCCGGGGCGCACCTGCACGGATCCCTCGACGACGGTGACGTCGAGCTCGGTGGTCGCCATCGTCCGGACGTTGAAGATGGTGCCGGTCACGCGCACCGAGCCCGCCGGGGTCTCGACGATGAAGGGCCGGGCCTTGTCCTTGCTGACGATGAAGTACGCCTCGCCGTCGGCGAGGCGCACCCGGCGCTCCTGCTGGCCGTTCTCGATGACGATGCGGGTGTTCGCGTTGAGCTCGACGCGCGTGCCGTCGGCCAGCGTGAACTGCCCGCGCTGGGCCGCGGCTGTCGCGATCGAGTCCGGGCGCGCCCGCGGATTGGCCAGCCAGACGGCGGCCACCACCGCCGCCGCCGCGGCCGCGCCCGCCCCGGCGAACACCCAGGGGTTCCACGGCCTGCGCTTCGGGGGCACCCGCGGCATGGCCACGGCTCCCGAGGCCACGAGCGTCGGCAGGAGCCGGTCGAGATCCGTAGAAAGCTGGCGGTACTGTGCGAGCAGCGCGGCATGCGCGGCGTCTTGGGAAAGCCAGGCGTCAAGGGCGGCGCGGTCGTCGGCGGTGATCGAGGAGCCCTCCAGCCGGGCGGCCCAGAGGGCGGCCTGGTCCTCGGCGTCCGAGCGTGGGCCATTTTGGGACCGGATCATGAGTCTAGCCTCCTCTCCAATGCCGCGCGAAGCAGCCGCAGGGCCCGCGCATGCTGTTTTTCAACCGTGCTGACCGCGATGCCGAGGCGTTCGGCGATCTCGCGGTGCGAGAGCTGCTCGATTTTGCGGAGCAATAACACAACGCGGCACCCATCAGGAAGTTGTGATATGGCCTCTTCCAGGAGATCCAGTTCCTGGCGGGCCATCACCTGCTGCGCGACTCCGGGCGACGACGAGGCGGTCGACTCCGGCCGGAAGGCCTCGCGCGCGACCGGGGAAATGCTCCGGCGCTTGAGGCGATTGATGGCAAGGCGACGGGCGGCTGTGTAAAGCAGTGCGGCAGGGCGATTTGGCGGCTGCCTCGTCATCACCGGGTACACGCGCAGATAGGCGTCGTGCGCCACGTCCTGAGCCTCGGTGGAGTTGCCGAGCAGGCGCGTCAAGTAGCGCCTGAGAGGGACCAGGGTCGCGCGGTAAAGCGCGCCGAAGTCCCGATCGCTCGTGGGTTCGTCAGGCATCGGGTTCACGAATCTGGAATAGGACGATAGCGAAGTGGATTTCACGCCTGCCCCCCATGACAACCCAGGGCCCGCAAACCGCTACTCCTGCGGCGCAATTTGGCGGTCGGGCTTTCATGGGGATGCGGCGCCAAGGTCACCACTAGGGTGTTGCCCGAAGGCGACCTCCGCATGAATGTGGTTCAAAAGCGCCCCGGCGTACATCAAATTGAACCCATGAAGGAACGGATCGGATTCGTCGGAGTCGGGCGCATGGGCGCGAACATGGCGCGCCGGCTGCACGACTGCGGCTTCCGGATCGCCGCGGTGAACGACGCCCACGCGCCCGCCGCGGCGGCGCTGGCCCGCGAGCTGGGCGCCCGGCACGCCCGGTCGCTCGCCGCCGTGACCGCCGCGTCCGACGTGATCTTCACGGTCGTCACCGACGACGCCGCGCAGCTGCGGGTGTTCGCCGAGCGCGGCGACTCGCTCCTCGCCCGGGCAAGGGGGAAGGTCTTCGTCAACTGCGCCACGATCTCCCCGGCGACCCACGTCGAGATCGGGCGCCGGGCCAGGAGGCGCGGCGCCACGACCCTCGAGGCCTGCATGGCCTCGTCGATCCCGCAGGCGCGCCAGGGCGCGCTCTACCTCATGTGCGCCGGCGAGAGGCGGACGTTCGCCCGCGTGAGGCCGATCCTCGAGAAGCTGAGCGGCGCGCTGCGCTTCGTGGGGAAGGCGGGGCGGGCGGCGCAGGTCAAGGCCCTCGTCAACATGGTGATGAACGCCAACACCGCGGCGCTCGCGGAGGGCCTCGGGCTCGGCGCCGCGCTCGGCCTCGACCTCGACATGCTGCGCGAGGTCTTCGCGCAGACGGGGGCCCAGTCGCAGGTGCTCAAGACCGACGGCGAGGACATGCAGCGCCGGGCCCACGAGTGCTACTTCTCGGCCGCCCACGCGGCCAAGGACAGCACGATCGCCTGGGCCCTCGGGTGCGAGGCCGGGCTGCACCTGCCGCTCGCCGCGGCGACCAAGCTGCAATTCGAGCGGATGATCCGTCTGGGCCTGGGCGGCCTCGACAAGAGCGGCGTCGCCGAACTCACGTTCAAGGGGCGCCGCGGCTGACGCCACGATGACCCGCCGGGCCCCACGCAGGGCGCGCGAACGGCCCGGCGCCCCGAAGGCCGGGCCCGCGGCGCGCGGGCGCCCGCCGGGGCGCGCCGGAGGCGATTCGGATTGTCCGGTTCGCGCGGAGCGCCCAGTCTCGTGGGGCTCCATGTCCCCTTCTCCGCGGCGCCTGGGCAGGCTGTCGGGCATCATCCTCTTCCTAGGACTCCTTGGCAGCGCGCCCGCGGCGCCGGTCGTCGAGGCCAGGGGGTTCCCCCCGCCGCCGGCCCCCCTCGCCCAGCGCCAGCCGCTCGCCGTCGGCGTCTTCACCGACGCCTATCCCTACTCGTACCTGGATTCCGACGGCCACCTCGCCGGCTTCTCGGCCGACGTGCTCGACGCCGTGGCGAGGGCCGTCAACCTGCGCATCACGCGGGTCACGGGCCCGACGGAGGAGATCCTCGCCAGGTTCCAGCGCGGCGAGTTCGACCTGCTCCAGTACCACGGGATCACGCCCGCGCGCCTGGCGTACGCCGAGTTCAGCACGCCCTTCCTCAGCCTCCAGGGCTGCGTCTACGTGCGCTCCGACGGCCCGATCCGCAACCTGAGGGACCTGGACGGCCAGTCCTTCGGGGTGATCGGCACGACCGGCCTCGGGGCGCGCCTGCTCCGGGACAACAACGTGAAGGCCCGCGTCATCCCGTTCGCGACCCAGGAGGAGCTCGTGCAGAAGATCGCCTCCGGCAGCGTCGAGGGAGGCTTCCTGTCCCAGCTGACCGAGCTGTCCGTCGCCCACCGCCTGCACCTGAGCAACATCAGGATGCTCGGCGGGCCCTTCGAGGGCTATGACATCCAGCAGGCCTTCGCCGTGCACACGGGCGACGCCGAGCTGCTGGCGCGCCTGAACGAGGGCGTCTCGATCGTGCAGCACTCGGGCGACTACGACCGGATCTACCGGAAGAACTTCGGCCAGTTCGGCTCGTACATCCTCAGCGTGGACGAGCTCAAGCTCGCCGCGTCGATCGCCCTCGAGATCGGCTTCATCGTGGCGCTCTGGGGCTACTTCCGGCAGAGACGGCTCAGGAAGGCGATCTCCCTGCAGGCCTCGACGCTCGCCGAGCAGCAGGCGCTCCTGCAGGCCCTCTACGACAACATCCCGATGGCGATGACCGTGATCGAGACCGGGCCGGCGGGACCGCGGATCCTGTCGATGAACCGGCAGGCGTGCGCGCTCTACTTCGTCGACGCCGGCGAGGCCACCGGCCGGCCGCTCGACGCCCTGCCGGTCTCCGAGGCGATCCGCCACCACCTGAGCGAGGCGATCGCCCGCCCGGTGGCCGACGGGCATGTCTTCACGAGCGAGACGTCGCTCAAGATAGGCAAGCGCATCCTCGAGGTCACGGCGATCCCCCTGACGGCCGCCGAAGGGCCGGCGACCGCGAGAATCTGCGTCCTGGTCGAGGACATAACGAAGCGCAGGCAGCAGGACGCCGAGGTCTCCCAGTCCCGGCGGCTGCGCGCCGTGGGCGAGCTGGTCGGCGGGATCGCGCACGAGTTCAACAACCTCCTCACCCCGGTCATGCTCAAGGCCGGGGAGATCCAGCTGGCGCGTCCCGACGACGAGCCGCTCCAGCAGGATATCGAGGTGATCGCGCAGGCCGTGCGCCGGACGGCCGAGCTGACGCGCCGCCTGCTCACGTTCGGGCGCAAGGTCGAGCACAAGGCCGAGTCCGTGCGCCTGGAGACCCTCGCCCGGGGCTGCTTCGAGCTCCTCAAGAACACCATCGACCGGCGCATCTCCTGGGAGACCTCGATCCCGCCCGGGATGCCCCCGCTGCACCTGAACGCGACGGACCTGAACCAGGTCCTGCTCAACCTGCTCCTCAACGCCCGCGACGCCCTTCTCGAAAGGCTGGCGGGGCGGAACCCCGACGGGTGGGCCCCGAAGATCTCCGTCGAGGCGGAGCAGCTGCCCCCGTCGGCCTTCGAGATGCCGCGGGGCCAGGGCGCCAAGATGCTGCTCGGCTGGCAGCGCCTCACCGTCCGGGACAACGGCCTCGGGATGCCCCCCGACGTCATCGAGCGCATCTTCGAGCCCTTCTTCACCACGAAGGGCGCCGGCAAGGGCACGGGCCTCGGGCTGGCCACCGCGTGGCACCTGGTGACCGACGCCGGCGGCCGCCTGAACGTCGAGTCGACCCTGGGCGCCGGGAGCGCGTTCCATGTCCTGCTGCCCGTGTGGCCCATCTCGGAGGAGCCCGCGGAGGCGCCGGCCGCCCCGGGGCCGGTCAAGCCCGCGCGGGTGCTCCTGGTGGAGGACGAGGAGCTGGTCGCCAACTCGGTCGTCGAGATCCTGAGGCGCGGCGGCCACCAGGCCCGCCACTTCCACGACGGCGCCGAGGCCTGGAAACACATCGCGGAGAACCTCGCCGCCTACGACCTGCTCATCATCGACGTGAACCTGCCCGGGATCAACGGCATCGAGATCGTGTCGCGGCTGCGCGAGCGAGAGTTCCCCGGCCGGATCCTGATGCTGAGCGGCCGCTTCACGTCCATGGACATGAGCGTGCTCACGCGCCTGGGAATCGACCGCTCGCTCACGAAGCCCTTCAACGTCCAGCAGCTGCTCGAGGCGGTGAGCGAGAGCCTCGACGTGCGCCGCGCGTAGCGGCTCCTCAGGGGCCCGGCCAATCTTGACGCCCGGTGGCGTCCGGATACGTGTGTCTTTCCACCATGTCGTCGGACCTATCCGATCTCTACCAGCAGGTCATCCTCGACCACAACCGCCGCCCCCGGAACCGGGGGAGGATCCCGTCCGCCAACCGCGCGGCCCACGGGGACAACCCGTCGTGCGGCGACCAGTGCGACGTCTATATCCGCCTCGACGGGAACAAGATAGCCGATATCTCGTTCGACGGCTCGGGCTGCGCGATTTCCATGGCGAGCGCCTCCCTCATGACGACCCAGCTCAAGGGCAAGACGGCGGCCGAGGCCGGCGCGCTCTACGAGCAGTTCCACAAGATCGTCACGACGGGCGAGGAACCCGACGAGATGAGCGACCTCGGCGCCTTCGCGGGCGTCCACGCCTTTCCCGCGCGGATCAAGTGCGCCACGCTCTCGTGGCACGCCGCCCTGAACGCGCTGAGCGGGGATCCGGCCCCGGCGACGACGGAGAGCCACACCGATTGAGCGCGACCTCCCCCAGCTGGGAGCGCATCCGCGAGGAGTTCCCGGCGCTCAATCAGCAGGTGAACGGGCACCCGCTCGTCTACCTCGACAACGCGGCGACCACCCAGAAGCCGAGGGCCGTGATCCAGGCGCTCGACCGGTTCTACGCGCACGACAATGCCAACGTCCACCGCGGCCTCCATGCGCTGTCGATGCGCGCCACCGACGCCTACGAGGGCGCGCGCGCGCGCGTGGCCGCGTTTGTGAACGCCGCCGATCCCGGGGAGATCATCTTCACGCGCGGCACCACCGAGTCGATCAACCTCGTGGCCGCCAGCTGGGGCGGCGCGAACCTGGGGAATGGCGACGTGATCCTGCTCACCGAGATGGAGCACCACAGCAACCTGGTGCCCTGGCAGCTCGTCGCCCAGCGCACCGGGGCGACGCTCCGGTTCGTGCCCGTGACGGGCGACGACGGCCTCCTCGATCTCTCGAGCCTCGACCGCCTCCTCACGCCGGAGGTCAAGGTGTTCGGCTTCACGCACGTCTCCAACTCGCTCGGCACGATCAACCCGGTCGCCGAGCTGTGCGCGCGCGCCCGCAGGGCGGGCGCGGTCACGGTGATCGACGCCGCGCAGTCGGCGGGGCACATGCCGGTGGACGTGCGGGCGATCGGCTGCGATTTCCTGGCCTTTTCCGGGCACAAGATGGCCGGCGTGACGGGAATCGGCGCGCTCTACGGCAGGCGGGCCCTGCTCGAGTCGATGCCCCCGTGGCAGTCGGGCGGCGGCATGATCTCGACCGTCGACCTCCTCGAGAGCCGCTGGAAGCCGCCGCCCGAGCGCTTCGAGGCGGGGACCCCCAACTTCGCCGACGCCGTGGCGCTCGGCGCGGCGTGCGACTTCCTCGACTCGCTCGGCCGCGAGTCGATTCGCGCGCACGATGGGGCGCTGGCGCGGACCGCCTACGAGCGGCTCTCCGCGCTGCCCGGCATCCGCCTGATCGGTCCACCGGGCGAGCGCGGCGGACTCGTGAGCTTCGCGTTCCGGGACATCCACGCCCATGACGTGGTCACGTTCGCCGACGAGGACGGGATCGCGCTGCGCGGGGGCCACCACTGCAACCAGCCCCTCATGAAGAGGCTCGGCCTGACGAGCACCGCCCGCGCGAGCTTCTTCGTCTACAACGAGGAGCGGGAAATCGACGCTCTGGTGGCCTCGATGCGCCGGACCGTCAGGTTCTTCGGCGCGGCGGGCTGAGCCCGCCGCGCGCCCGCCCATAACCGACCGCCTCGACGCCCATGAATCCCGCCCGCCTCGCCCTGGCCTGCCTAGCCCTCGGATCGCTCGCGCCCGCGAGGGCGGACGAGGGCATGTGGCTCTTCTCCGCGCCCCCCCGCGAGAGGATCCGCGCGGTCTACGGCGTCGACCTCGACGACGCCTGGCTCGACCACCTCATGAAGGCCTCCGTGCGCTTCGACGACGAGGGGACGGGTTCCTTCGTGAGCGGCGACGGCCTCGTCATCACCAACCACCACGTCGGCCTCGACTCGCTCCAGAAGCTGGGCAACGCCCGGAAGGACTACGGGAGGGACGGCTTCTTCGCCGCGAGCCCCGCCGACGAGATCAAGTGCCTCGACCTTGAGCTCGACGTCCTCCAGTCGATCGAGGACGTGACGGGCCGGGTGAACGCCGCCATCCCCGCCGGCTCCGGCGGCGACGCCGCCGCCAAGGCGCGCCGCAGGGTCATGGCCGAGATCGAGAAGGAGTCCCACGACAGGACGGGCCTGCGCAGCGACGTCGTCACGCTCTACCAAGGCGGCGCCTACCACCTCTACCGGTACAAGCGCTACACCGACGTGCGCCTCGTCTTCTCGCCCGATCAGCAGGCCGCCTACTTCGGCGGGGACCCCGACAACTTCGAGTACCCGCGCTACGACCTCGATATCTGCCTGTTCCGCGTGTACGAGGACGGCCGGCCGCTCCATCCGGAGCACTACCTCAAGTGGTCCCCGAAGGGCGCCCGCGACGGCGAGCCCGTCTTCGTTTCGGGCAACCCCGGGACGACCGACCGCCTGCTCACCGTGGCGCAGCTCGAGTTCCAGCGCGACGTCTCCTTTCCCTACAAGCTCGGCATGCTCCATCGCCGCGAGGTGCTGCTCGGCGCGTGGAGCGCGCGCAGCTTCGAGAACGCCCGCCGGGCGCGGGACGGACTCCTGTACGTCCAGAACTCGCGCAAGGTGTACGACGGGATGCTCGCCGGGCTGCAGGACCGGGCGTTCATGAACGCCAAGGCGGCGGCCGAGGAGCGCCTCAAGCGGCTGCTGTCGGCGCGGCCGGACGGCCCGGCGGCGATCGCCGCCTACCGCCGCATCGAGGCGGCCCAGAAGGCCATCGCCCGCGACTATCCGCGCTACCGCATGCTCGAGAACGCCGACGGCTTCGCCTCGGACTTGTTCGCCATCGCCCGCAACCTGCTGCGCGCGGGCGACGAGCGGACGAGGCCGGACGGGGACCGCCTGCCCGAGTACTCCGAGGCCCAGCGCGACCCGCTGGAGCTCGAGCTGTTCTCCGCCAAGCCGATCTACGCGGATCTGGAGACGCTGCGCCTGGGCGACTCGCTCACGGACCTCACGGCGACGCTCGGCTACGGCGATCCGACGGTCCGGGCCGCGCTGGCCGGCCGGGCGCCGCGGGCGCGCGCCGCCGAGCTAGTCGGCGCCACCAAGGTCGGGGACGTGGCCTTCCGGCGCCGGCTCTACGCCGGCGGCGCGGCAACCGTCCTGGCCGCCCACGATCCCATGGTCGAGCTGGCCCGCCTGGTGGACGCCGAGAGCCGGGCCCTGCGCCGGGCCCACGACGCCGAGGGCGAGGTCGAGGAGGAGGCCCAGGCGACGATCGGCAGGGCCCGCTTCGCGATCGAGGGCGCGAGCACCTATCCCGACGCCACGTTCACCCTCAGGCTGAGCTACGGGGCGGTCAGGGGCTACGAGGAGAACGGCGCGGCCGTGCCGTCCATGACCACCTTTGCCGGCCTCTACCGGCGCTCGGAGGAGCACGGGAACCGCGAGCCGTTCGACCTCCCGCCCGGATGGGCCGAGAAGAAGCCGGCGCTCGACCTGGACACGCCGCTCAACTTCGTGAGCACGTGCGACACCGTCGGAGGCAACTCGGGCAGCCCGACCGTCAACGCCAAGGGCGAGTTCGTCGGGATCATCTTCGACGGCAACATCCAGTCGCTCACGGAGGACCAGGCCTACGACGACGTCCAGTCGCGGTCGCTGAGCGTGCACAGCGCCGGGATCATCGAGGCCCTGCGCAAGGTCTACGGGGCCGGCTCGCTCGCCGACGAGCTCGTCAACGGCCACCGCTGAGCCGCGCCATCGCCTTCGAGGCGAGGCAGTCGAAGGCCCGGACGCAGAGCTCCAGGTGCTCCTCCCGGGTGTCCTCGATCTTGTTGTGGCTGATCCCTCCCAGGCTCTGGACGAACATCATCGCGGTCGGGACGCCCGCGCGGCTCACCTCCGCCGCGTCGTGAAGCGGCCCTGACGGCAGCCGGTGCGCCCGGCCGCACGTCTCCAGGATCGCCTCCTCGCACAGGCCGACGAGGGCGCCGTCGAACGGGATGGGCTCGATCCGCCAGATCCTCTCCCAGGACACGCCAACGTTCCCTTCCGCGGCGAACCGCCCGGCCGCCCCGCGCGCCTCGAGGAGCATCCTCGCCAGGGCCTCCGGGTCGAGGTGGCGCTGGTCGAGCGTGATGCGGCATTCCTCGACCACGCTGGTCACGATCCCGGGCCTGGTCGCGCAGGAGCCGATCGTGCAGACGCCGCCGTGGCGTCCGGCGATCGCGTAGATTTCCGGGCTCATCCGCGCCGCGGCGAGGAAGGCGTCCCGGCGCCGGTTCATCGGCGTGCTCCCCGAGTGGGCCGCCTGGCCCCGGAACGTGATCGCGTGGCGCTCGACGCCGAAGGTTCCAAGGACCGCCCCGAGCGGCAGGCCGAGGTCGAGGAGCACGGGGCCCTGCTCGATGTGGAGCTCCAGGTACGCGCCCGCGTTCGCCAGTTCCCGGCCGCAGCGCTTGACGCCCTCGAAGTCCACGCCGACCTCCCGGAGGGCCTGGACCAAGCCCACGCCGTCCCTGTCCGTGAGGGCCCGCGCCTCGGCCATGTCGAGCGTCCCCGCGCAGGCCGAGGAGCCGAACAGGCTCCTGCCGAAGCGCGCGCCCTCCTCGTCGGCCCAGTCCACGAGGCGCACCGTCACCGGGGGACGTCCGCCGTACTGCGCGCTCATGCGCCGCAGGATCTCGACGCCCGCGAGGACGTTGAGGCAGCCGTCCAGCCAGCCGCCGTTGGGCACGGAGTCCATGTGGCCCCCGATCAGCAGCGCCCGGTCCCCGGCCCCCTTGAGCGTCGACCACAGGTTGCCGGCCTCGTCGACGTGGACCTCGACCGGAAGCGCCTCGAGCTTGCCGCGCAGCCAGGCCCTCGCGGCGACCCACGTCCTCGTGAAAGCGACGCGCTGGGCGCCGTTCTCGTCCGACGTCAGCTGGCGCAGTTCCTTGAGCTCAGCGACCGTGCGCTTGGGATCGACAGCCGCGTTCATATTGGGCCGATGGAGCGCACAG
>Ga0335078_10009260_pt1 | contig 14598 bp, 12 predicted proteins | sample Lox_Sample_32_FD_206711 | JGI IMG/M metagenome (GOLD analysis project Ga0335078, IMG submission 206711) | Soil microbial communities from Loxahatchee National Wildlife Refuge, Florida, United States - Lox_Sample_3.2 | ecosystem: Environmental > Terrestrial > Soil > Wetlands | place: USA...
AGAACGCCAGCCATGCCAACGACCATTTGCTTCGGCAAACCGCAACATTTTTGCAGCGCCCAGACCATAGCGTCGAGCGGATTGGTGATGCAGATGACGAAGGCGGTCGGCGCGTATTTCGCGATGCCGGCGCCGACCTGCTCCATCACCTTCAAATTGATGTCGAGGAGGTCATCGCGGCTCATTCCCGGCTTGCGCGGCACACCCGCGGTCACGATGCAGACTGAAGCGCCCTGGATCGTCTCGTAGGAATTCGTCCCGGTAAAGCGGGCGTCAAAGCCCTCCACCGGCGAAGACTGAACCAGATCGAGCGATTTGCCCTGGGGAATGCCCTCGACGACGTCGAAGAGAACGACGTCGCCGAGCTTCTTGAGGCCAATCAGGTGGGCCAGCGTGCCGCCGATCTGGCCGGCACCAATCAATGCAATTTTGTCACGCGCCATCGAGAGAAATCCTTGATGCAAACTCGCCCGGCGCCGCGGTGATTAACCTTTTCGGCCCGGGCATTCAAGCCGCCGTCTCAAAGCCAAGCCGCCGCGGAACCAGATCGGCGCCGCAAACATTCCTTCTCGGGCTGAGGCGGCTTTAGGCCGCATCAAGTGACGACATGACGAGCCGCCGCTCGCCAACAATGACAAAACTATTACGGGCGCTGGGGCCCGGACTCTTGACCGGCGCGGCCGACGACGACCCGAGCGGAATTGCGACCTACTCGCAGAGCGGCGCCCAGCTCGGCGACACGTTGTGCTGGACCATGTTTCTTACCACGCCGTTCATGGTCGCGATCCAGATCGTGAGCGCGCGCATCGGCTCGATCACCGGGCGAGGGCTGGCAGCCAACCTGAGCGCCATTCTGCCGCCGGTGCCGTTGTTCGCAATTGTCGCGCTGCTCACAGTCGCCAACGTCGTCAACATCGCCGCCGATATGGCGGCCATGGCAGCGGCGATGCAGCTCCTCGTCGGCGGACCGGCGCCAGTCTACACGCTGTGTTTCGGACTTACCTGCCTGTCGGCGCAAATCGCGATCCCCTATCGCCGCTACGCCCACTACATGAAATTGCTCACGCTGGTCCTGTTCGCCTACGTCGCCACTGCCTTCACCGTCCATGTGCCGTGGAGCAAGGTGCTGCTGGCAACCTTCATTCCGCATCTGTCGTTGCACCGCGATGCCATACTGATGCTCGTTGCCGTTCTTGGGACAACGATCAGCCCGTATCTGTTCTTCTGGCAGGCGTCACTCGAAGTCGAAGAGCGGAGGATCATGGAAAAACGGAAGACCGCGCCGCTCAAAAACGGCGCGGCTGCGGCGCGGCGGCGATTTGGCCCAATCGTAGTCGATACCTGGACCGGGATGGCGCTGTCCAACGTCATCGGTTTCTTTATCATCGTCGCCACCGCAGCAACGCTGCATGCTCGTGGCATGACCACGATCGATACCGCCGCCTCGGCGGCCGAGGCCCTGCGACCCTTGGCCGGAGAGTTTGCCTTCCTTTTGTTCGCTATCGGCATTATCGGCACCGGGCTCCTTGCTATCCCGGCGCTCGCCGGCTCGGCTGCCTATGCGATCGCCGACACGTTGGGATGGAAGAACAGCCTTGGACTCGCGCCGTGGCGGGCTCGCGATTTCTATGTGATCATCGCCGCGGCGACGTTGATCGGCTCGTTCGGCGCGCTGCTGCCCATCAATCCGATCCGGATGCTGGTGTGGAGCGCGGTGTTTAACGGCATCGTCGCTGTCCCCCTGATGGCCGGCATGATGATGGTCGTAACCAGCCGCAAAATCATGGGGAAGTTCGCCGCTTCCCGTCTGCTCGCGGTTTTTGGCTGGCTGGCGACACTGTTCATGGGGGCGGTCGTCGGCGCGTTCTTCTTCGTATCCATTACCGGTTAAGGGCGCCGACGCGTCAGGTCTCGACGATCCCGGTCGAGGCACCTGAAACCTGCGAATGCGCCGCGCCGTGCGGTCGCGCCAAATAGGCCTGTGAGCGCATCTCGATGAGCCGCGAAGCGGTGCGGCGAAATTCCTGCGCCTCAAAACCCTCATCGCCGCGGTAGAGCGCCTCAGGCTCGGCTTCGGCCGAAGCGATAAGCTTCACATTCAGGTCGTATAGGGTGTCGATGAGGATGATGAAGCGCTTGGCGGGATTGCGGGTCTCGAAACTCATCACCGGAATATGGTCGAGAATGATGGTGTGATATTCGCGGGCAATCCGCAGATAATCGGCGGCGGCGAGCGGCTGGTCGCAAAGATCGAAAAACGAGAACCGCGCCACGCCCATGGCGGCGCGGGGCACGCGCACGGTGCGTCCCTTGAGCGCCAGCTTTTGCGCCTCGCCTTTGTGCCCTCGGGTCAAGTGTTGCCACGCCCGCTCAAGCGCGACGTCGGCGGCTGCATCGACCGGGGCATACCAGACGCGAAGGCCCGCAAGTTTTTCCAAGCGGAAGTCGACGCGCGCTGCAAGCCGCACCACATCCATGCGCTCTTCAAGCATGCCAATGAACGGCACGAACAGCGCTCGGTTCAGGCCGTCGCGGTAAAGCTCGGCCGGCGCAACGTTCGAAGTGGCGACGACGACCACCCCGCGCGCCAGGAGTTGGGCGAACAACCGGCCGAGGATCATGGCGTCGGCGATATCGGTGACATGAAGCTCGTCGAAGCACAGGAGCCACGCCTCCGTCGCAAGTTCGATCGCCGTGAGCTCGATCGGATCGGCGCCTTCATGCTCGCCGCGTTTCATGGCTTGCCGGAAGGCGTGGATGCGGTCGTGCACGTCGAGCATGAACTCGTGGAAATGGACGCGCCGCTTTCTTTGCACCGGACTTGCGGCGAAGAACAAATCCATCAGCATGGTCTTGCCGCGCCCGACATCGCCGTAGAGGTAGAGGCCCTCGATCGGCGGCCGTTTTTTTTCCCGGCCGCCGAACATCCAGCCGAGCGCCGACGACTTTCGCGCCATGCGATGCTCAGTAATTCGCGCTTCAAGTTGCGCGAACCTTTCCACCGCAGCGAGCTGATCGACGTCGCGCTCGATGAGGCCATCGGCCGCCGCAGCGGCGTAGCGCGCTGATATGGAAGCGGTCATGATGCTGTCAGGCGGCGAGCGTAAACGTTAGGGAAATAATGACCGATCAACGGCAATGCATGGCGCGCGCTGCAAGTCCGCTCGCGGAAGAGTCGAAAACGTGGTTACCAGCCATGCGTATAAGGAATGTGGCCATGATGCTCAATGCTTCGCCTTGCCTCATTTCGACGACTACCGACATGATAGATGGACTCACAGCGAGCATGGAGTCCCGGCGCGGTTAAAAGGTGTGCACTTAGAAAAACAATCGTCGGGACCGGTGCTGAAGAATTGGAGGATGCGACCAGGGACGTTTTCGACGATCATGTCAGGAGAGCCTTGGAATGCAGGACCTTCTTCTTCCTACCGGCGGCGTAATTCGTAAATTATGGATCGGAGAAGCCGACAAATACCGTGACCATTTGCTGCGGCTTGATCCGGTCAGCAGGCACAGCCGCTTCGGCGGTGGGGTGGCCGATGAGTTCGTTCGCAATTACGTCGACGTGACGATCTCGCTCGAGGCCGTGGTCCACGGCTTCTTTGTCGATGGCGTCATGCGCGGCGCCGCCGAGCTGCGGCAGCTTGGCGTTCATTCTCCCGGTCAGGCGGAAGCAGCCATGAGCGTCGAAAAACCGTGGCAAAGTCACGGCGTGGGATCCGCACTTCTGCGGCGCACTTTGCTCGCCGCCCGCAACCGCGGCTTTCGCCACCTGCACATGGCGTGCCTGGCGGACAATCGGCGAATGCAGCAATTGGCCCGCAAGTTTGATGCCGAGTTGTCGTTCGATTTCGGCAGCGTGGTGGGCGAAGTCGAATCGATGCGTGCAAATCCGCTATCGCTGATGCAAGAACTGATCGCCGACCATCACGGATTCGCAACCGCGATTCTCGATTTACAGTCGCGCTTGCTGCGCGCCTGAACGAACCCAGGCGGCGTCAGTAGCTCGGCGCCAGCCGCAACTCGGGCGCGGTGAGCGGGTAATCGGCCTCGACTACGTAAGGGCCGCCGCCGACCGAAGAGCGGGACGAAAACAGCACAAATCGCGACACCTCGAATGAGGCGGACCGGTAGTGTGCGCGCGCGGCGAGATAATCGGCAACTTGCCGGCTGGACGATTCGCGAAGCCGCGCGAGCGTAACGTGCGGAATATATTTACGGCCGTCCGGCTCAAGCCCAAGGCGCTGCAACAACCGCTCCTGTTCCGCTTGCAGCTCGATCAGCGGTGCGATCGGTGTCGCTGGAGCGACAACTGCGCGCGGTTTGCGGCCACCGAACGACGTCAGTCCGTCGAGGCGCAGTGAGAAGCGCGGGCGGTGGACGCGGCCAAGCAGCCCGGCAATATCGCGCGCCAGCGCATCGTCGATATCGCCGATGAAGCGCAGCGTCAGATGATAGTTGTCAGGATCTGTCCAGCGCGCTCCGGGCAGACCGCCCCGCATTATGGCAAGCGAGTCGCCGATGTGCCGCGGGATTTCCAGAGCTGTGAACAAACGGGGCATGACACCTGCGGTCCCAAATCGAACGGCGAATCGCAGCGCGCCGACAGCATGCGAGGATCGCGCGCGCGGCGCAACCCTCAGTGGGAGCGCGACTTCCGAACCTCGGCAATAAGTTCCTCCACCTTCGGCAAAATGCGGGCGACAATAGTGTCAACGCCTGCGGCATTTGGGTGCACGCCGTCGCGCTGGATCAGCGTCCGATCGGCGGCCACTCCGTCGAGGAAGAACGGATAGAGCAGAACATTGTAGGCCGCGGCAAGCTCCGGGTAGATGCTTTCAAAGGCTTTCGCGTAATAATTGCCCAGATTCGGCGCCGCGCGCATGCCGCAGAGCAAAACGTGGATGTGTCGCTCGGCCAGGCGCTGCAAAATCGCGGCCAGCGCCTCGCGCGTCACTTGCGGATTTAATACGCGCAACATGTCGTTGGCGCCGAGTTCGAGGATGACGGCCTCAGTGTCGCTCGGAACCGACCAGTCGAGCCGCGCAAATCCGTCCGCCGCAGTGTTGCCGGACACTCCAGCATTAACGATCTCGGCGGCGTTGCCCTTGGCTGCGACCGCCGCTTGCAAGCGCGGGACAAAACCCTCGCTTATTGGCAAGCCCAAACCCGCCGTGAGCGAATCGCCGAGAGCCACTATTTTTACCGACGCCGGCGAACCGGCGAATGAAGGGATCACCGACCAAGCGAACGCCATCGCGGCGGCAGCTGCTTGTGCGATGTGGCGCAAACGCTTTCCGTACCCATATGATCGCCGGTACCTCCACGCCGCAGGACGCCGCTCAACCTCAGACATGAATGACACTTCGGGGCATCCTTTCCTCGACGACGCCGTCGCGCTTTCGGCGATCAACCTCTCACTCGGGAGCGGGGCCAATCGCGTTCATATCCTCAAAGATGTCGCCCTTAATATAGGACGCGGAGAGGCGGTGGGTTTGCTTGGCCCATCGGGCTCCGGCAAATCGACGCTGCTTATGGTGATGGCGGGGCTCGAGCGCCCCGACAGCGGCTCGGTCCTGGTTGCCGGAACGAATCTTGGGCAACTCGCCGAAGACGAACTCGCGCAGTTCCGCGGCGCCAATGTCGGCATCGTCTTTCAGGCTTTCAATCTCATTCCCACCATGACCGCGCTGGAAAACGTCGCGGTGCCGCTCGAGCTATCCGGAGCAGATGATGCTTTTTTGCGGGCCGCAGCCGAGCTTGCGGCAGTCGGGTTGGGCGATCGCCTTGACCATTATCCGGCCGAGTTGTCCGGCGGCGAGCAGCAACGTGTCGCCATCGCGCGCGCGCTCGCGCCCAATCCGGCAGTTCTCGTCGCTGATGAGCCGACCGGCAATCTTGATGAAGCAACCGGCTCGCAGATCATCGAGCTTCTCTTCCGCGGGAAGAAGCAGCACCGCACCACGCTCGTGCTGGTCACTCACGATCCAGCATTGGCCGCGCGCTGCGACCGGGTGCTGCACATGCATTCGGGCCGGCTCGCCGCCTCACCGCCGACCGCCGCCGGCCGCGACGGCCAGGACGAGCGAGCGGCAAAACAGCAATGACCGCTGTCGCAGCGCGTTTTGCCTGGCGCGAGGTGCGCGGCGGTTTGCGCGGATTCGGCGTGTTCGTCGCCTGTATCGCGCTCGGCGTGCTCGCAATCGCCGCAGTCGGGTCGGTCTCTGCCGCTCTGTCCGACGGGCTGGCGCAATCGGGCAGTTTGCTGCTCGGCGGCGATGTCGCGTTCACAATTCCGCTGCGTGAAGCCGATGATGCCGAGCACGCCTTTCTTGCCGAGCGCGGAGCGATATCTGCGATCGCGATGCTTCCAACCATGGCGCGCACGGCCGACGGCCGCTCAACGCTAGCCGAAGTCAAGGCCGTGGACGGCGCCTATCCGCTGACCGGCACGGTCAAGACCAACCCGGACATGACGCTTTCGGCGCTGTTCGCCCGCCGCGGTGAGGTTTTCGGCGCCGCCGCCGATCCGGCGCTGCTCGAGCGGCTCCAACTCAGAATGGGAGACCGGATTAGCATTGGCAATGCCAGAGTCGAGCTCCGCGCGGCGTTGCTCAGCGAACCGGATAAACTCGGCGGCGGCATCGGCTTCGGACCTCGCGTTCTTCTGAGCCAAGAAGCGCTCCGCGCGAGCGGGCTTCTACAACCTGGAAGCCTCGTGCGCTGGCGATATCGGCTGCGATTACCGGCCGGCCGGGCGGATGACCGCGCGCTCGCTCTGGTCCAAACGCAGGCGTTCAGCGAATTGCCGGACGCTGGCTGGGACATCCGCACGCGCAAGAACGTCTCTCCCCAGCTCGAACGCAATCTGGAACGCTTCAGCCAATTTCTGGCGCTCATCGGCTTTGCCGTTCTGCTGGTCGGCGGCGTCGGCGTCGCCAATGCGGTCGCCGGACATCTGGCTCGCAAGCGCCACACCATTGCGACGATGAAGGCGCTCGGCGCGCGCGGCGGCACCGTGGTCGCCGTCTATTCCTGGCAGATCATGCTGATCGCGCTGTTCGCCGCGTGCATTGGTGCAGCGCTCGGTGCGGCGCTGCCGAGCGCCGCGGCTTGGCTGTTCGGCGCGCTGCTTCCGTTTCCGGTAGTGCCGGGCTTTCACCCGGACGTGCTGGCGCTGTCGATTGCCTACGGCCTTCTGACTGCATTCGCTTTCGCATTGTGGCCGTTGGGACGCGCCCACGACACTCCCGTCTCGACATTGTTCCGCGGCCCGATCGGCAGCGAACGATCATGGCCGCGGCGCCGTTATCTGCTCGCCATCGCCCTGGCCGTCGCTGCGGTAGCCGGGCTGGCGATTTCGTTCGCTTACGATCGGCGCGCAACGGCGATTTTCGCCGTTTCGGCAGCGGGTCTGTTCGCGGTCCTGCGGCTCGTTGCGACGGCGATCATGGCCGGTGTCCGACGCGTGCCGCGCTTGCGCCCAATGTTGTTGCGGCTCGCGGTGGCCAATATTCACCGGCCCGGCGCAGTGACGCCGAGCATTGTGCTTTCGCTCGGCCTCGGATTTTCCTTGCTAGTGACGGTCATCGAGATCGAAGGCAATTTGCACCGTGAAATCACCGCGGCGCTGCCCCAGCACGCGCCCTCCTTTTTCTTCATAGATATTCCACTATCGGAGTCTCAACGCTTCGACGCACTTGTACGCCGAGAGGCGCCAAACGCCGCGCTTGAGCGGGTGCCGATGTTGCGCGGGCGGATCGTCGAAGCTCGCGGCGTCAACGCCGAAGAGCTCAAGCCGGCAGAAAGCTCTGCTTGGGTACTGCGCGGGGACCGCGGCATCACCTATGCGAGCAGCCTTCCGCAAGGTTCGCGGCTGGTAGCCGGGAATTGGTGGCCCGCGGATTATTCCGGCGCGCCGCTTGTTTCGCTCGAGGAGAAGACGGCGCAGGATTTGGGACTGAACCTTGGTGACACTGTCACCGTCAATGTCCTGGGCCGCAATTTGAGTGCGCGCATTGCTAATTTGCGTGCGGTTGATTGGGAAAGCCTGGGCATCAATTTTGTGCTGGTGTTTTCACCCGGCACTTTTGCCGGCGCCCCGCATACTGACATTGCCACGCTCACATTTGCTGACGGCGGTTCGCCGAGCGAGGAAGCTGCCGTCGTCAAGGCGCTGGCCGAAGCGTTGCCGGCAGTCTCTGCGGTTAGCGTCAAGGATGCGCTCGACGCGGTTGATCGAATCGTCGGTAATTTGGCTGCGGGGCTGCGCGGCACGAGCCTGCTGACGCTTGTCGCCGCCGCCTTGGTGCTCGGCGGCGCATTGGCGGCGGGCCAGCAGTCCAGGCTTTACGATGCAGTGGTGCTGCGGACGTTGGGCGGGACACGCCGACAACTGATTGCCGCCTACGCCATCGAATTCCTGCTTATTGGCTTAGCTTCGGTGCTGTTCGGGCTTGCCGCCGGCTCCATCGCCGCCAGCCTGATCGTTTCCCGACTATTCGACTTTCCTTTCGTCCTTCTGACGGGGCGAGCCGCCATTGCGGCATTTGCCGCACTTCTTGTCACGGTGGGTTTGGGACTGTTCGGAACGCTAAGGGTGCTCAGCCGTAAACCCATGGAGGTACTGAGGAATCTGTAGTGTTAAAGTAATTATGAACGATCGGTAACACGCTGCAATTGTCGCAGCCATCCTCTAGCGCACATGCGTCTTTGCCATTAGATTCGTGTCCAACTTCGCGTCCGGTTTTGCGGACGCAAACGGGCCCGGCTCCGCCGGGCTAACTCAGGGGTAACTTCCATGTCGGACTTCGACCGGAATATCGCGACCGCCCGGACCGGCTATCGCGCCGATCAGATTGCGATCGACGCGGGCCTGCGCGCGTATATGATCCGCGTCTACAACTACATGACCGCAGGCGTTGCGCTGACCGGACTGGTCGCTTGGTTCGCTTACCAAGCCGCGGGTGGCGAGGCGATCCATATCGCGGGGCATTCGATCACCGGATTGACTCCCTTCGGGCAGGCGATCTTCGGCAGCCCTTTGATGTGGCTGTTCGTGCTCGCCCCGCTCGGCTTGGTCATGCTGCTCAGCTTTGGCATTAACCGGCTGTCGGCAGGTACTGCTCTGACGTTGTTCTTCGTCTATTCGGGCCTGCTCGGCTTGTCGCTCGCCTCGATCTTCCTGGTCTACACGGGCGCGTCGATCACGCGAGTGTTTTTCATCTCAGCGGCGACGTTCGGGGCCATGAGCCTCTACGGGTACACGACCAAGCGCGACCTCACGGCCGTCGGCTCGTTCATGTTCATGGGCTTGATCGGCATAATTATCGCGAGCCTCGTGAACATCTTCCTGCAGTCGAGCGGGCTCTATTGGGCAATTTCGGTGATCGGCGTGCTCATCTTCGTCGGCCTTACCGCCTACGACACGCAGAGCATTAAAGAGATGTATAGCCCGATGGATGACGGCACCATCGCCGGCCGCAAGGCGGTGATGGGTGCACTGCGGCTTTATCTCGACTTCATCAACCTGTTCCTCATGCTGCTTCGCCTGTTCGGCGACCGCCGCTGAGGGAAGCGCAAAATGAGCTTGGCGCCCCGGATCGATGTCCGGGGCGCTTTGTTTTTGTTTGGCCGCTGAACGATGAGCGATCTTCAGGTCAGGCCGGCGGTCCCGGCAGACATCGCCGCCATCACCCGAATATACGCGGACGCCGTAGTGCAGGGCACGGCGACTTTCGAAGTCGAGGCGCCCGACGAGGCCCAAATGGCGCAGCGCCAAGAGGCGCTATTGGCCGATGGCCTTCCCTATTTCGTCGTCGAGCACGCGGGCAGCGTCGCGGGCTACGCCTACGCGGGGCGCTACCACGTCCGGCCCGCGTACCGCTGGACGCTCGAGAGTTCGATTTATGTAGCGCCGCAATTTCAACGCCTGGGATTTGGTCGCCTGTTGATGCGCCGGCTTCTCGCCGAGGCTGAGACCCGGGGTTACCGGCAGATGCTGGCGCTGATCGGCGATCAAACGAACGTCGCATCCATAGCGCTGCACGCGACGCTTGGCTTTCGGCGCATCGGCACGTTGCAAGCCGTCGGCTTCAAGCACGGCCGCTGGATCGATGTCGTAGTGATGCAGCGTTCACTCGGCAACGCCGATTCAATGCCGCCTTAATGCTCGCGCGTCGGAGCCGACACTATTTCCACTGGCGAAGCGCGCAACACCAAGAGCGCGGCAAAGGCCGCAAGACAGAGAGCCGCCGATACTGCAATCACAGCCGCCCCCATGGCGTTGAGCATCAGCCCGAAGAGGAGCGGCGCCAGCGCTTGTGCCGCCCGCGCTGGCGCGCCGAGCAAGCCAGTGCGCTCACCATAGCCGTGCGGACCGAACACCGCGAGCGGCACGGTCCCGCGCGCGATGGTCATGAGCCCGTTGCCCGCGCCATAAAGCATCGTGAAGGGGACGACCGCCGCAGGGCCGATCAGGGCGAAAACCGCCGCGCCGAGCGGATGCAGGAGCGCGGCGATCCGCGCGGAAACGAGCGGATGGACGTTGCGCAGAGCAAAAAACTCAATCATGCGTGCCGCCACCTGCGCCGGTCCGACCAGAGCTGCCGCGGCAATCGCTTCGACATGCGTGGCGCCGGCCCGCTCCAGTAATCCAGGCAAATGCGCGGCCATCGAACCGGTAACGAACCAGGCCGCGGCGAAAACAAAAGCAAGCAACAACATTTCCCGGTAAGGCTTCCAGCCGATCGATCGTGCGGCAGCGTGGAGGTGTTGAGCCGCGCGTGTCACACTCGGCAACAGCCCATTGAGCGGCAAGCCCAGCGCCACATTGAGCGCGGCCCAAACCAACAGCGTTTCGCGCCAGCCCAGCGCATCGTTCAGTATCGTCGTTACCGGCCAGCTCACCGTCGAGGCGAAACCGGCAAACAGCGTTATGCCTGTTATCGGACCACGCGCGTTGTGACCGTAAATCGCGGTAAGGGCTGCAAATCCGGCGTCGTAAAGGCCAAGCGCCATGCCGATGCCGAGAACGGCCCAAGCAATCGCGAGCAGAAAGACTCCATTCGCGGCGGCCAGCAAAACCAGGCCCGCCGCCAGCACGAGGTTCGAAAGCATCAAGACGCCGCGGCCGCCGCGCCGGTCGATCATTCGGCCCACGGCAGGGCCGGCGAACGCCGCGATTAGTAACGCACCGGAGAAAGCCGCGAAGACCCAAGAACTGGGAACGCCAATTGCGGCACCGACTGGATCCGCCAGAATTGCCGGCAAGTAATAACTCGAAGCCCAGGCAAGCGTCTGCGTGATGCCAAGCGCGACGACGACCTGGCGCGATCGTGTTACGGACGCGATCTCATTATGATGGGCCACACGATTCGTCTTTACGTCCGCCCTGAAACAAAGACTTTAGCCGGCGACCAGGTGGAGCGAGCGGTCGAGCGCGCCCAACACGCGGTCGAGTTCGCGGCCACGGCGAACGATATGACCGGTCGCGGAAATAACGCTGTAAGCGCCTTGCTTGCGCTCCAGACGCGGATTTTTCTCGATGCGGTAGATGGGGAATTCGCTGGCGCGGCGGAAGACCGAAAACACCGCGCGATCGCGTAAAAAGTCGATGGAATAGTCGCGCCATTCGCCGGCGGCGACTTTGCGGCCGTAGAGGCTGAGGATGCGATCAAGTTCACGCCGGCTGAAAGTGACCTCGCTTGCGGGGACGGGTGTACGCACCTCGCCCCCGCGCCACGCGCTAGGCTCTGTCTCGCCGAAGTCCATACGGCGCCTCCCTGTCACTTATGCTTCACGGTGATTTCATGATCGCGCTGCAGCTAGGTCGGGGCAAGGCCCTGTCGAGATTATCTGATGCTCTCTTTTCACCCGCCGATGGGCCTTACAACGCAACGTAGTCCTCAGCGGAAGTCGGTGTGGGTGCGACATTTTTAACCCCCGGAATCACGGATTCGTTAGGCCGATCATAATACGGCCCCATTTCCGTCAATCACGCGCCAAGCTGAATTGCGAAAGGCTGCCGTGTTGCCTCAAGGCCCGGTCCGGATTGCGTTCCGGATTCCTCAGCCCCCCAGCCCCCCGGGATGCGGACGGACCGGGCCAGAGCTTCCCCTCAGGGTTTGCCATTGTGCCGGCCGGCTGATTGTCGGCCTTTTGCGTTATTACGATCAACAATGAAGATTGGGGACACAACCGACGGATTGACCGCCGCCGCTAAATCATTGGCCTTCGACGGCAGACGTCCGCGGCGTAAGCGGCGCCAGGGCCGCGCCGAGTATGACCCCTGGCTTTTCGCGCGTTCCCTGCTGCACAAACACCGCGGCAACATCGCTCTCATCGGCGACGAGTTCGGAAATCGGGACGCTCCAGGTCAGATCGGCCCCATCGAAGTCGCCGAGCTTTAGCCAGTGACGCACGACGTTGTGGTAGGTCACTGTACGCCCCCGATTCTCGCCGCGGCCGATCGCAACCGGTACCGACTTCGCCAGTGGGCAGAGCCAGACTTCGCCGCCCGTATGCTCTTTGCCGCCCGCGATTTTGACGTCCAAGCTGTGGCCGCCGAGCGAAAGCAAAACCGGTACTGACATAACAGCCGGATTGCGGTCGGTCTGTACGATCGCACGTTCGATGGCGGAATGATCACTGCCGACGACGTGCGTCGCACCGTTGACCACGATTTGCGGCGTATAGACTTGCCGGTCGCCGCGTGCGTGCGCATAGGCGCGCTGGCGCGCAGAGTGCGCGGGCTCCGCCAGCGTGTCTTTCCACCCCAGATAATCCCAGTAGTCGATCGGTACGCTCATTGCGACCAGCGAAGGATCGGCCGCCAATTCGCCCAAAAGCTTGTCGGCCGGCGGACACGACGAGCAGCCCTGGCTGGTGAACAATTCAAGCAACGCACGCGGCCCGCTGGCGCTCGCCGAAGCGCAGCCTCCAAGCACAAAGACCGCAATAAGAGACGCCGATATGAGGCGGCAACGCAACATTCTAGTGTTCACCCTCGTTGCCCCTCAGCCCTTCCGGTCCTTGATATCGGCCGCTTTTGTCACCTGCCACTCAATTCACGGTGACTTCGGCCCTTCGCGAGTGTGGGCCTTTCGGAACTCTTCCGTCCCGAGCGCATGCGTTAAGCGGCAAGGTGGCGGAGCACATACTGCAAAATCCCGCCATTACGGTAGTACTCGAGCTCGTCCACGGTGTCGATCCGGCAGATCAGGGGAACGCGTTTGAGTCCGCCGTCGGCGGCAACGATCTCGGCAATGAGCCGCTGGCGCGGCTTCAGATCGCTGTGCAATCCGCGAATGGTCACCTGCTCGTCGCCCTTTAGCCCGAGCGTCTGCCAGGTTGTACCTTCTTCGAATACCAGCGGCACCACGCCCATGCCGATCAGATTGGAGCGATGAATGCGCTCGAACGATTGGGCGATCACCGCGTGCACTCCGAGCAGAATGGTGCCCTTGGCCGCCCAATCGCGCGAGGAACCGGTGCCGTATTCTTTGCCGGCGAACACCACGAGCGGCACGCGCTCGCTTTTGTAGCGCATGGCCGCGTCGTAAATGGTCATGCGCTGGCGCGATGGATAATGGATGGTGTAACCGCCCTCGACTCCCAAAACCATTTGGTTCTTGAGTCGAATATTCGCGAAGGTGCCGCGCATCATGACCTCATGATTGCCGCGGCGCGTGCCATACTGATTGAAATCGATGGGTTTGACGTGGTGATCGATAAGGTATTTGCCGGCCGGCGAATCGACCTTGATCGAGCCCGCCGGCGAAATGTGATCCGTGGTGATTGAATCGAGGAACAGCCCGAGGATGCGCGCATCGATGATATCACTCGGCGGCTCCGGCCGCGGCGACATGCCGGCGAAATAGGGCGGATTTTGCACATAGGTGGACTTGCGGTCCCAGGGAAAAGTCAGCGCGCCTCGCACGCTGATTTTGCGCCAATGAGCGTCGCCCTTAAATACGTCGCCGTATTTGCGCGTGAACATCTGTCTGTTGATGTTCTTGCGGATAAACGCGTCGACTTCGCGGCTCGACGGCCAGATGTCGCGCAAATAAACCTTGCGCCCTTTCTGATCGGTGCCGAGCGGCGCCTTGGCGATGTCGACCTGCATGGAGCCGGCGATCGCGTAAGCCACAACCAGTGGCGGCGAAGCCAGATAATTGGCGCGCACGTCGGCGTTGACCCGGCCTTCGAAATTGCGGTTGCCGGACAGTACGGCCGCGGCGACGAGGTCGTTGTCGTTGATCGCCTTTGAAATTTCCGGCGGCAGCGGGCCTGAATTGCCGATGCAGGTGGTGCAGCCGAAGCCGACGAGATTGAAGCCGAGCTTGTCCAAATCCTTCTGCAAGCCGGATTTGTTGAAGTATTCGGCGACAACCTGCGAACCCGGCGCCAATGAGGTCTTCACCCACGGTTTGACCGAGAGCCCGCGCGCTAATGCTTTGCGGGCCAAAAGTCCGGCCGCCATCATCACGCTAGGATTGGAGGTGTTGGTACATGACGTGATCGCTGCGATGACCACGTCGCCATGACCCAGCGCTTCGTTGCGGCCCTCGACCGGAACGCGCTTGTCGATTTCGCCAG
>Ga0335078_10009261_pt1 | contig 14593 bp, 12 predicted proteins | sample Lox_Sample_32_FD_206711 | JGI IMG/M metagenome (GOLD analysis project Ga0335078, IMG submission 206711) | Soil microbial communities from Loxahatchee National Wildlife Refuge, Florida, United States - Lox_Sample_3.2 | ecosystem: Environmental > Terrestrial > Soil > Wetlands | place: USA...
CAGATGCGACAGGTGATAATTCGCCTGCGGCGAACGTTTCAGCGCGATGCGCAGGAGCGTCGCCACGTCGGCGGGAAACGCCGCGGGAAAGAGCGTGTTGCCCTCGATGATGCCGGCATTGCCGTAGGATGTCCCCTCACCCGGCCCGCGCCGGTCAAGGAGCGCCACGGCTACCCCGCGTTTGGCGAGATGCAAGGCGATCGAGGTGCCGACGATGCCCGCGCCGAGCACGATGATATCGGTATGAGCCAGGGAAACCTCCGCCGCGGCGAGCGGCTAACCTATGCCGCGGAGGAAGCCGGCGCGACAAGGCCTGCCCGGCGCGCCGGCGCCGATCGGCGGCGCAACGAGGCGGCCGGCCGCGTTGCGCGTTTGGGGGCAGCGTGTTAGGCGAGCGGCGAATTTGGAGAGGCCGTGGATCGCCCGCTCATCATCGCCCCTTCGATCCTCGCCGCCGACTTTGCAAAGCTCGGCGAAGAGGTGCGCGCGGTCGACGCGGCAGGCGCCGACTGGATCCATGTCGACGTGATGGACGGCCACTTCGTACCCAACATCTCCATTGGGCCGGACATGGTGAAGGCGCTGCGCCCGCACACCAAAAAAACACTCGACGTGCATCTCATGATCGCGCCGTGCGATCCTTACCTCGAAGCCTTCGCCAAGGCCGGCGCCGACATCATCACCGTGCATGTCGAAGCCGGTCCGCATATCCATCGCTCGCTGCAGGCGATCCGCGCGCTCGGCAAAAAGGTGGGCGTGACGCTCAATCCGGGCACGAGCGAGAGCACGGTCGAGCCGGTCATTGATCTGGTCGACCTCATTCTCGTCATGTCGGTCAATCCCGGCTTCGGCGGCCAGAAATTCATCCCCGACGCCACGGAGAGACTGCGCAAGCTGCGGGCGCTCGCGGCGGGGCGGCCGATCGATATCGAGATCGACGGCGGTATCACGCCTGACGTTGCGCCCGAGGTAGCACGCGCCGGCGCCAACGCGCTCGTCGCCGGCTCCGCGGTCTTCAAGGACCGCACGCCCGATTCGTATCGCCGGAACATCACCGCGATCCGCCAGGCGGCGGCGATCGCTCGCGGGGAGGCAGCCTGATGGGAATGTTGCTTGACGGCAAATGGCGCGATGAGGATCCGGCGCAGGAGATGGGCAAGGCCGGAAATTTCCAGCGCGTGGATAGCGCGTTTCGCGACCGCATCACCGCCGACGGGTCGTCCGGCTTCAAGGCCGACGCCGGCCGCTACCATCTCTACGTGGCCTACACGTGCCCCTGGGCCCACCGCACGCAGATCTATCTGACGCTGAAGAGACTGAGCGGCCTGATCAGCGTGGCCGTCGCCGTGCCGGGCTTGCGCCAGCAGGGCTGGACGTTCGAGGACAATCCCGCGTTTCCCGATTGCCCGCCGGACCGCGTCAACGGCTTTCACCACCTCTACGAAGCCTACGCAGCGAGCGACCCGCACTATACCGGCAAGGTGACGGTGCCCACCCTGTGGGACAGGAAGACGCGGCGCATCGTCAACAACGAATCCTCCGAGATCATTCGCATGCTCAATTCCGAGTTCGCGGGCGTGGGCGCCGATCCGGTCGATTTCTATCCGAAGCCGTTGCGCGCCGAGATCGACCGCATCAACGCGGAGGTCTACGCCAACGTCAACAATGGCGTTTACCGCTGCGGCTTCGCGCGCACGCAGGCCGCCTACGACGAAGCCTACGACGCGTTGTTCGCAACGCTCGACGAGATCGAGGCGCGGCTCGGCCGCCAGCGCTACCTGGTCGGGCGGCAGATAACCGAGGCCGACTGGCGGCTCTTCCCGACCCTGGTGCGCTTCGACGTCGCCTATTTCTCGCTGTTCAAGTGCAACAAGAAACGGATCGCGGACTATCCGAATCTTCTCAATTACATGCGCGACCTCTACGCCGTCCCCGGCGTCGCCGAAACGGTCAAGCCGCGCTATTACGTCATGGGCTACTATTCGATCTTGCGGGTGAATCCGACCGGCATCATCCCCAAGGGCACGCCGGTCGATTACCGCCAGCCGCACGATCGCGCCCGTTTCGCGGCGTGAGCCGCGAAGGGCGACGCGTCAGCTCTGCTTCGCCTTGTCGATGATCTCGTAGACCGTGCGCACGTCGTCGATCATCTCGAAAGCGGGCTGCGCCGAGGTCCCGGGAAACAACAGGCCGCGCTGCGCCGCGCGGCCCGAGAGCGGCGGGCCGAAGGTGATGGTCCCGCTGCGGTCGGCGTTTTCCGCAAGCGTGATCTCCGGCGTCGATTTGATGTTGATCGAGCGGACCTTGCGGCCGAACACTCCGGAGACGATGATCGCGCGCCGGTTGGTAACCGCGTATTCGCTGCTGGCCCGGATCTTCGCATCAAGCAGAAAGCGCCCGAATATGAAGTAGAGTCCGAACAGCACGAACGGCACGCCAAACAACGGAAAGAACCAACCGACCGCCTCGTCCTTCGGAATCTTCACGATCACCGAGTACTCCCAAAAGATCGCGAAGCCTCCCCATAACAGGCTAAACGGGATCAGGTAGAGATCGGAGGCGCGCAGCCTGACGCCGCCGCGCGGTCGGCCTTTCCAGAGCAGCTTTTCGCCCGAGCCAAGCTCGCGTTCAAGTCCGGAACCAAAACCGTCCAACATGGCGGCACACATCCATTCGCTGATTGCCCCCGCGTGGGCGGCGGCTTGCTAGCGGTCCGATTCCAACATTGGCATCCCGTTGCGGCAAGTCGCCGTGATTTGACATTCGCTTCGCGCACTCACGGCTGGCCGGGTAGCAAATGTCGAATCCACTCCACTAGCCCCGGCGGCGCCGCATGACCGGCGGCCGGTATTGAATACTTATGGAAGACAGCTCATCGCCGAAGTGACGATCGAGCCAGCCGAGAAACGATGACAGCAGCCGCGCTTCATCGCCCCGCTCCGGCGATTTGATCTCGACATTCACGGCGTCCGACAGTCCCGGCTCGAGGTTGACGGACCCTTTGTAGCGGACATGCGTCCAACGGGCCGAGTGGCGCCTCCTGGCGCTCGCGCGGGAAAAGGTCCCGCGCCCGCCTTTGCGGATGTCGGCCTGTTTCTTGAGCATGGCCCCATAGAGCCGGCTGCCGCTGCGCGGCACGATCTGGAGCATTTTCATGGCAATCCCCGTGATTCGCTCCTGTGCGGCAGAATCGCACACTGCGCTGCGATTGTTGAGGACCGTTGCACCATGCCTCCGGGGGCGGAAAGGGCGCCGGGCCGCGACACCCGCTGTAATGGCCTTAACCGACAAAATCGCTTATCGCGGTAACCCCCTGACGCCGCCTCATTTTAGGCGGCATATTGAGGGGCGCGCCCGGACACGGCGTCGGAGGTGGCGGTGAAGGTCGAAGGCACGGTGCGCGTCGTCAGGGTTTTCGTGTCGTCCCCGGTCGACGTGGCTCCCGAGCGCGGACGCGTGCAGGCGGTTGCCGCCAAGCTCAACCGCGATTTTGAAAGTCTCGTGTGCTTCGAGACCGTGCTGTGGGAGGAGCACTTCTACAAGGCCGACCGCAGCTTTCAGCCGCAAATTCCCGAGGCGGTCGCCTGCGATATCCTGGTCTCGATCTTCTGGACGCGCGTCGGCACCGAGCTGCCTGCCGATTTCGCGCGCATGCCGAACGGCAAGCCTTACCCGTCGGGCACGGCCTACGAGCTCCTCACCGCGCTCGAAGCGTCGAAGGCCAAGGGCCTTCCCGACGTCTATGTCTTTCGCAAGACCGCGGATGCAGTGCTGCCGACCGCCGACCTCGAACGGCGAAAGCAGGCGCAGATCCAGCTCGACGCGCTCGAAGCGTTCTGGAGCGAGTGGTTCAAGTCCGAGCAGGGACATTTCAAGGCCGCGTTTCAGACCTTCGCCACCGCCGACGATTTCGAGCACCAGGCGGAGCTGTTGCTGCGGCAATGGCTCGAAACCCACAACCTGCTCGGGCCGCGGCTCAAATGGCCGAAGGAAAAGGGTTCACCGTTCCGCGGGCTGGCGCCGTTTGAGGCCGAGCACGCCGCGGTGTTCTTCGGCCGCGACCGCATGATCGACGAGGCGCGGCGACGCCTGGCGTCTGCGGCCGAGAACGGCACGCCGTTCCTGCTGATCGTCGGCCCGAGCGGATCGGGAAAATCCTCACTGGCGCGCGCCGGCCTGATCCCGCGCCTCATCACGCCGGGCGTCGTGCCGACGGTGGACCTGTGGCGCGTGGCCATCATGAAGCCGAGCGAGGGCCAGGCCGGCCCGGTCGCCTCTCTGGCGGCGGCGTTGTTCGCGGCGTTGCCGGAACTCGCGCACGGCGACTTTCCGAGCGCCGACGCCATCGCCGACAATCTGCGGCGAGGCGGCGCCGCCGCGGCGCGGCCGATCATCGGCGCTCTCGCACGCGCCGCCGAGGCGGCGCAGCGGGAGCGTCAGACCGACGAGCCGCCGCGCTCGAACGTGGTGCTGCTGGTCGATCAGATGGAGGAGCTGTTCGCGCAGACGGTTGGTGACGAGGAGCGCGCCGCCTTTGCCGCCGCGCTCAAGGAGCTGGCCGCGACCGGCCGCGTCTGGTGCATCGCGACGCTGCGCGCCGATCTCTACGAGCTGATGCTCAGGCAGCCGCTGCTTCGGGCGCTCAAGGAGACAGGCGCAAGCCTCGATCTCGGCCCACCTGGGCCGGCCGAACTGGCGGAGATCGTGCGTGCGCCGGCAGCGGCCGCGGGGCTCGTGTTCGAGACTGTTCCGGCCAAAGGTGCGCTCGACGAGCGGCTCCTTGCCGATGCCAAGACCGCCGACAGCCTGCCGCTCCTCCAGTTCACGCTGCGCCAGCTCTACGAGCGCCGCATCGACCTCGACGGCGAGACACGGCTCACCCACGCCGCCTACGAGGCGCTGGGCGGATTGCAAGGAGCCATTGCCGCCGAGGCGGAGCGCGCCGTCGCCGGCCTGCCGGCAGGCACGCTCGACGCCCTGCCGAAGCTCTTGCGGCAACTTGCCGAGCCCTCGCGCGACGGCAAGGTTCTGACGCTACGCGAAGTGGCGCAGGCCGAGACCACCGCCGAGCCCGCGCCGGCCGCGCTTGTCGGCGCGCTTCTTGGCGCGCGCATCCTCATTGCGCGCCAGGACGCCGCCGGACATCCGACGCTGCGGCTCGCGCATGACGCCGTGCTCACGAGCTGGCCGAAGGCGGAAGCCGGCGCGCAGGCGAGCCGCGAGTTCTACCGGGTGCGCGCCGACATCGAGGATGCGCTGCGACGCTGGCAGGAACGCGGCCGCTCGAACGATCTGCTGATCCAGACCGGCGTTCCGCTGGCAGAAGCAGAGAAGCTTGTCGGGGATTTCGGGCGCGAACTGCCGTCGGAACTCACGGCTTTTGTCGGCGCCTCGCGCAATCGCGCGCGCGCCCGCCAGCGGCTGCTCGCCGGCGCCGCGGTGTTTTTCTTCGCGCTTGCTGTCTGCGCGACCGGCGCGAGCATTTGGGCCTATCAGGAGCAGCAGCACGCGAACCGCGAACGTGAGCGCGCCGAGCGCACGCTTGCGGCGGCGACCGCGACGGCGAACGGCCTTGTGTTCGATCTCGCCCAGCGCTTCCGCAACACCGTCGGCATGCCCGCCAACCTCATCAAGGACATTCTCGACCGGGCGCGGGCGTTGCAGGACGAGCTCACCAAATCCGGACAGGTGACGCCCGACCTCAAGCACAGCGAGGCCACTGCGCTGACCGAGACGGCGGATTCCCTGCTTGCGATCGGCGACACGACGGGCGCCCTCTCCGCCGCCGAAAAGGCCAGGCAGATCGAGGCGGACCTCCTTGCCGGCGACCCCAACAACATCGACTGGCAGCGCGCGCTATCGGTGGCCGGCGAAAAGGTCGGCGACGTGCAGGCCGCGCGCGGCGATCTCGCCGGCGCGCTCAAGTCCTACGAGGAAGACCTCGCCATCCTCGTCAAGGCGACGCAGGCCTACCCGCGCAACGCGATATTGCAACGCGATCTCTCGATCGCTCATGACAGGATCGGCAACGTTGAGGTCATGCGGGGCGAGCTTGCCGACGCGCTCCGGTCCTATCAGCGCGGTCTCGCCATCGCCGACGAACTGGCAAAGGCCGATCCGGGCGACTCGCTCGCCCAGCGCGACCTTGCCGTGTCCTACGTGAAAGTCGCCGACGTCGAGGTCGCGCAGGGCGACCTCTCAAGCGCGCTCAAATCCTATCGCGCGAGCCTCGCCGTCAGAGTGGAGCTCGCGAAATCGGCACCCGCCGACGCGGGGGTGCAGCGCGATCTTGCGGCGTCATACCAGCGCATCGGCGATGTCCTTGTTGCGCGAGGCGACCTCAACGGCGCGCTTAAATCCTACCGCGACGGCCTCGACATCTTCGACCGCGTCGCTCAAGCCGACCCGAGCAATGCGGGCTGGCAGCGTGACCGCGCGGTGCTCCTGAACAAGGTCGGCAGTGCGCAGGAGGCGCAGGGCGACCTTGCGTCGGCGCTCAAGTCGTACCGCGAAGCGCTCGCCACCGCCGAGCGGCTGGCGAAATCCGATCCGGCCAACAGCGGTTGGCAGCGCGATCTTTCGGCGTCCTACGGGAATATCGGCGACGTGCAACTGGCACAGGGCGACCTCGTGGCGGCCCTCGCTTCGTTCCGCGCCTGTCTCGCCATTTTCGAGCGGCTGGTGAAATCCGACCCGGCGAACGCCGACTGGCGGCGCGACCTGAGCGTCGCCACGAACAAGGTCGGCGAAGTCGAAGTCGCGCAAGCCGACCTCGCCGCCGCCGCGAAATCGTTTGGCGCCAGCCTCGCCATTCTCGAGGAGCTGACAAAAGCCCATCCCGGCAATGCCGCCTGGCAGCGCGATCTCTCGGTCACGCTGAACAAGCTCGGCGGCGTAGAGGCCGCGCAGGGCGACCTCGCCGGCGCGCTCAAGTCCTACGGTGACGGGCTCGTCATCGCGGAGCGGCTCGCCCAGTCGGATCCGGGCAACGCCGAATGGCAGCGCGATCTCTCGGTTTCCCATCAGCGGGTGGGCGGCGTGAAGCTCGCGCAGGGCGATCTGCCGGCGGCGCTCGCGTCCTATCAAACGAGCCTCGCCATCGTCGAGGGTCTGACCAAGACCGCGCCCGACAACGCCAAGTGGCGGCGCGATCTCTCGGTCCTCCACGAGAAGGTGGGCGACCTCCAGGTCGCCCAGGGCAATCCGCAGGCCGCGCTCGGCTCCTTTCGGGCAAGCCTGGCGATCAGACGGCGGCTCGCGGACGCCGATCCCGACAATGCAGGCTTGCGCCGCGACCTCTCGGTGGCGCTGAACAGGGTGGGCGATGTGCTGCTGACGACGCACGATCCGGCGGGCGCGCTTGCCTCGTATCGGGCGGCGCTGGCCGCGATCGTCCGCGTGGTGCAGGTCGCGCCCGGAAACGCCGGATGGCAGCGCGATCTGTCCGTGACCTGCAACAAGGTCGGCGACGTCGAGCTCGCGCAGGGCGAATTGGCCGAGGCGTTAAAGTCCTACAGCGAGGGCCGCGCCGCCATCGCGCGCGCGGTCGAAGCGGAACCCAGTAATGCCGGCTGGCAGCGCGACCTTGCAGTCTCCTTTGCCAAGCTCGCCGCCGTGTTCAGGAAACAGGGGGACGCGAAGCAGGCACTCGATGCGCTCCAGCAGGGACAAGCCGTCATAGCGCGCCTCGCCACCCTTCAGGCGGACAGCGCGCGCTGGAAGCAGGACCTGGCCTGGTTCGCCACGCAGATCGCGCAGGTCAGCGCCGCACAACCCTGACCCTTTGCGCGCGGCCCATCGCTGGCTATGACACTGCGGGCGCGCGCCTCGCCTTGTTGAAGCTGCGGCAGGCGCGTGGCAAGGCCCGCCGACGGGCCGATCGAGGCAACGATGATACCGCGCTACACCCGCCCGGAAATGGCGGCGATCTGGTCGCCGGAGACGCGCTTTCGCATCTGGTTCGAGATCGAGGCGCACGCGGCCGACGCCATGGCCGAGCTCGGCATCATTCCCAAGAAGGCCGCGGCGAAGATCTGGGCCAAAGGCAAGGCCGCCAAGTTCGACATCGCGCGCGTCGAGGAGATCGAACGCGAGGTCAAGCACGACGTCGTCGCCTTCCTCACCCACCTCGCCGAGATCGTCGGGCCGGAGGCGCGCTTCGTGCATCAGGGGATGACCTCCTCCGACGTGCTCGACACCTGCCTCAACGTGCAGCTCGTGCGCGCGGCCGACCTCCTGATCGCCGACGTGGACACGCTCAAAGCCGCGCTCGAACGCCGTGCCCGCGAGTTCAAATTCACGCCGACGATCGGCCGCTCGCACGGCATCCACGCCGAGCCGACGACATTCGGGCTCAAGCTCGCCTACGCCTATGCCGAGTTCTCGCGCGCCCGGCAGCGCCTGGAAGCGGCGCGCAGCGAGGTCGCAACCTGCGCCATATCGGGCGCAGTCGGCACGTTCGCGCAGGTCGATCCGCGCGTTGAGGCGCATGTGGCCAAACAGATGGGCCTCTCGGTCGAGCCGATCTCGACCCAGGTTATCCCGCGCGACCGCCATGCGATGTATTTCGCCACGCTCGGCGTCGTCGCGAGTTCGATCGAGCGGCTCGCGACCGAAATCCGCCACCTCCAGCGCAGCGAGGTCATGGAAGCGGAGGAGTATTTCTCCGAGGGGCAGAAAGGCTCCTCCGCCATGCCGCACAAGCGCAATCCGGTGCTGTCGGAGAATCTCGTCGGACTGGCACGGATGGTGCGCGCCTATGCGATGCCGGCGATGGAGAACGTCGCGCTCTGGCACGAGCGCGACATCTCGCATTCCTCCGTCGAGCGCATGATCGGCCCGGACGCGACAGTGACGCTCGATTTCGCGCTCGCGCGCCTCGCCGGCATCGTCGACAGGCTGATCGTCTATCCGGACACCATGCGCCGGAACCTGGAGCGGTTCGGCGGCCTCGTGCATTCCCAGCGCGTGCTGCTCGCGCTGACGCAGAAGGGCGTTGCCCGCGACGACGCCTATCGGCTCGTACAGCGCAACGCCATGAAGGCGTGGCGTGGTGAGGGCGACTTCCTGGCGCTGCTCGAGGCCGATCCCGAGGTGCGCAAGCATCTGAGCGAAAAGGAGCTCGCCGCCAACTTCGACCTCGATTTTCACTTTACGCAGGTCGACACGATCTTTCGGCGCGTCTTCGGGCGGGCGTGAGTAAGGACGGCGGTGCTGCGGCCCGCACCGCCGCTTCGGCTGACCCGATGGCGCCATTGCGAACGCCGGATTCCTCGTGTTCTCTCTGCGCTCAATGACGCAGCGCGAAACCATCCTGGTCTTCGATTCAGGGTTGGGCGGCCTCACGGTGCATCGCGAGATCGCCGCGACGCGCCCGCATGCCGACTTCGTTTACGTCGCCGATGACGCAGCGTTCCCATACGGCGCCCTCGACGAGCAGGCGCTGGTTGCGCGCGTCGTCAACCTGATGGACGAGCTGATCGCGGCCCACCGTCCCGACCTCGTCGTCATCGCCTGCAACACCGCATCCACGATTGCGCTGCCGCACTTGCGCAAAGTGTTCTCACCGCCGTTCGTCGGCACCGTACCGGCAATCAAACCGGCCTGCGCGACCTCGGTGACGCGGCGCGTATCGGTGCTAGGCACCCAGGCGACGGTGGCGCGCGAATATACGCGCGCGCTCATCCGCGACTTCGCGCAGGACTGCCAAGTCAGCCTGGTCGGATCGAGGAAGCTTGCCGCCTACGCCGAGGCGGAGCTTGGCGGCGACCCGGCTTCCGATGACGCCCTCTACGCCGAGATCGCCCCCGCGTTCCGCGACGACGGGGCGCGCACCGACACGATCGTCCTCGCCTGCACCCACTACCCGCTGCTGATCGACCGGCTCCGGCCGCTCGCGCCCTGGCCGGTCAACTTCATCGATCCCGCTCCGGCGATCGCCCGGCGGGTCGCCGATCTCCTCGGCCCCGCGCCCTCGCTGCCCGGCGTCGGCTCAACCCGCGCCGTTTTCACCTCCGGGGCCCCGCCCGCGGCGGCCCTCGCCCGCTTCGGCGTTCGCACGGACGAGCAAGCGGCAAGCGCGGAGTGATCACGCGGTTTGGCGCTGCCTCAGTCCAAACTCAACCAAAGGCGGCGCAGCCAAATGCCGATTTCCCACGTTATTATCAGGGCCAAGGCTGTTCCCAGGACCATCAAGATCCAAAACTTGATTGGATCTGCGTTGCTATAGACCGTACGCCGCGGGATTTTGAACCACCCGGAGTCCCCGCCAATCTCGAGTTTGCCGGCAAGAACAGACCTGATGATCTTGCTGCCCAGCAGCAGCAAAACCCCGGCGAAGAACACGAGTTTCAAGACGGCGGCCGCCGTGCTCATGTCGCTCGCCTCCGATGGCTGTCGCGCCTCATGGGTCGACGCTCGCCGTTCTCATCGTCGCAGGTCCACCGCCTGCCGCAACATATCCGCAAAGGCCGCGGGCTGCGAGGGCGATAAACCGGGCGCGGGCGTCATCTGCGCCGCGGTCAATGAGGCCTCCCGGCGCGCGGCCGGGTCGATCGAGGATCGGGCGCTGGTGTTCCGCGCGTTTGACAGCGCGCGGCTTTGCCCCTAGATACCCGCTACTTCGCGGGCCCGAGCGGCCCGCGCGGTGTTTCGCGACCCGCGGTTGGCGCCGGCGCTTCGGCGACAACCTGTCGGTTCCGGAGGAATCCGGGACACAGGAGGGCGCGATCCTCAGCCCTTGTGCACGATCCCGAAAAGCGCTTGCCGGTTTTCGGATGCGATCCTGCCCGAACACAGACGAGGACGCGAATGACCAAGCGCCACGAGGCGAAGTACAAGATTGACCGCCGGCTCGGCCAGAACATCTGGGGCCGGCCGAAAAGCCCGATCAACAAGCGCGAATACGGACCCGGCCAGCACGGCCAGCGGCGCAAAGGCAAGCTTTCCGACTACGGCGTGCAGTTGCGCGCCAAGCAGAAGCTCAAGGGCTATTACGCCAACATGTCCGAGCGGCATTTCCGCGGCATCTACGACGAGGCGCGACGGCTCAAGGGCGACACCGGCGCGCACATGATCGGCCTCCTCGAGCGTCGCCTCGATACCGTAATCTACCGGGCGAAGTTCGTTCCGACCGTCTTTGCCGCGCGGCAGTTCGTCAATCACGGCCACATCAAGGTGAACGGCCGGCGGGTGACCATCCCGAGCATGCGGGTGAAGGTCGGCGACCTCGTCGAGGTCAAGGAGAAATCCAAGCAGCTCGCGCTGGTGCTCGAGGCGACCGCCCTCGGCGAGCGTGACGTGCCGGACTACATCGAGGTCGACCACAGCAAGATGACGGCGAAGCTCTCCCGCATCCCGACGCTCGGCGATGTGCCCTACCCGGTGATGATGGAGCCGCACCTCGTCGTCGAATACTACTCGCGCTGACGCCGAGGGGCGCGCTACCACGAACGGAGGGGCTCTCGTCGAGCGGGCGAGGATGGCAACGGCCAGGGATTTCCGGCGTATCGCCCTGTCGCTCAAGGGTACGGTCGAAGCGCCCCACTTCGACCGCGCCGCGTTCAAGGTGAAGCGGATTTACGCCACGCTCGCGCCCGACGGGCGTACCGCAAACCTGATGTTTTCGCCGGAAGAGCAGACCCTCAAATGCACCGTCGCGCCGGACGCCTTCGCCCCGGTGCCCAACGCCTGGGGAAAGCGCGGCGCCACGACCGCAACGCTTGCATCACTGACGGTTGCCGAATTGCGAAGCGCGCTGACCACGGCGTGGCAGCGCGCCGCCGGCTAGGCAGCGCTGAAGGGGCGCACTCTCCCTGAGGCATGATCCCGAAAAGCGGAACCCGGAACTCGAAAAAGATCACGCTCCAACGAAACGTCTAAACCTGCGCGCTCTCCTTGACCGGAACGCCCTTGCCTTTGAAATGCGAGTGCAGCTCGCCAGCCTGGAACATCTCACGGATGATGTCGCAGCCGCCGACGAACTCGCCTTTGACGTAGAGCTGCGGGATGGTCGGCCAATTGGAATAGGACTTGATCCCCTGGCGCAATTCGTCGTTCTCGAGGACGTTCACGCCCTTATAGGAGACGCCGAGGTAGTCGAGAATTTGGACCACCTGGCCGGAGAAACCGCACATCGGGAATTGCGGCGTGCCCTTCATGAAGAGAACGACGTCATTTCCCTTGACCTCATTGTCAATGAACTGCTCGATCGACATTGCCGTTGTCCTTTTTTGCGCCGCGCGTCCGTCTTTCCCGCGCCGACTCTCGTCGCTCGGAATTTCATATATGTAGCGCAAGACGGAGGCAAAACCCAAGCCCGGCCGGGCCTGATCACGTCCGGAATTCATCGCTCGACGTGAGGGAGCCGGCCTGGCGAGACAGTGCTGCCGCAGACCGCCGGGAGAGCATGAAATTCCAAACCCGCAGGCAAAGAGAGCGCCGCTGTTTCCGGGCGCCGATCGGGCGGGTCACTGGTCGGGCGTGCCGGTCTGCAGGGCGAGCGCGTGCAGCTTGCCGCCCATCTCCGCCTTGAGCGCCTCGTAGACGATCTGGTGTTGCTGCACGCGCGATTTGCCGCGAAACGATTCCGCGATCACGGTCGCGGCATAATGGTCGCCGTCGCCGGCGAGATCGCGGATCGTAACCTTGGCGTCCGGTACGCGTGCCTGGATCAACCGTTCGATTTCACTCGCAGCCATGGCCATGACGTTTCGCCCGTTTGCATCCGACCGCCCCCGTCCCGGCCCTGGAAGGCAGCGAAATTTCCTCAATCCTGCGCCCACAATGGGGCGCTCGCGCCCGAGCGTCAATGTGTCGCCGCGGGTCAGACGCCCGCCGCCATGTAGCGGGGCAGCCAGCTCTCGAAGCGCTCGACGAGTTCGCGGACCGGCAGCGGACGCTCGGCGCCGAGCACCAGGACTGGTCCACCGGTGGCGCCGAGCCGCATGAGCGGCACCTTGGCCGTCGCCGCCCGCCGCGCGACGATATCGGCGTCTTTCGCCGTGACGATGTAGCGGGCCTGGTCCTCTCCGAACCAGAAGGCATGGTCGGGGCGTCGGGTCGGGGCCTCCAAGACCGCGCCGATGCCGGAGGCCATCGCCATTTCGGCGATTGCCACCAGAAGGCCGCCGTCGGAGACGTCGTGCGCCGCCGTCACCAAGCCCTCGCCGATGAGCGCGCGCACGAGATCGCCGTGGCGGCGCTCGGCCGCGAGGTCGACGGGCGGCGGCGCGCCCTCCTCGCGGCCGCAGATGTCGCGCAGATAAAGCGATTGGCCGAGCCAGCCCCGCGTGTCGCCGACGAGCAGGATCGCCTCGCCTTCGGCCTTGAACGCGAGCGTCATCGATCTGGTGAAATCGCTGAGCAGACCGACGCCGCCGATCGTCGGCGTCGGCTGGATCGCGCGGCCGTTGGTCTCGTTGTAGAGCGAGACGTTGCCGGAGACGACCGGGAAGTCGAGCGCGCGGCAGGCTTCGGCGATGCCGCGGATGCAGCCGACAAGCTCGCCCATGGTCTGCGGCCGCTCGGGGCTGCCGAAATTGAGGTTGTCGGTCACGGCGAGCGGCGTAGCGCCGACCGCCGTGAGATTGCGGTAGGCCTCGGCCACCGCCTGCTTGCCGCCCTCGAATGGATCGGCGGCGCAGTAGCGCGGCGTGACGTCGGAGGTCAGCGCCAGTGCTTTCGGCCCGGCATTGATGCGCACCACCGCGGCGTCGCCTCCGGGGCGCTGCACCGTGTTGCCGAGAATGACGTGGTCATATTGCTCAAACACCCAGCGCCGCGAGCAAAGGTCCGGCGTGCCGACGAGCTTCGTCAAGGCGTCGGCAACGCCCACCGGCGCGGCGACCGCAGCGGCATCGATCTGCGGCTGCTTGCGCGGTTCGGCAAACGGCCGATCGTAGAGCGGCGCCTCGTCGCCGAGTTCCTTGATCGGCAGGTCGGCCATGACGTCCCCGCCGTGCGTGACCAAAAAACGCTTCGTCGGAGTGGTCTCGCCGATGATCGCGAAATCGAGGCCCCATTTGCGGAAGATCGCCTCGGCCTCCTTCTCCTTCTCGGGCTTGAGCACCATGAGCATGCGCTCCTGGCTTTCCGAGAGCATCATCTCGTAGGCGCTCATGCCGCTCTCCCGGCACGGCACCTTGTCGAGATCGAGGGTGACGCCGAGGTCGCCCTTGGCGCCCATCTCGACGGCCGAGCACGTCAGCCCGGCTGCGCCCATATCCTGGATGGCGATGACGCAGCCCTTGGCCATGATCTCGAGGCAGGCTTCCAGAAGAAGCTTCTCGGAGAACGGATCGCCGACCTGGACGGTGGGCCGCTTCTCCTCAGCATCGGCGCCGAACTCGGCGGACGCCATGGTGGCGCCATGGATGCCGTCGCGCCCGGTCTTGGAACCGAGATAGACGATGGGCAGGCCGGCGCCGGTCGCCTTGGCGTAAAAGATCTTGTCCGTCTCGGCGACGCCGACGGCCATCGCGTTGACCAAGCAGTTGCCGTCGTAACGGCGATGAAAGCGCACCTCGCCGCCGACCGTCGGCACGCCGAAGGAGTTGCCGTAGCCGCCGATGCCGGCGACCACGCCGGCGACCAG
>Ga0335078_10009262_pt1 | contig 14593 bp, 12 predicted proteins | sample Lox_Sample_32_FD_206711 | JGI IMG/M metagenome (GOLD analysis project Ga0335078, IMG submission 206711) | Soil microbial communities from Loxahatchee National Wildlife Refuge, Florida, United States - Lox_Sample_3.2 | ecosystem: Environmental > Terrestrial > Soil > Wetlands | place: USA...
GGGTGGATTCGAACTTGATGGAAATGTCGTCCAAAATCCTGCCGTCAAACTCGATTTGACGCGCACCGCAACCCACACCTTGCGCTTGGGCAAGAAGAAATTCCTGCGCATTATTATCGAATGAATTGGCACAAGCCGATTCAGTAGCACAGACTTCAGTCTGTGCTACTCAATGCTTGCCATGCGCGGCGGAACAGAACAAAATAGGCGCGTCCAGCAGGGAGCGTACGCAATGGCGAATCGCGTGAAAGTGGAAATTTACGGGCAGACTTACACCTTGGGCGGGGATCTGGACGAAGCCTACGTTCAAAAACTGGCGGGCTACGTGGACGAAAAAATGCGGGCGGCCGCGGTGGCAGCGCAAACGGTGGACTCCGTCCGCGTCGCCGTCCTCGCGGCCATGGCGATTGCTGACGAACTGCATTCGCGCCAGCAGGAGACCGGCCATCGCGATGAAGCCCTGCGCGAACGCGCCCGGCAGTGCCTGACCATTTTGGAACACGCTCTGAAACAGACGGCGTAGGGCGGGCTTCAGCCTGTCGGGGTTTGTTGATCGCCGCGAGGTCGCTCGTTCAAGAATCAAAACTGGCAGGCTGAAGCCCGCCCCACTTGAGACCGTCTCGGGGTTACTTTTCGAGGCGTATGACAGACAACGCTTTACCCAGGCCTCTCATCAGGATACTATTACCGGGGTTTTACTGACCTAGCGCGGATTTGCCAGGATGACCATGCGAAAAACAATTCGCCTACTGGGTGTTTCACTGGCGCTGCTGGTGTTGCTGGTGTTCGCCACTGGCGTGGTGAGCGATTGGAATCACCAAGGGCCGAGCGACGACGCGCATTGCCCATATTGCCACCTAGGCCACCAGACCCCTGCGGGGTTAGTTGTTGCGCCGGCGGTCTCCTTACTGAAGCCGGTCGCTTCCCTGCCGCTGACGGAAGATATCATTCCGGCCACAGGCCCTGTCTTTTCGCAGACTTCTCCTCGCGCTCCTCCTGTCTAAGCATCTCCTTGCTGGAAACATCCATCGCTTCACGGCTCCGCGTAGGGTAGCGCGGAAGCCTTAATTTTATTACTCCCCAGCATCTGCCCTCACAGCCCGTTGGGCTGCAACTAAAAAGGAGACGCAATGATACGCACCCTTCCTAAGGTATTCGTAGCGGTATTGCTTTTTCTGCTTGTTTCTATCCTGCCCGCGGTCGTTCGCGCGCAAAACTCGGCGTCCATTTCCGGAACCGTCACGGACCCGACCGGCGCCGTGGTTCCAAAGGCGACCGTTGAAATTCATAATCCGGTCAGCGAACTCGATCGAACGACGACGACGGATACGAGCGGAAATTTCAGTTTCACCAACGTTCCATTCAACCCGTACCACGTGACCGTCACCTTGACTGGTTTCAATATGTACTCTCAGGATGTGGACCTCCGCTCTTCTGTGGGACTCAACCTAAAAATCAGCCTCAGCCTGGCCGGAGCCACAAGCACTGTAACCGTCGAGGCATCCGGGGCGGAGTTGGTGGAGACGGAACCGACCTACCACACGGATGTGGACCGCGACTTGATCGACAGGCTTCCTCTTGAGAGCGCATCGTCTTCGGTGAGTTCTCTGGTTACCCTGGCCACCCCTGGAGTCGCCGCGGATTCGAATGGCTTGTTTCATGGGCTCGGCGATCATGCGTCCAACTCCTTTTCCGTGGACGGCCAGCCGATCACCGATCAACAAAGCAAGGTGTTCTCGAATCAGATCCCCGAGGATTCGATTCAATCCCTGGAAGTGATCTCCGGCGCGCCGCCGGCCGAGTACGGAGGCAAGACCAGCCTGGTGATCGTGGCGACCACGCGCTCGGGCCTCGGCGAAACGGAGCCCCACGGCGAGGTGACGACGTCCTACGGCAGCTTCGGCAGTGCTACCGGAGGATTCAACCTCGCTTACGGCGGCAACAAATGGGGCAACTTCATTTCCGCAAACGGGCTCAACACCGGCCGGTTCCTTGACCCTCCGGAATTTGTCGTGTTCCACGACCATGGGAACGAGCAAAATATCTTCGACCGGGTCGACTTTAAAACCTCCTCAGCGGACACCGTGAGTCTCAATTTCAACTACAGCCGGTCCTGGTTCCAGACGCCAAATTCGTACGATGCGCAAAATGGGACGGAATGGACGTTCAATTCGGCGACACCTGTTTGCCCAGCTGGACAGACCGGTTCCTGCGGGGGCCTCGGACCGAACGGTCTGCCGGTTGGCCCCGCGGATCAGCGTTCGAAAATCGGAACATTCAACATTGCGCCGTCCTGGACGCGCGTGATCAATACAAACGCCGTGTTTACGCTCGGTGGCTGGGCGCGGCGGGATCAATACAACTATTACCCGAGTGCGAATCTCTTCGCCGATGCTTCCCCTCTTTTGCAGCTATCAACCGTCGGTCAGAATCGGACATTGTTGAATGCCGGGGCTCGCGCAAGCATCTCGTACGTGAAGGGAATCAACAACATAAAGGCGGGCGTCGACTTCCAACACACGTTCCTCACGGAGAATGACCAATATGGCGTCGTGGATCCGACCGTCAACGCGGTTTGCTTGAATGCCTCCGACTTGAGTCCCGATACGAACCCGGCGCTGACTGATCCGGCGCAATGCACGGGTGCGCTCGTGCCGAACGACGGATCCGGAGGCCTACCGGCGTTTACCCCCCTGCTGGCTTGCTATGACTTGACCCGGACGGCGCCTCTGCCACTCTCTGATGGCTGTCCCGCGGGGCAGACCACCAGCGGGTTGTACTCCTATTATGGCCACACCGACATCAAGGAAACGGCGCTTTTCGTCCAGGATTCCTTGACGGTCAAGAACTGGAATTTCAACCTCGGGCTGCGCGCTGATCTTTACAATGGACTCGCCAGCGCCAAGCAATTGGAACCGCGCTTGGGCATCGCGTACAACATCAAGCCCACGAACACCGTGCTGCGCATTTCCTACGCCCGCACGATGGAAAGTCCTTTCAACGAGAACCTCATTATTGCCAGCACCGGTTGCAGTAACCCGGTAATTTTTGACTTCCAAATAGACGTCGCGGGTGCTTCGTGCTCCTCGCCCAACGTCCCTCCGCTGAGCCCGGGCAAACGCAATGAGTTCCACGCCGGTCTGGAGCAAGCCTTCGGAAAGTATCTGGTTATCGACGGCGAATACATCTGGAAGTATACGACACGAGCATTCGATTTCAGTGTCCTGGACAACACTCCCGTCACCTATCCCATCGAGTGGGCCAGTTCGAAAATCCCCGGCTATGCGATCCGCGCCAGCGTTCCGAATTTCCACGGCTTGACGGCGTTCGTGGTCATGTCCAGCGTGGCCGCCCGTTTCTTCGGTCCGCAGATCAGCGGCGTCGGGGCGACGCCAGGTGGGGGAGGTGGCGTATTCCGCATCGACCATGATGAAAAATTCAACCAGACGACACACGTGCAATACCAGCCATTCAAGAAATTACCCGCTTGGGTCGCGATGAACTGGCGCTACGATAGCGGGCTTGTCGCGGGGGCAGCACCATACGCGGGGGGAGAAACCATTACCAACGGGCCGAATGGAATCAACGGAGCGGGGTCCATGGACGTTGTGGACGCCTCGACCATAACGGCGGACCAACAGTTCCAGGCCGGACTCTTCTGCAATCTGCCAGGCGGGACTGTGTATGCGACCCCCACAACCCCTCTTCCGCTGTGTCCCGCAACTGAGTACGGTTCCAAGTATCTAACGATTCCCGCGCCGGACACCGAGAACGACGACCACACCCCGCCGCGCGTCGCGCCGCGCAATGTGTTCGACGTATCGGTGGGCGATGACAACCTATTTAGGAGAGACCGCTACAAGTGGAGCCTGCGTCTCACCGCCATCAACGTCGCCAACAAGGAAGCGCTCTATAATTTCCTTTCCACGTTTAGCGGCACGCACTACGTCACCCCTCGGGCCTTGACGGCGGTATTGGGCTTCCACTTCTAGGCTCTTCCCGCAGCCCGGGCATCCCACATGCGGGACGCCCGGGCTGCCGTTCGTACTGGGTTAATTTGTCCTGGTGGCGATCTTGGGAGGACCTCATGGAGCCGCGCACCTTACCGCTTTCCCCTGAGGTCCAGATCGCTGCAACGGAGGGGGCCATCGAGTGAACGCGGCAAAGTCCGTATTAATCGCATCTTTGTTTATTTGTACCGGGTTTCTACATACCGGAACCGTCCTCGCGCAATCGGTCGAAAAGGAGTCTGCCGCAGTCGTCGAGCTTGGGGGCGCTACCGACTGGGATGTCAAAGGCGGCAGACCGAGTTTCGGCCCCACCGTCGCGGTTGAGGTTACGCCGATCGAGAACTGGCTGGAACTCGAGGCGGGAGTCACGCCGCTTTTCAACCGTCACTCGACAGAATGGGGCGTCGACCTTCTGTTCAAGAAGCCCTGGACGATTTCGAAAAAAGTGGAGTTCATGTTGGGCGTCGGTCCTGAGTGGGTTCATACGACGAAATACAGTATGACAACGAACTCCGTCAGCGGTGAAGTCGTGCCGGATTTTATGTTCTGGCTCTCGGCGAAGCATCGATTCGGCTGGTACCTCGAACCAAGCTACGAGCACAACTTCGGCCCAGGGCATGAGCAATCGGTGGGCCTAAGCGGCGGCCTGTTGATTGCGATTCCATGAGGCCCGGTTTGCTTGGCGTGTCAGGTTCGCGCCGTGGAATATTTCCGAAGACCTTAGATTTCAAACTGACACGCAATTCAGCGGTTTTCCCTCCTGTAAATACCGTACGGCGGTAGGGTATAATCGCCATGGCCCAGTTCTTCCTAACCCGCATTTCCGCGAGGAGGCCAAACCATGGCGCATCCCGGCGTCAGCAAAGCGCATACCGGCCAGCCGTCCCCCGCGAATCCGGAATTCGCTCGCCCCGCGCATGCCGAAGATGAATCCGCAGAGCATGGCCACGAAAATCCGCTGAACTGGGCTGACCTGAGCCGCGTCGCGTTCGTCGCCATAGCCGCGGCGGCCTTTTGGTTCCTCCGAGGCTCGTCGATCCCCTACTTCCATCTGATCGGCGCGATTTGCGCGCTGGCCGGCGGCTATCCCATCTACCACGAAGCGTACGAAAATATCGTGCAGCGCCGCATGACGATGGAGCTGTCCATGGCCATCGCCATCGTGGCCGCGCTGGCGATCCGGGAGACGTTTACCGCGCTGGTGATCACGCTGTTCGTTCTGGCCGCGGAAATCCTCGAAGGGCTTACCGTGGGGCGCGGGCGGAATGCGATTCAGCGCCTGCTCGATTTGCTGCCCGACATGGCCACGGTGCGGCGCGGGAACGAGTGGAAAGACTGCGCCATTGAAGAGGTCCGCGCCGGCGATGCGGTCCTGGTGCGGCCGGGAGGGCGCATTCCGGTGGATGGGGTCGTCGTTTCGGGCAATTCATTTGTAGACCAGGCAGCTATCACCGGGGAATCCATGGCGATGGAAAAACTGCCGGGCGCCGGAGTCTATGCCGGCACGATCAATCAATCCGGCGCGCTCGAAATCCACGTCGAGCGATTGGGGCGCGACACGACCTTCGGAAAAATTATCGAGGAAGTCGAACGCGCGGAAAAATCGCGCGCGCCGATTCAGAAAACGGCCGACCGGCTGGCGGGTTACCTCGTCTATTTCGCTCTCGGCGCCGCCGTGCTTACCTTTCTGATCACACATAATATTCGCTCGACGATTTCCGTGGTGATCGTCGCCGGCGCCTGCGGGATCGCGGCGGGGACGCCACTCGCGGTCCTCGGAGCCATCGGCCAAGCGGCGCAGAAGGGCGCCATCGTCAAGGGCGGTCTGTACCTGGAAGTTCTGTCGCGGGTGAATACGGTGGTGCTCGACAAGACCGGCACGCTGAGCTACGGCAGCGTGCAAGTGCTCGATTCGAAGCCCGCCTTCGGGGTGAGCGAAGAAAAGTTGCTCGTCGCGGCCGCGATTGCCGAATCCCGTTCCGAGCATCCGGTCGGTAAGGCGATCCTGAATAAAGCCAGGGAATTGCATTATGCGTGGAGTGACCCGGACCAATTCGAATACGCCCCTGGGAAGGGCATACTCGCGCACCGCGATGGAAGCGAAATCGTTGTCGGCAATCGGGTGTTTTTGCTGGAGCGGGGAATCGGCATATCGGCCTGGACGCCGGACCCCTCAGGATCGGAAATCGGCGTCGCGTCCGGCGGGCAATTCCTGGGAACAATTCGAATCAGAGATACCCTGCGTCCCGAAGCCATTGACGCTATCTCCTCGCTCAAGGCCTTGGGCCTGAAAACGGTTCTGCTGACCGGCGACGTGCGAAATGTCGCCGAAGCCGCGGCAAAAGTGCTCGGCGTCGATGAACTCGGCGCGGAAATGCTTCCCGCCCAAAAGGTGGATCGCGTGAGGGAATTGATCCAGGAGGGCCGCACCGTCGTGATGGTAGGCGATGGAATCAATGACGCGCCGGCGCTTATGCAGGCGAGCGTGGGCGTGGCGATGGGGTCCGGCACCGACGTGGCGCGGGAGAGTGCAAACGTGGTGCTGATCGGAAACGATTTGTCGAAATTTGTGGACACGATTCGAATCGCCCGCCAGTGCCGCGGGATTATCATGCAGAACTTTACGGGCACCCTGGTCGTCGATGCCATCGGAATTGTGTTGGCCGCAGCCGGCATCCTCAACCCTTTACTGGCTGCCTTTATCCACGTCACCTCGGAGCTTGCTTTCATCCTGAATTCCACCCGGCTCATTCCGTCGCAGGGCAGACGCCAACCCGCCTTGGCGGCTCGCACTTCCTGACGAACGGCCTCCGTGCACGGAGCGATGCCCCGTAACTCTTCTACATAGTTCTCCCACGGCGTCGAGTCGGCTTTGCTAGAATGAAATTTGGAGTTGGCCTGCAACGCAGGTGCTGGACGCGACGATCTTTTGAACCAATACTGAACCTCCGGGTGCCCGAGTCAGACGGCCCGTGTGCACGGCCTGACGCGGATTTCGGTTCGCGGCGGGAAAGCCTAAAGGCCGGCGCAGGGCGCCCACTTTTTACAGGTGGTTCAGGATCGAGCTCCACACGGCGGCGCGGACCCGCTCCATTTTTTTGTGCATTCATGTCTTCCCAGGTAGCATATCTTTCGCTGGGCTCAACAGGTCCCGGAAGAAGTAATTATTCCCGTGCGGAGGGCGGAATCTCTCCGAGATTTACGCCGATGAAAAGAAAGAGAGATTCCTCGCTCGGCTCGGAATGACCAAAATCACAGGGGGACTTTTCCCGCAGCCAATCGCGCGCGGAAACGGCACTGGGTACGGCATAGAGAGCAAATGAAAATTCTGTTCATTGGCGACATTGTGGGTTCGCCGGGCCGTGAAATTGTGGCGGACCGGCTGGCGGACATCGTGCAATCGCGCCAAATCGATTTGGTCATCGCCAACGGCGAGAATTCCGCCGCGGGATTCGGCATATCGCCCCGGATTGCGGAGGAATTATTCGCGGCGGGCATCGAGGTTTTGACCGGCGGAAATCACATCTGGGATCGCAAGGAAATTCTCGAATACATCTCGCAGCATCCCCGCCTGGTGCGGCCGGCGAATTTCCCGGAGGGCAATCCCGGCTCGGGCCTGTACGTCGGGACGGCGCGTAATGGCGTGCCTTACGCCGTGCTGGATTTGCAGGGGCGCGTCTTCATGGCTTCAAACGATTGTCCCTTCCGGGCAGCCGATCGCGAGCTTGCCCGCATCCCACCGGAAGTCCGCGTGATCTTCGTGGACATTCACGCAGAAACGACCAGCGAAAAGGAAGCCATGGGGTGGTATCTGGATGGACGCGTGTCCGCCGTAATCGGCACGCATACGCACGTGGCCACGGCCGACGAGCATGTGCTGCCGGGCGGCACTGCCTTCCAGACCGACGTCGGAATGACCGGCCCGCATAGCGGCGTGATCGGCATGGATAAGACCGCAATTTTACGCAAGTTCCTGAACGGCCAGCCGGCGCGGTTCGAGGTGGCCTCCGGCGACGTCCAAATGAATACAGTCTTGATCGACGTGGACGAGACCACTGGCCGCGCCCGGGGAATCGAACGCCTGCGCTTTCGCACCGGCTGAGGCGAATCGATCATGAACCGTTCACAAGAAACGTTCCCGGTGAACCCCCTAAATCCTATTTGCGCCACGGCCGCGTTGTTGGCTGTGTTTGCCCTGCTTCCACTTTTCCCTGCACGCGCGCAGGAACCCTACCAATTTGAGACTGACTTGATGTCGAGGCGCCACCTTTATCGCGATGTCGGCCCGGGTTTTCGCGAAATTCACCGCGGACCGAATGGAAATTATTATGTCCTCACCGCGCCCGCTGAGGCCGTGCAGATTTACGATCCATCGGGGAAACGCATCGGCCAGATCCCCAGCCAATCCGCCGCGTCGGCCAAGGGTGCTGCGTTGGAGTACGGCGAATCTTTCGATGTGGACCGGGATGGGCGCGTGGTCGTGTGCGATCGCGGCGCAAGCGCCGTGAAGATTTATTCGCCGAGCGGTGCGCTGGCAGCTTCGATTCCCATGCAGGCGCCCGTTTCCGTCGTGTTTCTTCCGGGCGGCGAATTCGCCGTAGCGAGTCAAACAACTAACCATTTGGTTACTGCCTACGACCTCGCTGGGAAAGTGGTCCGCGATTACGGCGACCGCGAAGAGATCGCCGATCGCTCCGACGTGAACACGCAAGTGAATTTCGGCCGCCTCTCCGTGGACGAAATGGGAAATAGTTATTTTGCTTTCGATTATTTGCCCGAACCTACCGTGCGAAAATTCGACCGCATCGGCTATTTATCCCTGGAAATTTCCCTAAAAACCCTGGAGTTCGAGCCTGCCGCGCAGGCCGCTCGCAAGGCCATTGCGCGCTCGGAAGACTCGGAAAAAACCGACCCTTCCCTGCACCGCATTATCAGCGCCGTCGGCGTGGACCCGCAGACGCAGGAGATTTGGATCGCCATTGGCACCCTGTTAATGCGCTTCGACAAGGACGGGCAGCGGCTCTCGAGTTTCCGGACCTATTTGCCTAGCGGGGCGCGCCTGGAAGCATCCCAAATCCTGGTTGAACCCGGCCGGTTGGTGATCGGGAGCGACCCTGAGGGAATCTACGAATTTCCTAAGCCGGAAAAGCTTCCGCGATAATTATTACCGCATCGTAATATTCGATTCTTCCGCGATTCACCTGAATCCAAAACCCTGTAGATCGAGGCGGGATGACACTGTATATGCCAACCTCGCGAAAATCCACCGGCGCGTCCATCATTTTAAAACAAGTAGTTTAATATCTGCGAGTTAGGCTGTTGTGGAAAAGCTGTGAATCTTCTGTGGGAGGTCCACCCGGAGTTCTAAAATTTTCACTTGCCGCGCGGCGTGCGGGCTGCGAGAATCCACCCTCGTCTTAGGCACACCAGTCACGCAACTGGCACCCCTGTGGACGCCGTGGCTCAAACAAGGAGTGACCGCACCGAGTGGCAGGCCCCAATTGGGTCCATCGGGCGATGGGGAGAAAGCCGCGGAGTCAACCCAGATACTGACTGCAGCCGCAAGAAGTTCTTGTGGGTGTGATTTTTCCACAGCATTTCCACAGTTGTGGAAATAGCTGGAGGGGGGCCTTTTTGCTTTCTTCGGGTGCGGGCCGTGCTTGCAGCCCGTCTACATTGAGGACATTGAAGGAATGAATTCCTGGGAAAAAATTTTGCAACATATGGAACGGCGGGTCAACCCGCATAGCTTCTCCACGTGGTTTCGGCCTACGCGTCAGGAAGGAACGGAGAATGGCAAGCTGCTGGTTCGCGTCCCCTCCAAGATTTTCCGGAAGCGGCTGACGGAAACCTACGGCGAACTGCTCCAGGCCGTTTTGGCCGAAGTGGGTATGAGCGATACGCATCTGGAATTCATGTGCACGGAAAACGAACCCGCGCCGGCGGGAAATGCCTTGAAGCAAACGCGCATGGATTTCGATTCGGTCGATCATCAGCTGAATCCCCGCTACCAATTTGAGTCCTTCGTCGTGGGCGCGTCCAACCAATTCGCGCACGCGGCGGCCCAGGCGGTCGCCGAGCAGCCCTCGAAGGCCTACAACCCGCTATTTCTATATGGCGGGGTGGGCATGGGCAAGACGCACTTGATGCAGGCGGTCGGGCACCTGATTAAGAAGCGCAACCCGGCGTCCCGGCTCACCTATATCAGCGCGGAGAAATTCACCAACGAAGTGATCAATTCGTTGCGGTTCGATCGCATGATTGGATTTCGCGACCGGTTCCGCTCCGTTGACGTTCTCCTCGTGGACGATATTCAGTTCATTGCAGGGAAAGAACGCACGCAGGAAGAGTTCTTCCACACCTTCAACGCGCTCTACGATTTGCAGCGCCAGATCGTCATCAGTTCCGATTGCCCGCCGAAGGAAATTTCCGCCATCGAAGAGCGTCTGCGCTCGCGCTTCGAGTGGGGCTTGATCGCGGACATCCAGCCGCCCGACCTGGAAACCAAAATCGCCATCCTGCAGAAAAAAGCGGAAAACGAACGCGTCATGATTCCCGACGACGTGGCCGAATACATCGCCCGCGCGATTAAATCCAACGTGCGCGAATTGGAAGGGGCGCTGACGCGTCTTATCGCCTATGCTTCGCTGACCGGCTCCATCTTGAATCTGGTGACGGCGCAGCAGGTTTTGCGCAACATCATCGCCACGCAAGAAAAACGCATCACCATCGACCTGATCCAGAAAAAAGTCGGCGAACAGTTTGGCCTGCGCGAGCAGGATTTAAAAGTGCGCTCGAACACCAAAGCGATCGCATTCCCGCGCCAGGTCGCCATGTATCTGGTGAAGCAGCTCACATCTGCGTCGCTTCCCGAAATCGGTCGCCAATTCGGCGGCAAGCATCACACAACGGTATTGCACTCGATCAACAAGATCGACGCGCTTCGCCGCAGCGATAAGGACTTGAATCGAACGATCAACAAGCTGATGGATTCGTTCGGCTAAGCCAAATTCTTTCGCGATCGCTACGTTTCTTCAACGCCCCGATTTGTTCGGGGCGTTTTTTGTAGGACGGGCTTCAGCCTGTCTGGTTTGTCAGACGGGAACCCATCAAAATTCAAAAGCGACAGGCTGAAGCCCGTCCTACTTGCGTGTTGAAATCCTGCGCATAAACCTGTGAAACGCCCGCGATGACTGAGGAAAAAGTTGTGCGAGTTTTGGATTCCGCGCCGGTTTGCGGCGACTTATCCTTCCAATCCTCTAGTTGCATGCTTGCCGATGCATAGGCGAAACGCATCCCTGCCTGTCTTTACGCGTGTTATCCTCATTTCCACAGCGACGGCTACTACTACGGTCTTTATACATACTTTAAAACAGGGTACAGTAGCCTTTCGCAGTAGCAGTGTTGTGCGCGCCTTCCAGCGGAGGAAATCCAGAGATGGAATTCAGTGTGAAGAAGTTTGACCTGCTCCAGGAGCTCAGCCTGACGCAGGGAGTCGTCGAGCGGAAAACCACGATTCCGATCCTCGGCAATATCCTGTTTGAAGCCTCGGGCAATCAAGTCACGCTGACGGCCACCGACCTCGAGCTTTCCATCCGCACCTCCTGCGAAGCCAAGGTGAAAAAAGAAGGCGCTGGAACCATTCCCGCGAAAAAACTTCTCGAGCTGGTGCGCCTATTGCCCGACGGCGAAATCCGCTTCAAGCTGCTGGAAAATCATTGGGTGCAGATTCTGGCCGATAGGAAAACCTACAAAATGGTCGGAATGGCCAAGGATAATTTTCCGGCAATTCCTACCTTCCCGCATCCCATCGCGAAAATTCCCGCGAAAATATTATCGTCGCTGATCGCCCGCACGGCTTTCGCGATATCGAACGAAGAATCGCGCTACACGCTGAACGGCGCGCTGCTGCTGCTGAAGCCCGATACGGTCACCATGGTCGCCACCGACGGGCACCGCTTGGCCGTCGCCGAGATCGATCACAAATTCGAGGGCTTGACCCGCGAAGTCCGTCCGCTCGTCCCCAAAAAGGCGCTGGCGGAAGTGCAGCGGCTGGCGAGCGAAGCGGGCGAGGACGCCGAGATCGAATTCGCGCTCGACGAGAGCCATCTTTTCTTCCGCGCCGGAGAACGCCTGCTCATTTCCCGAATGCTCACCGGACAATTCCCGAACTACGAAGCCGTCCTGCCGCGTGACAACAACCGCAAAGTAGTGATCGAGCGTGGCGAATTGAGCGACGCCGTCAAGCGCGTCGCTCAGCTTGCCGACACCCGCTCCCACGCGGTAAAGCTTTCCGTCTCCACCGAAGGCATCGAAATTTCCGCGTCCAGCCCGGAATACGGCGAAGCCAAGGAAACCCTCGAAAAGGAATACAAAGGCGAGCCTCTCGCCATCGGCTTCAACGCCCAGTACATGATCGATTTCCTGGCCGCCGCCCCCGAAGGCCCCATCAGCCTCGAACTAAAAGACGAACAATCCGCCGGACAGATGCGTCCCCTCGCCGATGAGGCCTACCGCTACCGCTATGTGATCATGCCAATGCGGATTTGAGGGCGCGCTGCGTGCAAAATTGGGAAGGCTATGAAGCCCAAAGTGAGACCGCGCTTTAATCCCACGTTGTAAACAAGCCACTTCCTCCTGAAACTCTTGGCAACAGAAGTGCACATTCTACGCAGGAATATCCGCGGTTATGAGGAGGCGGCCTTTGTGCGGAGTGATCTTGACGACAGCGTTCTGAAAGCTGCGCGACCTATTGTAGTCAAAGCTAAGCTGCTTGGGCATAGACTGCAAAATGGGTGGGGTGGACTTATTCTCATTTCGTGTCGTGATCTTCAGGTCGAGAACCTCGAATTCAACCCCAAGAATGCTTGCTGCCAAGGAGAGTTTGTCGTAACCGGGAGCGGCCGATCCCGCTTCGTACCTGATGATCATCTGGCGGCTGACGTTCAGGTGCCGCGCGAGCTGGTCCTGCGTAATGTGCATGGCGAGGCGAGCGGTTCTGAGTTGCTCTCCGAGATCGTGTTTCCAGCTCATGTAAATCTAAGTTGTCATCACCACTGAGTGAAAAGTGCAAAAAAGTGCCTGAATTGTGCATTGACGAGATCTTGTCTGTCAACTATGATTTACAAAGCTTAGAGCCAATATGTCAATCGAAGTTTACATTCAGCGGCAAGCGCTAATTGCGAAAATAAACCGCAAGAACTGGTGGCATGTTCCACCATCCGATCCGAAAGCATACGAGAAGCGTGGCAAATTTTATTCCTCAACATTTCAGGAGTGCATGTTCTGGGGCCGCCCGCTGGATGCGCCACAGCGCGTTGAGGTTAAGAATCCCGTCGTTGGGGATGAACTGGAGGTTTGGCGCGTTTTGTTCGGCGCACCGCTCAAGGTCCCAGACCTAAACTCACCTCGCCTTCTGAAGTGGCGTTGGAAGGTCGATTCGCAAATGAAAAGAGCTGCGCTCAGGAAAGGCTACGACGCGATCGCAATAATGAGTCCAAGCGGCTTTCGAAAGTTCAAGGAAGGGCGACTGCCTTCCAGTGTTGAGTTGAATGTACTGAACCCAACCGGAGCCTGATTGTGCGCACAGATCGACATCCACAATTCAAAGAGTTCCACGGCCTCGCGGGGACCTACTCGACGATCCTGATCGACCCTCCGTGGCGATTTCAGAATCGTACGGGTAAAGTCGCTCCGGAGCACCGCAGGTTGCATCGCTACGAAACCCTGAGCTTCGAAGAAATCGGCGATCTTCCTGTGGCCCAATATGCCAACGAGAAATCGCACTTGTACATGTGGTGCCCCAATGCTCTCCTTCCTGAAGGGCTGGCGATAATGAAAGAGTGGGGGTTCAAATACAAGACGAATATCGTCTGGTACAAGGTTCGAAAGGACGGCGGTCCCGACGGGCGCGGGGTTGGATTTTACTTTCGAAATGTCACTGAATTGCTGCTCTTTGGAATCAGAGGTTCAATTCGAACATTGCAGCCGGGCCGGCGACAAGTGAACATCATTTCGTCTCGGAAAGAGGAGCATTCAAGAAAACCTCAACAATCCTATCGCGTCATCGAGGAATGCAGTCCGGGGCCGTACCTAGAGCTATTTGCAAGAGAGCGAGTTGCCGGGTGGACTCAGTGGGGCGATCAAGTCGACTCTTACGAACTTCAGAGACCAGACCACAGAGCTTATCGGCGCATTGCGAGTGAGCCTGTACGTCGGCAAGCGGCGATCGCTACCTTGTTCTAATATTACTATTATCTACAAATCGCTCTCATAGCATTTCATTCCCATTCCGACAAGCAAGAGGGGACAACCGCCGGCACCGCCGGATTCCACTTTTGGAATGAGCTTGTCCCAGTGAGTAGTCGATGCTCCATACGACGCCCCTTTTCCCAGCTTGTTAAAGAGAGTCTGAAGCTCAGAAAGTCTTGTGATAATTATACCTACGGATAGCACTCGCATCTCCCACAGAAGGCGAAAGTTGTTTAGGTCGCGGTCGTAGAATTCAGTCTTATTGTTCCATTCAGTTTCCACGCCGACCCTGTTCTTGAAATTGTCGATCCTATGCGTCGGGATCTGGATTG
>Ga0335078_10009263_pt1 | contig 14593 bp, 13 predicted proteins | sample Lox_Sample_32_FD_206711 | JGI IMG/M metagenome (GOLD analysis project Ga0335078, IMG submission 206711) | Soil microbial communities from Loxahatchee National Wildlife Refuge, Florida, United States - Lox_Sample_3.2 | ecosystem: Environmental > Terrestrial > Soil > Wetlands | place: USA...
AGGCCGTTGACGTGGGGCCGGTTGCCGACCGGCCACGGCGCGGAGCGCGGGGTTACCGCGACGTCAAGGAGACAGAAGTGAGATTCACCACCGGAGGGGTTGGATGAAGAGACTGCACATGACCGCCGCGGCCCTCTGCACCGCGCTGCTGCTCGCGGGCGCCGCCCACGCGCAGGTGGCCCTCGATTCGGTGCGCATCGCCGCCAAAGATACCGTCGCGCTGGCGAAGTTTTACCTGGCGGCGTTCGGGATGCAGGAGGTCAACCGGATCGAAAACCCCGGCGGCACGGAGGTCTTCGTCAACTTCGGAGACACGGTGGAAGCCGCGAAGGCCAACAAGAACCCGCTGATGGTGCTCTTTCATCGCGACTCCGATGACGTGAAGGATCCGATTCCGCACGTGATCTTCATCGTGAAAGACATGGCCAAAACGGTGGCCGCCGTAAAGGCCGCCGGGGGAACCCTGACCGGCGAGCCGCGCCCGTTCCGAAACTCGGGCACCATCCTGGGTTTCGCGGTCGACCCCGCCGGCAACCGCATTGAGCTGATTCAGCGGCCCTGAGCGGAGCGTTTACGGACGCCGACTACGCCGGCCGATGCGCCTTGAGGAAGGAATGAATCTGGCGCACCGCCAGGGGGATGCGCTCCTTCGGCTCTTTCCAGGGGAACAGGCTCACTTCGGCCTTGGGCGCGAGCATCGCGCATTCCATGGCGACGGCGTAGGGGTGCGCGGGCACGTCGTCCGGCAGAATCAGAACCGGGTTCTGGCAGCCGCGCACGAAATCGCGCGTCACGGTGAAGACGAAGTCGGGGTTGGTTTCGAACATCCGGGTGGTGAATTGCTCGGCCGTCTCCGTCGGGACCTCCGGCCGCTTGGCGTTGATCTGCGCAGGCCAGCCTTTCCAGAAGGTGCCGGGGTACTTCGGGTCGCGCATCTCCGGACGCCAGCCCACGGGCTGCGCCAGCACGGCGGCGGCAATCCGGTTGGGCGCGCGCTTCAAAAGGCTCCAGATGAAGGGGCCGCCGATGCAGAAGCCCATCACCGCGAACTTGTCGATGCCCAGGTGATCCATCAGGCCGAGCTGGTCGTCGGCATAGGATTCCCACGGCCGGTCGACCTCGACCGGGCCGGTGGACTGGCCGCTGGGGGCGTTGCGCAGGTCGGCCGTGATGCATCGATACTCAGGCTTGAACTCCTCGATCGCATTGAACGGCGAGTTGCCGGTAAAGAAGCCAATGGTGGAGTTCAACCCGCCGCCCGGAAGCAGTAACAGGGGGAAGCCGGAACCGGCCTCCTCATAATAGATACGAGCCGGGCCGCGTTCATAGAACTTGCCCGTTCCCGCTTTGGCCGATGGCTGAGCAAACACGCGCGGGACGGCGATGCTTGCCGCGGCCACGGCTCCCGCTTCCAGGATCGTACGTCTGGTCGAACCCATAATCGAGGTCCTCCTTGTTCCTTGGTACAGATCGTATTATAAGAGCAGCATTGAGCGGAGATCCGATCAGCCCGGCGTACCTGGAGGACGCCTCCGGCTTTCGAGGGCATGCCGAACGCCTGATCCTCCCTGCCGATGAGGCCGGCGTGGTCGCAGCTTTGCGCGAAGCGTCGGCGGCCGGCATCCCCGTCACCGTGGCGGGCGCGGGCACGGGCGTCACCGGGGCCCGCGTTCCGTTGGGCGGCTGGGTGCTGTCGCTCGAGAAATTGAGGCGGCTGGAAATCGGCCGGGGTTCCGCGGTGGCCGGCGCCGGCGTCATTTTGCGCGATCTGCATGCCGCCGCGGAGGCCTCGGGGCAATTCTATCCGCCGGATCCGACGGAGACTTCGGCGTCCGTCGGCGGCACCATCGCCACCAATGCCAGCGGTTCCCGCAGCTTCAAATATGGCGCCACGCGGCGCTGGATCGAGCGGCTGCGGGTGGTGCTGGCCGAGGGGCGGGTCCTGGACGTGGGCCGCGGCGACCGGATTGATTTCGAGGTGCCCGCCGTTCGCTCGCCTCGTGTGACCAAAAACACCGCCGGCTACCTGCTGCGTCCGGGGATGGACTGGATCGATTTGTTTGCCGGTTCGGAAGGCACGCTGGGCGTGGTGACGGAGGCGCGGTTGCGCCTGCTGCCCGCTCCTTCGGGCGTTCTCGGCGGTGTGATGTTCTTTCCGGACGACGAATCGGCTCTCGACGCGGTGGACACTTGGCGCTCCAACGCGTCACCCCGCATGCTGGAGTATTTCGATGCGCCTTCGCTGGCGCTGCTGCGCGGACGCTTTCCGGAAATCCCCGCGGCGGCGCGCGCGGCGATCCTTTTCGAGCAGGAACTACAGGCGGACAACGATCTGGAGGGACTCGAAACCTGGCTGGCGCGCATCGAAGCATCCAACGCCCTGGAGGAGTCCTGGCTGGCCGATTCCGCCGGCGACCGCGAGCGCTTTCGCCGCTTCCGGCACGCTTTGCCGGAACTGGTGAACGATGCCGTCCGCCGCAACGGAACGCTCAAAATGGGCACTGACCATGCGGTGCCCATCGAACGAAACCGGGAGATGCTAGCGTACTATCGCCAGCGCCTCGAGGAAGAGTTTCCCGGCCGCTACGTGATTTTCGGCCACATCGGCGACGCGCACGTGCACGTGAACATTCTCCCCGCGCGGGATGACGCGGAGCGGGCCACGGCCTTGCTCGCCGACTTCGCCCGCCAGGCCGTCGCCATGGGCGGGACGGTCTCGGCCGAACACGGCCTGGGCCGGCGCAAGGCGCATTTGCTCGCGCTGCAATACGCGGATGAGCATCTCGAAGCCCTGCGCGCCGTGAAGCGCCGCCTCGACCCGGCCAACACCCTCGGCCGCGGCGTCTTGTGGCCGGCCTAGCCGGGACCCTGGCGCCCTATGCCGAGGCTGCGCCGGCGCTCCCTCACAAAAAGTGCTGACCGTACCGTATTCTGACAGGTAGCCGGCAGCGGCTCGGATGCGGTTCGCGAAGACACTCTGGATCCTGGGGTTGAGCGCGAGCGCCGTACTGGCGCAAAGCGTCGTCGGTGCGCGCGCCGGAACGATCCAGTTTACGACCGGCAACGTAACGGTCGATGGACTCCCGGTTCAAGCCACCGAGGTGCACTTTCCGGCATTGAACGACGGGCAGATGCTTGGGACCGGCCGGGGCCGGGTGGAGGTGCTAATCGCCCCGGAGGTGTTTTTGCGCCTCGGGACCCGGAGCGCGGTCCGTCTGAGGAACACGCAACTGACCAGCATCGAGGTGGAGCCGATCAAAGGCCGGGCATTGATTGAGGTCGTCGAGACCGTTAAGAACGATCGGATCCGGGTTCGATTTGGTGAAACCGTGACCGAGTTCAATGGCCCGGGACTGTACCGCTTCGATGCCGACGCGGGCGTGCTCTCGGTGTTCGGCGGAAAGGCGGAAGTACGGGCGGGCGATCAGAAAGCGGAGGCCGGTCGAGGCGTTGCCGTGCGCCTGGCTAATCCGCCTACAACTTCCAAATTCAATCCGAACAAAGGTGATGCGTTGCTGAAATGGGCCGCCGCCCGGTCGTTCTACCTGTTTGCGTCCAGCCGCGAGGCACGAGCCCGGCAAAGCCATTGGGAATATACCGCCACCGGCTGGTTCTGGAATCGGAATTACGGTGCGAGATTCTACTCGGCAACCTTAGCCGCGGGGTACCGCAAAAGGCTGGAAGAGGAGGAGCGAAACCGCGCTTGCGAGAACGCAGGAGCTTGCCGCCCTTTTTAACAGCCAGGCGGCGGTCCGTCACATAGAGTGCCGACCATACTGTACTCTGACAGGTAGCAGGCAGGGGCTCGGATGCCGTTCACGAAGACACTCTGGATCCTGTGGCTGAGCGCGAGCGCCGCTCTGGCGCAAAGCGTCGTAGGCGCGCAGGCCGGCACCATCCAGTTCGTGACGGGTGAGGTGTTGGTCGATGGACTCCCGGTTCATCCGTCGCCCGTTCACTTTCCGGCGTTGAAGGACGGCCAGGTACTTCAGACCGGGCGCGGACGGGCCGAGGTCACAGTCGCCCCGGAAGTGTTTCTTCGCCTCGGGACCCGGAGCGCGGTGCGCCTGACGGACACGCAGCTGACCAGCACCCAGGTGGAGCAAATCAGAGGCCGGCTTCTGATCGAGGTGGTGGATACCACCAAGTACGACCGGCTTCAAGTTCGCTTCGGAGAAACCCTCACCGAATTCAAAGGCCTGGGACTCTACCGCTTCGATGCCGAGGCGGGCGTGCTGTCGGTTTTCGGCGGGAAGGCGGAAGTGCGGGTGGGCGATCAAAAGGCGGAGGCCGGGCGCGGCGTTGCCGTGCGGCTGGCAAGCCCGCTTACGACATCCAAGTTCAACCTCAAAAAAGTCGACAATCTGCAGCGCTGGGCGGCCGCCCGCTCGTTCTACCTGTTTGTCTCCAGCCGCGAAGCCCGCGCTCAGCAGACTCACTGGGAATTCACTCCGACCGGCTGGTTCTGGAATCGCAATTACGATGCGAGATTCTACTCGGCAATCGCGGCCGCGGAGTACCGCCGGAGGCTGGCCGAGGAGGAGCGAAACCGCGGTTGCGTGGACGCAGTAGCGGCGTGCCCGTCCGAGGCTCGCCAACCAGCCACGAGCGGCGCGGACCCTACCGGAAGTCTTCCTGCAGCTTGCCGAGCGCCGCGCTGCCGGGGCAGAGCTTTTCGTACGGCACTTTGATGAGGGCCTGGTCGGGAGTCTGGTTGAGCTCGTGCAGATCGGGCACCGATTCGTCGATGTAGAGCAGGCCGGTGACGATTTCGCCCTTTCCCTGACGTTCCTGCATGAACGCGAAAACCTTCTCGCGGTCGGTGGGATCGTAGTCGGGCGGTACGCCTTTGAACGCGACCGTGCTTCCGTCGTGCATGGTTACGTTGACGGCGCCGTTTTGGCCGATGTTGGCCAGAATCTCCGAAGCCTGCGGAACGAAATCGGTTTCGGTGGCGGCGCGGGCCTGCTGGCGGACGTGCAGGTAGCTCTTGGTGGAGCCCTCGTGGTCGTTGAAGGTCACGCAGGGAGACAGCACGTCCACCAGGGCGAAGCCGCGATGCGTCATGGCGGCCTTGAGGATGGGGACGAGTTGCTCCTTGTCGCCGGAGAAGCTGCGGGCAATGAAGGTGGCGCCGAGGCTCAGGCCGAGAGACACCGGATCGATGGGAGCCATGCGGTTGGGCTCCTTGCGCTTGCTCCTGGAGCCGAGGTCGGCCGAGGCCGAGAACTGGCCTTTGGTCAGGCCGTACACGCCGTTGTTTTCGATGACGTAGAGAATCTTCAGATTGCGGCGGATGGCGTGGCACATGTGGCCGAGGCCGATGGAGAGCGAATCGCCGTCGCCGGAGATGCCGATGTAGGTGAGCTCGCGGTTGGCGGCGTTGGCGCCGGTGGCGATGGGGGCCATGCGCCCGTGCGCCGAATTGAACCCGTGCGCGCCGCTGACGAAATACGCCGGCGTCTTGGAGGAACAGCCGATGCCGCTCAGCTTGGCGATCATGTGCGGCGCGATCGACAGCTCCCAGATGGCGCGGACCAGGGCGGCGGTGATGGAATCGTGGCCGCAACCCGCGCACAGGGTCGACATGGATCCCTCGTAATCGCGGACGGTCAAGCCCAGCTCGTTGCGCTTGAGGCTGGGGTGCGCGGCGATGGGCTTAGTGATGGACGGCAAGGGTGGGTTCTCCCATCTGGGTGGTGATTGCTTCGATCACGTGTTTGGCGCTGAGCGGAAAGCCGCCGTAGACCAGCACGGACCGCAGTTTGTCTTTGGGCACGCTGGTTTCCAGCGTCAGCAGCGAACGCAGTTGGGCGTCGCGGTTCTGCTCCACCACGTAGCAGACCTCGTGCTCGTTCAGGAAGGCTTCCACGGTATCGTTGAAGGGGAAGCCGCGCACGCGCATGAAATCGGCGGCGGTGCCTTGCGCGGCCAGCAGGTCGATGGCTTCGCGCACGGCCGCGTCGCAGCCGCCCAGGGTGACGATTCCGATGCGGGCGCCGGGCCTGCGGATCACCACCGGCTCGGGCACGAAGCGGGCGGCGGCGCGTTGTTTGCGCGCCAGGCGGTCGACCACTTCCTGGTATTCGTCGGGAATCTCGGTATAGGCGCCGGTTTTGGTGTGGCCGGAACCGCGCACGAAGTAGGCGGCCTTGGGGTCCATGCCCGGCAGCGTGCGCGCCGCCACCTGGTTTTCGTCTTCGTTGGTGAAGCGCAGGAAGCGGTCGATCTTCTCCAGCTCTTCGAGGCTCAGCACGCGGCCGCGATCCGGCTGGTAGGAATCGTCCCATTCGAGCCGCGGGATCACCCAGTCGTTCATGCCGATATCGAGATCGGTGAGCATGAAGACCGGCGTCTGGAAGCGCTCGGCGAGATCGAACGCTTTGGGCGCGAACTGGAAGCACTCGTGCGGATTGGCCGGGAACAGCAGAATGTGCCGGGTGTCGCCGTGCGACGCGTAGGCGCATTCGAGGATGTCGCCCTGCTGGGTGCGGGTGGGCATGCCGGTGGACGGCCCCACGCGCTGCACGTCGATGATGACGGCCGGGATCTCGGCGTAATACGCCAGGCCGAGCAGCTCATTCATGAGCGAGATGCCGGGCCCGGCGGTGGAAGTGAAGGCGCGGGCGCCGGCCCACGACGCGCCGATCACCATCCCGATGGCGGCCAGCTCGTCTTCCGCCTGCAGGATGAGGTAGTTGTTCCGGCCGGTTTCGGGGTCGCGGCGGTACTCCTCGCAGAAGTCCTTGAAGGCATCCATTACCGAAGTGGACGGTGTAATGGGGTACCAGGCCGCCACGGTGGCGCCGGCGTAAACGCAGCCGAGCGCGGTGGCGGTGTTGCCGTCGATGAGGATCTTGTCGCGGTTGGCGTCCATCTTCTCCAGCCGGAACGGGAGCGGCTCGAAATGGTCCCGGGCGTAGTCGAAACCGAGGCGCACGGCCTTGCGGTTGGATTCGCGAAGCGCCTTCTTGGCCGCGAATTTTTCGTCCAGCAGCTCCTCCACTACGTCCATGTCGATGTTCAACACCGAGATGAGCGCGCCGGCATAGGCGATGTTCTTCATCAGGACGCGTTCGCGCGGATCGCGGAAGCACTCGTTGCACATCTGCGCCAGCGGCACGCCCAGAAAGGTGATGTCGTCGCGGTGGAGCGCGGGGTCCAGGGGCCAGGTGGAATCGTAGAGCAGATACCCGCCCTGGCACACTTCGCGCACGTCGCGGTCGTAGGTTTGGCCGTTCATGGCCACCATGAGATCGTAGTCCAGCGCGCGGGCGGTGTAGCCGTCTTTGTTGACGCGGATCTCGTACCAGGTGGGCAGACCCTGGATGTTGGAGGGGAACAGGTTTTTGCCGGACACCGGAATGCCCATGCGGAAAATGGCTTGCATGAGCAGACCGTTGGCGCTGGCCGAGCCGGTCCCATTGACGTTGGCGAGTTTGATGGCGAAATCGTTGACTCTGGTTTTGGTGGTTACGCCGGTACGCATGAGTTCGCTTCGTTGACGGCCTTGGCCGCGTAGGGAATCAGGAGATCGAATTTCTGCATGTCCCAGGCCGAAGTGGGGCAGCGTTCGGCGCACAGGCCGCAGTGCACGCAGAGATCTTCGTCCTTCAGCATGAGCCGCTGGGTCTGGGGCAGCGGCGCGGACGCATAGAGAGCCTGGTCGAGATTCACGGCGGGAGCCGAAAGCCGCTGGCGGAGCTTCTCTTCCTCCGCGTCGGGGGCCATGGTGAGGCACAGCAGCGGGCAGACGTCGATGCAGGCGTCGCACTCGATGCAGCGGGCGGGATAGAAGACCGTCTGGATGTCGCAATTCAGGCAGCGCTGGACTTCGCGGGCGGTCTGCGCGGCGTCAAACCCCATCTCGACTTCAATGCCGATGTCCTTGAAGCGCTGTTCCAGATCGACGTGCGTCATTTTCTGGCGCGGCGCGGGATTGTAATCGTTGTGATAGCTCCACTGGCCGAGGCCCATCTTCTGACTGATGAGGTTGACGCCCGGCGCGGGACGCTCGGTGACCGGAATGCCCTGGCAGTAATTGTGGATGGAGAGGGCGGCCTGGTGGGCGTGCTCGACGGCCCAGATGATGTTCTTCGGTCCGAACGCCGAATCGCCGCCGAAGAAGATGCCGGGGCGCGAGGACATCATGGTGACCGGGTCCACCTGGGGCTCTTCCCACTTGTTGAACTCGACGCCCAGATCGCGCTCGAACCACGGGAAGGCGTTTTCCTGGCCGATGGCCAGAATGACGTCGTCGGCGGGCAGGAAGACGGTGTCGAGGACCTTGGAACTTTTCGCGCCCTTGTCCCACTCCAGGCGCTCGAACTCCATGCCGGTGAGCTTGCCGCCTTCCATGACGAAGCGCTTGGGAGCATGATTGACCAGGATCTCGACGCCTTCTTCCTCGGCGTCGTCGAGCTCCCAGGGCGAGGCCTTGAAGAAACCGCGCGGGCGGCGGGCCATGACCTTGATATCCTTCCCGCCCAGCCGGCAGGAGGAGCGGCAGCAATCCATGGCGGTGTTGCCGACGCCGATGATGAGCACGCGCTCGCCGATGGAATCGGTGTGCCCGAAGGCAATGGATTCCAGCCAGTCGATGCCGATGTGGATGCGGTCGGTTTCGTGGCGGCCGGGAAGTTCAAGCTCCTTGCCGCGGGGAGCGCCGCTGCCCACGAAGATGGCATCGTAGCCTTCGGCCAGCAGCGCTTTCATGCTGGTGACCGGAGTGTTGTACCGGATGTCGACGCCCATGTCGAGGATCATGTTGACCTCGTCCATGAGCACCTGTTCGGGCAGGCGGAAGGCCGGGATGTTGGTGCGCATGAGGCCGCCCGGCAGGTCGTTCTTTTCGAATATGACGATTTCGTAGCCCAGCGGCATCAGGTCGTTGGCGACGGCCAGCGAAGCCGGGCCGGAGCCGATGCAGGCAATGCGTTTGCCGTTTTTCTTTTTGGGGATCTGGGGAAGCCGGTGGGAGATGTCGCCGCGGTGATCGGCGGCCACGCGTTTGAGGCGGCAGATGGCCACGGCCTTGCCGTCGATCCGCCCGCGGCGGCAGGCGGGCTCGCACGGGCGGTCGCACGTCCGCCCCAGGATGGCCGGGAAGACGTTGGACTCCCGGTTCAGCATGTAGGCGTCCGGGAAGCGGCCTTGCGCGATCAGCCGGATATACTCAGGAACATTGGTGTGGGCCGGACACGCCCACTGGCAATCCACTACCTTGTGGAAATAATTCGGATCGTCCGTATTGGTTGGCTTCAACCCAGGTTCCCCCCACGCGCGATGACGAGATCGCAGGAACTAACGCATTCAATTTATTTTACCCGATTGCGGCCGGGGGCGAAAAAGCGCGGCGCCCGCACGCCTGCCCGGGCCTTCTCAGCAGCCTCCCAGGCTTCTCAGCGATTGTTCATAGGGCGGGCGAGCCACGCCGCGTTCGGTAATGATGGCGGTGACGTAGCGGGCCGGCGTCACGTCGAAGGCGGGGTTCTCGACGGCGGTACCGGGAGGCGCCACGGGCTGCCCGAACACATGCGTGACTTCGGCGGCGGGGCGCTGCTCGATGGGGATCCGGTCGCCCGAGTCCAGGGTGAGATCGAGCGTGGAGACCGGCGCGGCGACGAAGAACGGCACGCCATTTTCGCGGGCCAGGACGGCCACGGGATAGGTGCCGATTTTGTTGGCCACGTCGCCGTTGGCGGCGATGCGGTCGGCGCCCACCACCACGCAGCCGATGCGGCCGGCTTTCAAGAAATGGCCGGCCATGTTGTCGGTAATGAGGGTGGCGGGAATGCCGTCCTGCTGCAGTTCCCACACGGTCAGCCGGGCGCCCTGGAGGAACGGCCGGGTCTCATCGGCGAACACCTCGATCTGCTTGCCCGATTCCACCGCCGCCCGGATCACGCCCAGCGCCGTGCCGTAGCCGGCCGTGGCCAGGGCCCCGGCGTTGCAGTGCGTGAGCACGGTGCCGCGGTCGGGAACCAGCGGCGCGCCGTTCTTCCCGATGGCGCGGCAAATGGCGATATCCTCCTCCCTCACCAGGCGGGCTTCTTCCACCAGCCGCTGGCGGATTTCTGCGATGGGCTGACCGCGCAGCCTCCCGTACAGGCCGCGCATGCGCTCGATGGCCCAGAACAGGTTGACCGCGGTGGGGCGGGTCCGGGCGAGCGTGTCGCAGATCGTTTCGAACTGGCGGTCGAGCCCCTCCTCGGACGCGCGCAACACGCCCAGAGCCACTCCCATGGCGGCGGCCACGCCGATGGCCGGCGCGCCGCGGATCACCATGCTTCGGATGGCCGCGGCCACCTCCTCATAGGTACGGCAGGTGACGTAGGCCGCCTCGAGCGGCAGGCGCGTCTGATCGATCAGCACGACCGAGTCGTCAATCCACTGGATGGTTTCTACCATGTCTAGGAATGGGGGGCCTGGCCGCGTTGCGCGAGCAGCGCGAAAAAGAACAGCGCATTGTAAGACGCGTGCATCAGGGTGGAGGCGCGCGTGGAGCCGGTGAGATGCCGCATGGCGCCGAAGGCGGCGCCGGCCAGCGAGATCAAGACCACGTGACGCCACGAATTTCCGTACTCCTGAAAGTGCAGCAGCCCGAAGGGAAGGGACGCCAGCAGCACGCCCGGCACGGCGCCCAGGCTTCGCACCAGCAGCGGCTGAAGAAAACCGCGGAACGCCAGCTCTTCGAACAGCGGGCCGAGCGTCACGCCGAAAATGGCGATCAAAATCACCGAGGCGCGATCCTGGAGCATCTGGGTCATGGGGTTGCTGGTGTTGGGCGTCTGCAGCAACACGCTGACCCCGGAGACGCCGAAGGCGGTGAGCAAGCCGGCGATTACCACCAGCAGCAGCGGCATGCGCAGCGCGGTCCAGCCGAGCGACCGCCAGAAGGGGCGTCCGTATTGCCAGCGGAACAGCAGACGCAAGCCGGCGAACATCAGAACGTAGCCCACAAACTGGCCGGGCAGTTGTTCGGCGGCCCGATTGTCGGGGTGGAAGCGCGCCACCACCTCCAGCAGGCGAACCAGCCCCATCCCCAGCAGCAGGCAGGGAATCGCCATGCCGATAAAGACCGCCAGGTCCAGGTAGCCCCAGAACGGGACGTCCGGCTGCGTTCCGGGAGGCGGCTCGGAGGGCGGAGCCGGCGGCGGGGCGTCGGCCGCCGGCGGCGGCCCCAGCGGTTGAAACGGCTGCTGGTCGGTCATGGCTCTCTCTCGATCAGGGCCGCCGCCAGCAGCGGAATCAAAATCTCGTGGTGGCCGGTGAGGGCGTAGCCGGCTCCCCCGGCCTGCGCGTGGGGGCGTTCGACGACGTTCACGCGCGGCCGGTAGTGCTGCAGAAAATCGAAGTTCACGGTGGTGAACCGGGCCAGCGGGTGTCCCAGGTTGCGGACCGCCGAGACGGCTTTCAGAAACACCTCGGGCAGCACCACGGCCGAACCCACATTCAGATAGACGCCGCCCTCGTTGAGGTCGGCGACGTACGCGCACAACAGCCGAAAATCACGAAGGCTGGCGGAGCCGATGGCCGCGCCATCGGCCGCGGGATGCGTGTGAGGCGTGTCCGTCCCCACCGCCACATGCACGGTGACCGGCGTGCCGCGGCGGTAGGCCTGGAGCAGCAGGCTGGCCTCCGCGTACTCGGGCGCGGCGGAGTCGAGCGAACGGCCGAGCGACTCTCCCATTCCCAAGCCGTCGCGATCGCCGCTCGAAATCGCCCGGTTCATTTCGCGTCCGGTCTCTTCGGCTGAGCCGAAGCGGCCGTCGGGCAGGACCGATTCCACGTCTTCGCTGGTGTGGCCGGCCAGCGCGATTTCGAAATCGTGAATGGCTGCCGAGCCGTTGAGGGCGAAGGCCGTGACATACCCGCGCCGCATCAGGTCGATCAGCACAGGGGCCAGCCCGCACTTGATCACATGGCCGCCCAGCCCCCACAGAAGGGCTCGCCCACGCCGGCGCGCGTCCGCTACCGCATCGACGGCGGCGCGGAACGAATTGCCGGCCAGAATGCGCGGCAGCGAATCGATCCAGCACGCCACGCCCGAACCTTTCCGGTAGACAGAGGCGAAATCGGCGGTCTTCACTTTCCCGCCGCGTTCCTTCAGCCCGATGGTCTTGAGGCCGCTGAACTCGAGCGGTCGCTTGGCGTACTTGCTCATGAGGTTGGAGAGCCGGACCGCACCAGTTCATTATCCCGTAAACGGGGCGGAGGTCAGGCATCCGGGCGGCGTACAATGACTATAGCCGCGATGACGATTGAAATCCAACGGCCGGAACTCGAAGCCCTCATCCGGGAGCGGATGGCAAGGGGCGGGTTCCCGACTGTCGAGGATGCCCTGCTTGAGGCCTTGAAATCGTCGCCTCTTCCGGCCGAGCATCCTGGGAGCGCGTCAAACGGAACGCCGCCTACCGGAACTGATCTGGTGGCCGCGATGCAAGCCTCGCCTTTCAAGGAGCTCGACCTGGAGCCGGCGCGCACCCGCATGCCTGTGCGCGATGCCAGGCTCTGATGGCGTGGCTGCTCGATACTGCGGCGGCCAAAGCCCGAACAGCGGGTAGTGGCATTCGTTAGCGCGTGTTCGCTTGACCAGCTTCATATCAGCGTCGTCACGCTTGCGGAGATCCGCTTCGGCATCGAGCTTGTCGCGGAACCCAACCGCCGGGCAGAGTTGAATGACTGGCTCACGCTCAAGGTGCGTCCCATGTTTGATGGGCGTGTGCTGCAGGTGACCGAGGACATCCTGCTGAAGTGGCGGCTTCTGGCGGAGGAAGGGCGCAAAACCGGCCACACATTTTCTCAGCCGGACCTAATCATCGCGGCGACAGCCATTCACCACGGTCTGACGGTTGTCACCCGGGACCGAAGCGATTATGACAAGGCGGGCGCGCAAGTAGTCAACCCGTGGAACGCGTGAGTCCCACAGTCCAGGTAATCCACCCCTGCGGAGGACGGCAATCACTTGGTCTGCGGTGAGTCGCGGCGTGCTAGTCTCCTGTCCCCGAGATTCGCAACATAATTCGCTCCCCTGTATTGACCGCTCCCTGATGGTCGCGGCTCGGAAAATGAGCCTGTTGCAGAGCCGCGAGCGTGAGCGAGCGATCGTGATTTAGTGACATGACACTAGGAGACTGAGGTGAACGGTTTCCCTTACGCCGCTCTCCCCGCCCCCAATACCTTCCGCAGGGCTTCCGCCGTGTAGCTTTTCTTGGACCGCGTGAGTTGCTCGGGGGTGCCGCTGGCCACTACGCGGCCGCCGTATTCGCCGCCGTCGGGGCCGAGGTCGATGATCCAGTCGGCGGTCTTTACGACGTCCAGATTGTGCTCGATCACCACCACCGTGTTGCCGAGTTCCACCAGGCGCTGGAGGACGTCGAGCAGCTTGCGGACGTCGTCGAAGTGGAGACCGGTGGTGGGCTCGTCGAGCAGATAGAAGGTGCGGCCGGTCTGGCGCTTGCTCAGTTCCTTGGCCAGCTTGATGCGCTGCGCTTCGCCGCCGGAAAGCGTGGTGGACGATTGGCCGAGATGCACGTAGCCGAGGCCGACATCGAAGAGCGTCTGCAGCTTGGAGCGGATCTGCGGCAGGTTCTCCATGAGCGGCAGCGCCTCCTCCACGGTGGCGTCCAGAAGGTCGGCGATGGAATAGCCTTTGTACTTCACCTGGAGGGTTTCGCGGTTATAGCGGCGGGCGCGGCAGACGTCGCAGGTGACGTACACGTCCGGCAGAAAATTCATCTCGATCCGCTTGAGGCCGTCGCCCTGGCAGGCTTCGCACCGGCCGCCTTTGACGTTGAAGCTGAAGCGGCCGGGCTTGTAGCCGCGCTCGCGCGACTCCGGCAGCATGGCATAGAGGTCGCGGATGGGCGTGAACAGGCCGGTGTAGGTGGCGGGGTTGGAGCGCGGGGTGCGGCCAATGGGCGCCTGGTCGATGCGAATCACTTTGTCCAGGTGAGCGATGCCGTCGATGGCGTCGTGCGCGCCGGGCTCTTCGTGGGAGCCATAAATCTCCCGCGCCAGCGAACGGTAGAGGATGTCGTTCACGAGCGTCGACTTGCCGCTGCCGGAAACGCCGGTGACCACGGTCAGGACGCCCAGCGGGATTTCCACGTCGATGTTCTTCAGGTTGTGCTCGCGCGCGCCGCGGATGACGAGCGCCCTGCCGTTGGGCTTGCGGCGCTGGGGCGGCACGGGGATCTCGAGGGCGCCCGACAGGTACCGCCCGGTGAGCGATTCCGGATTGCGCGCGATGGCCTCGGGCGCTCCCCAAGCCACCAGGGCGCCACCCAGGCGTCCGGCTCCGGGACCGAGGTCGATCACGTAATCGGCGCGCTCGATGGTTTCGGCGTCATGCTCCACCACCACCACGGTGTTGCCCAGGTCGCGCAGACGGGTCAGGGTTTCGAGCAGGCGGCCGTTGTCGCGCGGATGCAAGCCGATGGAGGGTTCGTCGAGCACGTACAGCACGCCGCGCAACTTCGAGCCGATCTGCGTGGCCAGGCGGATGCGCTGCGCCTCGCCGCCTGAAATGGTGGCGGCCGAGCGGTCGAGGCTCAGGTAGTCGAGGCCGACATCGGAGAGGAATTCCAGG
>Ga0335078_10009264_pt1 | contig 14592 bp, 13 predicted proteins | sample Lox_Sample_32_FD_206711 | JGI IMG/M metagenome (GOLD analysis project Ga0335078, IMG submission 206711) | Soil microbial communities from Loxahatchee National Wildlife Refuge, Florida, United States - Lox_Sample_3.2 | ecosystem: Environmental > Terrestrial > Soil > Wetlands | place: USA...
TCGTTTGCGCTGGTTTATTGACAAGTTATATGAGTTGAAGTAGCGTCTGTGGCACATCACTCGTTCTTAACTAGCGGAAAGAAACCACAGAGATGTGTGCAAAGGCTGGTGACCCTCATATGAAACGAATCCCTTGGATGCTGGTTTCGCTGGCGGTGTTGGTGTGGTTCGGTATCCCGCAAAGGCTGCGTGCTACCGACTGGCAGCCCATTTCTCCCGAAGACCTTGCGCTGAAAGACAATCCGAAGCAGCCAGGCGCCGATGCCATGATCCTATACCGCGAGTTTGTGGTGGATGCGCACCGAGCCGCGTCTTCCGGCGACACGGTCGAAGAATACCAGCGCATCAAGATCTTCACCCAGGAGGGCACAAAGTACGGGCATGTTGAGATCCCGTTTGTCAGGAGCTATCAGAATGTGGTGTACGTGTCGGGCCGGACGATTCATGCGGACGGCTCGATCATCAAGTTTGATGGACAAGTGCTTGAGGCTACCATCGAGAAGTCGAGCGGGCTGAAAGTGCTGGCGAAGACGTTCACTCTCCCAGATGTTCAGCCGGGCTGCATTGTCGAATACAAGTACGAACTGCAGGGGCAGGCGGGTTGGGTTCACTCGCAGGACTGGAGAGTGACCCAGGAAATCTACACGCGGGAGGCCAAATTCACGTACGTGCCCGTGGAATTACAGAGCGGACTCCACCCCATGGCACGAACGTATCTACTCCCCGCGGATGCGGCGCCAAAACTTCAGGCGAACGGAACGTACATAATGGTCGCCCACGATATTCCAGGCCTGGTAGACGAATCCATGATGCCTCCGGTGAACGCGCTTTCCGCGCGCGTACAATTCTTTTATAACGAGGAAGGGCCAGATATCACGGAACCCTCCGATCGGTACTGGGGTTACTACGCGAAAAAGTGGGATGGCGAACTCGAACATTTCATCGATAAAAAGAACGCGTTGACGGCCGAAGTTGCAAAAGCCGTTTCGCCGAGCGATTCAACGGAAGCCAAGCTGCGCAAGTTGTACGCTCGCGCTCAACAGATCAGAAACCTAGACGTTGAAGACGCCAAAACCGAAAAGGAAAACAAGACAGAAAACATCAAGGAGAACTCGAACGTCGAGGATGTGCTCAACCGAGGTTACGCTCACAGCAAGCAGATCGATTACCTCTTCGTTGGCTTGTGCCGAGCGGCCGGATTCGATGCGACGGAGGCTTACATAGCCCCGCGCAATACGGAAGTGTTCATCGCTGCGCGTAATGACGTGACGCAGCTTTCCGACGAAATCGTGTGGGTACGCGCCGGCACGCAAGAGTATTACCTCGATCCAGGCGCGCGTTATTTCCCGTTTGGCGTCCTGCCGTGGTACGAAACGGAAACATCCGGATTTCGAATCGATAAACACGGCGCCACGCCGATTACAACTCCTGAGGCGGCTTCGACGGATGCGACGCTCGTTCGGAAGGCCGACCTGCAATTGAAGCAGGACGGGTCGATTGCTGGAACGATCCAGGTGGAATTCCAGAGGGAAAGGGCAGGTCTCATACGGGAAGAAACACGGCGGGAAGACGAAGCGGGCCGGATAAAGTATTTCGGAGACCAAGTGAAGTCATGGCTGCCTGCGGGCGCCGATTTCGAGGTTAAGACGATTTCGAATTGGGAAGCTACTGACCAGCCCATCGGTGTCGAAGGCTCGCTGACAATTCCAAGTTTCGGCAACGGCTCCCAGCGCCGGCTACTGATGCCCTTGGAGATATTTCAATCGTCGCAGGCGGGCGAGTTCGCGCCCGAGAAACGCTTCAATACCGTCTATATGCACTATCCATATGAGGAGATCGATGATATCAGGCTACATTTGCCGGCGGGATACAAGTCGGAAAGCATGCCTACCGACCGAAAACTCGACTTAAACGCGGTCCTATACGAGATTTCAGGGAGGACAGAAGCTGACGGCGTCGACGTGAAGCGGCATCTTGCCGTGAAGGGAATTGTATTCAAGAGAGAAGAGTATGCCGCGTTGCGGCGGTTTTTCGGTGCGGTGAGAGCGTATGACAATGCGCAAATGGTCGTTCAGAACGCGCAGTCTGCCCAAAATCAGTAGCTTCGCTTCTGCTGTACTGATTGCGTTCGGGGTGGCGGTCATTTCGCCACGCGCAAATGGAGCCGATTCAGCGCCGGATTGGCTTCGGGCGGCAGCGCAACAGAAAACGCCGACGTTCGACAAAGATACGGCGGCCGTCATTCTTCGGGACGAGACGCAAACTACCGTTCAGAACAATGGTGAGATTGACACGCTCCATCGCGTGGCGATTCGCATTCTCCGGCCGGAAGGCAAGCAGGAATATGGCGGAATCGCGGTTCCCTACGACAAGGAAACGAAAATCGCGTACCTCAAGGGCTGGACGATCGAATCGAGCGGGCGTCAAATCGCGGCGAGCGACAAAGACATCGAGGACCGCGGGTATTTCGGCGATTCTGAGTATAGCGATCTAAGAGTAAAGGCGCTGCCGCTGCCAGAGGCCGAAGCGGGTAATGTGGTTGGGTATGAATATGTGCAGAAGAACAGGCCGTACATTCTGGAAGACAGTTGGTGGTTTCAGGATCCTTCGCCCGTCGTAACGGCGCGTTTCATTCTTCAGCTTCCGCCAGGATGGGAGTTCACGACAGCCTGGTTTAACTACCCCGAGCAGCAGCCGCAGAGCAGCGGGTCAAATCGCTATGTTTGGGAAGTGACAAATCTGCCGGGCATTCGGACCGAGCCGGACATGCCCCCGTGGAAGGCTGTGGCCGGCTGGGCTGGGATCAAGTACTTTCCTGCCGACCCTGCGTTGCGAGGCAAATTCTCGGGCACCTGGAAGGATCTGGGGCTGTGGTACGCAAATCTGACACAGACGAGCCGCGCGCCTTCACCGCAGATCAAGCAGAAAGTGGCGGAGCTAACCTCCGGAATTCCGGACACGCTCGGGAAAATGCGGGCAATCACGAACTACATGCAGCGCAACATTCGATATTACGCCGTGGAAATTGGCATTGGAGGGTATCAGCCGCATCCTGCGGCCGAAGTTTTTGCGCATCAGTTCGGAGATTGCAAGGACAAGGCAACGCTGCTGGGCTCGATGCTCGGCGAAATCGGGCTGCAGACTTATTATGTGGTGGTTCATACCAATCGCGGCTTCGTTCATGCCAACTACCCGTCGCTTGATTCGTTTAACCATGTAATTCTCGCTATCCATCTTCCGGACGATGTGCCGGAGGGCGGTCTTTACGCCATCGTTCACGACCAAAAGCTGGGCAGGCTTTTGATTTTCGATCCGACCAACGAGCGAGTGCCTCTCGGCTATATACCGTCTTACCTGCAAGATACTTATGGGCTGTTGGTCACACCGGACGGGGGCGAATTGATCGAGCTTCCTCTGCTACCGCCGTCTACGAATCGGCTGCTGCGCACCGCGAAATTCGCGCTCTCGCCCACAGGCGATCTATCCGGCGAAATACAAGAGCTCGAGTGGGGCGGGCCGGCGGCGGAACAGCGGGATGAATTCCTGGAGGAGCAGCCCTCGAAGCGGGCGGAGGTTTTCGATCATTTTCTAGCGAATTCTCTGAGCGATTTCACGCTGACGGGGGCGTCCATCGGGAATTTGGACAAATACGAGGAGACGCTCTCGCTCGACTACAAGATTATCTCGCCGCGATACGCGAACGCGGCGGGCGATCTGCTGTTTGTGAGGCCGCGCGTGGTCGGAGATAAGGGTACGGGAATGCTTCGCCTGTTTACGGAACAGAAGCCTCGCCAGTTCCCGATTGAATTTCCGGAAGCGACCCGGCAGGACGATGTCTTTGACATCACAATTCCGGCAGGTTACGTCATCGATGGCCTTCCCAAGCCGGTTCAAGCAACCTGCGACTATGCCACTTATAAGAGCGAGACGAATTTCGCGAATGGCGTCTTGCACTATTCCCGCACATTTCAGATTAATGATGTAGTGATCCCCAAGGAGAAGCTGCCCGTCATACGCGATTTTCTCCAGCAGGTGGCGGCGGATCAGGAAGCTTCCGCCGTTCTGCGCCGCGTAACGCCCTAGGGCTCCGTTCAACGGGTAGAGCCCGTGAATTTTTAGCGCGGCGAACTGGCGCCACAGGCACGTCATGCATGCGCGCCTGGCATCGTCTCCACATCAGGACACTACAGGGCCGCTCGACTTGACGTTTCCTAACGCAATCGCCAGTATGAGAAGCTATTTTTCGGGAATGCCAGCCGATGCCGGAAGGCAAAGGACTTCTCATCGTCTACACGGGAGCGGGCAAGGGCAAGACGACTTGCGCGCTGGGCACAGGGTTCCGCGCAGTCGGGCAGGGCTTTCGGGTTTTGATGGTGCAATTTATCAAAGGCTCCTGGCATTACGGAGAGCTGGATGCGGCCAAGATGCTGGGCGACGATAAATTCGAGATTCGACCGATGGGGCGCGGGTTCGTCAAGATCGGCGGCGCTGAAACCGATCCAGAGGATTTACGGATGTGCGAAGAAGCGTGGGAATTTGCGCGCGCCCAGATTTATAGTGGGAAGTACGAATTGGTAGTTCTCGACGAGATCAATTACGTGATCAGCTACAAAATGCTTGATCCAGATCGCGTGGTGGATTCGCTGGTGCGGCGGCCGGAGAGCGTGCACGTGATTTGCACCGGGAGAAACGCGCATCCGAAACTGGTTGAAGCGGCCGATCTGGTGACCGAGATGAAGGAGATCAAGCATCCGTACACGAAAGGCATCCTTGCGCAGCGCGGCATCGATTACTAGAACTCGAGAAGCACAGCCGCGATTCGGCCAAGGGAAACAGGATCGAAATGGCCTGGTTTAAGCGCGAAAAAGGCGCGATTGAAAACCCGACGCCGGTCGACGAACGGCGCGTTCGCACGGAAGGCCTTTGGACGAAGTGCAATTCCTGCCGCGCCATTATCTGGAAAAAGGACATCGAGGCGAATTGGGAAGTGTGCCCGAAATGCGAACATCATTTCCGGCTTGGTGCGCGGCGGCGCCTCGATCTGCTGCTCGACGACGGGCAATGGATCGAGCACGATGCGGATCTGGCCTCGAACGATCCGCTGCGTTTCACGGATACGCGGTCGTACGCCCGTCGCCTTGAAGAAGCGCAGGAAAAACTGGGAATGAAAGACGCGATCCTGACGGCCGAGGGCAAGCTGGCAGGCCGCCCGGTGATTTGCTGCTCGATGGAGTTCGGGTTCATCGGGGGATCGATGGGCGCGGTGGTGGGAGAGAAAGTCACTCGCGCAATCGAGCTCTCTTTGGAGCGGAGGATGCCGCTGGTGATCGTCTCTTGCTCGGCGGGAGCGCGCATGATGGAGGGCGCGGTCAGCCTGATGCAACTTGCGAAAGTGGCTGCGGCGCTGGCGCGATTGGATGACGCGCGCGTGCCATTCATCTCCGTACTCACCGATCCGACCACGGGCGGCGTGAGCGCCAGCTATGCGATGCTGGGCGACCTGAACATCGCGGAGCCGGGCGCAATGATCGGTTTCGCGGGTCCGCGCGTGATCGAGCAAACGATCCGGCAGAAACTGCCCGAAGGCTTTCAGACGGCGGAATTTTTGCTTGAGCACGGGTTCCTGGATGCGATCGTTTCGCGCAAGGATCTGAAGTCTTACATCGCGCAGGCGCTCGGGTTTTTCATCGACTGAAAATGACCTACGAGGAGTCCGTTCGCGCTCTTTTGGCGCTGGGGCGGGAGCTTGCCGCGCCGCAGCACGCTCGCGTTCAGAAATTTGGGCTCGCGAATATCAGCACCCTGGCGGAGGCTCTGGGCGATCCTCAGCGCACTGCGCCCTGCGTTCACATCGCGGGAACGAACGGCAAGGGATCGACCGCGGCGATGCTCGACTCCATTCTCCGCTCTGCCGGGTTTCGGGTGGGGCTTTACACCTCGCCGCATTTGCAGCGCATAAACGAGCGAATCCGCATCGATGGAGAAGATATTTCCGACGAGAAATTCGCCGCGGCGTGGACTCATGTTCACTCAGTGATCGAGCGGCTGCTCGCCAATGGAAAGCTCGCGGCGCATCCGACGTATTTTGAATGCGTAACCGCGTTGGCGTTTGTGGCTTTTGCGGACGCCCGCATCGATTTCGCGGTCTACGAAGTGGGCCTAGGCGGCAGGCTCGACGCGACCAACATCGTCGAGCCGCGCGTCGCGGTGATCACTTCGATCGATTTCGATCACGAGAGTTTTCTCGGACATTCGATCGCGGAAATCGCAACCGAGAAGGCCGGGATCATAAAGACCGGGGCGGTGGTGGCAAGTTCGGCCGAACAGCCGGAAGCGCGCGCGGTAATTGCGAGGCGCTGCAGCGAAGCCGGCGCGCGTTTAGTTGAGGTGGACGATTATTGGCGGATTGAGAAGATCGAGTCGTCCGGAGGCTTTTACGGCGCAGTTGCCCGATCGCGCGATTCGGGCAACCCGTTAAACATTCAGCCCGCGCTCGCAGGCCGCTTCCAGATTCGCAACGCGCTCGCTGCGGCGACGGCGGCGCGCCTGCTCGCTGAGCGCGGGTTCGCAATCAAAGATGCAGCTATCGAAAAAGGAATTGCGTCAGCGAAGTGGGTGGGGCGCCTCGAACGTCTTCTCGAGCATCCTTCCGTGTACGTGGACGGGACGCATAATCCTTCGGGAGCGCGCGAGCTCATCAACTTTTGGAGAGAGAATTTCGAAGGGCGCAAAATCATCCTCGTGTATGGGGCGATGCGCGATAAAGCAGTCGACGAAATTGCCGGACTGCTCTTCCCCTCTGCCGATTTCGTGATTCTCACGCAGCCGATTCAGCCCCGCGCCATCTCGGCGCCGCTGCTCGCCGAGATGACATCTCACCTTGCGAAAGGCTCGATTGTGGTTGCCGATCCCGGAGAAGCGCTCGAGCATGCGATCGACATTGCGTCTCCCGACGATGCAATCTTTGCGACCGGGTCGCTCTATCTCGTCGGCGATCTGCGCAGCTACTGGTCGAAGCGCGACGCCGTCGTTGCCACTCGGGTAAAGAACCCAATTCACCGTCGGATTTAGCCTGCTTCTCCGAAAAAGCGTATGCGGTGATTCCGCATTCGCGGACGCTTTTCAAGGAATCCTCGCCAATTTGGCTGCTTCCGGCTTGCTTGCCTGCCGCTAATATCCTGTTGCTTGGCGAACAGCCAAATTCCGTTTGGTGCGTCTAATAATGACCAGCGGGGTGCCTTGTGACGCGTGACGAAAGGCGACTGGTGCTGGAATCTTTCGGCCGGGCCCCAGCGCTCCTTTCCGCGGTTTTGCGCCAGCTTCCGAAAAAAATGTGGCTTTACAAGCCCGCGCCGAAGCAATGGAGCATTCACGAAATCATCGTTCATCTGGCTGATAGCGAAGCGAGCTCTTACGTCCGCTGCCGGCACCTGATCGCTGAGCCTGGCAAGGCGCTGCCCGAGTTCGACCCGGCGCGGTGGGCAGGAACGCTGGGTTACTTCCACCAGAGTACGCGCGAGGCGCTAGAGATTATCCGGCGGCTGCGGCGGATGACTTACAGCGTCCTCATCGCCGTACCCGATCCGGTTTGGCTACACACTTTTCAGGATGCGCAAGAGGGTGGAATCAGCCTCGAAAAATGGATCGAGCGGCAGGAACGGCACATTCCCCATCACATCGATCAGATTAAGTCGAACTATGAGGGGTGGCTGGGCACGCACCCACCTCGTAAAGCAGCGACGCGCTCGGAGTTTGTCTCGCTTTCCCCCGAACTCTGCTGAGGCGCAATTGAATCAACACATAGCGCCAATTGTGCGCAGCAGTGTCTTGCCGGCAGAACGAAGAGGGATTCCTCGAACCCAGTTCTTGGGGGCGGTTGTTCGGCTTTTGTAGCGATGGTACGATGTTTTCTTTATGATTTCCCGAGACGGATTCCGCCCCCGCATTGGTGTACCCTATCGCACGAGAGAAGAAGAGCTTAAGGGAGATTTTGCCAAGCTCGAAAGCTATATCGGCTGGCTTCGCAGGAGCGGCGCGGAGGCAGTGGTCGTATCGCTGGGGCTTTCCTCCCTGCACCTAGAGAAGATCGCACAGACTTTGGATGGCATCCTACTGACCGGCAGCCCGGCCGACATCAACCCGTCGCTATTTGGAGCGCCCAAACATGCTCGTTGCGCCGAAGCAGACGCCGAGCGGGAGCGCATCGATTTTGCGCTTCTGAAGCACTGTGTTGCGGAGCTGAAGCCAATATTGGCCATCTGCTACGGAATGCAAAGCCTGAATGTCTTCTTCGGAGGCGATCTGGTTCAAGATATCGCAACCGAAGTGGGAACTGAAATCGAGCATGACTGGGACGATGCGCCCGGCGCCCCCGACCGCACTCATGCGATCGCGATTGAACCGGACTCGCGTTTGGCGCAGCTGGCCGGCGGAAGCGAGGCGTCCGTGAACAGCTCGCACCACCAGGCAATCGGGAGACCTGGCCGAGACCTTCGGGTCGTCTCCAGAGCGAGCGATGGAGTGATTGAAGCGGTGGAATGGACTGGCGGCGGCAATTGGGTTATGGGCGTGCAGTGGCACCCCGAACGCATGCCCGAAGCGGACGCATTATCGCGCGGGTTATTCGGCGACCTGATCGGCGTTGCTTGCATGCGCAAGACGCCGGCACGAGCTTAGCGGCACCTGTTAAGCCTGCGGTTCAAATTCTGCTGTCACGATGAACTCGCTCATCTTCTCCTGGGGGACACATGATATCGCTGGCAGGCAAGGCGGCGCTCATAACAGGCGGGTCGCGGGGGATCGGCGCGGCGACCGTAAAGCTTTTCGCGCAGGCGGGAGCAGACGTCGTCTTCAGTTATCAGAAGAACCGCGACGCAGCCGGACAAGTGGAGCAGGAAGCCCGGAAGCACGGTACGCGCATCGAATCATGCAAAGCCGATTCGGGCAAAATGGCGGATGCGAAGAAACTCGTCGATTTCGCACGCAACCGGCTTGGGCGAATCGACATTCTGATTGCGAATGCGGGCATCTGGAACACGGACGGCATTCCGATCGAAGAGCTTACGGAACGTGATTGGGACGAAATGATTCGCGTCAATCTAAAGGGAGTGTACACCGTGACGCATCTCGCCGTTCCAGAGATGATTGCGCATGGCGGAGGCAGGATCGTGACGGTGAGTTCCGTGGCGGGGCAGCGCGGGACGGCGCTTCATTCGCATTACTCGGCCACGAAAGGCGGCGTGATCAGTTTCACGAAAGCGCTCTCCGCCGAGCTCTCACGCTACAACATTCTGGTGAATTGCGTGGCTCCGGGTTTCGTGGATACCGACATCTGGAAGGCTTCTTCAAAAGGCAAAAGCAAAGCGCAAATTGCAAACTGGCTTGCAGCTTATCCTCTCCGGCGCCCCGCCACACCCGAAGAAGTCGCCGGGCCGATACTTTTCGCCGTTTCGGATCTGGCGAGCTTCATCACCGGTGAAGTAATCAATGTGAACGGGGGTTCTTTCCTGTGCGGATGAAACGGGGAATTCTCATAGCAGCAGCGATCCTATTCGGCACCGCACTCACAATCACCTCGACAGCAGCAGCGCAAGACGACGATCAGTTCCTGATGCCCGACCAGAGCGCGGCTAAGGCGAAGGACATCCTGAAGCAGGCGATTGCGGCGCTAGGCGGCGACGCTTACCTAAATGTGAAAGACGTTACTTGCGAGGGGCGGATCGGGACCTTCGACCACTCCGGCCAACTCACAGGATTCGGTCACTTCATCGATTACAGCATTCCGCCTCTCAAGGAACGGCAGGAGAATCTACCGAAGCGCAACATCGTCACGATCTACAACGGAGATAAGGGATGGGAGCTCGATCGCGGGGGCGTTTCGGATGCGCCTCGCGCCGATCTCATCAACTTTCAAGCGACAGCGAAGAAAGACCTCGATAATCTTCTGCGGCATCGGATTCACGAACCGGATATGACGTTCCGCTACGGCGGATCGGACGTCATTGACGGATGGCCGGCAGATTGGGTGGAACTCACCGACGGGCAAAATCAGACGATTCGAATCGCGTTTCAGACCAGTTCGCATCTTCCGGTTCGCAAGACAGCCGAATCCAACGATCCCAAAACGCATTACAGGATGCAGGAAACCGAATACTATTCGAATTATCATCCGATCAGCGGGATCCAGACCGCGTTTCAATTAGCTCGTGAACGCAACGGAATCAAGATTTTTCAGGCATTTTTCGACTCGTGCCAGTACAACACCAACGTCTCCGACTCGCTTTTCACAAAGGAATCGCTCGATCAGCGCTGGGCGCAGGTGGGCAAGAAGGAAATGGAGAAAGAGGCCAAAGACAAGAAGAAGGACAAAGACAAGGACGCAGACTCCTCGGACGAATAAGCAGTTCCTGCACTTTCCTTCGAATAACCGGAATACCTGCCTTCGAACCTAATTCGACCATTCTCCGCGCGCGCGGTATAATCGCGGGATGCCACGGAAGCGAAAATCGGCCCAGATGCACGGCACAACTGTTCTATGCGTTCGCAAGGACAACAAAGTTGTGCTGGCCGCCGACGGGCAGGTGACCCTGGGCGAATCGGTGATCAAACACAACGCGCGAAAGACGCGCCGGCTCTACAATGACAAGATCATCGCCGGCTTTGCCGGCAGCACCGCGGACGCGCTCTCACTTTTCGCCCGATTCGAGAACAAGCTGCAGGAATTCCACGGCAATCTGGCGCGCAGCGCCGTCGAATTGGCGAAGGAATGGCGCACCGATCGCTTGCTTCGGCATCTGGATGCCCTGCTGATCGTGGCAGATGCCAAAGGCACGTTTTTGCTTTCGGGAAACGGAGACGTGATCGAGCCTGACGACGGAATCTGCGCCATCGGCTCCGGCGGGCCCTACGCCCTCTCGGCCGCTCGCGTTCTGGCGAAACACACAAAAATGAACGCGAAAGACATCGCGCAGGAAGCCATGCGCATTGCGAGTGAAATCTGCATTTTCACAAACGGCAATTTCAGCATCGAAGAATTGTAGCGGGCCGCGGGGAGAAACGAATGGTGATTTACCTGTCAGGCGATCAACAAACGGAAGAAGCGGAGGCGCTTCCCTCGTTCGACGAGCTGACTCCGCGGGAGATCGTCGCCGAGCTCGACAAGTATATCGTGGGCCAGAATGCCGCGAAAAAAGCGGTAGCAATCGCCCTCCGCAATCGCGTCCGGCGGCAGAAACTTCAACCTGAAATGGCCGAGGACATTCTTCCGAAGAATATTCTGATGATCGGGCCGACGGGCGTGGGAAAAACCGAGATCGCGCGGAGGCTTGCGCGCCTGGCGGGATGTCCGTTCGTCAAAGTGGAAGCTTCAAAATACACGGAAGTCGGCTACGTGGGCCGCGACGTCGAATCGATGGTGCGCGATCTGGTCGAAACGGCCATCGATATGGTGCGCGAGGAAAAGCTGGATGAGGTTGCCGAGCGCGCCGAACAGTCCGCCGAAGACCGGCTCCTCGATTTGCTTTTGCCTGCGTCGCCTGTGCCAACCGACACGAGCCAGGCGGCTGAAGCGCAACGCCGCGAGCAGGCTCAGCGCACACGCGACAAGCTCCGCGTGCAGCTGCGAGAAGGGAAACTGGATCAGCGACTCGTGGAAGTCGAGGTCCGGGAGCGCTCGATGCCCTCCTTCGAAATCATCACGAATCAGGGCGTGGAGGAAATGGACATCAATGTGAAGGACATGCTCTCGGGCATGTTCGGCCAGCAGAAAAAGAAGCGCAAGATGACTGTCTCGGAGGCCTTCGACTACCTGATCCAGGAGGAGGAGAATCGGTTGATCGACATGGATCAGGTGACGCGCATCGCCGTCGATCGCGTCGAGCAGATGGGAATTCTTTTCATCGACGAGATCGACAAAATTGCCGGGCGCGAGTCGGGTCACGGGCCGGACGTCTCGCGCGAGGGCGTGCAGCGGGATATCCTGCCGATCGTGGAAGGGACAACCGTAAACACGCGCTACGGCATGGTCCGCACGGACCACATTCTTTTTATCGCCGCGGGAGCATTTCACACGTCGAAGCCTTCGGACCTGATCCCCGAGTTGCAGGGGCGTTTTCCCATTCGTGTGGAACTCAGCTCGCTCACAGAGGCCGATTTCGTTCGCATTCTCACAGAGCCGAAGAACGCGCTCATCAAGCAATACATGGCTTTGCTCGATACCGAGGGCCTGAAACTCTCGTTTGGCGATGACGCTATCGCCGCAGTGGCTCGCTTCGCCGCGACGGTGAACGAGCAAACGGAAAACATCGGGGCGCGGCGCCTGCACACGATTCTGGAGAAAGTTCTCGAAGAGATTTCCTTCGAAGCGCCTGAGATGAAGAAGAAGACGGTGAAAGTCGACGCCTCCTACGTACAAAAGCAGCTGAGCGAAATCGTCAAGGATCAGGACCTGAGCCGGTACATCCTCTGAGAGCCCGAAATTCGAAAATGGAAATTCGAAAATCGGACCTTCCGCGCCGTGCGACCTCGCCGCATTCGGGAAAAATAAATTTCGAGTTACGGATTTCGCTCATTTTTATTTTGCTCATCGCGGGGTGCGCTTCGCCCAGCGAACCTTTCGAGCGCAAGCCGCCGGTCGCGCGTGCGATTACGGATCTTGCGGCTGCGCAATCCGCGGATGACGTCGTCCTAACCTTCACGCTGCCGACGGAAACCGTGGATCGCCTGCCGTTGAAACAACCCCTCGCCATCGAAATCTACCGCGGTATCGGCACCCCGGGATCCGAGTCTCGAGCACATATGTCTCTCGTGGCCACGCTCCCCGCCGCCAGCGTCGATCAGTACAGTGCGCAAGGGCACGTTCGATATGCGGACTCGTTGAAGGCTGAGGATTTTGCGTCGCGCGATGTTGTCGGTGCGACTTACGCCGTTCGCGCGCGCGCTTCCGCCAAGAGAGACTCTGAACCGTCGAACGCTGTCTACCTGCTCCTGCGAGCCGCGCCAGATCCCATAACTGACTTGAAGGCGGAGGTCACGCGGCCGGCCATCGCACTCAACTGGAGCGCACCCGGCAAAACGCTGAGCGGCTCGGCGCCGGCCATTACCGGCTACCGCGTCTATCGAGCGGAGACCGAAGCGGCTCCCAGCAACGCCGCCGAAACTCCAAACCTGAAAACTCCGCTGGCAAAAATCGGCGAATCCGAATCGCCTTCTTTTCGAGACACGCAATTCGAGTTCGGCAAGACCTACGAATATTCGGTGCGAAGCGTTATCGGCTCAGGCGCGGAAAGCCTGGAATCGGCCGATTCGAATCTCGCAATCGTGGCGGCCCTCGACACATTTCCTCCTGCCGCACCGCTGGGCCTGGTGGTTACATTCGTGCCGCAGCAGGGGGACACACCCGGTCATCTGGAGCTTTCTTGGAGCATCAGTCCTGAAACCGACATTGCCGGATATAACGTCTATAGGAGCGAGCAGGCCGGTGCCTCCGAGACACGGCTGAACACTGAATTGTTGCTTACGCCCGCATTTCGCGATATGAATGTCGAGCCCGGTCGCGTTTACTTCTATAACGTCACCGCCGTTGACCGCTCAGGAAACGAGAGTTCCCGAAGCGAGGCAGCCTCAGGCAACGTGCCGGCAGAAAGCCAGCGAACGCCATGACAGAATTGCCGCCGATTCAATCCGAGGACGGCGAAGAATCTTCGCCGGGTCATCCCGTTCTGCGGGTGGGCCTTTACACGGGCGCTTTGCTCGTGATCGTCATGCTGGGCGCGCTTGTTGCCGCCAACCGAGTCCCCGGGCTGGAGCGTTATGCGATCGAGCGCAACGCGGTTTCCTACACGCTGTTCGTGCTGTTCATGCTGGTGCCCATAGCGCGCTTTTGGAATAGCCCGCTGCAGATGTTCGGGTCGGCGATGATCGCGTGGACCATTTTCGCGGCCGCGTACGACATTTCCGGAATAGTTTTTCAAAACCTTTTCGATTCCGTCCGCCACACTCCGTTCATGGCGCTGTGCGAGGGCGCCGTGGTCTATGGAGTGTGCGCCGTGATCTTTTGGGTTGGCTCAATGATTCTTCTCGCCCGAAGGCACCAGATCGCGCCGGGCCGAAAGGCCGCGACGCGCAACATTCGATGAAACTCTGCCGCTTCGAGCCCAAGGAATCCGCCGCAAAAAATCCAGGCCGAACTCCCGCGGAGGCCTACGCAGCGTCGCACGCCGGAATTTTTCGTGACGGCGGCATTCGCGAAATCTCAGGCGAAATCTGGGGAGACCGCAAACCCACTGGCCGCGAGTTCCGCGCGGAAGATGTGCGCTTCCTGCCTCCCTGCTGGCCAACCAAAATTATCTGCATGGCTCGCAATTATCTCGATCATGCCGCCGAGATGAACATCGAGGCGCCCAAGCAGCCCGTCATTTTCTCGAAGCCCCCGTCGGCAATCATCGCTCCGGAAGACAAAATCGTGATGCCGCGGATATCGAAACGCGTGGATTACGAAGGCGAACTGGCGTTCATCATTGGCCGCCGCTGCTCGCATCCGGGTTCGAATGAGCCGATCGCGCCGTATATCGCCGGTTACACGTGCCTCAATGA
>Ga0335078_10009265_pt1 | contig 14592 bp, 14 predicted proteins | sample Lox_Sample_32_FD_206711 | JGI IMG/M metagenome (GOLD analysis project Ga0335078, IMG submission 206711) | Soil microbial communities from Loxahatchee National Wildlife Refuge, Florida, United States - Lox_Sample_3.2 | ecosystem: Environmental > Terrestrial > Soil > Wetlands | place: USA...
GCGCTGGGTGGGGAACTGGCTGCGTCGCGGCCCATCTGCGACTCCGGTTGGCTGCCCATGGACCGGCAAATCGGCTCCTCCGGCCAAACCGTTGCTCCCAAACTCTATCTCGCCCTCGGCATCAGCGGCGCCATTCAGCACATTGTCGGCATGAAAGGCTCGCGCACGATCGTGGCCGTGAACAAAGACTCCGAAGCCCCCATCTTTGAAATCGCCGACTATGCCGTGGTGGGAAATCTGTTCGACATCGTTCCACCACTGATTGAAGAAGTAAAGAAAGCCAAAGCAGGAAGTTGAAGTCCTGCCACGGATATGGGCAAATTTCCAGGAGGATGGCTCGACGAAGAACTGATCCGCGACAACCCGCCGGATCTGTGGCGCTTTTTTCATGCTCATCTTCCGCAAACCGCTTGAAGGCATCGACCGCCCGCAGATGCCCGCCGACGTGGTCATCGTCGGCGGCGGGCCGGCCGGGATGGCCTGCGCTTTGCGTCTATCCCAACTCATCGACCAGCACAACGCGAAACATCCCGACTCCCAGCTCAGCAAAGAGAATATCTACGTCCTCGAAAAGGCTCGCGAGATCGGACAGCACTGCCTTTCCGGGGCATTGCTCGATCCCCGATCCATGCGCGAGTTGCTTCCCGGTTTTGAAAAAGAAGCCCCGCTCGATGCCGAAGTCAGCAGAGAAGCCGTCTATTTCCTCACCGAGAAGAGCAAACTGAAATTTCCCATTACCCCGCCCCCGCTGCGCGACCACGGCAATTACGTCATCTCTCTCAATCGCTTTGTGAAGTGGCTGGGAAGCAAAGTGGAAGAGACAGGCATCACCATTTTTACCGGCTTTGCCGGATCCGAGTTGCTGTTCGACGGCGACCGCGTCACCGGCGTGCGTACGGACGACAAGGGCGTCGACAAAGAGAACCATCCCAAGTCGAACTTCGAGCCCGGCTACGACTTGCAAGCCAAGGTGGTAATACTCGCCGAAGGCACCCGCGGGTCGCTGACCAAGCAGCTCATTGCGAAGTTCGATCTGGCTAAAGACCGCAATCCACAGACCTACGGCCAGGGTGTGAAGGAGTTGTGGGAAGTCCCGGCCGGACGCGTTGCGCCGGGTGAAGTCATCTACACCATGGGTTGGCCGCTCACCACGAAAGAATACGGCGGCGCGTGGATTTACGGCGGCAAAGACAACATCGTCTCTCTCGGCTTTGTTGTCGGCCTCGACTATCCCGACCCGCGGCTCGACCCGCAGCACGTGCTGCAGGATTTCAAGCAGCATCCCTTCGTCGCTGGCCTGCTCGCCGGTGGCAAGATGATCCGCTACGGCGCCAAGTCGCTGCCTTACGGCGGCTGGTCGGCGATTCCACCAGTGGCAGGTGATGGCTGGCTGATTTTGGGCGACTCCGCCGGTTTCCTGAATTCGCAGCGCCTGAAAGGAATTCACCTGGCGATCAAGAGCGGCATGTTGGCCGCTGAGACTGCGTTCGAGGCGCTGCTCAGAAACGACTCTTCGCCGGCGACGCTGAACGGCTTTCAGAAAAAAGTCGAATCCAGCTGGATCAAAGACGAACTGTGGAAAGTCCGCAACTTTCATCAGGGATTCGAGCATGGTTTCTGGGCTGGAATGTTTCACGCCGGAATTCAGCAGCTCACCGGCGGTCGCGGCCTGCGAAACCGCTATCCGGGCACCGCGGGGCACCAGCATTTAAAACAACTTGCGGAATTGCCCGCGGACGGCGGCGACGAAGCCCGCCTGCTCGGGCCTGCGAAAGGGGATGGCAAGCTGACTTTCGACAAGCTGACCGATCTCTATCACTCCGGAACGAAGCACGAAGAAGATCAGCCGGCCCACCTGGTCATTCACGATACCAATATCTGCAACACCCGCTGCGTGAAAGAGTATGGCAGCCCCTGCCAGAATTTTTGTCCAGCGAATGTTTATGAGATGGTCGACGACGCCGGACAACCCAACGGCAAGCGTATCAGCCTCAACCCCTCGAATTGCGTGCACTGCAAGACCTGCGACATCGCCGACCCCTACCAGATCATTACCTGGGTGCCACCAGAGGGCGGCGGCGGCCCGAATTACGACGGCATGTGAGGCGCTCCCTGCCATGGTCGACGAGAAGGGACTTCTTAAACGCGATCTGGCCGATGATGGCCTTCACCCTAACGCCGCCGGGTACAAAGTGATGGCCGTGCTCGCCCAGGCCGCCATCGAAAAAGCTCTGAAACCTTGAAACCTCTTTCGTCCTTCGGGACTCTATAATGGCTGTAAGTTTCCGACTTCCGTAGCCTTCGGGTATACCCTGGTTGCGGCGGCGAGGGAGAGAGTACGCGAGCCAGGGTGCCCGCGCTACCGGTCTTCCGAGGGTGCTGGTGGAAACGCCCGCGCCTCCCGGCTTCGCGAGAAGCCATTGGAAAGGAAATACCTGCCGGGGATGTCCCGCCTGTGTTTCTTTTCCGTTCGCAATGACAAGGCCCAAGCTAGGGGCTGGGAGCTGACCGCTGGTTCTTACCGACAAACTCGGCCGCGCCATCACCGACCTGCGGATCTCCATTACCGACCGCTGTAACTACAAGTGTGTCTATTGCCGCACGGGCAACGAAGGTGCGCTCTACGGCGACTTGCCCTTTGCTGACTATTTGCGTATGGCTCGTGTGCTCGCCGGGCTGGGCATTAAGAAAGTCCGCATCACCGGCGGAGAACCGTTGCTGCGCGGCGGGATTGTGGACTTCGTTCGTGAGTTGTCCCAGCTTCGCGATTCCGCAGGCGATCCTCTGGAGCTCGCCCTCACCACCAACGGGCACCTCCTGTCCGAGATGGCGCAGTCATTGAAAGATGCCGGTCTGCAGCGCGTGACCGTCAGCATGGACGCGGTCGATCCCGACCGCTTCGCCCGCATTACCCGCGTGCCTAATGGATATGACAATGTCCTCGCGGGAATTCGCGCCGCGCGGCGCATCGGCCTGTGGCCGGTCAAGGTAAATTGTGTCTTGATGCGCGGTTTCAACGAGGATCAGATCATTCCCTTTGGCATGTTTGCCCGCGAAGAGGGCGTAGTGGTGCGATTTATCGAGTTCATGCCGCTCGAAGAAGGCCGCACCTGGTTGCCGGAAACCGTGGTCACGCTGGATGAAATTGTCCATCGCATGGCGGAATACCGCCCGCTGGTCGAGATCCCTCACGCCCGCAGCGAAACCGCCCGGCGCTACCGCTTCGACGACGGCATCGGCGAGATCGGCATCATTGCGCCGGTGTCGCATCCCTTCTGCGGACACTGCAGCCGCATCCGCATCACCTCAGACGGCAAGATTCGCACTTGTCTTTTTTCGGTCTGGGATCACGATCTGCATGAACTCATGCAGCGTGGGGCGTCAGATGAAGAGTTGTCCGAATTCATCCGCAGCGTAGTGCAAAAGAAAGAAGCCCGCCACCACATCGGCGAGCCAGACTTCGTGCCAGCGTCCAGAACCATGGTCCATATCGGGGGTTAGACTCGCGTTGGGACAGCCGCCCCCGGCTGTCCAGCCGAGCAAAGCTCGGCAGCCGCTTTGCTGCTACTATCATGCTGTGCGATGCGGCACCTGTCTGCTCGTTGCTGTCGCCTGGATCGGCCTGGCTCCAACTGCCTATCCGCAATCTTATCTCGGCTTCGACCGTAACTCTTACCCCGGCGACGCCAACCTGCAAACTCTCCGCCAGACATTTGCCTTCACCGGATACTGGCTCAACACCCCGCCCAGCGCGCACGCTAATAGCTGGATCGGCAAGCGCAAGGCGCTCGAAGACGCCGGCTTCGGATTCGTGGTGCTGTACAACGGCCGGCTTTACGAGGACCTGAAGAATGTAGCCCGCGCCAGAATGCTCGGCAAGTCGGATGCGCAGTCCGCCGTGACCTCCGCCCGCCACGAGCACTTTCCTTCGGGAACGATCATCTTTCTCGATCAGGAGCAAGGCGGCCGCATGTTGGCGGCGCAGAAAGCCTACATCTACACCTGGGTGGATGGCGTGACTCGCGCCGGTTTCAAGGCTGGAGTCTATTGCTCTGGCATCGCGGCCCCGGAAGATGGCGGCGGTTCGATTGTCACAGCCGATGACATTCGCCAGAATGCCGCTGGCAGAAAGATCGTCTTCTGGGTCACCGACGACGCTTGTCCGCCTGCCCCTGGATGTGCGTTCCCCAAGATTCCGCCCGGTCCGGCCGAGAGCGGCATCGCTTACGCCGATGTCTGGCAGTACGCTCAGTCCCCAAAAAGAAAAGACGTTTCCGCCGGGTGCCCCGCCAACCATAACCCGGACGGCAATTGTTATCCCCCGGGTATGGACCCGAAGTTGCGCCTGCATGTAGACGTCGAAACTGCAACGTCCCCGGATCCTTCCCATGGCAGAAGCCACTGACCGTGTGGCGCGGGCACTCTTGCCCGCGTGGGTATCGCCAGACTCTATCGGTTCTCGATGTTACCTCTGTGTCTTTCGCTTACCGGCTTTTCGCGGACAGAAGCGTCCGCGCCACACACGCTTGCCTTCTGGACCTCTACCGTGCACAATAGTGACAGGATTCTCAGCCACTTGCGGCAGGGGCTACAGGACGCACAAAAAGGCGTCTTTCTGCCGCCGCTGAGCATCCTACTATTTGTGAAGAATTGCTAACGGCTTCAACATCCCCGCCGGTTGGGCGAGGCGAAGTTTGAACAACGCCTCGTAGTGAATCGGCTGGAGCCGCTGGAAGCTTTCAACATCCCCGTTCCGAACCAGGGCTGGCTGATTGCGGAGTTCCCGCAATGGTTTGGCGTCCTTTCGGAGCTGAAGGCGAGACATAAACGATGGCTACAGCAGCACCGCTTTGCAGTTTGGAGAACTATCTGGTTCTCCCCGACAACACTATGGATGCGCGCATTGCCGCCGCCCGCCAGGCTTTGGGCCGCGAATGCGTAATCCTGGGACACCACTACCAGCGCGATGAGGTAATCCGCTTCGCCGACTTCCGCGGCGATTCCTACAAACTCTCCCAGCAGGCCGCCGCTGCCTCTTCCAGGTACATCGTCTTTTGCGGTGTGCATTTCATGGCGGAGAGCGCCGACGTTCTAAGCCGCCCCGGCCAGGTGACCATTCTGCCCGATCTGAACGCCGGCTGCTCCATGGCCGACATGGCGGAGATTACCCAGGTAGAAGATTGCTGGGAGCAGTTGGTGGCAGCAGGATTAACAGATGATTCCGGTGACGGCGTCACGCCCATCACCTACATGAATTCGAGCGCGGCCATCAAGGCTTTCTGCGGTGAGCGTGGCGGTGTGGTTTGCACGTCCTCAAACGCGGCTGGCTCTTTCCAATGGGGATTCGCCAAAAATCCCAAACTTCTTTTTCTTCCCGATCAGCACCTCGGCCGCAACACCGGCTTTCGCATGGGAATTCCGCTGAATGAGATGGTGGTTTGGGATCCCTACATGCTGAATGGCGGCCTCACGCCAGACCGGCTGCGCGCGGCGAAGGTAATTCTCTGGAAAGGCCACTGCTCGGTGCATCAACGCTTCCTCCCCGAGCATGTCGACAACGTTCGCGCGAAATACCCCGGAATTCGCGTGATCGTGCATCCCGAGTGCCGTTGGGAAGTTTGCCAGAAAGCCGATGGGATCGGTTCTACCGAAGGCTTGCTGGCGATGATTGGCAAGGCCCCATCGGGAACTATGTTCGCGGTGGGCACGGAAATTCATCTGGTGAATCGCATGGGGAAAGAGTTCGCTCCAGACGGCAAAAAAGTCATTACACTCGACGACTCTGGCTGCCTGTGCACCACCATGTTCCGCATTTCGCCCCAGCATCTGTGCTGGGCTCTCGAGAACTTGGCCGAAGGCAACGTGGTAAACCAGATCAAAGTCAAGAACGACGTAAAGCACTGGGCCCGTGTGGCCCTCGACCGCATGCTCGAAATCCAGTAGTGATGAGCCGAAACCACGTGGGGACAGCCGCCCTCGGCTGCCCGTCCGGGCAAGCTCGGCAGTGTTTGGCATTCTCGGGCGCCAACCTTCGAATGACAACCCACTCTCCGGAATGAATTAGAATATATCCATCATGGCCGACCGTACTTTCACTCTCGAAGAAGCTCAATCGCTCATCCCTGTGCTGGAGTCTCTGCTCCGCACCGCCATTGACGGAAAGAAAATCATCGAAGCCGTCGACAGCGAATTCCAGGAACTGTCGCACCGCATTTTTCTGCAGGGCGGAATCACCGTGAATGTCGTCCACACCGCTCGCCGCAAGGCAGAGCGGGAAAAGGCCACCCAGCGGCTCAAGGATTCCTTGGCGGAAATCGATGCCGCCGGCGTTCAGGTGAAAGACCTCGATATCGGCCTGCTCGACTTTCCCTGCGAAGTCGGAGGCCAGACCGTGCTTCTCTGCTGGAAGTTGGGAGAAAAGGCGATCACTCACTGGCACGGCGAAAGCGAAGGTTTCGCCGGCCGCAAGCCCGTCGATTCCCGCATCAGCAAAGCCAAAAAGGCGAACTAAAATGTCGGCGCGGGCGCCCGCGCCCGACCGGCCACGCTCGCGCCCGAATCTAAGGCCTTCCTCCCGGATTCCACTTAGGAACAAAATCTGAGTTGACCAGCCATTCGATCGGCTGCAGCACCGCACCGATTGCCGCATCCATGTGCTCGAAGTCGAGATGCGCCAGATCGTCGCTGGGTTGGTGCAGGTCCCGGTGCATGCCGTAGCTCGAGATGGTCTGCGCAACCACCCCTTCCCGAGCGAGCAGGTAGTTGTCCGAACGGGCGAAGAAACCTTCCGCAGGATGAGGATCTCCCACCAAGCGGGCGCCATGCGCGGCCAGTTCCGGTCCGAGGTTGGAGCGCTCCCACCCGGTAAGCCACAAGGTGTCGCTTTTCACCGCAGGATCGCGGCGGCCGATCATTTCAAACTCCAGGTTCACTGCAATTTCCTGCAAGGGTACCGGAGGATGGTCGCGAAAATAGCTGGATCCCAGCCCTCCGGTTTCTTCGCTCCCAAATAAAGCGAAAATCACCGTTCGCCGCGGACGCGGCCCGCGGCCCAGCACTCGGGCCAGCTCGAGTACGGCTGTCGTCCCCGAGGCGTCGTCGTCCGCCCCGTTGTAAATATCATCCCCGTTCACCGCAGCGCCAATTCCCAGGTGATCCAAGTGAGCAGAAAGTAAAACGGCCCCGCGGGCTGCCGGGTCTCCACCCTGCAGAATTCCGATCGCATTCCAGGTCCAGGCTCGCTTCGACTCCGTCGGCACCGTGAAGTGCAGCAGGGTGCCATCCGCCATCTGCTTCAGTGTATGAATCGCATCGCCGGTGAGTTTCAAAAGATTGAAATTTTCCAGTCCCGGCCGCTTCGCGCCCTCCACCTGCCCCGGCAATTCAAGATCATGATCAGCCTCCGCGGACAGTAACTGCTCTTCGGGACGCAGAGGCTCCAGCACCGCGATCTCGCCGGCCGAGACCAGGCGACGAACGACCGCCTTGATTTCAGCGGCATCCCCTTCGGACACTAAAACTACCGCTCCCGGCTTCACGGCAACCGGGCCTTTCTCAGCTTCGATCTTCTGCAGGGGGCCGGAAAATTCGGCCTGGGAGAGATCCCATACCCGGAATTCCTTACCGGATGTCCACCGCACGGGCTCGGAACTGCCGGGTGCGATGATACTAAGCAGCGCCGGCCCCGTGATCACATCCTGCAAAATACTCACCTTCTGTACATAACCACCGCTGTCCCCAGCCGGAGCAATGCCGTACTGCCGCAACTGCGAAGCCACATAGGTCGCAGCCAACAATTCGTCATGTGTGCCGCTGCCCCGCCCCTGCAGCGCATCAGAAGCCAGGAATTCCTCGTGAGCCCGAACGCAGGCCTTGCAAACTCTGGCCCGCGCTGTCGGCATACCCGCCGGCAAACCTTGAGCATGAGCAGGAAACTTCGCGGCAGCAGGAATCGTGCCGAGAAGATAGACCAGCAGAAAGACACGCCATTTCGTCATCGGAATCATTCCAGAGTACCAAACCCAAACACCGGTGTGAGATGTCAGCTCGAAGTGTGCGGGCAAAATCTGCCGCCGGGATTTATCCACTCCCGGCAGAATGTTCCCGCTTATTCGGTCGCTGGACTTTGCCGATATCCGTTTATCGGCCAAGGCACATTACTGCGAATCGACTTACACGCGCGCAGGCAATTCCACCACGACTGGCTGTCGGCGTGCTTCTCTCGCGCTGGGAGAAAAAAGTGAACAGCGGATACTACGCAGCTTGTGCTGGCCTGCAGGCCCAGACCCAGGCCCTCGAAGTGATCGCCAACAATCTGGCCAACCTCAATACCACCGGCTATCGCGCACAACAACCGCTCTTCCGCTCCCTGCTGGCCAGCTCCACCGGCGAATTCAGCGACCCCCTCAACCATGCCATCAACAACTTTGGCGCGCTCTCTGGCAGCCTCACCGATTTGACGGCGGGAAATCTAGAGCGCACCGGCAATTCTCTCGACCTGGCCATCGAAGGCAACGCCTTCTTCGCCGTCCAATCTCCATCCGGGACCCTCTATACCCGTAACGGCAACTTCCAGGTTTCGCCCGACGGTCATCTGACCACCGCGGCGGGTGATTTCGTTTTGGGCGATCAAGGACCGGTTTTGCTGCCAAGTGGTGAAATCACGATCAGCCCTGATGGCACGATCTCTGCCGGAGGCGCGGTCGCGGGCAAGTTGCGCCTGATGGAATTCCTGCCGGACAGCAACCCGCAGGCCGTCGGAAACTCAGAATACTCAGCTCCGCAAGCCGCGGTGCGAGCCGCCGCTGGCAGTTATGTCCGGCAGGGCATGCTGGAGGCTTCCAACGTTAACCCGGTGATGGCGGTGGTTGACCTTCTCATGGTGCAGCGCCGCGCCGAAATGCTGGAGCGGGCCATGTCGGCCTTCAACGCCAACCTCGATCACATCGCCGCCAGTGAGCTGCCGAAGGTATAGGGAGACGCCATGTTACGAGCCTTGTACACCGCTGCCAGCGGCATGAGCGCGCAGGAAACCAATCTGGACAACGTGGCCAACAACCTCGCCAACTCCAGCACCGCAGGCTTTCGCAAACGCCGGATCCAGTTCGAGGACTTGCTCTATCAAAACGTAGTCATGCCCGGCACGGCCGCCACCCAGCAGACAACCTTTGCCGCCGGATTGCAGGTGGGTCTGGGAACGCGCACCGCGACCTCGGAAATCGTGCAATTGCAGGGCGACTTCAGCGCCACCGGCAATCCCCTCGACCTCACCATTCAGGGCAACGGGTTTTTCCAGGTCACGCTCCCCTCAGGCGAAACAGCATACACTCGCAGCGGCGCATTCCAACTCGATGCCAACGGCAACATGGTGACTGCCGACGGCAATCCGATCTCGCCCGCCATCGCCATTCCGACTGGGTCCACATCGATCACCATCGGCGAGGACGGCACTGTCAGCGTAACCTCTGCCGGTCAAACCCAGGCTCAGCAGGTGGGCACCATCCAATTGGCTCTGTTTCCCAATCCCGGAGGCCTCAACAGCATCGGCAAGAATCTTTTTCTCGCCACCACCGCCTCCGGAGATCCCGTGCAGGGCACGCCCGGCGGCAGCGAAGGGTTGGGCTCAATCGAGCAGGGGTATCTCGAGCAATCGAACGTCGACGTGGTCGAGGAATTTATTCAGATGATCGTGGCGCAACGCTCCTACGAGGCCAACTCGCGCGTGGTGCAGACAGCAGACGAAATGCTGCAGGGGTTGAATAATGTGGGCCGGTAAGAATGGGAAACATCTGGTGCTGGTTTTTTGCCTGCGGCTGACAGCCAGCCCCATTCCGGCTCGCTGCGATTCGCGTCAGCTCATTCCGCAGCAGTCTATCCGGAATGCGATCTCCGAGTTCCTGGGGGTTCACGGCTGGGGTGAGTTGCCCCAGAACGCTCGCCTGGACTGGCCGGAATCCCTTCCTTTTGCCGCCGCGCAGGCTCGGCTGCAAGTCGCTGCTGCCGATTGGGACAAGCGCTTGCAGGCCGCACAATTTCATCTGCGCTGCGTGCCACGTTCTGCGTGCGTCGATTTCCTGGTGCAGGTGGCGCTGCCTGCATCCGCCGCCGGCGACTGGCAGCGACAACTCGCCGCCACTGTGGCCTTACCGCTCGCCAGGACGTCCAGTTCGCTGCCCTCTTTGCCACTTCTGGCAAAGCGCGGTCATCCGGCTGTTCTGATTCTGCAGGGCGGGGGCGTACGCGTTTCGTTGCCTGTCATTTGCACCGAGCCCGGCGTGCTTCACCAGCGTATTCGGGTCGTGGACCGGCGCGGCCAGCGCAGTTATTACGCTGACGTGGTCGCCGAGGGACTGCTCCAAGCCACTCTGTGAAGCGAAAGGAACCTATGATGCATGTTTCGCGCGCCTGGACCCTGACTTTGCTGGCGCTGGCCACGGCAAGCTTCGCCAAAAAAACTCCGGTGAACACCATCCAGCGCGAAACCCTTGCCGAGTACGTGCAGCGCATGCAGCAGCAGGGGCCCGATCTCTCGCACACCAGCCCGGGCAGTCTCTGGACTGAGAACGGGCGTCTGGCCAGCATGAATACTGACTACAAAGCCATGCACGTCGGCGACCTGATCACCGTAGTGGTTGCTCAGGGCACCACTGCCAACAACGCAGCCAGCGTTTCTACGGCGCGCACTTTCAATGCCAGCGCGGGCATCAGCGGCCTCGCCGGGCATCTTAAAACCAGCGGTGTGCAGAACCTGTTTTCTCCGCAGTCCTCCTCTACGTTAACCGGCAAGTCGCAGGGTTTGACTACCTCGACCCTGAACACCACTCTCGCCGGACGAGTGGTCGCGGTGTTGCCCAGCGGCGCTTTGGTAATTGAAGCCGAACGTCAGCTCACTATGAACAACGAGAAACAAACCATCGTGGTGCGCGGGCTGGTGCGTGCCGGCGATGTCGCCTCCGATGGCAGCATCCAGTCCAACCGAGTCGCCAACCTTGAACTCGAGCTCAAAGGCAAAGGCGTGCTCAGCGACGGAGTGCGCCCACCCAATCCGCTGGTTCGCGGCTTGCTTTGGCTCATTGGATTCTGAAAGGACAGCTTGTGAAAAATCGTCTGCTTCGTTTCCTGCTTTCTGTCGCGTTACTGCCGGCGGCCCCGCTCAGCGCCGACGAAATGGTTGGCAAGGCGCTGATTCGCGACATTTCTTCCGTCGAAGGAGTGCGCGACAATCCCATCATCGGCTACGGCGTCGTGGTGGGGCTGAAAAATACCGGCGACAAACAGCAAACTCTTTTCACCAATCAGACTCTGGCCAACATTCTGCAGCGCATGGGGGTGCAGACCACCTCCGGCTCGCTCATCGTGAAAAACGTCGCCGCGGTTTTCGTCACCGCTGTGCTGCCTCCATTCGCCCGCCCCGGCACTCATCTCGACATCACCGTTGCCTCTGCCGGCGACGCCCGGAGCCTGGAAGGAGGAATGCTTTTGCTCACTCCGCTCTATGGAGCCGACGGCCAGGTGTACGCCACCGCGCAAGGCCCGCTGGTTCTCGGCGGCTACAGTGAAGGCGGAGGCACAAACTCCAAACAGGTGAACCATCCCACCACCGGCCGCGTCCCCGGCGGAGGCCTGGTGGAGCGCGACAGTTCCCTCGACCTGCGCCATCTGGAGAAGGTATCGCTGCTGCTGAATGAACCGAATTTCCAGAGCGCCGAGGATGTCGCCCGCGCCATCGACGCCGAATTCGTCAAGGGCATCGCCTCGGTCGTCGACAGCCGCCGTATCGAAATTCACCTTGCCGAATCCGGCAGCCAGGATATCCCGGCGCTATTGGCACGAGTGGAGGGCCTCAACGTGGAAGTGCATCATCGCGCCCGCGTGGTCGTCAACGAGCGCACTGGAACCATCGTGATGGGCAAAGACGTTCACTTGGGGGCGGTCTCTATCCTGCACGGAAATCTTTCGATTGAAGTGGCGACCGAACTGACCGTCTCGCAGCCCAATCCACTTTCTCAAGGCAAAACCGAAGTCGTGCCAGAAAAAACGATCAAGGCCGAAGAAGCTCCGGCACGGCGGATTGAGCTCAATGAAGGCGCCAGTGTCGAACAACTGGTCAACGGCCTGCAGAAGATCGGCGCCACCGCACGCGATGTGATCGCGATTCTGCAGGCCATTAAAGCTGCCGGAGCCCTCGAAGCCGATCTGGAGGTGATTTAATGAGCGCCGTCTCCGCCGCTCCGCCGCCGGGCGTAACCCCTCCTGCCACCGGCCCAGCCACCAAAATGGTGCACGCCGCCCAGCAATTCGAATCCATCCTGCTCAACTCGCTGCTGGGCTCGCTGCAGCACTCCTTCTCGCTGATTGGAGAAAAAGCTGGCAGTGCCGCCAGTAACTATGACTACCTGGGGATGCAGGCGCTGGCCTCCACGCTGGCAGCCCGAGGCGGCATTGGCATCGCGAATCGCATCGTCGCCAGCCTGCGCCAGCACGAGCACTCGATTCACCAAACCGCCCCACGATGAAAAAGCCCTCCCGCATATAACGGGAAGGCTTCTCAGAAACTTTACTTCCGCGATCGCAGGTGCCTAGTGTTTCTTTTTCTTCTTGGCAGCCTTTTTCTTTGTGGCCATGAAGTTTTCCTCCGTGAACGATTTTCCCTTGCAAGGATTGGGAAGGGGCCCGGTTACTGAGAATCGTCACCTAAATCTTGTAGCAACGCTTCTCTCACCCCAAGATATTGCGTGTGATTATCCCTGTTGTCAACACAATTCTGTGGGCGAAGGTTTTGTCTTGCGGCAACCCGTCCCCCTATCTGTCGTAGACTTGCATTCTCCGCATGACTCGCGATCCCGTCGAACTCGAGATCTTCAAGAACATTTTCCATTCGGTCGCCGAAGAGATGGGCGCGGCTCTGCGCAGGACGGCATTCTCTCCCAACATCAAAGAGCGCCGCGATTATTCTTGCGCCATTTTCGACTCCGCCGGCGAAGTGATCGCCATGGGCGACCACATGCCCGTGCATCTGGGCTCGATGCCCATGTCCGTGCGAGCGGTTCTGCAGCAGCTTACCCTCGGGCCCGGCGACGTCGCCATGTTAAACGATCCCTTCCGCGGGGGAACTCATCTGCCCGACATCACCCTGGTGGCACCGTTCTATTTCTCGCGCCCGAACACCCGGCCAAACTTCTACCTGGCTTCCCGCGCTCACCACGCCGATGTCGGCGGTACCTATCCCGGCTCTATGGGCCTGTGCCGCGAAATCTATCAGGAGGGATTCCGCATTCCGCCGGTGAAGATCATGCGTAGCGGAAAAATGGACGCAGATATTCTCGCGCTTCTTCTCACCAACGTTCGCACCCCGGAAGAACGGGAAGGGGATTTGGGCGCACAGATCGCCGCCGGTCACACCGGCGCGGAGCGTTTGCGCGAAATCTGCAAGCGCTATGGGCTGGCCCGCGTCCGCCGGGCCGCGCGCGACCTGCTCGATTATTCCGAACGGATGATGCATGCGTTCCTGGCTCAGGTGCCGGCAGGCGTTTACCGCGCCGAAGACTATCTCGATAACGATGGCATTTCGGACAAACCAGTCAAAATTGCGGTGGAGATCAAATTTCCCCGCCGGACAAAAGCGGGTTCACGACCATCCGCGGTCACCGTCGATTTCGCCGGCACTGATCCTCGGGTGGAAGGCAGCGTAAACGCAGTCGAAGCCATCACGTACTCCGCCTGCTTTTACGTCTTCCGTTGCCTGCTGGCTGAGGATGTTCCCGCAACCGCAGGTCTGATGCGTCCAATCCGGGTCATGGCTCCCGGAGGCACGGTCGTCAATGCGCGGCCCCCGGCCGCGGTCGCCGGCGGCAACGTGGAAACTTCGCAACGTATTGTGGACGTCTTGCTGCGCGCATTGGCCAAAGCCATTCCGGATCGCATTCCCGCCGCCGCCTCCGGAACCATGAACAATTTGACCATCGGCGGCGTCGATCCACGTACCGGCGAACCGTTCGCCTACTATGAAACCATCGCCGGGGGAATGGGTGCGCGGCCAACCAAACCGGGCGTCTCCGGAGTCCACACTCATATGACCAACTCGCTCAACACGCCCGCCGAGGCCCTGGAATACGCTTACCCTCTGCGGGTGCGAAAGTATGGCTTGCGGCCTGGCAGCGGGGGCTCGGGGAAGCAACGCGGTGGAGATGGCATCTTGCGTGAAATTGAAGTACTCGCCGATACCGAGGTCACCTTACTGGCGGAACGCCGCCGGCACCGGCCCTATGGTCTCAGCGGCGGCCGGGACGGCGCGCCCGGAAGCGCCATGCTCATTCGAGCCGATGGCTCAGCTCAACATCTGCCCGGCAAGTTCAATATCCGCTTACGCAAAGGAGAACGGATTCGCATCGAGACTCCCGGCGGCGGTGGTTGGGGTTCGTCCGGAGATAGATGATTTCTGACAGCGAGGGTTCCTATGTCTTCTGAGGTCGCCGAACACTACCTCGACGAGGCGCAGCGGCAACTGCGTGGGCACAAACGCATGGCCGAGAGCGCCATGGCTCAACTGACGGACGACGATTTCTTCGTCACCCTCGATCCCGAATCGAACTC
>Ga0335078_10009266_pt1 | contig 14592 bp, 11 predicted proteins | sample Lox_Sample_32_FD_206711 | JGI IMG/M metagenome (GOLD analysis project Ga0335078, IMG submission 206711) | Soil microbial communities from Loxahatchee National Wildlife Refuge, Florida, United States - Lox_Sample_3.2 | ecosystem: Environmental > Terrestrial > Soil > Wetlands | place: USA...
CCTCCAACGTGGCTGCCACGCGCCGTTACGGTGAGAGAGTCTTGCAGCGGTCGACCGCCTGCATCGCCATTTCCGAACAGAGCAAAATGGATGCCGTCGAAATCCTCAATCTTCCCGCCGAAAAAATCGACGTGATTTATCCGGGAGTTGCCGACGAATTCTTCGCTGCCGGGTGCGCGCAGGCCCGCGTGGCGGCGAAGAAATACGGGCTAGAAAAGCCCTACTTTCTCTACCTCGGCATGATCGAGCCGCGCAAGAACATCGACCGCCTGATCGACGCCTACCGGTCACTTTGCGCGCCGGTCCTCAAGGAACACGAATTAGTGATCGCGGGGCCGCTCGGTTGGTGCTCGGAGGAAACCAAGGCACGGCTAAACGCTCCGAACACGGGAGTGCGGTACCTCGGTTATGTTCCGGAGGCCGATCTGCCAGGCCTCACAGCAGGGGCAACGGCGTTCGTGTACCCGTCCCTATACGAGGGGTTTGGACTTCCCCTGGTACAGGCGATGGCGTGCGGAGTCCCGGCCATCACGTCCAACAGCTCATCACTTCGCGAGATCGCTGGCGAAGCTGCGGTCTTGGTCGACCCAACGAACACGGAGTCGATCGCCGTGGCGATGGCTCAGGTTGCGATGTCGCCTACCTTCGGCGAAGACCTACGGCAACGCGGGCGCGTGCGGGCTGCAGCGTTCCGCTGGGAACGCAGTGCAGAGCAGTCGCTGGCGTTTTTCCACAAATTCGCGGTGACGTGACCGCCTCATTTGCAAACAGGTTGATTCGAGATATCGACCATTGTGAAGCGATCCGGCTGGCGCCAACGGACCAGATAATAGGTCGCGCTTTCGACCCCATGAAGCCGGATGCCTATCTGCCACAAGTCCTCGCCATTCGCGCACTTTAACGGCGGATCTGGAAAATCGCCCATGCCGTCATCGCGGTGCATCTTTGCGTGCCATTGTCCGAGTGAGGGCGATTCCGACCATTGCAGGCTTTGGCTCCAGGGCATGTCGAGCCATTCCTCGACAAAGTCGCGCGGCGTGGACGCGATCGGCTCGACTTGGCGGACTGCATCGCCACGAATCTCGAAGTGCCGCACCGCTTGATGGGATTGGCCGTAGCCTGTGCCGCCTACGGTGAACTCCAGGCGGATGTCGTCCGGCGAGACTGTTCCGCGCACGGGCGGGTAATCACCCATATAGGCCGTTTCCGCTGAATCCAGCAACAGCTTCGGCATCGAACCCTTCGCCCCGATTCGCCACGCGCGGTAATACAAAGGCTGATAGGCGGAAGAGCATCCGGGTTTCGATCCTAGGCTGAGCACCAGACGTTCGCCGCGCCCATCCGGCGGAGAGGCCTCCAACGCGTAAAGCGTCTGGGGCAGGTAGCCCGCCTGAGTATAGGTATTCTGCTCGGTCTCGAAGATTCTTCGCCAAGCTCCCGAATTCCATTCATAAAGGTATGCTGAATCGTCGTAACCGCAGTCGATCCCTACGCTTGTCTGTAGGATGACCAGATCGCCACTCCGACGCACGCGTGCCGGCGCGGCGTACCCAATCGCGCTGGTGGGGCATCCGTCCGGGCAGACCAAACCTGCGGCCAACATCGCTTCCTGAAACTGGCGATTAACCGCATCCTCGTCGAAGGTCGCGCTCAGTCCGGTCAGGCGCGTCTCCGCCCAATCGCGAATAAGATGCTTGATTTTAGTGAGATCCGCAGTAGCGCCACGAGTCTCCCGATGCTCCCCGCGATGCTGGCGGATGCCGGCCAGTGCTGCCCCCAACTCCTTCAGGCGCTGGTCTTGAGCTTGCGCGCTTGCGCCGCCCATCGCCAGGAGAAGGAGAATGAAAGGCTTCACGGCTCTCATTAGTGTAAACTCACTTAGTGTAAACCTTCGCTCGTAAGGAAACGCCTTTACATCTATGCGTCACCTCTCTGCCCGGCCCCGGGTGTCTCTGTCGGCAGTCGCCGCTCTGTCCACCGTCTTTGCTTCTCTATTCGCCGTTCCATCGTTCGCCGCCGACTCAAAGGCGGAGCGCGGAGAACTGCTCAATCCGTGGGAGATCCATGAAGAAATCCGCGTAGATGCCTCCGCCGCGCCGGCAGTCAAGGATAACTTGCTGACGTTTCTCGAGTACCAAGATCTGGTGATGTTTCATCCCACGCTTGGCTACTACTCGAGCGGACGGGTCAACTTCACCAGCGACTACCGCACGTTTCCCGATGCCTTGTCGCCCTACTTCGGGCATATGATTGCGCAGCACATCTTCGACATGTGGGACGGAATGCGCAAGGCGGGAACGCTCGGCGCGAATGAGAAGTTCACGATCGCCGAGTTTGGCGCGGGGGACGGGGCGCTGGCCGAGTCGATCCTTGAGTACATCGATAGCCGCGCAACGCAAGCCGAGTCCACGGGATGGCGCGATTTCAATAAGCAAGTAGTGTACGCGTGCTATGACCGTTCCCCGGCCTTAAGCGCTTTGCAAAAGAAGCGCAACTCGCGCTTCGGAGCGCGATTCGAAGCCCGCGAGGGCGACGCCGTGGATCCGACGGCGACCATTCCCGCCGGGAGCCTGAAGGGCGTGATTCTCTCGAACGAACTTCCGGACGCCTTCAGCGTTCACAAAGTCGTGCTCTCCCCGAGCGGATCGGCGGAGGTCGGGTATGTGGCGCCCGCTTTGTCCAAGGACGGGTGGAAGAAGCTGGAAAAGGATATGCCCGGGGCGCTGCAGGCGCGACTGAAGGACGAGGATGCCTCGATCCAGACCAAGCTCTTCGGCAAACAGCGTGAGTCGAACAAGGTTTATGTGGGCCGCGCGGGCTTCATCGCCTTGCTTGAGGCCCTGGCCTCGACCAAGAACTACGAGGCCGACGTCGATGCCATCGACTTTCACGAAGTCTACGTGCCGATCGAGGCCGTCCCGGAACTGGCCGATCACATACGCCAGTACATCCCGGCATATGCCTATGAGCTGGCGCGAGGCGGGAAGAGCTTCGCAGCGTACATCAATTTGGGCGAAGGCCGTTTCATCCAGGGCGCGGGAAAAATCCTGAAGGCCGGCTATGTGATCACCATCGATTACGGATCGAATTGGGACAGTGTTTCTCCGCTGGAGTTCGATCATCTTCGCGCATATGGGCCTGGAAGCTCCACGGTGCGGTCAAACCCGTATCACTCCCCGACGCTCAACGACATCACCACGGATGTGAATTTCAGCCATGTGGTGGAAGAGGGCAGGACCGTGGGCCTTCATCCAGTATTCTTCGGGCCGCAACATTCGCTGATCACCGGCACGCCGGTGGTTCTCGAAATGCCTCCGCCGCAGCACGATTCGAAAGACACGGCCGACATAGACGACTACAACACGTGGGTTCAAAGCTTCTACACCTGGGATGTCTACAAGATTCTGGTCGAGCAGAAGGACGGGACAGACCCGTCATACTCTTTCCCGGACAACCGCGCCGAGCCTCTAGTGGTAAAGAATGAGGATCTGAGCGCGGAGCGTCAGAGGCTCGAAAAGGAAATCGAAGGCCGGCTGCGGGAGCGGTTGCCGGTATCGGCGGCCGCTGCTTCGGCTGCGGGTCATCCCTAACCTTCGCGCTTACTCAAGCCGGGGGCAAGTTCCGTCAGGATAATCTTGAGGGCGAAGCTCCCGTCGCTGCCTATACTCTGAATTGACATGTTTTCAATTCGGCGAGGCGCTGCGCGTTATGGCGCAAATGCGCGGAATCGCTCAGCATAACCCTTCAGATCACCCAGTGGTACACGGATGAGCTTGCAAAACGCACGTCCGGACTCGGCCCATGCCGTCGCGAATGTGGGCTTTCGCTTGCAACATAGCGGAGGAATCCTTAATGCTTCGTTGTTCTCCGGGCAGTAAGGAAGAATGCCGCAGAGGAGGCCGAATATGTTCACGCCGGAGACTAATCTGGGCTCGGCGCTGGCCCGAAGGGGTATTACGCGCCGCCAACTCGTCAAGTTCTGTAGTGCGACTCTGGCGACTTTAGCGCTGCCCGAGCGATACCTCGCCCAGACGGTAAACGCCATAACCAAAGCAAAAAAGCCGGTACTGGTCTGGCTTCAATTCCAGGATTGCACCGGCTGCTCGGAATCGATGCTTCGTTCGAGCCATCCCGACGTCGCCGACGTGGTACTCGATCTTCTCTCCTGGGAATACCACGAAGTGATCATGGCCGGGGCGGGCGATTATGCGACGGCAGTGCTGGATCGGGTGGTGAAAGAGGACAAGGGCAAGTACCTGGTTGTCGTGGAGGGCGCGATTCCAACCGCGGATGACGGGGTCTACTGCACCATCGGCGGCCATACCGCGCTCGAAATCGCGGATCAGGTCTGCCGTAACGCGGCGGCGACGATCGCCGTGGGGGCGTGCGCTTTCGATGGGGGCCTGGTGCGCTCCAAGCCGAATCCGACCGGGGCGCTAGGCGTGCAGGAAGCCGTGCCCGGCATCAAGGTCATCAACATGGCCGGCTGCCCGCACAACGTCGCCAATACCGCCGCGGTCCTGGTGCACTACCTCACCTTCAACGATGTTCCCGCGCTCGACCAGTACAACCGGCCGCTTTTCGCCCATGGCCGCGTCATCCACGATCAGTGCGAACGCCGCGCGCATTACGACGCCGGGCGTTTCGTCACCGAATGGGGCGACGAAGGCGCGCGCAAAGGCTGGTGCCTTTACAAGATGGGCTGCAAAGGACCGGAGGCCACCTTCAACTGTCCTTCGGTCGGCTGGAACGATCACACCAGTTGGCCGGTCAAGGCCGGACACGGCTGCATCGCGTGCGCCTCGCCTCGCTTCTGGGATCACATGTCGCCGTTCTACGATCGCCTCCCCAACGTTCCCGGCTTTGGAGTCGAAGCCTCCGCTGGTGAGCTGGGCCTCGGACTAGTTGGCGTCACTGTCGCCGGCGTCACCGCGCATGGACTCATCAAGATGATCAAGCCCGCGCCTAAGCCGCCGGAACCACCGGCATCGTCGAGGGAGAACTGAGATGGCACGCCTGGTAGTCGACCCTGTCAATCGAATCGAAGGGCACCTGCGCGTCGAAGCGCAGATGGACGGCGGAAAGGTTTCCGATGCCTGGAGTTCGGGAACGATGTTCCGGGGTATCGAAATGATCCTCGAAGGCCGCGACCCGCGCGAGGCATGGATCTGGGCGCAGCGCATCTGCGGAGTCTGCACCATGGTGCACGCCATCGCCAGCGTCCGCGCGGTCGAAAACGCGCTGAACATCGACGTGCCGGAGAACGCGCACCTGGTGCGCCACCTGATCGCCGGCTCGCAGATGGTGCAAGATCACGTGATCCATTTCTATCATCTGCACGCCCTCGATTGGGTCGATGTCGCCGCCGCTCTCAAAGCCGATCCTGCGAAAACTTCGCAGATCGCGCAGTCCATTTCGGACTACGAGAAATCGAGCACGGTTTATTTCAAGGGCATCCAGCAGCGTGTCAAAGCCGTGGTGGACAGCGGCCAGTTGAGCCTGTTCGCCAGCGGTTACTGGGGACATCCCGCTTACAAGCTGCCCCCGGAAGTGAATCTCCTCGGCGTCGCCCATTATCTGGAAGCGCTGGCGTGGCAGAGAGAGTTCATCCGCATCCACGCGGTCTTGGGGGGCAAGAATCCGCACCCGCAGTCGTTCCTGGTCGGCGGAATGAGCACCGCCATGGACCCCAACGAACCCGATGCTCCCATCAACCCCGAACGCATCACCTTCCTCCGGGACTTGGTGAAGGGCGCGCGCAAGTTCGTCGAGCAGGTCTACATTCCGGACGTTCTGGCCGTGGCCCCGTTCTACAGCGATTGGTTCTCGCGCGGCGAGGGCCTGGGCAATTTCCTGTGCTACGGCGACTATGGCTCGGGCGGGCCGAATGACACCGGCTCATTCCTGTTCCCGCGAGGGCTGGTTCTCAACCGCGACATCAGCAAAGTCTATCCGGTCGATCCCGCGAAGATTACAGAATCCATCGCTCATTCCTGGTATGAGTATTCGAGCCCTGAGCCCAAGCATCCTTCCGTTGGCGAGACCAACCCTAAGTACACCGGGCCCAAGCCTCCTTACCAACAGCTTGATGTCGACAAGAAATACTCCTGGCTTAAGGCTCCGCGCTATGACGGGAAGCCGGTCGAGGTTGGTCCGCTGGCCCGTATGGTGGTGGGCTACGCCTCCGGACAGCCGGAAATCAAGGCCGCTGTCGACGGCGCCCTAAACGCCACGCCCGCGGTACTGTTCTCGACCCTTGGCCGGCTCGCCGCCCGCGCGCTCGAATCTCAGATCATGGCAAGTCACCTGGAAACCTGGGTGAACGCTCTCGACGACAACCTGTCTCACGGCAAGGTCGCCACGTTCAATCCCATCCGCTGGGATCCCGGCACCTGGCCCGATCATGCCACCGGTTACGGCTGGCACGAGGCTCCGCGCGGCGCGCTCGGCCATTGGATCGAAATCCAAAACCGGGCGATCAAGAATTACCAGGCCGTCGTTCCCAGCACCTGGAACGCCGGGCCTCGCGACGGCCAAGGCCAGCGCGGCGCGTACGAGGCCGCTCTGCTGACCACACCTGTCGCCGACCCCAGCCGTCCGCTCGAAATCCTGCGCACGATTCATTCCTTCGATCCCTGCATCGCTTGCGCTGTTCATGTGATCGACGCCAAGGGGCGCAAGTTCAGCCTGCCAAACGTGAGATGAAAGGAGACCGCCATGGCAACGGCAACGCCTAGTTCCGCTGTAGACCCACGCCATCCTTTGGTCCCCGAAGGCAACGTCGTAGGGGTCTACGTGTGGCAGTACCCGCTGCGCCTGGTGCACTGGGGAATCGTGCTCTCGATCGGCGTCCTCGCCGTCACCGGCTATTACATCCACGACCCCTACATCGTCGGACAGGTCAACCGTCCCTTCCTGATGGGCGAGTTCCGCTTCGTGCACGAGGCTTTCGCGATGATCTTCATCGCGTTGTTCCTGCTGCGGATGTACCTGTTCTTCGCCGGCAACCGCTGGGTACGCTGGCGCAACTATATTCCGCTGCACGGCTGGCAGTTCGGCGAGATGGTGAAGATGGCCCGGTTCTATCTCTTCATCGACCCCAAGCCGGTTTCGAAGATCGGCCATAACGCACTCGCCGCACTGTCTTACGTCGGCTTGTACGCGATGGTTTTCGCCGAAATTGTCACCGGCCTGGTGATGTATCAATGGCTGGCGCACACCGCGTTCCTGGGCTTTCTGGTGGGCTGGATTCCGCGCGTCATTAACATCGGCAACATCCGGCTGATCCACTTCGTCCTGATGTGGGTCTTCATCTCCTTCGGCATCCTGCACGTGCATCTCGCTATGCTGGTATCGCGGGAAGAGAAGAAGGGCCTGATGGACAGCATCTTTATCGGTTACAAGGTGATTCCGCAAGAAGAGCTCGAAGAGGACGAGCGCAGGGCCCAAGAAGAAGCGGCGAAGCGTGCTTGAAGGGAATGCGCGAAGCGATTCCGCAGCCCTCCGGCGATGACCGCGAGAAGCTGCTCGAACGCGCGATGGCGCGGCACAACTACGCCGGCGATTCGCTCATCGAGATTTTGCACACCGCCCAGCAGCTCTACGGCTATCTCTCGCCGCCGCTGCTCAAGACCGTCGCCCGCCGGCTGAAGCTTCCGCCCAGCCGGGTGTTGGGCGTGGCGACGTTCTATCATCTGTTTCGATTTACACCGCCGAAGCCCCATTCCGCCGCCGTGTGCATGGGAACCGCGTGCTACGCCGCGGGCGCCCCGGAATTGATTGAAGCGATCGAGCAATGTCATCCAGATCCCGCAACGTGGTCCATCGGAGCGGGGCGATGCCTCGGTTCCTGCGGTTTGGCGCCGGTCGTGGTCTGCGATGGCCGGGCGATGTCCCGGGTTACTCCCTCGCAGCTTGAGGCGCGCGTAAGGACCACCGGATGAATTCAGAATCGCTCCATACGATCGCGGCTGCCGAGCGCGATCGGCAAACGAAATTCAAAGACCGCATCATGTGCTGTACCGTGGCCGGCTGCCTTTCGGCGGGGGGAGCGGCGGTTCGCGCAGCCATCGAACACGAAGTCGAGGCCGCAGGGAAAACCGGCGAAATCGAAGTCCGGGGCACCGGTTGCATGGGTTTGTGCTGCCGAGGTCCTCTGGTGCGAAGCTCCGCCTCCGATACGATCTACGTCGAACTAACGCCCAACGACGCTCCCGCGCTGGTTCGTGGCGAACGCGGCTCGCTCGAAAGCCGCGCCATGAAGCCCGACCATCCGTTCTATGCGGGCCAGCGCCGCATGATTCTCGGCAACTCCGGACACGCCGATCCGGAGCGGATTGAGGAATACATCGCACGCGGCGGCTACCGGAGCTTGCTGCGCGCGGTCACGGAACTGGAATCCGAGGAGATCGTCGCTGAGGTCAAGGAAAGCGGTTTGCGAGGCCGCGGCGGCGCGGGCTATCCGAGCGGACTCAAGTGGGAGCTGGTCGCGCGCAATCCATCGCCCATCCGCTACGTCGTCTGTAACGCCGACGAGGGCGATCCCGGCGCGTTCATGAATCGAAGCGTGCTGGAGGGCGATCCCCATCGCGTGCTGGAAGGCATGGCGATCGCCGGCCGGGCGGTCGGCGCGCAACAAGGCTACATCTACGCGCGCGGCGAATCGCCGCTGGCCGTGGAGCGCGTAAAGACCGCGATCGATCAGGCCAGGCGCGAAGGTTTGCTCGGCGGGCGCGTCCTCGATACGAACTTCCATTTTCAAATCGACGTTCGCATCGGCGCGGGCGCATACGTGTGCGGTGAAGAGACGGCTCTGCTCAAGTCGATCGAAGGCAAACGCGGCCAGCCGGTGCCGAGGCCGCCCTATCCTCCCGAAAGCGGATTATGGGGCCGGCCGACGCTGATAAACAACGTCGAGACCTTCGCCAATGTCCCGATCATCCTCGAACATGGAGGCGAGTGGTTTGCGTCCATCGGTGCCCGCTCCAGCCCCGGGACCAAAGTATTTGCGCTCGCGGGCCGCACGGTAAGGACCGGCTTGATCGAAGTGCCCATCGGGACGCCGCTGCGAACGATCCTGTTCGATTTGGGCGGAGGAGTTCCCGAAGGCTACGAATTCAAAGCCGCGCAAACCGGCGGTCCGGCGGGAGGCTGCATTCCATCGCAATATCTGGATCTTCCGATGGACTATGACTCGCTCAACCGCATCGGCGCGATGATGGGCTCGGGCGGCTTGATCGTGATGGACACTTCCTCCTGCATGGTCGATCTGGCGCGATTCTTCATGGAGTTTTGCATGGATGAATCGTGCGGCAAGTGCATTCCATGCCGTGCCGGGACCGTGCAGATGCACGGCATCCTGTCGCGCCTCACGCGCGGCGAGGCGAAGGAGGCTGAGATCGCGCTGCTGGAGGAACTGTCCGGCCTGCTCAAGGAGACCAGTCTCTGCGGCCTGGGCCTGGCCGCGCCGAATCCCGTTCTCAGCACGTTGCGCCATTTCCGCAGCGAGTATGAGGCGCACGTTCGGGAACACCGTTGCCCGGCGGGACATTGCCGGATGGCTTCGGCCGAGGTTTTTGCATGAGCGTACGGACACTCGAGGTTGACGGCAAGACCATCACCGCGCTCGAAGGGGAGACGATCTTCTCGGCGGCATGGGAAGGTGGCATTCGCATTCCGAGGTTATGCCATCTCGGCGGACTGTCCGACGTCGGCGCGTGCCGGCTATGCCTGGTCGAGATCGAAGGGCAGAAGAAGCTTCAGCCATCCTGCCTGACTAAGGTCGCCGAGGACATGGTGGTGCGCACGGACACTCCGGCGCTGCGGGCGCATCGCAAGCTCATCGTCGAGCTACTGTTCGCCGAGCGCAATCACATCTGCTCGGTTTGCGTGGTGAACGGCGCTTGCGAGTTGCAACAACTGGCCGCCGACCTGGGCGTCGATCACATCCGGCTCCAGCCGCAGTACCCGAAGCTGACCGTGGATTTGACCCATGAGCTCTTCGGGCTGGATCATAACCGCTGCATCCTGTGCACCCGTTGCGTTCGCGCTTGCGATGAAGTGGAGGGTGCGCATACGTGGGACGTCGCCGGGCGTGGCCGCAATTCCCGCGTCATCACCGATCTGGGCGAGCCTTGGGGTGAATCGGCAAGCTGCACCAGTTGCGGCAAGTGCGTTCAGGTCTGCCCCACAGGAGCGTTGTTTTCCAAAGGCAAGACCGTGGCCGAGATGCGCAAGGACCGCAGCTTCTTGCGTTATATCGTCACGGCACGGGAGAAAAAGCTGTGGATCTCGTGAAGCCTCGCTTCGCCACAGCATGGCTCGGAGGCTGCTCGGGCTGCCACATGTCGTTTCTCGATCTCGACGAGCGTCTCATCGATCTCGCCGGTTTGGTCGATATCTGCTACACGCCCATCGCCGACGTTAAGGTGTTTCCAGAGGATGTAGATATCGTGCTTGTGGAAGGCGCGGTCGCGAACGAGGATCATCTTCACGATCTGCGGCTGATCCGCCAGCGCTCGAAAATCTTGATCGCCTTCGGGGATTGCGCGGTGACGGGAAACGTCACGGCTTTGCGAAATCTGTTGACAGTCGACGACATACTCAATCGCGCTTACCGGGAAGCGCCGATCGTAGAAGGCATTCCATCCGGAAACGATATCGTCCCGAAGCTGCTTCCCCGCGTGCTTCGCCTGCACGACGTCGTCACCGTGGATCATTTCCTGCCGGGGTGCCCTCCTTCGGCGAACGCGATTCATGACTTCCTGACCGGCTTGCTCGCTGGCAATCCGCCCACGAATCAGGGAAGAAAGTTCGGAGCATGAGCCAGCGCATCGTCATTCAGCCGGTAACCAGGATCGAAGGCCATGCCAAGATCTCGATTCAGCTCGATGGCGACGGGCAAGTGGAATCGGCGAAGTTTCACGTAACGGAATTTCGAGGTTTCGAAAAGCTGTGCGAAGGCCGGCCCTTTCAGGAAATGCCTGGCTTGATGGCGCGCGTCTGCGGAATCTGCCCGGCTAGCCACATCCTGGCCAGCTCGAAGGCGGGCGACATGCTGTTGGGCGTCGAGGTCCCGGCCGCGGCCGAGCTGCAGCGCCGGGTGGTCAACTACGCGCAGGTTCTGCAATCCCATGCGCTCAGCTTCTTTCATCTCTCCTCGCCGGACCTCTTGCTCGGCATGGACGCGCCTCCGGCCAAACGCAACATTATTGGATTGCTCGAAAACGAAGCCGACTTCGTACGCAGCGGGATCCGGCTGCGCCAGTTCGGCCAGCGCATCATTGAGCTGGTCGGTGGCAAGCGTATTCATCCCGGCTGGAGCGGCCCCGGCGGCGTGCATCGCCAGTTCACGATCGACCAGCGCGATGAGATCCTGCGCCGCGTCCCTGAAACGATCGAGTCTATCCTGATCGCGATTCACCGCCTGGAGGGTGTGCTCGATTCCCTTCGGCTCGAGGCCGAGCACATGGGTAACTTCCCTTCGCTGTTCCTTGCGACGGTGACGCCGGAGGGCGGACTCGAGTACTACGACGGAATCATCCGTATCGTCGATTCGGGCGGCAATCCGATCGCCGAGGCGCTGGATCCGAAGCGGTACTTCACTTACCTGGGCGAGGCGAGCGTCGACTACTCCTTCATGAAATCGCCCTTCTATTTACCGTTCGGTTATCCGCAGGGCCATTATCGAGTCGGGCCGCTGGCGCGGCTCAATGTAGCGAAGTTCGCGGGGACCAGCCGCGCCGATCGCGAACTGCGCGAGTTCAAGCAGCGCGGCGAGGGAACGGTGTGCGCGTCCTTCCACTATCATCTGGCGCGTTTGATTGAGATGCTTCATTGCGCGGAGCGGATCGAGGAATTACTGGCCGATGGCCGGCTGACCGGCGAACATATTCAAGCCAAGGCGTCGCTCAACCGGCGCGAAGGCATAGGGTCGTGCGAAGCGCCTCGAGGCACGCTGTTCCATCGCTACCAGGTTGATGAAGACGGATTGATGATCAAGGCCGATCTGTTAATCGCCACCGCCCAAAACCACCAGGCGATGAACATGGCGGTTGAGCAGACAGCGCGCCAATTCCTGCGGCCTTTGACCGGAAACACCGCGCCGGAAGAAGGAATCCTCAACCGTATTGAAGCCGCGATCCGCTGCTACGACCCATGCCTCTCCTGTTCGACACACGCGCTCGGTCAAATGCCTCTGATCATCGAAATGATTGCGGCGGATGGCGCGGTCGTGCGGCGGATCGAGCGCGGAGTGTGAACCGAACGCTGTTGGTTGCGATCGGAAATTCGCTGCGGCGCGACGACGGGATCGCCCACGCTGCGCTAAGGCAATGGAGCGCGCAAGACGCCGAAAAACTCTCCGTCATACAGCTCACCCCAGAACTTGCGGAGACAATCGCCAACTTCGATACAGTCATCTTCCTCGATGCCGACGTCACGGCAAATCACATCACCATCGAGCCGGTCTCGGCGAAACCTCCTCTGCCATCGCTCTCACATGCTTCGTCACCCGCCGAAGTCGCTGCCTTGGCGCGCTCTCTCTATGGTTTCCGAGGCGAGGCTCTGGTTTGCCGAATTCCGGCGGCCGACTTCTCGTTCGGAGAAGGACTGAGCGCTCCGGGGCCTGTTTAGCTCGACCGTCCTGACGCGCCGCGATAAGAGTTGAATCCGTCCGGCAAGGCGATCAGTTATAGGCGTAGATTATTAGGGGGACAATCATGGCAAAGAACAACACGCGGGACGGACTGCGGCGCAGACAATTCCTCGGCGGGGCCGGAGCGGCCGCCTTTGGCGGTTTGAACGGCGACAAGCTATTCGCTCAACAGCAAGCAGCAACGGCGGCGGGTGCCACGGATCTCGCCTTGGTGAACGGCAAGATCCACACGATGGATCCAAACAATCGGATCGTCTCGGAGATTCTGATTCAAAACGGGCGCTTCACCGCCGTGGGAAACAACCTCGCGATGCCGCGAGGCAACCTCAGGCGCGTCGATCTCAAGGGGCGGACTGTACTTCCCGGCCTTATCGACGCGCACAACCATATCGTGCTGGTGGGAAATCGGCCCGGATGGCACACGCCGCTGGAACACGTATTCACCATTCCCGACGCGATCGCGGCGCTAAAGGCGCGCAGTGCGGAAGTGCCCGCAGGCGAGTTCATCACCACCGTCGGCCCGGTTTCGGCGATGCAGTTCGCCGAAAAACGCTTGCCGAATTTAACCGAGCTCGACGCAGTCAACCGTCCGGTCTATATTCAGGCTGCGCAAGGCGGGACGAGAACCAACAGCCAAGCCAAGGCTTGGCTCGAAGGCAAGGGAGTGATGGTCGGAGCCGATGGCGCGATCACCGGACAATCGCTCCAAAAGGCTCTTCTGACGCTGCGCACGGAACTGCTGAATCCGGAAACAAGGAAGCGGTCCGCGCTCGATGCTCTGAAGTATTACTTGAGGCTCGGGATAACCACGATTCGCGACTGCGGCGCATTTCATTCGGAGGAGCTCTCCGGCGGCGTCGCCAACGAAAACACCTTCACGATGCACCATCCGTTCCTGGCGCTGCATCGGGACGGCTCAATGCCGGTTCGCCTGCGAATCGATTTCTTGCATCAAGACCCGCCCAACGCCAACCCTCCTCTTCCAACTCTTTCGCAACGCTTGAAATACTCGTTTCCATTCTTCGGTGACGAGTGGCTCAAGACCGGCGGAATCGGCGAGTTCACAGGCGGCGGAGTCGAGGGCTTAAGAGCGATCGCGAAGGCGGGATGGCGAGCCGAAGATCACGCCCTGAGCCTCGCGATGGTGACCAATCTTGTCAAGGACCGCGAGACGGTGAACGCCGAGATCCCGCTAAATGGGCTGCGTTGGATCATCTCCCACGTCCCCGATTATCCGATGGATCTGGCGAACCGGATGAACGCGATGGGGATGGGCGTGCTGGTGGGCTGGGGTCCGCTGCGGACCGGCGCCAATGTTGGGCCGCCCTACCGGATGTTACTGAATCATCACATCAAGAAGGGCTATCACTCCGATGGCGGGGACATCACGGTGATCAATCCGTGGCTGAATCTCTACACGATGACGACGGGCCAGAATCTTGCTGGTCAGCAGATTCTCGGGGATCAGAAATTGACTCGCCAGGAGGCGCTGCAGCTAGCCACTACTGCGAACAAATGGTTCATCTGGGAAGACGATATCGGTTCCATCGAGGTGGGCAACCGCGGCGACGTCGCCGTGCTCGACCGTGACTGCTTCATGGTTCCTGACGAGGACTTCAAGCGCACGCGCTCCTTGCTCACGGTTGTGGGCGGGAAAATCGTCCACAACGACGGCGTCGCGTAACATTGACGGGAATTTGCACGTATTACAACGTGGTGATATACTCGCCAGCCAGTTAGTTTGGCTTTTGGTTTCTGCGCTCAACGCGCAATCGTGATAGAATTCTCGCCGAGGCAATTTGAGGAGGCCCACGAATGGTTAAGCGAACTCTTGGATTTTCGGCTCTGGTCTGCGGGTGGTTGATGGCCAGCGGCTTACTACAGGCTCACCACTCCCTGGCTGGTGTCTATGACATGAAAGCGGAAAAAGAAGTTAA
>Ga0335078_10009267_pt1 | contig 14591 bp, 12 predicted proteins | sample Lox_Sample_32_FD_206711 | JGI IMG/M metagenome (GOLD analysis project Ga0335078, IMG submission 206711) | Soil microbial communities from Loxahatchee National Wildlife Refuge, Florida, United States - Lox_Sample_3.2 | ecosystem: Environmental > Terrestrial > Soil > Wetlands | place: USA...
TTCGCCCCACGCCGTCAGTTGCAGCGGCCCCAGCCACCAAACGTTTTGGCTCGAATCGCCTTCATCTTCATGACCCAGATGCGTCAAGCTGTTCACGAAGCACTGCATATGCAGCGAATACACTAAGCGAATCGCGCCGATCCAAAAGAATCCTTGCCAGCCCATCAGCAATCCGCAGCCTAGCGAGATCACCAAAATCGGCGCCTCGGTGTGCAGCCACACTTTGTAAAATCCGCGCGTCAGCTCCGGACACCATTTCTGTTTATCCGCCGGCTCCGATTGATACAGCCAGCGCAGATGCGACCACCAGAATCCGCCTTGCTTCGGGCTGGAAATATCGTCCGGCGTCTCGACGAACGAATGATGATGCCGGTGATACGCCACCCAACTCGCCGGCGCCCCGCTGCCGTTGAACACGGTCCAAAAAACCAAAAAGTGTTCCATGAATTTATTCAGCTTCAGAGTGCGATGTGCCAGCAGCCGGTGATAGCAAACCGACGTCCCGATTCCGCCAAGCGCCGCGATCGCCAGCGCCACGCCCAAAACTTTCAGGTTCGGCAGCGGATACAAAATCACGCCGACCACCGCCAGCACGTGGATCACAATCAAATAAAGCAGAATTCCCCATTTTCCCGGCGCCGCTTGCCAAAACGGTCGTTCCCACGGGCGTACAGCCGCACTTGCGGGTCGATTCACGTTGCCCCCTAAAATTTTCTGCGTGCGCTTTCTTGGTGCGCCCGAACAGCTCGAAGCTCGCCGGCGGGAAAATGCTCATCCAGTGTATCGGACATCTCGACGTAACACCAGCACTCATCGCAGGCTTGTATCGTTTGCGCACCGGCCGCCTTCGCGCGCATAAACCGCGCATAAATTGCTTCGCATCGCTCCACCGTTGTCGTTTCCAAATTATGTTGTCTTTTTCAACGTAACCGCTGCGTTTCCTTGCTGGGATTTGCGATTCCCGCCGCGCCCGCTTGTGCTATCCTTAATAATTGCGCGCCTCGACCGGGATACCCGCTGCTCTCGAGATGCCGACCCCAGATCGCTGGGTCCGTGTGATTAGCGACCGCTAAGACGAAACCGTCATCTAATGAACGGAATAGAGGAAGCTCGATATCATGGCAACACTGACCGACTCTGAAGTCCAAGCACACAAGCGTCAAAAAATCGATCAGGCGGTAATCCGATTCGCAGGCGATTCCGGTGACGGCATGCAGATCACCGGCAGTCAGTTCACCAACACCACCGCGCTCTACGGCAACGACCTCGCCACTTTCCCGGACTATCCCGCCGAAATCAGGGCGCCTGCGGGTACCCTGCCGGGGGTCAGCGGATTCCAGATCCATTTCTCCTCCGGAACGGTGTACACGCCCGGCGACGCCGTCGACGTATTGATCGCGATGAATCCCGCCGCGTTGAAGATGAACGTGGCCGACCTGAAGCCGCGCGGCATCCTCATCGTCAATAGCGACGCCTTCAAGGAAACCGATCTGCGCAAAGCGCGCATGAAGGAGAATCCCCTCGAGGATCACTCCCTCGACGCCTTCCGCGTTTTCCCCGTCGAGCTTTCGCGCCTCACCCGCGCCGCCTTGCAAGACCTCGGCATGGACGCCAAGAGCATGGACCGCTGCAAGAACTTCTTCGCTCTCGGCATGTGCTACTGGCTCTATAACCGCACGATGGATTCCACCTATCGCTGGCTCGAGCACAAGTTCGAGAAGAAGCCGCTGCTCGTCGAAGCCAATAAGCGCGCCCTCCGCGCCGGCTACTCCTATTGCGAAGCCACCGAAGCGTTCCAGATCAGCTACGAGATTCCGCCGGCCAAACTCGCCCCCGGCACATATCGCAATCTCAGCGGCAATCAAGCTCTCGCCATGGGTTTCGTCGTCGCCGCACAGCGCGCCGGCCTCAAGCTCTTCCTCGGCTCGTATCCGATCACGCCTGCGTCGGACATCCTCCACGAAATGTCCAGCTACAAGAACTTCGGCGTGCTCACGTTCCAAGCCGAAGACGAAATCGCCGCGATCAGTTCCGCCATCGGCGCATCTTTCTCCGGCGATCTCGCCATCACCACCACTTCCGGTCCCGGCATGGCGCTGAAGACGGAAGCGCTCGGCCTCGCCGTCGCCACCGAGTTGCCGCTCGTCATCTGCAACGTGCAGCGCGGCGGCCCATCCACCGGTTTGCCGACGAAGACCGAGCAAGCCGATTTGCTGCAAGCGCTCTACGGCCGCAACTCCGAAGCCCCAATTCCCGTGCTCGCTCCGGCGTCAGCCGGCGATTGCTTCTGGATGGCCGTGGAAGCCAGCCGCATTGCGCTGAAGTACATGATCCCGGTGATCATTCTCTCTGACGGTTATCTCGCCAATGGCGCCGAGCCGTGGCGCATTCCGACGCTCGACGAGATCCCGGAGTTCCACGTCAACTTCGCGCACGATGCCGAAAACTTCCAGCCCTACAGCCGCAATCCTGAAACACTCGCGCGGCCGTGGGCGATTCCCGGCACGCCCGGCCTCGAGCATCGCATCGGCGGACTCGAGAAGCAGGACGTCACGGGCAACGTGAACTACGAGCCGCTGAACCACGAGAAGATGGTTCGCCTGCGCGCCGCGAAAGTGGACGCGATCGTCGCCGAAGTTCCCGACGTCGTTCCCGCCGGCGATCCCGATGGCGATCTGCTGATCGTCGCCTGGGGCTCAACCTACGGCTCGATCACCGCCGCGGTCACCGCGGAGCGCGCCAAAGGCCATCGCATCGGCCACGTGCACTTGCGCCATCTGAATCCGCTGCCGCGCAATCTCGGCGAAGTTCTCGGCCGCTATCGCACCGTGCTGGTGCCGGAAATGAACATGGGCCAACTCGTCATGCTGCTGCGCGCGAAATATCTGGTCGACGCGCAAGGCTTCAACAAGATTCAAGGCCGTCCATTCAAAGTGGCCGAAATCAAAGCCAAGATCGAAGAATATTTCGAGCAGAAGAGTCCCGTCGAAGCCGCGCAGCGCAGCTAGAACAGAGTCTTAGAACGAAGAAGATCGAAAGAGGACAGAAACGCAATGGTCACCACAGCACTGCCGATCTACACGAAAAAAGATTTTCAGACCGACCAGGAAGTCCGCTGGTGCCCCGGGTGCGGCGATTACGCCATCCTCAACGCCGTGCAATCTGTTTTCCCCGAGCTAGGCATTCCGCGCGAGCAGTTCGTGGTGGTCTCCGGAATCGGCTGCTCCAGCCGCTTCCCGTATTACATGAACACCTACGGCTTCCATTCCATCCACGGACGCGCGCCGGCCATCGCCACCGGCATCAAGGTCGCGCGCCCCGATCTGGAAGTCTGGGTCGCCACCGGCGACGGCGATTCTCTGGCCATCGGCGGCAATCACACCATCCACATGCTGCGGCGCAACGTCGGCATCAAGGTGCTGATGTTCAACAATCGCATCTACGGCCTCACCAAGGGCCAGTATTCGCCCACTTCCGAATTCGGCAAGAAAACCAAATCCACTCCGTTCGGCACCGCCGATCGCCCGTTCGATCCGCTGGCTCTCGCGATCGGTGCCGGAGCCACGTTCGTCGCGCGCTCCGTTGACGTCTTCCAAGTCCACCTGAAAGAGACGCTGCGCAAAACCGCGGCGCATCGCGGCGCGGCCTACGTAGAGATCCTGCAGAACTGCAACATCTTCAACGACGGCGCATGGAACGACGTCACCGATAAAGAAGTCCGCAGCGAGCACGTCCTCGAACTCGAAGACGGCAAGCCCATGATCTTCGGCCGCAATCGCGACAAAGGCATTCGCCTCGTCGGCATCGAGCCCGAAATCGTTTCGCTCGGCAACGGCATCTCCGAATCCGACCTCCTGGTCCACGACGAGCGCAATCCCAATCCCAACTACGCCTTCATCCTCGCGCAAATGGATTCCCAGCCCGGTTTCCCCACGCCCATCGGCGTGTTCCGCTCCTGGGATCTTCCGCGCTACGAAGACGTGATGGCCGCCCAAATCCGCGACGTCACCGCCAAGCGCGGCCCCGGCGACATCGAAAAACTCCTCCGCTCCGGCGACATCTGGGAAGTCCCCGCGTAGTCGAGCGCACCCTGGGAGCGCCAATCGCCGATTGGCGTATTTCTCCGTCGCATCACGCCAAATGTTTTTGTAGGGGCGGAGCTCGTCTCCGCCCGATTTTTTCCGCCGCATTCGCCGATCTTTCGTAGCGGAGGCCTTCAGGCCTCCATCTTGGTTTTACGAGAAAATGCTGGAGGCCTGAAGGCCTCCGCTACGCAAACCAAGATTTGCGCTAAAGGGCCACGCCGACCTCGCAGAGCTTGATCGCCAAGCATTCCTGCACCACTAACATCCCACGCGCGACGCAGAATGGGTACGCTCCCTCAACCGACAGCCAAGCATTCGAACACTTCTATTCGAATACTAACCCTTAAATACCTATTGACTTAGAGTAATCATCAGCGCTAAGCTCTCGCATGAGCTCGACACAAATCTCGTCCCGCCCCACCCGCCTGCCTCTTCCGCGGCAAGCACCCGACCAGCGGCGCGCGCAGCTTCCGTCCCGATTGATTTGTCCGTGTGGGCCCCGAGCTTGCCCGCCGGGGCGGGCGACTTGCAAGCGAGGGACCCCTCTGTGCTCCTTCCGCATTCCGCACCACAGCTCTTCCCGAACCGCTAGTTGCAACAACCAGTTGCAACTGCACGAATTTTTCAGAAGTGTTGATTATAGACGACTTAAGTGGTACTTAAGTCCCTTTAGAATCAACACTTCCAAAAATTTGTGCAATCTCTGCATCTCGCTCATTAGCGGGCGGTTGAAGTCTTCTGTAATCAACACTTCCAAGAAAAATGAATTTAAGCCCACTAGAATCAACACTTCCAAAAAACATGGTAGGGGGGAGGGGGGAGCATCCCACCAAGGATGCGAGTCCTGAGCGCAGCGAAGGATCTCTCTGTCCTTCCGGCCTACCGAATGGAGACGACATGACGATTACGAAAATCGCCAAGATCAAAAAGCCCGCAGCCAAACGCTTCTCTGGCCCGCGGTGCAGATTCCAATTCTCAGACACTCGCTCCTGCTCCATGCCTCGTTGGAGAAGACACAAAATGTACTGCGTCTTTCATGCCCACCAGGCGCAGCAACTTCTTGAGGCCGATCGCATCGGCAAAGAACTCACCAGCTTCACTGGCGAGTTCCGCACCGCCACGGATCTAAATCGTGCACTCGGCAATCTCTTCAAAGCCGTCGCACAAAATCGCATCCCTCCGAAAAACGCCGCCGTCCTCGCCTATATCGGCCAACTCTTGTCCCAAACCATCCCCAATTCCCAAAAAGAAATCACCAGCGTCGACGGCGAGTACGCCGTAAAGAACATCATTCGCAGCACGCTCGATCTCGCCGACGCCGAATACGGCACAAACGACCCCGAAGAGGAAGTAGAGGACGAAGGCGCGGACGCGGCCGAAACCGACGACGAAGCTGAGGAAAAATCTGAGGATCAAGTCGAGAAGAAACCGAAAGCCTCCGAAGCCCAACAGGAAAAGATTCAGCAGCCCGCCGCCTATACTGCAAAGCCTGATTCCGCCGCCTCACCTACTGACGCAAACGAAGATCACGCGGAAGATCAAGCGATCGTTCCACCCGCCGCGAGCGAAGATCAACCGGCCGCGCCCATCGCCGCCGAAACTCCGCCGAAACCGCCGGCGCCCTATCCGCCGCCCAACCGCGACGCGTTCGCAGCCTATCACCGCATCATGGACCTGAAAGACCAAAGGCAACAACCCGCGCGCCGCGCCCCAAATCGTTGGGGCTCCCAGAAATCGTGGTACGGCTAGCTCGGATCTTGAATTTCGTAGCGGAGGCCTTCAGGCCTCCAGCATTTTGTCGTACAACCAGGATGGAGGCCTGAAGGCCTCCGCTACGAATGCATTCAACACGCCGCGCCGCGCGCGACTACTGCGCCGCGCCGGGTTTTGTGTTGCCGTCGCCGCCGCCGTGCATGTTGCCATCGAGGGGGCAAAACGTCGGCGGAAGGGTGTTGTCAACGCGATGGTGGATGGGGGGAACGGTTTTCAGGTACGCGAAGATGGAGAGCAGGTCCTGGTCCGTCATGCCGCGGAAGGTCCACCAGGGCATGATCTGCGCGAGGCGGCGCGTGCCGACGTAGCCGGTGCGCAAGGTGTTCACGAACATCACGTCGCTGTAATACGGGATGCCGCTGGGGTCTTGCGTGATGTTGGCGGAAGCGACGCTGCCCCACGGACCCTGCATCACGAAGCCGCCGGCGAGATCGAGCTTGGTGATCGGATTGCCGTGCGCGTCCGACGGAGTGTGGCAATCGCGGCAGCCGGCGATGGTGACCATGTATGCGCCGCGCTTTTCGGGCGTGGAAACGTCGGGCTGGGGCACGGGCGCGGTGATGGGTTGCGGGCTGCTGCGCATGAGATATTTCACGGGGAAAATAATTTGCGTGGGCGGCACGACGTGATGCACCGGCGGCAGCGAGCGCAGGAAAACGACGACGGAAGCGAGATCTTCATCGGACATGTGCGCGAAATCCTGGTAGGGCATGATGGGGAACAGCGCGCGGCCGTCGTGGCCGACGCCTTCGCGGATGGCGCGCGCGAGTTGGTCGTCGGTCCAGGCGCCGGCGCCGGTTTCGGGGTCGGGCGTGATGTTCGGCGGATTCACCACGCCGGGCAAGCCGCCCAGCGGCAGATTCGCGCCGGCGCCTTCCATGCCGGGGAGGATCGGCGCATCGTGCTGCGTCCAATCGCGCGGCGAGTGGCAGTCCATGCAGCCGGCGACATTTTCGACGATGTATTTGCCGCGGGCCAGGCGCTCCGGCGTGGCGTCAAATTTGCGGTTGGTGAGCGGGCGCGCTTTCGGGCCGATGAATGGGCGCCAGCCGATCGTGAACGTGATGCCGATCGCCGCGAGCACCAGCAGCGCCAGAAGCGTGTAGCCGAACCATTTCAGAATGCGCATCGATTCCCTCCGAACGTCCTTCGCTAATCCCTCCCCAGGGCTGGGCCTGCCGCGCCGCGGCCGGCTAGGCGAAAACCCGCACATCCTACGCTATTTCGCGCAAAACCGAAAAAGAAATTTGGAAAAACGCGGCGCGGCGGCAAACGGCGCGACGGAACAGCGGAGGCGACGACGAAACTGACGGCGAGAAATCAACGGCGAGGCGCGAGAGCGCACGATCGAGACTTGTAAGGGCACGCTTTCAAGCGTGCCGTTGACGACGGAGATTATTCCGCGGCTTTCGCGCCGTTTGCGTCCCGACGTCCTGGGTCGGGAAGCCGCTGAGGTCTTAGCGTGAAATGATTTCCCTTGCGAGAGCAACGCGGCGATACACAAGCGAGCGGCGGAGAGCGATAAGAGAAACGAAGCGGAGGGTCGAGCTAAGGATTGGCTCCGGCGGTTGCGAGCGAATTCGGAGGAGTTGGCGCGGAGGACGCAGCGGCGACGGAAACGGACGGCGCGCTGGGCGAAGGCTTCGTATCCCAGCCGGCAGAATCTTCGGTGAGATAGTTCTCTTCGTGCAGGCGATGATAGATGCGCCCGGCGATTTCGGCGGCCATCGGTCCATCGACGACGTGATTGTGGCCGCGCATCAGGACGACAAGCACGATGCGCGGATGCAGTTCATCGGCGTAGGACGCGAACCAGCCGATGCGCGAGAGCGAATCGGAGCAGGAACCGGTTTTGCCGAGCGGCTGCTCGCTGACGTAGTCCCAACTGCGCTGCGCTGTGCCGTAGAGCACGGCGGCGAGCATGCCATCGCGAACTTCGGGGAGCAGCGAGGCGATATCGAGCTGGTTTTTGACGCGCGGCTGGAAATTGTCGCGTGCTTCGGCGGAGCGCGGATACTGCAGATAGTATTGCGTGCCGCCGTTGGCGATGGTGGCGACCATCGAGCCCATCTCCAGCGGCGTGATCTGAATGCCTTCGCCGAAGCTGGACATGCGGCCGACGCCGCCATTTTGCGGCGGCTCTGAGGGCAACACGCCGGCCTTTTCTTCCGGTATGTCGTAGCCGGTGAGGCCGCCGAGGCCCATCATGCGCGCGAAGTGCAGCACGGTGTCAAAACCCATCTGGCGGCCGAGATCGGCGAAGAACTCGTTGTTGGAGTGCGCGAGCGCTTCGGTGAGGTTCATGTAACGGCGGCGCGCGACTTCGATCATGCTGTCTTGATTGATCACGCCTTTGCTGAGCGCGGCGAGGGCGATCACCGGCTTGATCGTGGAGCACGGAATGAAGCCGGAGGAAAACGCCAGCGGCTGATTGACGATGGTGAGGATGCGGCCGTTGTTGGGATCGATGGCGACCACGGAGCCGTTGTAGCGGCCGAGAGCATCGACGGCGGCTTGGCGCACGACGGGATCGTCGAATTCGGCGTCGTCGCCGGCGGTGGAGTTGGCGTAGGTGGGCACGCCGTAGTAGTGCTTGACCACGGGGCGTTTGTGCGCCGGCGTGGTGGTGGTCGTCGTGGCCGTGCTGGTCGCCGCCGCGCGCGATATGCTGTTCGTCGCGGCGCTCGTCGCCGCCGCCGTCGCGCGCGATGTGCTGCTTGTCGCGGCGCTGCTGCCGGCGGCCACCATCGGCGCAGGCGAAATCGACGCGATTGCCGCGCATGCCGCAATCGCCAGCACCTGGCGAATGGAGTCGTTTATCCGCATAGTGGCCCGGTGGCTTACCGCGGCGTCCTGAAGCGCCCGACCGCGAGAGAAGCCATTTGTCGTTGCCATTCTATGTAAAGTGGGATGCTACGGGCAAGCGACATCGTTGCTCACGAAGCGTGAGCGTACATGTACGTTCGGCCAGGCGCAATTGGCTTATCGGCCAAGGGCTTAGCGGCACGTTGCGCGGCATCGGCCGAAATCAGTGCGCTGAGCTGTTTCGTCCGGCGCCGCCACGGGAGGCGTCGGCCGAGTTCAGTGGATATCAGGGCGCAATATCCGCCCTGGCCGTCGCGACCGACAAGTCAGCGCGAGGGGCGGGCTTTCGCGGCGGCGCCGGCTGCGGCGGAAGCCGCGGCGGCGTGGATCGCCGGCTTTTCCGACGACGCGGAGGCCGCGGCGGAATTGCCGTTTGCGGAACCCGCGGGAGCGGCGGAATTGGCGGCCCCGGGGACGCCGAGTTTCTTGCGCAGCGCGGCGTCGATTTTGTCACGAATGTCGTGATTTTCTTTCAGGAACTGGCGCGCGTTTTCGCGGCCCTGGCCGAGGCGCTCGCCGCCGAAGGAAATCCACGTGCCGCTTTTTTCGAGAACGCCTTGATCGACGCCGACGTCGATCAAATCGCCTTCGCGCGAAATTCCTTCGCCATAGATGATGTCAAATTCGGCTTCGCGGAACGGCGCGGCGACTTTATTCTTTACCACTTTGCCGCGGGTGCGCGAGCCGATCACGCGATCGCCTTCCTTGATGGATTGAATGCGACGGATATCGATGCGGATCGAGGAATAGAATTTCAGCGCGCGGCCGCCGGTGGTGGTTTCGGGATTGCCGAACATCACGCCGATCTTTTCGCGGATCTGATTGATGAAGATCAGGCAGGTGCGCGACTTGGAGACGATGGCGGTGAGCTTGCGCAGGGCTTGCGACATCAGGCGCGCTTGCAAGCCCATTTGCGGATCGCCCATATCGCCTTCGAGTTCGGCGCGCGGCACCAGTGCAGCAACGGAATCGACGACGACGATATCGACGGCGTTGGAGCGAATGAGCGTCTCGGCGATTTCGAGCGCTTGCTCGCCGTTATCGGGCTGGGAGACGAGGAGATTGTCCACGTCTACGCCGAGTTTTCGCGCGTAGGCGGGATCGAGCGCGTGCTCGGCGTCAATGAACGCCGCCTGGCCGCCCACCTTCTGCGCTTCGGCGATCACGTGCAGAGTGAGCGTGGTTTTGCCGCCGGATTCGGGGCCGTAGATTTCAACCACGCGGCCGCGCGGCAATCCGCCCACGCCGAGCGCGGCGTCGAGAGAAATCGACCCCGTGGAGATCACGCTGACCGGCACCAGGACGTCGCGATTGCCCAGGCGCATGATCGAGCCCTTGCCGTATTGCTTTTCAATTTGCGCGATTGCAGAATCCAAGATTTTCGTCTTTTCGTCGGTCACAATTCACCTCGTAGGGGGCGGTTCGGGGGCGCGAATCCTGCCGCGGCCGCTGAGTTTACCAGAGGGTTCATGGGGCGGCGCAACGACTTTTTTTGAGTTTTTTCGCGTCACGGTGGGGATGATAGCAAAAGGCGAAGAAAAAGCAAATACTTTTTGAGGCTTGGGTGTCAACGACGCGTATCCCGTTCCATACCCGGAATTTTCCCGAGTTGGGCCACGGCCAATCGGCCGTCTGTGCCCGGCTTCCCTCTCGAACGGGCGGCCAGCAGACATGCTCGGAGTATAGGCGCCGATTCCCGACAGACGCAAACGCCACTGTGGACCGCAAGATTGGGATCTGATGGACGGAGATTCGTGCGCTAACCGAGCCAGCCGCTGCGGTAGGCGAACCACCAACTGGCGTAGCCGATAGGGAGCGTGGCGGCAACGGCCCACCAGAACGGCAGGGCGAAATCGGCGATGAGGCCGAGGACCGAGAACGTCAACCAGAAGACCTTGCGCTCCATGCTTACATTTTAAACTGCGGCGTCACCGAGCGTGGGGCAAACGTCTGGAGGCGTGCGCGGTGAGTGACCGGCCCGAAGGTCAGGCGCGAATCAAAGTTCGTCTACAAAGGAAAGGTCGCGGGGCACGACGTATCGGTCGTAGCACTTTTCGCACACCCAACGCCCATCGGGATCGCGATACCCGAGTTGACCCGCGTCGATGTGCTCTTTACGCAATTCGCAGTGCTCGTGGCCCCAACCGCCAGGGACCACTCGCGGATTGAGATTGGGCGGCGCATCCTGGTCGTCTGCTGGGTAATAACGGCTTTGACGTCCTGCTCTGTCCGTGCGTTCGAGATTGGTCCAAATCCTGACTTCGCGGCCGTCTACGATTGAGACGTCCGGTGCAAGGTAATCCTCCGCTACCGCGTCCGTTCCTTCGAATCGAGTCCTCTTCCAACCCCAGTCGGGGTCGAGAACCATCCAAACATGGAACGCCTGCCAGTAAGGACTTAGATAGAAGAGCGTCTGACCGGCGACGATCGGCTCCTCCTTCTCGTCGCAGCTGAGTAAAGCTTCGCCACTCTGTTTCTCGAGGGACGTCAGATTTGCGCAGAGGCACTTATTGGGGCGAGTCAGCAGCCAAAACCAACCCGAATCAATTCCCTCGACGACTGTGTCGAATCGCCCGACGAGTTCGAATCTCGTATACCCTTCCGCGGAAGTTTCGCCGCGACGCACACCGGCGACGTGGAATTTTGGGAAATCGTCGAGCGTCTTTGGTTTGCGCGTATTCATGACAGCTCCAGGGCGCGAAGAACGGCTTCGGCCAACTTTCCTTTTTCTGCGAGGGCTTCGAGTTTCTTGTAGATTTCGGATTGGTGGGCTTCGTCCTTCTTGCCGATTCCGACGACGGACACGGCGCGAAGCGCGTCGAAAACTCGATAGACGACGCGATATTCGCGATGGTGGAAGCTGCGAAAGTCCTCGAGCGGGCCGGTGAGCGGTTCGGAGCAGGCGATGGGATCGATGTGAATTTTCTTCTGGAACTCCTTCTTGAAAGAATTGCGAACGTTTTTCGGCAGGGCTTTGATGTCGGGCAGGGCGCCGGCAGTGAAGTATGAGCGGAACAACTAGTTTTCCCCAAAGGCCTCCTCGAAGGAGTGCAATTTGCCGAGCCGCGTATCTTTTTCGAGACTTTTCGATGCCCGCAAGATTTGGGTGAAGAGTTTCTGGTCGGTTGCAATGTCGAGGGTTTCGATGACGGAGCGCAGCCTTTCGATCAACTCTTCAAAATATTTCTTGTCGAGAAGCAGTTTTTCGTCTTCTTCGTCGTTGGCGGAGATGACGACGACGCGGTTGCCACGCGCGAGCCTGAGGATGGCGCGCTGTTTTTGCCGCAATTCGGAGCGGTTCACTGCGGTCGTCTCCGGCTTGGTCAGCGTGCGCGCAGTCACGGGAACCTCCATGTACAACAATGCGTGTAATATGTACATCTCTAGCGTACGACCGATGCGGTTGTATGTCAACGCCGCCCGATTCTTGTTGTTTTGATGTTGCTCTGTCATTGTTTCAGCGGGAGTTGCAAGACAGGAGGATTTCGGTGAGACGCTTTGTGATGGCTGGGATGTTTGTTGCGCTGGTGTGCTGCGTGGCGGGGACGCCGGAGGCGCGGGCTTGGGGGTGCGAGGGGCATCAAACCATCGCGCTGATTGCGGAGATGCATTTGAGTCCGCGCGCGCTGGCGGCGGTGAATGAACTTCTGAAGGATAACCCGATCGATCCCAAGCTGAACAGATATTGCAAGCCGGTGAGCACGGACCCGATGGCCGACGCCGCGACTTGGGCCGACGATTACCGCAATCAGGACCCGACCACCGGGCCGTGGCATTTTTTCGATATTCCGCGCGGGGCGAAGCGCAAAGACATCGATCAATATTGTCCAGCGTCTACGAGTTGCGTGACGGCGGCGCTACAGGCGCAGATCGCGATACTAGAATCGCCGACGGCCAGTGCGGCGAAAAAGGCGGAGGCGCTGCGCTACGTGATTCATTTCGCCGGAGACATTCATCAGCCGCTGCACTGCACGACCAATTCCGATCAGGGTGGAAATTGCGTGCCGGTGAGTTACTTCGATATGCCGGCGAAAGAGACGAATCCAACCACCGGCTCTTACTATCCGAGGCTGCACGCAGTATGGGACACAAACATTCTGGAACGCATCGCGCAGGGGAAAACGGTGGAGCAGTTCGCGGCGCAACTGAACCAACAATTTGGATTCATGATCGCGTCGTGGCAGCGGCAGGGGATGATCTTCGACAATTGGGCCTGGGAGAGCCATCAGCTCGCGGAGCAGATATCTTACGGCGATCTTCCGGTGAAGATCGCAATCGAGCCGCCGGTGGCCGTGACGACGTGCCTGGATGACAATCACATCTCCGACCGAATGTTTAAGCTGAACGAGCAGTTGGGCCAACCGTATCAGGACGACGCGGCGCCGGTGGTGGAAGAGCAATTGGCCAAGGCCGGGATTCGGCTCTCGATGATCCTAAATAAAATCTGGCCGTAGACCGCGGGGCTTGCGTTCCGCTTCCGATCAACCTCAATACTTGTAAAAGCCTTGGCGGGATTTGCGGCCGAGGTGGCCTTCGGCGACCAATTTGCGCAGCAAGGGGCAGGCGGCGTACTTTTTGTCGCGCAGACCGGATTCGAGCACATCCATAATATCGACGCAAACGTCGAGACCGATCAGGTCCGCGAGCTCGAGCGGGCCCATTGGGTGATTCATGCCGGTTTTCATCACGGCGTCGACGGCTTCGGGCGAGGCCACGCCATCCATCACGGCGAAGGCGGCTTCGTTGATCAGGGGCATGAGGACGCGATTGGCGACGAAGCCGGGAGCGTCATTGACGGCGACGGGTTTTTTGCCGAGGGCGCGGGCGAGATCCAGCGTGGCGGCGAGAGTGGCTTCGCTGGTGGCGGGCGCGCGGACGACTTCAACCAGCTCCATCACCGGGACGGGATTCATGAAGTGCATGCCGATGAAGCGATCGGGGCGCGAAGTGGCGGCGCCGAGCGTGGCGATGGAGATCGAGGAGGTGTTGCTGGCGAGAATTACGGCGGGGCGCAGGGCGCGATCGGCTTCGGCGAGGACAGCGAGCTTGAGTTCAGCGCGCTCGGGGACGGCTTCGACGGCGAAATCGGTTTCGGCAATGCGCGCGGCGCTGGTGGTGGCGTGGATACGCGCGAGGATGGGGTGCTTATCGGCCGCGGCCACTTTGCCTTTTTTAATTTCGCGATCGAGATTGGAAGAGATCGTGGCGATGGCGCGATCGAGAACGTCTTGGGCGACATCGCGGAGGATCACGGCGTAACCGGAGCGGGCGAAAACGTGGGCGATGCCGCCGCCCATGGTGCCCGCGCCGAGGACGGCGACGGTGCGAATTTCATTGGATGGCATAAGGCCTCACAGTTCGGCGAATCAATCGGGTGCGGAGGCTTCGTCGAGGAGCCGCACGACTCGTTGCGCGCGAGAGAAATCGGACGGGCGCACCAGCACGCGTTGAATTTGCGCGACGGGGTCGAGATCGGTTCGCGCGCGCACACCATTTTCCCAGAGAACGTCGATCAGATAACCGGCCCAGGCTTCGTCGTCGCCATTCCACAATTCGGCGGTGGCTTCATCGGGTTGCCAATCGCCGGCGGCTTGGCGGACGCCGGGGCTTTCGTTGTCGCGGACATCGTCGGCGGCGTCGGTTGTGTCGATTGCGCCGATTGTGCCGACGATGGAATCCAAAATTTCGCGCGCGGCTTGGAGATCGCAGCCGGCGACGCGAACTTCAAATCCGCCGACGGCTTCCGAGCGCAACGGAAACGACGCGAACAAGCCGACGGCGGGATCGTGCACGGCGGATTCGTAGAATGGGATCGCGGCGGCGCTGAGCGCGTGGGTGACGGCGGAAAATAAAACAGGATCTTGGCCG
>Ga0335078_10009268_pt1 | contig 14590 bp, 11 predicted proteins | sample Lox_Sample_32_FD_206711 | JGI IMG/M metagenome (GOLD analysis project Ga0335078, IMG submission 206711) | Soil microbial communities from Loxahatchee National Wildlife Refuge, Florida, United States - Lox_Sample_3.2 | ecosystem: Environmental > Terrestrial > Soil > Wetlands | place: USA...
GATCACCATGGCGGCGATGTTGCCGCCTTCGGCCTGGCACAGCGGATAATACTTGCCGCCGGCCAGCAGTTCTCCGGAAGACTCCAGCCAGTTTTCGGTGAACATGGACTGCAGACTCGCCACCGCGCGGCCCCGGACGCGAAAGACAGTGTCCCGCCAGCGGCGCTTGTTCCGTCCGCGATCTTTGTACCAATGGTCCGCAATCCCGGCGCCTCCAATGAAACCGACCACGCCGTCCACCACGATCATTTCGCGATGGGTGCGATTGTTGAGGCGAGGCAGGTTGTACCAGCGGAACGGCATGTACCAGCGGACCTGGCCGCCGGCCGCGATCAGCTCCCGGAACGTGTGCGGCCAGGTGTTGAAGCTGCCCACGGCGTCCAGCACAATGCGCACTTCCACGCCGGCGCGAGCTCGCTCCGCCAGGGCGCGGATGAACCGGGCGCCGATCTCGCCTTTCTGAAAAATGTATGCTTCGAGGCAAATGTGGCTTTTCGCGGCCGCGATGGCCTGGAGTTCGGCTTCGTAGAACGATTCGCCGTTGGTGAGCACGTCGATGCGGGTGTCGCGGTGCGGTTCGGCATCCGCCAACGTGCCCAAAACGCGGGCGAATTCCTCGGACGCGATCGTGGGACCCGGCGCCTGCGCGATGCGGTACGGCAGGGAAGGCTCAAACAGGGCAATCAGCAGGACCACAACCGCGATTCCGATTCCCGTTGCCTCGAGAATTAACATGAAGGCCCCACCCACCTTCAGTTTCGATCCTCTGGACAACCAGGGCGGCCAGAGTTGTACTCGACAGCACGCCTGAACCGTGAATTTGGTTCACCAGTATTTTACCGGCCAGGCGTTGCGATCTATATACATCAGGTACGGGTAGTCTTCGGTGTATTGGAAAAACGGGCGGATCATGGCCATCAATGGACGCCCGTCGGCGCCGCGCACGCGATAAGCTCCGGCGCCGTTGGGAACTGAATGGACGACGCCGGCTTCTGTATCGGGGCTGAGGATGCGGTTGAGCTCGTCGTCATCGGCCGGGATCTTGAGCAGCGGCTCCAGGTAGCGAAATTCGAGCGGCATCACCACCGCTCCGCGAACCATCGCCGCGCGCAGAGGATGTTGCGGGTCCACGGGTTGCCAGCGAAAGCGCAAGGGTATGCGGACTTCCACCCGATCGCCGGAGTTCCAGGTGCGGGCGATCTCGGCCCAGCTTCCGGGCGCGGCCGCGACCTTGACAGGCGCGCCGTTGACGCTGAACGACACACCGGTCGACCATGCCGGCACGCGGAAGCGCAGCGAAAACTCGTCGGGGCCGGCGGTCTCGATGGTGAAACCGCTGGTTTCGGCAAGCGGGTAATCGGTCTGTTGAGTGATCTTCCTCACACCGGAACGGATGCTCCAGGTTACTTCTGAAGGTACATAGAGATTGACATACAGAGATTTTTCGTCGTGATAGTAAATCAGGTTGTGGTAATCGGCCAGGCATTGTAGGTAGGTGCCGGAACAACAGGTGAAGTTGTCGTAGCGGTAAACTTTCATGCCGCCGGCCGAGCGGTAGTCGGAATAGTAGAAGTTGCGGCCGCGGCCGGTGAGCGGCAGCGCGGCGCCTACGCCGTTATAGAAGAGCCTCTCGATCCAGTCGCCGTAGCGCGCTTCGCCGGTAAATCGCATCAGGTATCGCGAGAGCTTAAAGCCGGCCCACGATCCGCAAACCGTCTCGAAAGTGTTGGGACGATTCTCGAGCGCCGCGCCCAGACTGCCGTCGGGCGCGAGCAGACGCTCGTCGGGGCCGTACCCGCCGGTAGCGTAGCACTGCGTGTCCTGCAGGTAATCGTAAGCATTCCTGAGGATGCGCAGGGTTGCGGGATCGCCCGAAATCTCGTAATGCATGGCGGCGCTGCTGAAGGTGTTCACATGGCTGTAGGCATGGAAGCCATAGGCATTGGCGGGCGAAGCCGTATCCGCGAAACGGTCCCACCAGGCGGGATAAAGCCAGCCCTCGGCGAAGGTTTTGAATTGCGGTTCTCCCGTCGCCTGGTAGGCACGATACAGGTTCTCGGCGAGCGTGTACCACTCCGACGGAATGCCGGAGAAGGAACCATGCGGATCGCGGCTGGCCGGGCGGTTCGCGCGGCTGAAGTTCTTGGAAGCGAAATCCGTTACGCGGTCGAGCAGCGGGATGGCGCCCGATTCGCCGCCATAGACGTGCATGTCGACGAGGCCGCACACCAGCTTCTCCCAGGGGTAATGACGCATTCCGCAGTTGCCATCCGGTTTGATGGTCTTGCCCCATTCGGTCATCAGGTGGACGGCTTTGTCGTGCAATTCCTGGTCGGAGGTGGCGCGCGAGAGCCGCGCCATGCCGCTCAGCCACTGGCCGAATATTGGTGAACTATCCCGTTCGCACCAACCGCCGAGTGTGGCGCCCGGCCCGGCCAGCCCGGCCGAGGCGCGAAACCCTTTCAGAATGTCGTCGTCGGGAAGCGCGAAGTAATAATCGCGCGCCTGCCGCACCTGCTCGAGCCACCGGCTCTTCAGCAAGCGTACGCCCCGATAATCGAACGTCTGCAACTTGATGCGCGATGCGGAGGATGCGCTATCGGAAACTTGCGCGGCGCGTGCCATGGCGGCTGCGGCCAATGAAGCGGCTTTCAGAAAGTCCCGCCGCGGGAGTGCGGAGTCCATAGGTAGATTATGCTCCCGCGCCGGTGTGGTGGGGCCGCCCGCGCCGGATTGCCACCGGTGATCCAACCGCGCGATGGCAGCGAAAGCCAGAGAGCGGTGAAGCGCCGCTCGACTGCCTTTGGGTATGCCAACGATTTGGACACCTGTCAACCATTTTGACTTCGTTGTAACCTGGCGCTGAACAGAAGTTGTTGAAAGGAAAGAATAGGCGTTTTGGCGGATCGTGTGCCTTTTCACCAGCGGAGAACTGATGGAGCAGCGGCAAAACAACCGGCGAAAACAGCCTGCGCCGCATCCATCAGGGGCGCTGTGGCTCACTCCTGGAGGAGGATATATGGATCACCTTTCCCCATCTTCGAACCTGAATTCCGCGGCGGGAGCCGCGGTAGCGCGCGACAGCCGCTATTTCAGACCGGCCCCACTGGCAGATATCATCAGCGAACAGCTCGCGTACCTGATCGAGCACGCAGCATCGAGCTGCCACGCAAATTGCCCGGACTGCAAACGGTTCGAACAGGTCAAGCGGTATTTGCTGGAACCATTCAACTAAATACCCTGACCGGGCCGTGAGATATTACTCCGCCGCCAACCCGCGCAGCCTCTTCACTTGCGAAATCGCCCAAAGCGGACCGCCGAAATTGACTTTCCACATCCGCACGCCGTTGCCCTCGTGCAATTCAGTTATTTTGCCGGGTATAGCGAGGCACGTGCGTTCCTATAATAGGCCCTTACCGAACTCATTCTTGTAGCAGATCAAAACCGTGCCGTTCTTGCGAACTTGAATGCCTTTCGGCAGCTTCCTACGAATCTTGGGCATGTGCGGTCATTCCATGAGCAACGCGGATGGGTCTGACAGTCCGCCTTCGCATCCATTCAACGATTTCGAGCCTAAGGAATCGAGCTTCCGACCGGGCGGCGCGCTTAGGAAGCGGAGTATACGGAATCGACCCCTCGGCCATCCAGCGCTCGACAGTGCGTTCGCTGACTTGGAGGAGCTCGGCGACGTCCCGTTTCGTCAGAATGTCACCGCCGCTCATTGGAACTCCCTCCCAGCGTGGGCATTTGTTTCCCGCGAGTTTCCGTTCATCTGCGACGAGGCGATTCCTGACCGAGCTTGAACGCGACGGTCAAGAGCTTCAAGCCGTTGCAGCGCGTCAAGTAGTTGCATTCCGGCCTCCCTCATCGCATCGCACGGTTTGCCAAACTGATCGGCGTGCTCGATGGCGAATCTGATTCGATCAACCGCGACGCGAACTTGATAGGCCATCTCAACTCCCGATCTAGGATCTGAGGGCGGGAACGAACTTCCGATCCGAATAGTGAACTCCGCCCATGACGGATTTCGAACGGCAGTTCGGAGCATAAGGGGACTACACGTCAACTTGCCTTGCTTCCGAGTGGCCGACGGAATTCGCGCCTCGCGGAACGCCGCTTCGGACCGACTGGCAACCTAGCAGCCCGGACGGGCTGAACTGAGACTACACTATTGCATCGCCAGGTAGACCCCGGTTTGGCTCGAGATTCCGTTAACCTCTAACGCCACCAGGTTGTCGCCGCCTGGTGCCGCCGGCAACAGGATGTTGAACTGATACTCGCCGGGCGCCACCAGACCCGCATACAGCACGGTGGCGTTCAGGCCGCCGATGGTGCACGTCACAGTGTCGGCAGTCGGCGGCGCGCCGCTGAAGGTTTGTCCGAAATTGGTTGGCGGATTGGTGGGTCCAAAACCCGTGCCGTAGAGCAGAATGATGTCGCCTGCCTTGGCTGGCACGGTACCCACACCGGTGCCTAACGGGACCCCGGGATACAAGCTCGTCGGGCCAATGAACCGCCCGTCCAACCGCACCGCCGCCACGTATTGCCCGCTCGCCGCGCTGAACGTAAACACCGCGGGTGCAAAAGCCGACTCCGCGGCATTCATGGTGTTGCTGGTTTGACCCGCGTAGCTGACCGCCACGGGCACCGGGCCCGTAGCCGCATCGGCTGGTGCGAGCACGTTGAGTTGTGCCGGGCTGACGTAATAGATGTACGCCGGCTTATTATCGATGGTGACGCTTACTTGATCCATCGCGGTCGGCAGGTTGCCGCTCACGATGTCCGCCTGGGTCCAGATGCGAGTCGTCCCGGCGAGATTCACACCCTTGATGGTCAACCACGAGCCTTGCGAGAAGCCGGGAAGGAAGCTCGCGCCGTTCTCAACTTCGGTGACGACCGGTGAGGAACCGGGCGTCAGAATCCGAATGCGCTCGTTGAAGTCATCCATTACGAAAATGTTGCCGCTGCCGTCAAGGGCCACTCCGGCGATGCTGCTGTAGTGCGCATTCATCGCCGGGCCACCATCACCGCCGTAGCTGCATACCCAATCCCAGGAATCCTCGGGCTGCCCCTTGGCGATCGTATGGATGATGCCGTCCGGCGTGACCACCCGGAGGGCATTGCCGAGATCGTCCGCAATGTAGACGTCGCCGGCTGGATCGATCGCCAGACCCCGGGGGCCATCGAGTCTGGCTTGGTTTGCCTGTCCACCATCGCCGGTTTCGCCCGCCGTGCCGGTTCCAGCAAAGGTTGAGATGATCCCATCTGGGTTGATTTTTCGGACGCGGTTGGCGGCACGATCGGCGAAATACAGATTGCCCGTCGCGTCAAAAGCCAACCCATAGAGGGCTGTTGGATATTGGCCCTTGTAGCCTGTCCGCCATCGCCTGTTGTGCCGCCGGCGCCGGTCCCGGCCACGATCGAGATGCTGCCGCCCGACGTCACCTTGCAAATCTGGTGATTGCCCGTGTCGGAAACATAGAGCGATCCGAAGGGGTCGATTGCGAGACCGGCGATGGTGCCGGATTGGTTACAACTGCGGGGAGTACTGATGGTGCCGTCCACGCCGACGCGCCTCACTGTCGCGGAGACCGAATCTTCACCTCCGCCGGAGCTGAAATAGATGTTCCCCGCGGCATCCAGAGCGATGGCATTCACTGGACTCTGTATCCACGCCGCCGCAGCCGGCCCTCCATCACCCGAGTTGACAACCACGTTCGTTGTCTCGGCTCCGGTTCGCGCCTGCCCGGCGATAGTCGTGATCACACGGCTTGCATCGATCTTGCGGAGCGTGTTTCCGTCGCCTATGTAGAGGTTGCCCTGACTGTCCGCTGCCAGGGTCTGGGTAAAGCGGTCGAGCGCGGCGTTGCCTGCAAGGGTGCCATCAGCCGCGAAGTGCCGCCGGCCGTAGGCCAGATTAGCAATGCCATCAGCCGCCGTCACCTTCAGGACGGCGTAATCGTCCGTCGCGATGTAGACGTCGCCCGCCACAGACACCGCCACCCCATTCGACGCACTAAGTCCAGCCTGTGCAGCAGGTCCTCCCAACCCGCTGATGCCATTGTTGCCGTTGCCCGCGAATGCGGAAACGGTGCCGTCCGCGGCGATCCGCCACACACGGTAGTTGCCGTAATCCACGATATACAGGTTTCCGCCGGCGTCTCCAGCGATATGACTCGGATAGAGGAATGCGGAGCCGCCCGTGCCGGAGAAGGCGCTGATGATGCCGTCATGCGTGATTTTGCGAATACGGTTGGCCGAATTGTCCGACACGTACATCGTGTCCGACGCATCCACGTAGAGTCCGAATGGTAGCTCAAAGGTCGCCTGGGTAGCCGGACCACCGTCTCCTGTGTCTCCGGGCCGCCCGGCTCCGGCGAAAAGGCTAGACGTACCATCCGGCGCGACCCGCAGGATCTGCTGGTAGTGAGATTTTGCGCTGAAGTCCCCCATTGCCAGATACAGGTTCCCGGCGCCGTCAAATGCGATTCCCAGGAATATGAAGCCCGTTCCGGGCGCGGGCAGATTGAGTTTACTGGCATCCACGAAGGTGGTGATGGTTCCGTCGAGCCCGGATACCCGCCGGACACGGTTGTTGCCGCCGTCCGAGATGTAGATGTTGTTCCCGGCATCAACGGCCAGGCCCATCATCGTCGAGCTCAGTTGCGCCTGGTTGGCGGGACCGCCGTCTCCGCTGAACCCCGCCTGGCCTGTTCCGGCGAGAGTGGTCATGATCCCGTCAGGAGTGACCTTGCGGACGCTCGCGTTGCCTTGGTCCGCGATGTACAGGTTGCCGGCGCGGTCAAATACCAGCGGTCCCGGCCAGCTCAGAAAAGCGGAGGCGGCCGAGCCGCCGTTCCCGAGCGGGATTTCCCCGGCAAACGTGTTCACTGTGTAAGTGGGCAGAGTCGTCTGGCCAAAACACCTCCCCAGAAACAGGCACGCCACTAATAGATTCCGAGCCCTGCTGCTGATACCGGGAGCTCTATTCAGCATTATGTCCTCCTGCTGGGAGTCTGGGGCTACCGAGTAGGCAGATTCCCTGCTCAGCGTTTCTTTCGCGGCGCGGTCCACGCGAACCGCCTGCCGTGAGCACCTAGATCTGATGAAGACACACGTCGGACGGTACTCTAGCACAAATCAATCGCCGCGCACACCACTAATCCTGTTCTGGGTATAACGCCCGTTCCGTCGACTTGATCCGCCGTGATCGGCTCTAAGAAGCTATCGCTCTCGCAAAGGCCGTTTTGGCGCCGTTCCAATTGTCGCGCGGCTCCGCTGCAGCGCGGGCAAACGTCCACGGTCGGACGCGCTCCGGATCCACTCCAAGCAAATCCGCGAAGCGGCTGATCGCCCCCTCCGGATCTGCCCGCATCCTCGCGCCACAATTGAACAGGTGTTGCGTTGCGTCATAAGAGGGTTCCCCGACAAATGGTTTCGGATCGATCACACTGCCACGGCTCGCGCTCAGCCCGCAAGACATTTCCTTCGTGCAAGTCCGTCGCCAACAGCATCTCCGACGGAGCAGTCGGCGGAAATTCCCGGAAGAGCCGCAGGCCTTCACGAACCAGGCCGGCATCCGCCCACTTGCTGGCGTCGGCCAGCTTCTCGTTAGCAAAACTAGGTAGGTTCGCGTACAGGCAGAAACCCGCTATGAGTCTGCACTGCGATTGTGAACATGCCCTCCTGGGAGGCGCCGGGCCGGGACGGTCGCGTGCCTCTTGGCCCGCACCTCGTGATAAATTCCAGTCTGTATCGTCTTTTACTTTTATGAGAGTTCTCGGTTTCCTGTTTTGTTGTGCTGCGCTGGCGCAACAGACCGCAACCCCTCCGGCGGCTGCGCCCCGGCCCGATTTGAGCAAGATCTCCGACAGCCAGGTGATCGCCGTAATCGACGGCCAGCCGTTCACCATGGGTCAGTACCGTACCTTTACGGCCCTGGTTGCACCGGCCAACCAGGCCATGGCGGCTGTCGATCCAGCCGAATTCGTCATGCAGTTGGCCTTCATGCGCAAGCTCGCCGCCATGGCCGCCCAGGACAAGCTCGACGGTCAGAGCCCCATCCGGGAACAGTTGGAATATAACCGCCTGGTCGTACTCATGCAGGCCGAGATCAGCCACATCATAAATGCGCCCGTGGTTCACCAGGAGGAACTCGAGGCTTACTACACCGCCAATCGCGAGCGGTTCAAGCAGGTGAGAATCAAGGCCATCAAGATCGCCTTCGGCTCGCCATCCGCTCCGGCAAACGCCGCAAAGAACAAGGTCCTCAGCGAGGACGAGGCCAAGGCGAAAGCCGCGCGGTTGGCGGCCGAACTCCGCGGCGGCGCCGACTTCGTGAAGTTAGTGCGCGAAAACTCCGACGACCAGGCCTCCAAGGCCCGCGACGGCGATATGCAAACGGTCAGCCCCGCCGACAGCATTCCCGATGGGTTTCGCGTGGTGTTTCAGCTCAAGCCGGGAGAAGTCAGCGAGCCGATTCGCCAGCCCGACGGCTATTATCTCTTGCGCGCCGACCAAATCACTTACAAACCACTGTCCGAAGTTCAGCAGGAGGTTTACGACCAGTTGAAGACCAGGATGGGCGGAGACGCCATGGAAACCATCCGGCGGAATCTGAATGTGCAGTTTCCCGACCCGGCGTTTCCGCCTCCCCGCAAGAAACAGTGACGGTCTACTCGAACCGTCTGCGGAACTCGTCGAATTCGCTCCGCAACTGCGCCAGCGCCCGCTCCAGCTCCGCAATCCGATCGCCCGTCTCCGGCCGTGGAGCGGGTGCGCCTTCTTCCGCCGGCTCGTCCTCGATCGGCCCTGACAATAAGTGTCCGTGCCGCGGCTCGCGCGACCCCGCCCGCCGCGCCTGCGCCTGCACGAATCCCATCTCCGCCAGGTGTTGCAGGGTATTCTCGACACCCTCCAGATCGTCGAAGCTGTACATGCGGTCGGTCCGGCCGCGCAGCTCGCCGATGGTCTGCGGGCCCCGCAGCATCAGCACGCACATCACCGCGGCTTCGCGGCGGCCCAGGTTGAACTTTTCCGCAAAGCGCTCCGCGTGTTTGGCGACGCGGCTCTCGCCGGTGATCCGGACCGCGACGCCGGCCGCCCGCAGGCGTTCCAATGCCTGCTCCACGGTGTCGTCGTCGTAGCTCACCACCGGGTCGCGATTCGATTTCTGGTTACAGGCATTGACCAGCGCGTTCAGGGACATTGGATAGTATTCCGGAGTCGTCGCCTCTTTCTCCATCAGCGCTCCGAGCACACGCACAGCGGCGGCGTCCAGTTGCAAATCCATCCCTACAGTTTACGCGGCGCCGCTCCCGGCCGTGATATTATGCCCAAACGAATCTTGCCGGCGCGGAACGCCGGAGGCCACGTTTGCAGCCAAAGCAGCCCTGACGCAATCCTATGAGAGCACTCTCACCACTGTCTATGGACAACACCTCATCTCAACCCGGCTTTTCGCGCCGCGGACTTCTGCAGGTTGGGTCCGCCGTGCTTGCCACCGCTGCCTCGCTCGCAGCCGATCAGCAGGATCCGGCCCGGCCCGCGGGCAGCGCTCGCAACCAGACCAATCCCGGGGCGAAGAACTCCGTGCTGGAAGCGCAGAATCCCGATTCCAACGCGCCTCCCGAGACCGACAACGGCACCGTGCCGCCGTTCAAATACTCCTTCGCGCTCGCCCGCAAGCGCGTGGAGGCCGGCGGCTGGACCCGCCAGGTGACCGCGCGCGAATTGCCCGTCTCCAAAACCATCGCCGGGGTCGAAATGCGGCTGATCGCGGGCGGAGTACGCGAATTGCACTGGCACGTCGAGGCGGAATGGGCCATCATGCTTTATGGCAACGCCCGCATCACGGCCGTCGACCAGGAAGGCCGCAGCTTCGTGAGCGACGTGACCGAAGGCGATCTCTGGCTTTTTCCCAAGGGGATTCCGCATTCCATTCAAGGCCTCGGCCCGGATGGCTGCAAGTTTCTGCTGGTTTTCGACGACGGCAATTTTAACGAGTTTGAAACATTCCTCATCACCGACTGGCTGTCGCACACCCCAAAAGAGATCCTGGCGAAGAATTTCAACGTGCCCGCATCCACCTTCGAGCGCGTGCCCAAAAAAGAACTCTTCATTTTTCCGGCGGCTTTGCCTGGCGACGTGGCTGTCGAGCAAGCCCAGGCCTCGCAGGGAACCGGCATCTCGCGGCAGCGGATGGACTTCAAAACCAGCCAGATGAAACCGACGAAAGTCACGCGCGGCGGCGAGGTGAAGATTATCGATTCGCGCAATTTCCCCGTTACGCCGATCTCGGCCGCCATCGTCCGCCTCAAACCGGGCGGATTGCGCGAATTGCACTGGCATCCCAACGCCGACGAGTGGCAATACTACATCAGCGGCAAGGGACGGATGACCGTCTTCGCCGCCGGCACGCATGCGCGAACCATGGATTTCGAAGAGGGCGACGTCGGATATGTGCTCCAATCCATGCCGCATTACGTCGAGAATACCGGCGATAGCGACCTGGTATTTCTCGAGATGTTCCGGACCGATCGCTACCAGGACATTTCCCTGGCCGAATGGATGGCCCACACTCCAGCTCAATTGATCGATCAGCACCTACACGTCGGTGAGGCAATGATCGAACGTATCCCTAAACTCGAAGCTGTTATCACACCCGAATAGAGAGGTCGCATGCAGGCAGAGTCGCCCGCCAACCGATGGCTGATCGCCGTCGGCGGAGTATTCATGCAGATTGCCCTGGGTGCGGTATACGCCTGGAGCGTATTCCGCATCCCGCTGACCAAGGTTTACAACCGCAACCTGGCGGATGTCACGGTCGCCTTCGAGATCGCGATCTTCGTCCTCGGCGTCGAGGCCTATGTCGGCGGCGTTTGGATGCGGCGCAGCGGACCGCGCCGCGTCGCGATCGCGGCGGCGATTCTCTATGGCGCCGGCACCGTTCTCGCCGGCCTTTCGCCCGATCTCAAAACCTTCTACTTAAGTTACGGAGTGATCGCCGGCGCGGGAATCGGTCTCGGCTATATCGTGCCGGTCGCCACCCTCATCAAATGGTTCCCCGACAGGCGCGGCATGATTACCGGCATCGCCGTCGCCGGGTTCGGCTCCGGCGCGCTCATTACGGCGCCGGTGGCACAGCGGCTGATTGCGTCCTACGGCGCGCTGCGCACCTTCCAAATCCTTGGCGTCGCATATTTCCTAATGGTCCTGTTCGCGGCGATGGTGATTCGGAATCCGCCCGCCGGATACATGCCGCCCGGATACGTCCCGCCAGCCGCGCCCACGCGCCGTTCGTCGGCGCAGGATTTTACTTTCGGCCAGGCCCTCGGAACCTGGCAATGGTACGCGCTCTGGTGCATTCTGTTCCTCAATACCACGGCCGGCATCGCCATCATTTCGCAAGCATCGCCCATGGCGCAGGAGATTTCCGGGGTCACGGCAGCGGTTGCGGCCGGCATGGTTTCCCTGATCTCGATCGCCAACGGCGCGGGAAGATTTCTCTGGGCCTGGCTTTCCGACGCGATCGGCCGCAAGGCCGTCTTCCTGACGATGTTCCTGGTGCAGACCGCGGCATTCCTGATGCTCTCGAGCGTCGCCGACTACACTTTGCTGGTGGCCCTGGCGATCGCGGTTCTGCTCTGTTATGGCGGCGGATTCGGGACCATGCCGGCCTTTGCGGCCGACTATTTCGGCGCACGCGATATCGGGTCGATTTACGGACTCATGCTGACCGCCTGGGGCACTGCCGGCATCGTCGGACCCACTTTGATCGCGCACATCCGCCAATCCACGGGGCATTACCACGACGCGCTCCGCATCATCGCGTATATCACGCTGGCCAGCGCGGCCCTTCCCCTGCTGCTGCGCCCGCCGTCGCTAAAGCGGAAGGGTCTGGCAAGGGACTAAAATGGCCGGAAGCTCTGGAAGTCAGGTTCGATACGGGGATTCGGTAGCCGGAACGCGCGCAGCCGCGTAGGCGCTGGCATCGGCTCGGGCTCCCAGCCGGTATTCACTTGGAAGTATCGGACTGCGGCAGCAACCGATGGGTAACTGCAATCGTCCAGAATCACCAGCCCACTCGGGCGCACCAGCTCACTCAGGTAAAACAAGTCCACAAACACGTTGTGAAAGACGTGACTGCCGTCCACGAAGGCGGCGTCCGCGAGAAAACCGTCGCTCAGAAGGCGGGGTAGAACGATCTGGGATCGCTCCTCAAACAGACGACACAGGCCGGTGAGGCCCGCTTCGACGATGGCGCTCCATCCGGAACCGTAGAATCGATTCTGGTAGGCGTCGATAATCAGGTGGCGCCCTTGGCCCGGCCCGCCGGCAGCCAGGGCTTCCGCGATTGCCAGCGCGGAACCTGCGTAGGCGAGGCCAATCTCGATTACGGTTCGCGCTCTCTCGGCGAGCACCAGGTCGCGCAGGACATCGCCGTCTGACTTCCCGATCGAGACCCGCTCGAAGTCACCGGCCGATCGAACACGAACCGGGCCCTCCGTGGCAAGCTTGAGCCGCGCGGCGCGAATTCTCTCCACAAGACCGCTATCCACAATCATCCCCTTGAGCCGGCGTGAGAATGGTAATTGTGCCGCGCGCCCCGGGATCGGCGTTGGTTGGTTTTTGCGAACAACTCAACACTTCGGCGGGCTATCGCCCGCCGCTGACCCCGGCCAGCAGGAACACCAGCGGCGCATTCCAGTTGATCGCGATCTCGTTCGCCGAGTAGGCGTCCTGGTCGTCGAGATACATCTTCGCGGGCGGCAAATTGGCCGGCAGCTTCTGCATCGCCGCGTCCTGCCGGCCGCGATTCGGCCCGCCCGAGAGCAAGCCCGGCCAAGGTTCGGGTAAATTGTCCGCCCCGCTCGGCCGATGGTGCGGATGCCGCACCGGATTATCCCCCACGCGAGTTACAAACGACAGGGAGAATGTGTTCCTCCCCAGTAAGTAGTGCAGATCGTCCAATGCCGCGTCGACATACTTCGGATTCGCCTTCAGCGCGTTGGCCACCAGGAGCTGCATAGCGTAATTTCCCAGCTCCCCGTTCGACCCCCAGATATAATCCGAGGAAGTCAAGCTGATCCGATATCCATTCGACTGCGAGCGCCCGGCGACAGCATCGGCTGCGCGGATGGAAGCGTCCCGGATCGCCTCGCCGGCGGCGGCATTTCCGCCGCCCGCCAGGACATAAGTCCAAAGCGCCATGTTGCCCACGTTATTCCAGGATTGCGGCGCAACCGGGCGAATCGATTTCATGTAACTGGCATAGTGATCGAGGAAATACTTCTCGTACCGCTCCGTCCGCGTAGTTCTGGCTAACTCGGCCGCCGCCCACAGGCGCTCATCACCGCAGTCGCCATCGCCGTACCCGCCGGTTTCCACGCCCGCCGGATTGCGAAATGTAACATTCGGATACTGATCGAGCCACTCCCATGATTTTTCGGCCGATCGGAGGCACTTAGCCGCGAAATCGGCATCGAACGGCTTGTAGGCCCGGCCCGCGATGGCCATAACCGCCGCGAAATCGGCGGTGGCGCAGGAGCTCTTGAACGGCGCCGCCCCGGTCCCGACCACATAGCTGATCAGCTTGTCCTGCTCCGGCATGATAAACGGGCAGAACTTCTCGCTGGTCTGTTTGTGCCACACGCCGCCATCGGCATCCTGCATCGTCAGCATCCACTCCAGGTTCCAGCGGATTTCGTTCAGGATGTCGGGCGTGCCGTTCCCCGATTCGGGAATATTCAGCCGGACGTCGCGGACTCGCGCGCTGAACATCTCCCACGTCCACAGCAGCGTCGCCGTCGAGATGCCCGAGTTCACGACATACCTTCCGTAATCTCCCGCATCGTGCCAGCCGGCTTTGGAGACATGCGCGCCGGTTTTCCCCGAGGACGCATGATAGGCGCCCTCCAGGTGACATGCCGCGTGTTTGTATCCGGGGAACTCCGGGCCCAGGTCGACCGCGATGCCGCACCGTTGCCCGTAATAAGATCGCATAGCCAGGTACCAGGCCCGCGCATACACCGCCGGACCGATGGAGAACGTCCAGCTTCTGCCGATTCCGGGCGCCTCGAGATAATACTCGCCGGATTGGGTCAATCCCGAAAAATCCGCGCTGCGGAGGCTATCGCCCGAATCCGCGTCGTGGAATTCGGGACCTAACTTCCCTCGAAACGCCACCGATTCGTCTTTGGCCGCGCGGACTGTGAACTCGCCCGCCGCCGCAGAGGAAGAAACTGACGCGACTTTTGGAGCATTGTTGAGATATCCCACTTGATCAAGCCGGATCTCCTTGGCGCCGGTCGCACTAAGTGCCGGGAACGCCGCCAGGATCAGAAGAATCGATCGCATGTCCGCTATCGTAGTCCAACTCACCGCCGCCGTCGACGTAGGACAGGCGGTCGTTTTGTGCCGCCTGTCATTCTACAGGCGGTCGCCGTGTGGCGCTTGTTGGCCTTCCGCCCGCCCGGGCCGTTACACAAATCCGGCCTGTTGTTCGGTTGGTCCTCTGTGAATTTATCGCCCTATCTGAAAGGATCGTCTTCTTCGTGGAATCTTCCAGTTAGTCTCTCGTTTCTGAAAG
>Ga0335078_10009269_pt1 | contig 14589 bp, 12 predicted proteins | sample Lox_Sample_32_FD_206711 | JGI IMG/M metagenome (GOLD analysis project Ga0335078, IMG submission 206711) | Soil microbial communities from Loxahatchee National Wildlife Refuge, Florida, United States - Lox_Sample_3.2 | ecosystem: Environmental > Terrestrial > Soil > Wetlands | place: USA...
GATAGTCGCGGCGTGGAGCAGCTCGGCCACCTCCGGGCCTACGAATGTGGCTCCTATAACCACGTGCCTGTTTTCGTCCACGACTATCCGCGCCTGACCTTTGTAATCATCCGCGTGGTGCATGGCTCCGTCGGTTTCGCCTATTTCAAAGTCAACTGCCCGCACATTGAGGCCGAGGCTTTTTGCCTTCGCCTGGGTCAGACCGACAGCTGCGACCTGCGGATCCGTGAACAAAACCTGCGGAACGGCAGACACATTGGCGGTGGTGGTCCATGCACTCCAGGGCTGCCTTACCTTCTCAACTGAAGCGGTGCCATGCGCGAACTCCTTAATGACGGCCACGCACGCCCTGGCCTGGTACTTCCCCATGTGCGTAAGCAGTGCCATGTTGTTGACGTCGCCGGCAGCGTAGAGCCAGTGCCCACTCACGCCCTTTACGAGGCAATTTTCGTCTACCTGCAACCAGCTACCGGGGCTTATTCCAACGGTTTCCAGCCCTGCGTCGTCCGTGTTGGGCTTGCGGCCCATGGCAACCAATATTTGATCGGCGACCAAGGTGCTGCCGTCACCGAGCGCTATTCTCAGGGCGCCGTCGTTCAAGCGCTCCACGAGCTTGACGGTTGCGGTTGTCCTGACCGAGATACCCCGCGCCTCAAATGTTCCGGACATGATTTTGCCCGCGAATGGCTCGTATTTGTTTAGCAGCCGCTCCGAGCGCTCAACCACAGTCAACTCCTCCGTGCCGAGTGCGGACCATGCAACTGCCATTTCGCATGCCACAGCGCCCCCTCCGAGTATGACGAGCCTTCGGGGGGCACGCTTCGCAGAAGTGGCCTCTCTGTTTGTCCAAGGTTTGCATTCGGCGAGCCCGGGAATATCGGGGATATGCGCCCTGCTGCCTGTGCATATCACAACGGCTTGTAGGGCAGCCAGTTCGATTTTTGACCCGCCCGCGCCTTCAACAGAGACCCTGCGGGCGCCACCAAGCCTCCCGACCCCGCGGAATATGGCATTGCCTTTTTTCTCATATATGCCCTTGATGCGGGAGTCGTCCCAGTTATCGACGTATTCATCGCGCCTCGACAGTACGGCTTGGACGTCCAGCTTCCCCCGCACGGCCTGCCTTGCCCCGTCGACATGAAGTGCCTCATTTATGGCCTCGGGCGGCCTGAGCAGGGCTTTGCTCGGCGTGCATGACCAGTAGTGGCACTCGCCGCCAATCAACTCCGACTCTACCAGAGCTACGGAAAAGCCGTTTTTTGCGGACCTGCTGGCGACCTCCCTGCCCGCGGGCCCGGATCCTATAACGATCACGTCATAGTCTTGAGCCATAAGCCCCACCAGAAAAATGCAAAAGATTCCTCCGGATTCAGGCATCGGAGGTTTGAACTACGGGTACTCTGTTCTCGACATTCTTAAAGTTTTTAGGCAATCCGGGGAGAGGCACAAACGGGAAGGGCTTAGGCACTGGGGAGTGGCCACCGTACCTCGTCAAGGCGTTAATTTTCTAAACGCAAGTCTTTCTAAAGTGGTCAGGTTTTCAGCCAGCCCAGCCTAGTGAACACATATACAGACAAGCTCATCAAGATCGCAGTGATCCCGACAATCTGCCAGAGGACAAGGTTGAAGGGGACGTCACGCAGATTTTCACCAAGCAGGCCTCCTATGGTAGTCGGGATTATAGAGAGGCTTGTTATGACAGCCAGTATTTTCAGTATCCTGTTGGTTTCGTATGATGTCCTATCTATGTAAAGGTCGATTATGGAGAGCAGGCTGCCCCTCAGATTTGCGGCTACCTCGTGGTCGTAAGATGCCTCGTCCTGCAGCGCCTCGAATGATTTTTTCGAGTCCTCATCAAACCCGCTCAGGGTCACATGCCTTTTAATTATAATGCCAAGGGTTTCCCTCAAGTGTGACATGTTGGACGCAAGCCTAGACATCTCTTTGTTCAACTCGTAGATTCTTTCAAGGAAGTCCTTGGGTAGTTTGGACCTTGGGATGCCTGATACCCGGAGAATGTCAAACTCTATCTCGGATAGTATTGACCGGTACTCGCTCAGCAGGTGGCTGAGGATGTTATGAAGGACCATCACAACGAAGCTTTGTGCCTCGGGGTTCGTGCTTGTGTTTGAAAGTACAGTATTGAACAGCGCATTTTCCCCAAGCGAAACAGTGATTATATTATTATTCATGCAGATCGCGATAACTCCGGACCGTATGATTTTGAGGTAGCTGTCCGAAAACTCAGGGTATCGCAATTGGTCGGTGTGCAGGAAGATCAGGGACGCCTGTCCAACGTAATCTACGTGGGGGTACAGTTCGTCAAGCAGCTTGCTTTTGAAGTGTTGCTCAGGGATGTGAAGAATTTCGCTTAGCCTGCGGAATCCATCATCGGTCATGTTGCTGATGTCAATCCATTTTTGACGTTCGTTTCTGATGTAGCCAATCAGCGCATCCCATGTCAGGTTTTCGTACACCGTCAGGTTGCTGTCCACCATTCGGATTTTGATTTTGGCCTCTACCTTTTCCTTGGGGACTATGGCCGCCTCCTCGCGCATCCTGCCAGCTACAGCCCTGCCACCGACAGCGAACGCCCTCGGGAGGCGGAGCAGCCGGAGCAGCAGCGAGGGGGAGCCGGTGAGCGTTACGCCGAGAAAAGGCAGATACTGGAAGAAGGGGATCACAACAATAGCCAAGTCGAGCAGGTGCCAGCCGGACTTGAAGTGCTGCCACCTGTCCTTTGCGAGGTACAGCTTTGAGAGGTATTCGATTAAGAAGATGCCAATCAAAAGCCAGTCACAGACATCAAGGAAGAGCAAATCCTCGCGGGGTATTCGGAAAATCAACGGCAGCAGTATGATCGGGATGACGAACAGCGAGATGAAGGCCATGAATTTATCCGACAGTACCGTGTTGACGGTCTCCCTGAGCTCGGCTCTCGGATCTTCCTGCGGAACGTAGAAGGAGCGCGGCAGGGAGGTTCTGTCGGCGGAGCTGATCTCCGCATAATGCCTAGCATCGGAATCGGATCGGGACATATCAAACCGCATTAGAACGGAAAAACAGTTTATACTTATCTATTTTCTGAGCATGACCAGGGAGGTTCAGGGTCAATCCGCGTTCAACAGCAGTCAATCGTGCGCATATGCCGGGCAGCGCCCCCACACGAAAGTCGAAGTTATTGGCTGACCCACAAGAGGATGTTTTTTTCTACAGCCATTCTGACGCAGCCCTCCTCGCAGAGGTGACTAAGGTATGCCATCGCGACCGATCGCATCAGGAAGTAATGCTGTGCGTTCCTGATTTCAACCCCTTGGCCCTCACAGACCTTCCTGATCACCTCATCCGTCGGGGTTGGCGCCTTTACCGTATCCAGAATGCTTTTCTCTATGTTGTCGACCGCCTGCAGGTTGGCTTCAGCAAGCCCAGAGATGTCGGTCGCGGGCTCAGCGTGGGAGGGCACATAGTGCCTGAACTTGGACTCGAGCAGGAATCTGAGGGTCGCCCTGTGTTTCCCAATGTCTGCATTCACAGGCAACTTATGCTTGATCAGTAGCTCTTCCGAGAGGAGGGAGTCGGCGCAGAAGAGGGCCCCGTCAAACTCCACTCCGATTTGATTGATGGCATGCCCAGGCAGCGGTACGATCCCGAGGGTCACGCCGGAGAGGCTCAACTGGCGTTCATCTGTTCTTATGATGCGATCTACGATCGAAGGCTTCGCCATCATGAACTTATTCCTCAACTCGTCCGGAGGGCTCGCAAAGGAGTAAAATGCGAGAGGGGAGAGCAACGGGTGCTGGATCAGATCTGCCTCAAACTCGGGGGCGCACAGGAGCGCGCCGGTCCGTCTCTTTATGTAATCGTTAGCCCCACAGTGGTCTGCGTGGGCGTGGGTGTTTATTATTGCTGAGGGGCGGAGCCCCATCCCCTCAAGAACCTTGAGCACCCTTCTCCCCGTGTCGTCGTCAAGCCCGGAGTCCACAAGGATCGCCTCGCCCCCGTTTTTTATGACCCCTATGTTGGTGGCGTTCTCCACGTAGTAAACGTCCTCAGTAATTTTTTTCAGTTCCATAGCTCTTTGCCCCCAACAATGCCTGTCCTCACGCTTATTTAAGCGCCTACTCCGAAACGCGCTGCCCAGCCGCAGTGTGAGGCGAATTTCCAGCCATACAGTTGCATAACGGTCGAAAAAATACGCCGTTTCCGTCGACGCCAAATGGTTTACCCATGATGGCGAGGTGCCAGCTGCCGGCTCAAAGGCAGGACAGAGGGCTGTTTCTTCATCATGTGTAAGGATCCGCGGCTGCAGCACCACCAAAAAGTGAAGGCGGTGTGGATCTGTGCAACAGTTAGGTAAAATTATAAAAAATTGGATCGTTCCTTGTTGCGTAGGTCAGTTTTACGCCACTGCCCAAATAATTTATGCAAAAAAAATACTGAAAATTGCGAATAGTTGATAAGGCATAAGCGACAGAAAAATGGGCAGTGTATCCAGAGTGGCAAAAAAAGAGGGGACGCTAGGAAACGCCTTCGATCTGATACCGGACGGTATCGTCATCTGCTCGCTTGGCGGCAGGATCGTAGACTGCAATACTGCAGCAGTCAGGCAGTCCGGCGCAAAGTCCAAATGGAACATGATCGGCACGTCCCTGTCAAGCTGGGTTGCAGAGGCGAGCGAGAGGAGACCTATGGACGGCGACTCGCTTGCTCTTGGTGAGCCGTCAAGGAATGTGGAATACCTGTTTAGAAGGGAAAATTGCTCAGTATATCCTGCCGAGATGTCTTTTTTCATAATACAGACGGGAGCCGGCTCTCCTCCCCTCAGGGCAGTCATTATCCGGGATATTACGCAGAGGAAGAAAATGGAGAGGGAACTGGAGGAGAGCAGGGAGACCGTGCGCGCGCTGTTAAACGCGACTCCTGACACCGCATACCTGCTCAACAAGTTTGGCACAATATTGGCTGCCAACGAGACGGGAGCTAGGATCCTAGGTAAAAGAGACGACAGCATAATCGGCCTGAATCTGTTCCGCCTAATCCCGAGCGACATTGCACACATCAGGAGGGAGAAGATGGAGGAGGTTTACAACACAGGCGCGCCCGCAAGGTTTGAGGATCAGCTCCTGCGCCGCTTCTATGAGATAAGCATCTATCCGGTCCATGGACCGGATAGGAGGGTGACCAGGGTGGCGCTTTTTGCTAGGGACATCACGGAAAGGAAACAGCTGGAGGAGAAGCTGCAGCGCTACTCTGAGCATCTGGAGGATCTTGTTAACGAAAAGACCGCCCAGCTGCGGGATGCGGAGCGCCTCGCGGCAATTGGGGAGACGGCAACGATGGTGGGCCATGACCTCCGCAATCCGTTGCAGGTCATAATAAACACGATATTCCTTGCCAGAACAGAGGTGGAGGAGGCCCCCGAGGATGTCAGGAGGAAGCTTGAGGATCTCGGGTTTGTAAAGATGTTTGACGCTGTGGACAAGCAGGTAGACTATATGAACAAGATAGTCTCAGACCTCCAAGACTTTGCAAGGGAGACGAAACCAAGGCTTGTCAACAGCTCTTTGAGCGAGCTTATTTTAGACTCGACCCCTCCCTCGGTTCCCGAGACAGTAAAGATAAGTAAGGAGCTGCAGACTACGGCGGGTTTCTTCGATCCATATATGATGAAGAGGGTGATGGTAAACCTGATGACCAACGCCATACAGGCGATGCCCAACGGCGGGGAGATCACTATCAAAACCTTCGACGAAGGAAACAATACGGTGATCAAGGTGTCCGACAACGGCGTGGGCATACCTGAGGAGTTCAGGCCAAAACTTTTCAAGCCTCTCTCGACCACGAAATCCAAAGGGACGGGGATGGGGCTCGCCGTGGTAAAGAAGATAGTTACGGCGCATAATGGGACAATAGATGTCGAAAGCGACGTGGGCAAGGGCACCACGTTTACCATAAGGCTGCCTGCTCCGCCACAGTATGGGGGCCCGGTAGACCAGCTGATTGGCGTGAAGACTTAGCTGGCAGGCTTTTTCACTCGGCACCGATCAGCACCCTCGGATCTATTGGATTTTCTCGAGGCGCCGCACGGCAAAGCACGCCGTTATGAGGTGATCGAGCCAATAAAGTCTCGGCTGCTGACAGATAACAAGGTTAATATGCAGGGGAGTTTTTACAGGGGGTAGCGGAACAAGCGATAGAATGAACCTGTTCCTCCAGTAACTAATAAGGGGTGAAATAGAAATGGCATACCGCGAAATGCATAAGGCGACTTGCGCAGATTGTGGAAAGGAATGTGAAGTTCCTTTCAAACCGGACGGAACTAGGCCGGTTTACTGTCGTGAGTGTTATTCTAAGAGAAGGCCTCCACGAAGATATTGAGCATGCAGAATAACTGATCGATATTAGTTTGTTTTTTTATAACTCTCCTTTTATGGCAGTTCAGATTCATTTAAATTCGGAAACATACATACTAGTGAGGGGCTGCCTTTGGAGATAAAAGCCGCCGAAGAAATTCTGAAAGAGATTATTGAGGAGTACAATCAAAAGCCAGCCGGCTGGCAAATAGCATGCGACTTCAAAGGCAACACACTCGTTCTGGGGCCGCAGAAAGGGTATTCTCTTAAAATGATGATGATCAGCCCAGACGAAAATCTAGGTATTGGCTCACCGATCGAAAAGATCGAAGGCATGAGGCACCTTCTGGATTCGGGGTTCCAGTGCGGCCTCAGGCCGCTGGGCGAAGGATTCGCGAGGGAGCTGTTTACGATGTCTCCGGACGGTGGGGAGGCGGAGAGGATGGGGATAATCAGCAGGATCCTTAAAACGGAGCCTGTTTCCACCTGGGAGCTGGAGAACAGCAGGGCTGCGGCAGTGCTGGACGGGCCCTTCGTATCGCATCCCGATCTGAGAACGATATCGAAAAGCCAGTCCGAGCTTGATGAAAAGCTGAGCAGAGAACTTGACTGTTTATTAAGGTCCAAATATCCTATGAGGGCCTCCATCTTCAGATGAAGGTGCGCTGCCGGCGGCATCGTTTAAGAGAGGATCCAATTCGACCGTCATTGATTGGCCATGCCGCAAATTGGTGTAGCCATTTATTACAGGATAGTTCAGACGCTGACTCCGTCCTACGGTGATTGGAAATGCGCCGGTCATAGAGGTTAATGGAATATACTCCCTGAAGTCGGTAGTTTTCTTGGAGATGTTTTAATAAAACAGGGTAAAACTCAGAAGAAAACAGTTTGGATTAAAAAAAGCATCCCCCCTCTCGAGAGGGGGAGTTATTATTGATTGATCTCAATTGTAGCTGCGTCTGGAGCCGTATGAGCGGTCAGAGTGGCGGCCTTGGCCTGTCCTTTGCAACGTCTCTATATCTGCGCAGCTGTGCGTTTCACCGCTTGCGCTGAATGACCGCGCGAAGGATCGCCTGCCATTACCGCTGTCGCTACCGTGGCCGTTGCCGTTGCCGTAACCATAACCACGGCTATGGCCGTTGCCGTTCCCCCGGTAACTCCTGTGGTAATCATCCCTTCTGCCATAATCATTCTCCTCTTGTGAACGCCTCTGGAACGGTAGGATCTGCACATCAGAGTATTCCATTGGCTGGATGTCAAAGTTGTATGTATTTATGACCTTGTTGAAGGAGTCGTAGTCCTCGCGGCTCAGAAGGACGATCGCCTTGCCAGACTCGCCGGCCCTCGCTGTCCTCCCGATCCTATTGACATACTCCTGGCAGTCCATAGGAACGCTGTAGTTGAAGATGTGGCTGACCTTCTTGAAGTCAAGACCTCTTGCGGCGACATCGGTTGCAACGAGAACGTCAATCTTCCTTTTGTGGAAGTCGCCGATGATGTGCTCCCGCCTGTTCTGAGACAGCCCCCCATGCAGAGCCTCTGCGTTTATGCGGTTCCTCTGCAGATTCCGGCTTATGGAGTCAACGTCCCTGCGGGAGTTGCAGAAGATTATGGCAAGCTCAGGACCCTCCTTCTGAAGGAGGTGGACAAGAAGCGAGAACTTCAGGTTCCGCTCAACATCACAGTAGTACTGCCTGAGTGCGTCCTCCTTCACTGTCGTTTCGGTGGTCACCTTTTGGGCGTCCCTTGTGAACTTTTCACGTATGTCGATAAGGCTGGCAGGCATGGTGGCGCTGAACAGTAGCGTCTGCCTTTCCTTTGGTACCAGACGCTCGATGGTCTCGATGTCCTCGATGAAGCCCATATCTATCATCTTGTCGGCCTCATCCAGCACGAAGGTTTTGATGGCCCGCAGATCCATGGTCTCCCTGTTTATATGATCCAACACTCTGCCGGGAGTCCCCACGACTATTTCCGCATTCCGCATGCCTGAAAGCTGCGGACCCATTGGAACTCCGCCGTACACACATTGGACGTGGAGACCTTTATTGCTTGAGAACTTTCTCAGCTCACCGCCTATCTGCAATGCCAGCTCCCTGGTGGGGGCGAGAACAAGCGCCTGCAGCCCCTTCCTTGGAACTACCTTTTCAACTAGAGGTATTCCGAATGCCCCGGTCTTGCCGGAGCCCGTCTGGGATTGACCGATGACGTCATGACCTTCCTTTATAAGCGGTATGGTCTCGATCTGTATTTTCGTGGGTTCTGTGAACCCAATTTCCTTCAAACTCTTTAATATAGAGTCGTTTATGTTCAAGTCTTCGAATTTCGTACTCAATCATCTCATTTTTGGTTGTCAAAGCTATCAAAGCGATAGAATTAGCACGTTCGGCTAACGCTATTTACAGTGGCTTTGTACTCGGACCAGTTCATGTCGTAAGGATCAATATATAAGGATTGCCTTGTTAGGTTCTGTTAAGTGAGGCGGTCGAGCCCACCCAGCTGGGGGGACTTGGCGGAATCTTAATAAATAATGATAATGACTCTTGTCCTTCCTGTGGGTGATTTTTTCCATGAGATGCAAGAACTGCGAAAAATGGTACGGCGCAGAGGATGAAGATTACGGGCCGTGCAGCATAAAACATGCCAGGGGCGACAAGAAGTACATAACCCACGGCGATCACAGGTGTGACGAGATATACAAGGACGTGGAGGATTGATATGGAAGTAAGAACGGCTATCCCAACGGACTACCCAGCCCTCGCGGATCTGACACGCAGGGAGGGCTGGAATTACAGCGTTGAGGATTTCACAGCGCTTGATCGCGCGGGCTGCGCCAAAACCTTGGTTGCGGCGCAGAGTGGTGCGGTAAGGGGCATGATAACGATACTCGACTACGGCAGCGTAGGCTGGATCTCCAACGTGCTTGTAGATAAATCGCTCAGGGGCAAAAGGGTAGGCGAGGAGCTCCTTCAGGAGGGGGTAAGACAGCTTCGCGAAAAGAGGACCATAGCTCTTTTCTCATATCAGGACTCCAAGAAGTTCTACCTGAAGGAGGGAATGAAGTATGACAGGGACTTCTGCTATGTCAGGTTTACGGGCGGAGGGCACGGAGCCGCAAGGGAGGGGACATTGACGGAGGCGGTATTCGGACTTGACGAAAGGTCCTTTGGGTACACCAGGAGGGGGCTACTCAAGATGCTGGCAGAGAGCAGCCGCCTCGCATATCCTTTGAGGGGGGAAGGTTTTGCCATCCTCAGGCCGGATCCCACGGAGGCAACCGTCGGGCCGGTCGTGGCGGAGAACAGGGAGGAGGGCATGGAGCTCCTTTACGCTTCGTTCAATATGCTCGGAAAGGGGTCATACGCCGTGGTTCCCGACGCAAACATCGAGGGCGTGCAGGAGGTCTTTAGGGTCAGCAGGATGTACTATGGGGAGAAACCTTTTATGAATCCTAGGATGACCTTTGCATTCTCAGGTCTCGAGTTAGGGTGAGCCGTTTGCAGCTTTTCAACACAAAGACTAAGAAGGAGGAGGAGCTCCTTACCCTGACTCCGGGACGGGTAAAGGCATACATCTGCGGTCCCACCGTTTATGATTACAGCCATATAGGGCACGCCCGATCCTACGTAAATTTTGACGTCCTCAAGAGGTACCTGGAGTCCACAGGGTATGATGTGACGCACGTGCAGAACTTCACGGACGTGGATGACAAGATAACCATTAAGTCAAGGGAGCTCGGGGTTTCCCCCGCAGCCCTATCCGATCGCTTCATAGAGGCATTCCTCAAGGACATGGACGCCCTCAACGTCAAAAGAGCGAGCGCCTACACCAGGGCTTCGGAGTACATCCCAAAAATAATAGACATAACGCAGAAACTTCTCGACAAGGGTTACGCCTACAGGTCCGGCGACGCGGTGTACTTTGAGGTCAACCGGGTCGGAGGCTTCGGGGCCCTGATAGGGGATCTCGAGGGGGCGGTGGCAGATAAGATAGAGACCGACGCGTTCAAGAGGGGGCCCTTTGACTTCGTGCTCTGGAGGGAGGGCAAGAATGGCGAGGAGTCGTGGGAGAGCCCGTGGGGCAGGGGAAGGCCCGGCTGGCATACGGAGTGCGTCGCAATGGCGATTGATAAGCTGGGTGAGGTGATCGATCTCCACTGGGGAGGGAAAGATCTGGTATACCCGCACCACGAGAGCGAGGCTGCCATTGCCAAGGCGCTGACAGGCAAGGATTTCGTGAGGTACTGGGTGCATAACGAATTCGTTATGCTTGAAGGCGCAAAGATGTCCAAGTCCACAGGCAATACGGTTTTCATAAGCGATGTCCTCAAGGACTATCCGGGAGAGTCCCTCCGGACGCTTCTTCTGGAGAGGAGCTACCGCGAGAAGGTGGAGTATTCGGAGGCGGCGATCAAGGAGGCGGATGAGCGGTACTCCCGCATAAGGAGGGCGGCGCAGACGGCGAGGAGAGATTGGGCGAGCTCAAATCCAAGCGTATGTGTGAGAGATTATGCAGACATGTTCTTCGGCGCGCTCGATGATGACCTGGAGACAGGCCAAGCCCTAGCTGTTGTCGAGAATATCTCCGCGGAGGTTCTCAGAGGCTACACCAGCAAGGACCTCAGGGGATCAGCCCGCATCTACGATGCGGTCGAGAGCATACTGGGAATAAAGCTTTAAAAACGGACGTCCATGCGGACGCTTTATTTCATTTTCGTCTAACCTGTTTTATGCTAAATCAGCACTACTCGAGATCGACCCAATATCCCGACTTGCCAGTGAACTCCTTCTTCCATATGGGGATCTCGTGCTTTGTCCGGTTTACAGCCAGCCGTAGGGCGTTGAATGCAGCCTCGCTGCGCTCCGCAGCTATGGCGATGTAGACCACCTCCTCGCCGGGAAGGAAGCGCCCGTATTTGTGGCAGATTGCCGCATCGAACACCCCCTCGAGCATAAGCAGGCCCTTCACCAGATCGTCCAAAGCCTTCCGTGCCGCCTCCTCGAAGACCTCGTATGCCAGGTGATCGACAGTCTCGCCCTCAGCGGTCTTTGGTCTTATTACGCCCGTGAAGGTAACGATTGCACCGCAGTTCCTCCCCTTTACGTTGGCTTTCACGCTGTCAATGAGGGTTAAGAGAGTCACCTGCTCATCCTTTTTTGCGAGCATAGCGAGAGGCATGCGTACACAAACGTGGACATTAATTAATATCTGTCTTCCTCTCTTTTTAGGTGGAACCAAAACCATGACCGCTTCCCTTAAAGGTGCCGCGGAGGTCCTGCGCTACAGGAAGGGCACGCTGGATCTTCTTGTTGAGGCATATGGCAGCAGGACGCAGCCTGTGCTGGAGGCTCTGGCAAGGGCGCCAAGGCAGTACTCGGTCAGGGTCAATACGCGGAGGGCAACGCCCGAGAGTGTTGTGGAGCGCCTTCAGGAGACCGGGGCGCGCTGCAGCGTATCAAAGCTTGTTGGCGAGGCGGTTCTGATCGAGGTGGAGGGGCCCTTCGAGGTAAGCGAGAGGGGAAAGCAGGTCGTGGCAGCCAAGAGCGCCGCGGAGAGCGTTATGATGGGAAGCAAGCTCTACGCGCCGGGCATCCTCAGGACGGATGGCTACAGGGTTGGCGAGGTGGTTCGGGTCACAGACAAAAATAACCGCACCGTGGGAAGAGGGAGGGCGATGCTTCCGCCGAAGGTGGACAAGAAGGTGATCAAAGGGCTGGCGGTGGACACTACCGAGAGCGTCTACAAGCTCCCGCCATTCAGGGAAAGCGATCTCTACAAAGAGGGGATGATACGGGAGCAGAGCATCCCCGCCATGATTGCATCGAAGGTATTGGATCCGCAGAAGGGGGAGACGATTGTGGACATGTGCGCCGCCCCTGGTGGAAAGACCTTGCACATGGCACAGCTTATGGGAAACGGCACAATATACGCCTTCGACCACTCCGAGAGGAGGCTGGAAGCCCTAAGGTCCGATGCGCGTTCCCTCGGGGCTGATATAAAGGTGGCATGCACCGACTCGAGATACCTGGACAGGGACTTTCCCTCGCTGAGGGCGGACAAGGTGCTTGTTGACCCGCCGTGCTCGGCATTGGGCATCAGGCCGAAACTGTACGAGGAGGCGAGCGCGGAGGAGATCATTGGATGCGCAAAGTACCAGAGGCAGTTCCTTGGGGTGGCCAACAAAGTTGTCAGGAGGGGGGGCGTTGTCGTTTACTCGACATGCACCCTCACCGTTCAGGAGAACGAGGGGATGGTGAAGTTTGCCGTTGAGGAGCTGGGGCTGGAGCCCGTTGAGCAGCCAATAAGAGTCGGGGAGCCAGGGCTCGGAGGGGCAGCCAAGACCCAGAGGTTCAGCCCGGATCTGCTCGAGATGCCAGGTTTTTTCATAGCGAGTTTCGTGAAGGCATGAACGGGGGCCAAAGCGGGATGCCCAAAACAATGGTCGGAGTGCCTCAGGAAGCAGTTTCCAGCCCACAGTCAATTGATTGTTGCCATGGGGACAGCTTAAAATCTGGCGGCGGAGGGGGCACTATGCCTTCGAATCCTTGCTTCCCTCGGCTATTCTTTTCTTGCTATAGACCTTCCGTTTCAGCTGATGCCCGCACACCTGGCATACGGTGGAGCGGAAGGACTGCTCATACGTGGCCCCGCAGGCGGGGCAGTAAAGGAACCACCAAAACTCCGCCGATATGCCCTTCGTAACCATGGGCTTGAAGTTTATCTGCAACAACCTGCATAGGTTCTGCAGGCTGTAGTCGTCGCTTACCACCGTTGGGTCGGTACCCTCATCCTTAAGCTCGAGGGCCAAGGCCACAACCTCAAGGTCGGTCTCGGAAAGGACAGAAAGGTCGCCGCTTGAACCCGCCTTGGAGCGCACTATCACCAGGTACTCCGCCTTGGGAGTTCTTACCTCCAGGCGCCCCGAGATAAGGGAAAGATCGGTGGCGGGCTTGGTGCGCCTGCCCTGAAGCTCCGCCTGAACACGCGGTGTTATGAAGTGGTCACCCTCCACAAGCCGTGGATTGAAACCATAGATTATTGCGGAGGTGTCAAGAACGAAGGTAGACCGCTTCCCGGCTTTGTTCAATTGATCAGATCTCCAGGCCCTTAATTTTTCCCCTTATCCGCTCGTAAAACTCCGGCGGATTTATCCTCGCGAACGCCGCTTGGTGTTCGGACCGCTTCACAGTGATCGGTACGTCGTAGTCCACCTCTTGGACAGTCTGACCGTCCAAGACGACTATACCAGAGGCTGCCCCCGGCAGTACTTTAATCTCGATTTTGCTCGAGCAGGGAAAGATCAGTGGCCGAAGGCCTGCAGACAGTGGGCATATGAAGACCGCCTCCAGGACATCGACCTGGGGATCGATTATTGACCCACCTGCCGAAAGCGCATATGCTGTAGAACCCGTGGTCGTGGATATTATAATGCCGTCAGCCTTGCCCCTGTGAACCGGCTCCCCGTCCTTTAAAATCATCAATGATAGGATCCTTGAAGGTTTTGAGGTGGCCACAAGCGTCTCGTTAAGCACGTCAGGAAACGTCAGGTCCTTGTAATTTACAGTCAGCTTAGTTTTGTAGTCTAGGTAAAATCTTCCCGCCAAGACCTTCTCCAGTGCTTCCAGCGCAGATTCGGGTGTGGTCTCGCAGAGGTATCCCAAGGCACCCACATTGACCCCGAGTATTGGAGTTTTGCCTGAAAGCTGCGCTGTTCGAAGCACCGTCCCATCTCCTCCAACGACAACTATGAGATCTGCGTTCATTCTGTCGACGGACAGCACCCTTTCGCCGTCGAGGTCTATCTCGCCGGTATAGGCAACGGCAAGCCCCCTGGATCTCAGGAAACGGCACAATACATTGGAGACGGAATATGCTGTCTGGGAGTTCACCTTCGTGACGAGCCCCACGCGAGAGAGTTTCGGCAGTTGGTGCCACCTTCTTCCTGTAGTCAGCTCCCTTCAGTACACGCCTTGGCTCTCTACGGTTTCCTTAAACCGGTCAACGTTTTCCTGGGGCACCTTGAAGGGCATCTCGCACCCGGGAGCAAGCATGAACCCCGGGTTTTTGCCGAACAGGTCGATCACGCGCTTTACCTCGCTGGCGACCTCATCAGGGGTATGCCTGAAAAGAAGCTCGGCATGGTCAACGCCGGATATAATGCACATCTTCCCCCTGTAAGAAGAGAATACCTTGTCCAGGTCCACCTGTGTGTTGTAGAAATGAATGGCGTCTGGCT
>Ga0335078_10009270_pt1 | contig 14589 bp, 3 predicted proteins | sample Lox_Sample_32_FD_206711 | JGI IMG/M metagenome (GOLD analysis project Ga0335078, IMG submission 206711) | Soil microbial communities from Loxahatchee National Wildlife Refuge, Florida, United States - Lox_Sample_3.2 | ecosystem: Environmental > Terrestrial > Soil > Wetlands | place: USA: Florida...
CGTCCCTCTACCAGGGCCGCTTCGACTTCACCGCCGACGTGGTGCTGGTGGATGGCCGGCCCGTGGCCAAGGTGGGCCGGCAGTACCGGCCCAACCCGCGGCTGGAGCCGGTCGCCTAGGGGGCGGCGCGGGCCCTTGCGCGGCGGGTGGATGAATATATATTCACGACAGTGAATAGGTATTCAACCCCCACTCGACCGGAGCCAGCGATGAGCCGCCCCAAGAAGAAGCCGTCCCCCAAGAGCCTGCCGCCCGAGGCGGTCGGCATCTAGCGCGGCTCGGCCGACGCCGGCAACGGGGCCCGCTCCAGGCGAGCGGGCCCTTCGTGTTTGCAGTATCTTGGCGGCCGTGAGGCCGGCCCCCGTCCCCGCCCCATCCTCCGCGCCGGCCCCGGCCGGCGACCACCGGGCCGCCGTGGCCGCCGGCTTCCTCGGCTGGACGCTCGACGCCTTCGACTTCTTCCTCGTCGTCATGACCCTGACGGCCATCGCGCGGGAATTCCACCGCACCGACGCGGAGGTGGCCGCGTCGATCGCGGTGACCCTGGCGTTCCGCCCGGTCGGGGCGTTCATCTTCGGGCTGCTGGCGGACCGGTACGGCCGGCGCCTCCCGCTGATGGTGGACCTCGTCTTCTACTCGGTGGTGGAGGTGCTGACCGGGCTTGCGCCCACCTTCGGCACGTTCCTGGTGCTGCGGGCGCTGTTCGGGATCGGGATGGGTGGCGAGTGGGGCGTGGGCGCGTCGCTGGTGATGGAGAAGGTGCCGCCGCGCCTGAGGGGCGTGCTGTCGGGGCTACTGCAGCAGGGCTATGCGGTGGGCTACCTGCTGGCGGCTCTGGCGTTCTCGGTGGTCTTCCCGCGCTGGGGGTGGCGGCCGCTGTTCTTCATCGGCGGCGTCCCGGCCCTGCTCGCCCTGTTCGTACGCTACCGCGTGAAAGAGTCCGAGGTGTGGCGGCGGTCGCGGGCCGAAAGCTGGGGCGGGCTGGGGCGCGCCATCGTGCGGCACTGGAAGCTGTTCCTGTACCTGGTGGTGCTGATGGCCATGATGAATTTCGTGTCCCACGGCACTCAGGACATGTACCCCACGTTCCTGCAGCGGGCGCGGGGTTTCACGCCCGGCGGCCGCGCCGCGCTGACCGCCTTCTCGATGCTGGGTGCGATCGCGGGCGGGGTGCTGGTCGGCCTGGTCTCCGACCGGGTGGGGCGGCGCCGCTCGATCGCGCTGTCGCTCGTGGGGGCGCTGGCCGTGATTCCGCTGTGGGCCTTCGCCCCGGGCGTGGCGCTGCTGGCGGCCGGCGCGTTCCTGATCCAGTTCTTCGTGCAGGGCGCCTGGGGCGTGATCCCGGCGCACATCACGGAGCTGGCGCCCGACGCCGTGCGCGGCTTCCTGCCGGGCTTCGCCTACCAGGTCGGCGTGCTGATCGCGGGCGCGATCGCCACGGTCGAAGCCTTCGCCGCCGGGCGTACGAGCTACCCGGTGGCGATGGCGGCCACTGCGGCGATCGTCTTCACGGTGTGTGGGCTGGTGGCGCTGCTCGGACCGGAGCGGCGCGGCGTCGAGTACGGCGCGGCCACCCCCTAGGCGGAAGGCGGCGGGACGCACCGCGGCGCTAGCGGGGCAGGCCGCTCTCGCGCCGGCGCACCTCCGGATCGGCGTCGATCCAGGCCCGCCGCACGTACTGCGCGTACGTGACCGCGCTGTCACGCTGGCCCGCCCGGGCGAACGCCAGGGACATGAGGTAGTCCAGGTCGGTGCGCGGCACGTAGCGTCCCATCGCATCGAGCGGTCCCTCGTAGGCTGCCCGCAGCACCCCGACCGCGCTGTCCGCCTGGCCGAGGCCGAGATACGCCTGGGCCAGCATCGCGTCAGTCGAGGTCCATCCGGCGGTCCCCCACCGCGCCGCCCTGAACTCTCCGACGGCTTCCGCGTATCGCCGGCCGGCCATCGCGACCAGGCCGCGCACGTAGTGGGGGAGACGCCAGTCGCGCCCGTAGTAGCTGCGCGCGCCCACCTCCTGGATTGAATCGGCGAGCAGGCCAAGCCGCACGGTGTCCGGCAGCGGTGGCGAATCGCCCGGCCACCAGGCTCCCAGCGCGTCCGCCTCGAGCGCGTGATGCCAGCAGAAGGCCCGCGCGATGTCCCCCGTCAGCGGCTGCAGGGGCGAGCCGCGGCGGCCGGCGCTCCCGCGCTCGGCTTCCAGCCGCTGCTGCTCGATCCGCGCGTACGCGGCCGCCGCCGCGGCCCGCTGGTCCAGCCGCGCCAGCGAGTTCGCCTCCACGAGCCGCATGTCCGTCGAGGCGCTGTCCGTCGCGATCAGGCGATCGAAGGTCGCGTTGGACGCGCGATACTCGCCGCGCTCCCGCTCCTCCATCGCCTGCAGGTCCAGCGCCCCGGCGCGCAGCACCCGGTCGGGCGCGCGCCGCCACAGCGCGATCAGCGAGTCCACACCCCGGTAGTCGCGCGCCATGAGTCGGACGAAGCCCAGCCGCAGGGTGAAGCCCGGATCGCCTCCGCTCAGCGCGACGGAGCGCTCCGTCGCCTCCAGGGCGGGCCCGAACCGGCCGGCGAACGACAGGATGACGCCCAGGTCCCGCCACGGTCCCGCCAGGTTCGGCTGCAGCGCGATCCACTGGCGGGTGGCCCGCTCGGCGCCGGCCAGGTCGCCCTCGGTGATCCGCAGCTCAGCCATGCCGCCGTACGCAGCACACGGCACGCAGGGACCGCTGCCCGCGGTCGTCGCGAGGGAATCCAGCGCCAGCAGCCGCCCCAGGACGGAGTCCGCCGCGCGCCATTTCCCGTGCTCGGTCAGGATGTCGGCGAGCGCGTCGTAGCCGCGGGGGTCGCGAGGATACTCGGCCACCAGACGGCGTGCCAGCGCCTCCGCGCGGTCGTACTCCCCGTCGTGCTCGGCGGCGTTGGCGTCCAGCTCGAGGCGATCCCACTGCGTGACCCGTGAGCCGGCGCGCTCGAACAGCGGCGTGAGCCGGTCCACCGTCGCCGTGTCGCCCTCCTCGGCGGCGCTGCGGAGTCGCGCGACGATCGCGCTCACGAAGCCGGAGTCCAGCGCGATCGCGGCGTCCAGCTCGCGGTCCACGTCGTTGGGGCGCCCTTCCTGGTCGGCCTGGATCGCGCGGATGAAATGCTGATACGCCTCGACGTTGCCGGTCTCCACGTCCGCCAGCCGCGGGCCGCGGGCGCGCGCATCGACGGTCGACAACAGCTGGGCCGCCGCGCGGTCGGCCACACTCAGCACGTCCTTGCCCACGACACTGTACACCTGCACCGGAGCCGCGTCGTCCACCCGCCGGACGGTGATGTCGAGCACGTACACGCCCTCGCCGCGGGTGACGCCCCCGGTCACGACCAGCGTCGCCCCGAGCCCACGGCCAAGATCCACCGCCTGCGCGGTCGTGAGGTCCGACTCCCGCTGCAGGCCGCGCCGGCGCACCGCGTCGCGCAGCAGCGACGGATCGATCACGTCCAAGGTGCCGTCGCTGCCCGCCGTTCCCGCGCGCGACAGGTCGGCGATCAGCATCTGCTGGACGCCTTCCTCCAGCCAGGCGCTCGCCGTGTCCCCCCGGACGTTGCGGAGCGCGAGGACCGCGATGACGGGGCGCGCCGCCGTGGCGGGCGGGCCGTGTCGCAGCAGATCGACGGCCGCCAGGCCGAGCACCAGCAGCGAAGCGCCCGCAACGGCCCAGCGGCGCCACCGGCGCCGCCCGCGGCGATCCCCCGCGGCTGCGCCTCGATCTCCCCCGGCCACCACGGCCGCAACGGCCTCGACGGGCGCCGCCTCGAGGCGCGCCCGCAGCGCGTCAAGGTCGGCTTGGAGCTCCGGTCCGGGCGCCAGCTCATGCTCCCGGCGCAGGCGCGCAGCCCAGCGCTCGCCGGCGGCGACCGCACCCTCCAGGGCCGCGCGGGTGCCGGGCGCGGCCAGGGCAGCCACCCAGGCGCGGGCCGCGTCCACGCTGGCCGGCGCCGTCTCCACCCAGCGCGCGGCGGTCGCCTCCCAGCGCCCGAGATCCCCGCGGGCGGCGAACGCGCGACATGCCTCCGGCGTGCTGGCCAGGTACAGGCGCTCCAGGCGCTCCCGCTCGCGGCCGACCCAGTGCTCGAAGCGCGGAGAGCGCGAGAGGTAGACGCCTTCCAGGAACGGGCCCCCGTACAGCTCCACGACCCGCACGTGGTCGCCGGCCGCGGCCGCGGCTCCAAGCTCGAGTGCGTCCACCGCGAGCGGGGCGCGCGGATCGAGCGCAATGTCCGCGGCCCGCGTCGCGATCGCGCCCCGGCCGAGCACTCGGCGCAGGTGGGAGAGCGCGTCGCTCAGACTGTGCCGGGCATGCTCCTCGTCCTGGTCGCCCCAGAACGTGTCCACGAGCACGTCCCGGGGAAACGCACGGCCGGAGACGGCCAGCATGGCGAGCAGGGCGAGCTTGAGCCGTCGCTTCCCCAGCGACTCTTCCTCACCGGCGTCGCCGACGAGGCTCATGCGGCCCAGCGTGACGAGCCTGAAGCTCTTGAGTTCCAACGTGTTGATCGTGTTGATGTCGGCGTGAGTTGCCGCAGTAAAATCCCCCCACTTGCTCCGAAAAGCTAGCCTCCTCGCCGTGCTCGTGGCCTCCGGCCTCGAGCAGGGTCCCGCGACGCCCTCGTTCCGGGACCATGCCTCGTTTCGTGCGAGTCTGACCGCCACGGTCATCGTGGCCGGAGGCGTGGACTCGACCGCGCCGGGTTGCCGCATCGTGGCGATCGACTGGCGCCCTTTGGCGGGAGCGGCCCGCTACCAGGTCCAGGTCCGGGTGGGCGCGCACGGCGCCTGGGTGGCCGTGGCCGGCGACTCGCGCTGCGGCCAGGACGCCGCGGTCGTGGGACCCACCGCCTTTCACGACCGGGTGGTCCGCCCGGCACCCCGGCGCTACTACCGCGTCGTGGCGGTCGGCACCGACGGTCGCAGCCTCGACGTGACGACCGTCGTCCCCGTGGACGTCCGATGAGACGGCCGGCCGCCCGGCGCGGACGCGGGTTGCTGGCGCTCGCCACGGCGGGCGCGCTCGGGCTTGGGGCGCCCCGCGCATCGGCCCAGAACCCGGCCTGGACGGCGACGCTCATCGTGCAGCCGAATCCGAGTCCGTTCGTCGCCGACTGGAGCCGCAATCCCGGCATCGCAATCCTCACCGTCATCTACACCGGGCGCGCGGGGCAGTCGTATCGCGTCGAGGCCTTCGCGCGGAGCGGCTCGCGCGGGGAGCTGGGACGCGTCATCAGCCCGCCGTTCACCTTCGCCTTCGGGCCGAGCACGCAGCTCGTCACGGCGTCGGACATCCTCACCTGGGACACGGAGAGCTCGAACCAGGCCTACGTGAACCTGGTGGAGCGCACCGGGCAGCTACCAGAGGGGCCGATCCAGCTATGCGCGCGGGTGCTCGACCTCAGCGGCACGCAGCTGACCCAGACTTGCACGAGCGTCACGGTGTCGCTGCCGGACGCGCCGCAGCTGATCTATCCCGCGAGCGGCGCTGCGACGACCGAGGCGCAGCCGATCTTCCAGTGGACGCCGGTGGTCGTGCCGCCGGAAATCGGGGTCTCCTATCGCGTGCGCATCGTTCAGGTGCAGCCGCAGCAGACGCCCAAGACCGCACTCGCGGCGAACGTCCCGGTGTTCGACCAGCAGGTCGGCAGCGTGCCGATGCTGACGTACCCGCTGAACGCGCTCCCGCTCGAGGCCGGCAAGGCCTACGCCTGGCAGGTGCAGGCGCTCGACCAGAGCGGCCTGCCCATCGCGCGCAACCAGGGCGGGAGCCAGATCTGGACGTTCACGCCGGGCGGGCCCGGGCAGGCGTCGCCGGCGCTCGCGGGCGGCAGCTTCGCCGACACGCTCACGCTCGTGCCCGGCGTGGCCCGTCTGTCGGGGCTCACGCGCGTGACGGTCAGCACCACGCCGTTCGCGTACATCCTGGACGGGCAGGCCGTAGTCCAGGTGCTGGAGCCGTTTCAGGCCCAGGCGCGCGTCACGCTGCAGGGGCTGCAGGTGGACCGGACGACGCGGGCGGTGACCGGAGGCTCGTTGAGCGGGACGCTCGCGGCCGACTTCCTGCCCGCGGCCTATGGCAATCCATTCGTGAAGTTCACGAGCATCGCCTACGACCCGCAATCGGGCTTCACGCTGTCGGCTTCCCTCGCCCTGCCGGGCGTCACGGCGCCGCTCACCGGCGCGATCCAGCTCACGGCGGCGGGTCTCTCCGGCCAGCTCACGGCGAGCGCGGGCTCCGGCGGTCCGCTCGCCACCCTGGGGACGGACCCGGCGATTCTGCACGTGCAAACCGCCACGCTGACGATGCCGGGCGGTGGTCTGTCGCTCGGCGGAACGCTGGACCTGTTCGGCCAGAACCTCGGGTGCGGGTCGGTGACGGGAACGGTGGACGCACGGGCCGCGCTCAGCGCCGCCGTCTCGTGCAGTCCGAGTCAGCCCATCGTGCTGGTCCCCGACGTCACGAGACTGCAGCTCGCGGTGACGGCGGTGAGCGGGAGCTTCGACGTGGACCTCACGACCGGCGCCGCGACCTACCAGCTGCGTGCCGCGAGCCGGCTCTCGCTCGACGCCGGCGGCACGGTGTGTGGCGGCAGCCTCACCCTCACGGCGGCGAACGGGGCGGTGACGCCGGGCGACTTCGCCGCGTCCTGTGATCCGTCGCAGGCGTCGGCCGACCTTGGATGGCTGGCGGCGCGCCTGTCGAACCTCCGGCTCCAGCGCCTGAGCTACCAGCCGGGCCAGGGATTCGATTTTGGCCTGCAGGTGGATCTGGCGCCGTGGATCCCGTCCGCGTCCGGCTTCGCGCTGCCCTCGATGACCGCCGTGACGGTCGACAAGAACGGACTCACCATCCCGGCGGCCGACGTCACCGTCACGCGCGATCCGGTGAACCTCGCGGGCTTCGCCGTGCAGGTCACCTACGTGTCGCTGCCCGGGTTCACGCTGGCCTGGAAGGACTGGCAAGCGCACTCCGCGGCCGGCTTCGCCTTCAGCGTGGACGGCAAGGTGAGCTACGCGGGGCTGCCGCAGGACACGCCCGGATGCCTGGCGGACGTGCCGCTCGCGGTGAGCGGCGCGACGCTCGCCGACGGCAAGCTCACGGCGACCCTGTCGGGTCGCTCCTTCAACCCGCCCTGTCAGATCCCGCTGGCCGCCGGCGCGGCGTTTCAGCTGCAGCAGGTGAGCGGATCGGTCGGCATCGCCTTCGCGCCGCAGCTCGCGGTGACGACGCTGCCGTCCGTGACGGGGTCGCTGCTGCTCCCGAGCTGGTTCGACTGCCCGTCGGGCAGCGATCGCACGCTGCCGCTGACGTCCACACTGCAGCTGTCGCCGCAGGGCGGCCTGAGCGGGCACCTGACCGGCCTCGCGCCCGGCTGCCCCATCGATCTCGCCGCCGTCCAGATCAGCGTGACCGACGCCGCGCTCGACTTCGCGGTCTCCTCGAGCGGGACCCAGGCCGCGGTGCTCACCGGCGGCGCGACCGCGAAGTTCACGGCGGGCACGAGCACGGTGAGCGGCTCAGGCTCGGTCGCGGTGGACCTCATCCAGGGCCGCCTCACGTCCGGGAGCCTCGCGTTCCAGGGGCCTTTCGAGCTCGATCTGCCGCGCAGCCCGAGCCTGCTCGCCTTCACGGTGAACGCCGCGACGCTCGACAGCGCGGGTCTGCACGTGGACGGGCGCGGCCAGCTGCTGCTCCCCAACCAGGTGACCATCAGCACCACCTTCGACCAGGTGACGGTGAATCCGCAGACGGCCGCGGTCACGTCGGGCCGAATCCTGTTCGACGCGCCCTTCGCGCTCGAGGTCGGCATCGGCGCGGATCTCGGGCTTACCTGGCACGTGCTGGCGGCAGGCGCGCCGCTCGACGTGACCTCCGGCGTCCGGCTCGACCTGCCGGCGCAGATCGCGGTGGACTCCGTGGGGCTCACGGTCAGCGGGAGCGGGACGGGTCATCTGGTCTACAACGGCAAGGACCTCGACAGTCTCGCCGTGACGTTCTCGAACGACTTCGCGCTCGGCTTCGACCCGCCGGCCGTGGTGTCGGGTTCGGTGGCGTTCGCCTGGCAGGGGGCCGAGGTCGCGACGGTGGACGCGCAGGGCTTCCACCCGAACCTGGGTGCGCTGGCGACCGAGGTGTTGCCGGCCCAGCTCGGGCTCCCGAGCACCAGCGTGGCGTACCTCCAGATGCGCGATGCGCAGGGGAACCTGCTGGTTTCCACCGAGCAGACGAGCGGCGGGGTCCACGTCTTCACGCCCCCCGGCAAGACGATCGCCCTGGTGATGCCCGCCCTGCAGCTCGGCCAGGCGTCGCCGCCGCAGCTGGACATCGCGCTCGACGTGACGGTGAGCCCGCTCGGGAACGGGATCACCGCAGGCACGATCTCGGCCACGGTGCCGCCGGGGACGGCGGGCTTCGATCTCTCGCGGGCGGGCATCCCCTTCGCCGTGGACAGCATCGCGTACGCCCCGGGGACGGGTGGCACGTTCCAGCTCGCGCTCGGCGGCCAGCTGGCGCTGTTCGGACAGCGGCAGGCCGGACAGGTCACGCTGCAGCTCAACGCCCTCGGCACGCTCTCCGGCAACGTGAACCTGACGCTGGCGTCGCCGGACACGATCCCGCTGGTGCCCGGATTCCAGGGTCTGGCGCTCATCGTCTCGTCGGTGGCCGGGTCGTTCTCGGCCGCGCTGACCGGCGGCACGCCGACCTACGACCTGAGCGCCAACGCGACACTGGTCGTGGGCACCACGGCGGGCCGCCGCTACAGCGCCTCGGCGACGGTGGAGGCGTCGAACCAGGGCATGGGCGTGACCAACCTCACGCTCCCGACGGGAGCGGATTCCCTCGGCATGGCCGATCTCGGCGTGGTGGATCTCGGGGTGAGCGGGCTGCAGGTGCCGACGCTGTCCTACGACGCGACCACCGGGAGCTGGGATTTCGATCTCGTCTTCGACGCCGCGCTCGAGTTCCCGGCGCTCGACTCGCTCACCCTGCCGCGGGTCCAGGGCATCGAGTTGACGCGTCAGGGTTTCACCATCCCGGCGATCAATCTGTCGCAGCTCAACGTGAGCCCGACCACGGTCGAGGGCTTCCAGGTCACGCCGCTCGCGTTCCGGACCACGGATCCGATCACGTACAACTGGTTCACGGGTCAGGGGCCGGCCGACTGGGGATTCGCCTTCGATCTCTCGGTGGGATTCGGGCCCGACGCCCCACCGGCCCTGCAGAACGTCCAGGTGACCGTACTCAACGCCGGGCTGCACAACGGCGTGGTGACCGGTACTGTCGAGCCGCTGACCTTTGCGACGCCCATCGCCATGCCCTGGGGCACGATCGATCAGCTCGGCGGTGCGCTCGACTCGATCGGGCAGACGGTGAACAACGTCCGCCGGGAAATCCAGGGTGTGCAGGTCACGATGACCGGGCACTTCGTCTATCCGGCGCTGCTGCGCTGCAGCAGCGCGCCGGCGGACACGATGGCGGACGTGTCCGTCACGGTCAGCGCCGCGGGACTGCTCTCGGGCACCGTCCAGAACGTGGTGCCGAGCTGCCCGGTCCAGCTCGGGCCGCTCGGCGTTCAGGTGACCGGCTCGAGTCTCGCGTTCGGCGTCTCCGCGAGTGCCCAGCAGGCGGAGCTGGACGGTACGGCCGTGGTCAAGCTTCCGGCACCTTCGGGCAACGACAGCGTTTCGGCCACCGGGACGGTGGGCCTGGATCTCGTGCACGGGAAGATCCTGCGCGGCTCCCTGTCGCTGAACCAGGCGTTCCGCTGGTCGTTCCCGGCGAGCCAGCCTCTGCTGACCTTCGACGTCGCGACGGCGCGGATCGACTCGACGGGGTTCACCCTGTCCGGCTCGGGAGCGCTGAAGTTCGACGCGAGCGACTCCGTGGTCGCGACGCTCAACGCTCTGCGCCTGGGGCTGCCGGACTTCGCGGTCAAATCGGGCACGGTCTCGCTCGCGAGCGGCTTCGCGCTCGCCGTCGGGCTCAACCAGGGCCAGCTGCAATGGCAGGCGAAGCCGAAGAACGCCGCGTCGCCCGCCTCGCCCAGCCTGCTCGTCACGACGCCCGATACCGTGGCGATCGATTCGACGGGCCTCCGGCTGGGCGGGCGGGCCACCGCGGAGCTGAGCTACGCGGGCAAGACCTACGACCAGTCGCAGCTCGCGGTGAGCTTCGACTCCGGGTTCGCGATCGGCTTCTCGCCGGTGGCGGTCACGGCGGGGCGCGCGGCGCTCATCGTCGGGACCGACACGGTGGCATACGTGCGGTCCGACGGCTTCGAACCCGGCGACGTCTTCGGCGTCCTGCCGCTGCCCGACTCGATCCCGCTCCCCGACTGGGGCATCGCGTACATGCGGCTCAAGCAGGCGGACACGTCGCTGGTCAGCAGCTCCGGCGCCAGCGGCGGCTTCACGATCTCGACGAAGTCGGGGGGCGGCCTGCCGGTGGTGATCCCCGCGCTCGCCTCCACGGGCCAGACGCCGCCGACGGTGACCGTCCAGTTCCAGGGTGTGGGGGTGAAGCAGACGCAGAGCGGCTACGCTCTGACGTCGGGCGCCATCTCGGTCTCCGCGTCGGGCTCGACGCCGCTGTTCGACCTGACGAAGCTCGGCCTGCCGCTCGACGTGACACGCCTTGGCTACTCGGCGACCAACGGTACCTACGCGCTGAACCTCGACGCGAAGGTCGAGCTGCCGCAGGCACTCGGCGGTGCGGACCTCACGTTCACCAACCTCACGATCACCTCGGCCGGCGGGCTGTCCGGAACGGCCGACATCGGCACGTACAGCGCGACCTACCAGGCCAACGCGGCGGCGATCGCGAAGGTCCCGGTCGCGACCGGCGACACGGTCGAGTTCACCGGCGCGCACGCGGTGTTCGGCGGCAACAACCAGACGATCCAGGTGTCGGGGCAGGTGGTCGCCAGCCTGTTCAGCGCGGGGAACGGCCAGGCGCCAAGCCCCATCTACTTCACGGGGTCGGCGAGCACGAGCGGCGGCCTGGCGCTGACGGTGAACGCGAGCGCGCTGCCGGCACTGCACGTCGGCGCGGCCACCTTCACCCCGCAGCCGGTGGGGCAGAGCCCCGCGGTGGGGATCAGCGCTTCCGGGAGCGCGTTCACGGTCACCCTCTCGGGCGTGCTGGCGCTCTCGGGGCTGGGCTCCCAGTTCGGCGTCACGATCGCCGGCCTGTCGGTGGGCACCAGCGGCGTCGCGGTGTCTGGGGTCAGCCTGAACGGCGCCATCCAGCACGTCAGCCTGTTCGGGCAGACGCTGACGCTGCAGGACGAGGGGCAGGGCTGCAAGGCCGTGGACGTCAGCTACAGTCAGCCGGTGGTGACGGTCTCCCTGTCCGGCCAGCTGAACTTCCTGGGGAACAACTCGACGTTCTGTGCGCTCAAGGTCGGCAGCGACGGCTCGGTCTCCATCGCCAACGCGACGCTGCTCGCGCGCACGGCCGCCAATGCCGTGCCGGTCGTGCCGAGCATCCTGGGGCTCGACACGGTGAAGATCGTCACGGCCTCCGGTGCAGCCTCGCTGCACGCGGATGTGGCGGTCTCCCTGCCGGCGCCGCTCGGCGGCCCGTCGCCGAGCCACGCGGCCATCTCGGTGGCGTCCGACGGCACGGTGACCGGCTCGGGCACCATCACGGTCGTCCAGCCGAACGCGCTGACCCCCTACTCGGTGGGCGTCGCCACGGTGGCGCTCGAGCAGGTGAACCTGAAGCTGGACTTCGCGAACCTGCGGCAGAACAGCGAGGTCGATGTCGCAGCTGCGGTCTGCCTCAAGGGGGGGGCGACGAACTGCGGCAAGTCGAACGGCCCGGCCGCGATCGCCCTGGGCTCGGCCGGCGGCAGCTTCACGCCAGGCATCGTGGTGAAGTTCGACGGCAGCGTGTCGGTTCCGAGCATCAGCATCCAGAACGGTCCGTTGACGGTGGACTCGGCGTTCCTGCAGCTCCAGATCAGCTCGGCCCAGGGCGGCACGTCGAGCGCCGGTTCCCAGGGCAGCTCCGGCGGCGGGTCGCTGCCGGCCCTCGCGCTGACCGTCGGGGGCGACATCGGCGTGAACCTCGCGGGGTTCTCGGGCGGCCTCGACTTCACGGGGTTCCAGATCGGCTCGGACGGGCACGTCAACTTCGCGGCCGCGGGCATCGACGGCGGCGAACTGAAGATCGCGGGTGTGCTGGACTTCAGCATCGACAGCATCGCGTTCGGCCGAGACACCAGCATCGCCGTGCCGACCGGTTCGAAGCCCACCGCCAGCAACCCGAATGCCACGGGCGGCACGCAGACCGTGCAGGTGTCCTTCTTCATGGGATTCGGCGCCACGCTGGATGTCGGAGGCGGCGTCTTCTCGGCGGGCGTCAAGAAGGCGCTCTTCTACCGTACCGCGTCCGGCGGCACGCACTTCCTGGTGGACTCGGCGGCCTTCGCCATCCAGAACGTGATCGACATGCAGGCGGATCTGGAATACGACGAGACGAACGCGAACGACTGGAACGTGCTGGTCGGCGGCAAGGCGACGGTCAAGGCGCTGGGGAACGCCGGCGTGATCCTGGTCGGCGACATCGGGGAGGACAACGGCCAGCCGAGGCTCGGCATCTTCGTGGGCGCGCAGGGCCTGTCCATCCCCCTGACCCCGACGCCGATCGTCGTCAGCGCGCTGGGCGGTGGCTTCTTCCTCAACCCCACCCAGGATGAGCTCGACCTCGTCAAGCAATTGTGCGGGGTCGCCGAATCGGATCAGGACAAGATCGCCGCGCCTTCCAACGCGAAGGTGGCGGTGATGCTGTACGCCGGGGTGTCCATCGTCAGCGACGAGGTGATCACCGGCCAGGTGCTGTTCACCGTCTCGGACGTCGCGCTGCAGATCGACGGCTCCGTGACGGTGCTGCCGCCGCTCAACTCCAACGAGGCCAAGCTCACCGGCGACGCGCACCTCTCGATCAGCTGGGGGCAGTTCGCCGTGGTCGGCTCCGTGAACGTGAGCGTCAACTACCTCAACGTCGTCACGGGCACCGGGGAGCTCGACTTCTCGCTGTACGACGCGAATACCTGGGCGCTCAGCGCGAGCTTCACCGCTCACGTCTACGGGTACTTCGACGCCAGCGGCACGCTGAGCATCTCGCCGGCCGGGTTCTTCCTCGACGGGTCGGTGCAGGGCACGTACACGATCCTGATCGCGTCCGTGTCGGCGGGCTTCTCCGCGCAGGTGTGGTACCGCTCGGACAACGGCTCGTGGGGCGGATACGTCAAGGCGACCATCTCGGCCGAGGTGCTCGGCGGCGCGGCATCCGCGTCGGGGAGCGTGATCGGCGCGCTCATCCACACGGCGGCGACGACCGTCGAGGGCCAGCAGATCCCAGCCGGGATGCTGCTCTACGTCGGCGGCGAGCTGACCGCCAGCTGTCCGGTGGGGAGCTGGACGGGAGACGTGTGGGTGCAGATCGAGAACGGGCAGACGTCAGCGGGATTCGGGGATGATCCGACGATGGACGCCGCGCTGGCACAGGCGCAGCAGGAGGCGCAGAGCCTGAACAGCCAGGACGCGGCGATGCAGCAGGCGATCTCCAGTGCGCAGGTGGCGGCGGAACACGTCTCGATCCCCACGTCCGAGCTCGCCGCCGCCTACATGCGCGCGGTGACGCTGGACACGAATCTCATCGGGGCGTTGGTACAAGTCCTTCCCCAGTACTACTTCACCAAGGCGCTGCCGGCCGGCACGGACACGTCGTACCTGATCCGCTACGACAGCATCATGGCGCAGAAGGGCGCGCCGGGCGACACCATGGTCATCGAGCAGCTGGCCGACTCGGTGAGCCAGGGGCTCAGCGCGGCCCAGGCCCTGGTGCCGGGGGTCACCCAGACCCTCGCCGCCGCCCAGGTGCAGACGACGCAGCTGGCGCAGACGCCTCCACCCACCTTCCCCACGCAGTCGCCGATCAGCGTGCGAACCGTGACCGATTCGGCCGGCCACACGGTGACGTCGTTCGGCGTGAACGCGTCTCTCGTCTCGCAGGCGCAGGCGGCAGTGCAGCAGGGCGTTGCGCGTGCGGCCGCGTACGAGCAGGCGGTGCGCGGCCAGGCCACGTCCCTGGAGGTCGGCCTCGCCAAAGTCCGCTTGGCGCTCGGCGATACGACTGCCCACTCCTACCTGGCATTCGCCGGCCGGCTCGACCAGGTGGAGCAGGCGGCGGAAGAGCAGTTCGCGCGCCAGGTGGACTTCCTCCTCGAGCGCCAGGCGTGGGCGGCGACGGAGGACACCTGGCTCGCCGGGCAGCAGAGCCACGTGGACCAGATGGCGACCGCGGCGGTGAACAACCTGTACACCAAGGGCTATTGCACCGACGCGAACTACGGGATCAACGTGGAGGGCTTCGACGAGACGCTCGCGTCTACGCTCTCGACCCTGACCGGCGACCAGACGTACCAGAACGGCTACTACACCGACGTGCAGACGCACCCGCACGACGGGTGCGATCCCCTCTTCCAGACGCACGACCACGACTACGCCCTCTACCTGTTCTGGTCCATTCCGCACTACGGGCTGCAGGC
>Ga0335078_10009274_pt1 | contig 14585 bp, 10 predicted proteins | sample Lox_Sample_32_FD_206711 | JGI IMG/M metagenome (GOLD analysis project Ga0335078, IMG submission 206711) | Soil microbial communities from Loxahatchee National Wildlife Refuge, Florida, United States - Lox_Sample_3.2 | ecosystem: Environmental > Terrestrial > Soil > Wetlands | place: USA...
GGCTGGGGGGGGAGGCCGATTTACAATCGGCCTGCAGGTTGGCAATCTGCCCCACGAGGAGACTACGGCGTTTCCTCCTTGGCGAGCCAGGGATAGGCGAGCCCGGCTATCGCCCCACCAATGATGGGCATGACCCAGAATACCCAGAGCTGCTGCAACGCCCATCCACCCACAATCAACGCCGGACCCGTGCTGCGCGCCGGGTTCACCGAGGTGTTGGTGACCGGGATGCCGACCAGGTGGATCAGCGTCAGTCCCAGGCCGATGGCGATGGGCGCAAAGCCCGCCGGGGCGCGCTTATCGGTGGCGCCCAGGATGATGATCAGGAACATGAAAGTGAGCACGGCCTCGGCCAGGATCGCGGATTCCAGGGAATAGCCGCCTGGAGAGTGATCGCCGAATCCATTGGCCGCAAAACCGCCGGGATTGAACCCCGGCTTGCCGCTGGCAATGGCGTATAATACGCCGCTGGCCACGATGGCTCCCAGCACTTGCACGGCAATGTATGCCAGCACATTATTCCAGGGGAAACGCTTGGCCACGGCCAGGCCGATAGTGACCGCCGGATTGAAATGACCCCCGGAGATGTGGCCCACCGCGTAGCACCCGGTCATTACCGTGAGGCCGAAGGCCAAGGCTACCCCGGCGAATCCGATGCCCAACTGCGGGAATGCGGCCGCCAGAACCGCGGCGCCGCAACCGCCGAAAACCAGCCAGAACGTGCCGAGAAACTCGGCGCTGATACGCTTCATTAACGACATTTGTTACCTCCGCGGAGAAATATCATCGCACACATCGTGGCCCGTGGATCAACGTCTTTTTCAAGAATTTGATGGCTGCCCGCGCAAGGTGCTAAAGTATGTGGAGGCAAAGTCGGCGCACGGCCAGCGCTGAAGTTGTGCCGTGCGATTTTGTACTGTTGGCCAAACCCACGCGCACGCCGGCCAGTCTCTCTGGGACGGGGTCCGCGCACAGCATCTTCAAGCGCGCGTCAGGCGCGAGACAAAACCGTAGGAGATCGAGATTTTGACCGGGAAACTACTTCCATTCATGGTACGCGCAGCACTGGTGGCGGCTTGCGGGAACGCCCTGCTGTACCCTCAAACATCCCCCGCCCCCAAGCCGCAGCCAGACGTATTGATCTTCACCGATGGCGAAAAGCTCATCGGCCAGCTCAAGAGCGCCAAAGGCGATTCCATCGTTTTCAAGAGCGACATGGCCGGCGAAGTCACGGTCGCGTGGAGCAAGATTCAGGAGCTCCGCACATCCCATCCGTTCGCCGTCATTGGCAAGAATGCCAAGCTCGTGAGACATATGGATGTCAGCCAGGTGCCCCAGGGGAACGTGGCGATGACGGATCAGAAGATCGCCGTCCAACCCGCGGCCGGCGCGCCGCGCACCGTGCCGGTGGCTGAGGCGGGCTTCCTGCTCCCGCAACCCGACTTTGAAAAGGCCATGACCCGCAATGCCGGCTTCTTCGACGACTGGGGCGGCACGGTCACCGCGGGAGCCAGCATTGTGCACGCCACTCAGGACGCCAGCACGTTTACCGGCGGGATTGCTCTGGTGCGAGCGGAACCGACGGAGAGCTGGCTGCCTCCCAGCACCCGCACGCTGGTCGGTTTCAACTTCGCCGACGGCAAAGTTACACAGCCGGGCACGCCCGAGATCAAGACCCAGATCTTCCACGCCGGCGCCGAGGAGGACAAGTATTTCTCGGAGCGCGTGTTCGGATTTGGCGAAGCGACCTTCGACCACAACTTTGCGCAGGGCCTCAGCCTGCAACAGAATTATGGCGGAGGGCTGGGCTGGACGGCATACAAGACCACGGCGGCCGAGCTGGATGTCAAAGCAGCGGTTTCTTATATCCGTCAGAGTTTCGACGCCGGCGCCGTCAGCGCCCCCACCAGCGAAAGCCTGATCGGATCGACCTTCGCCGAAATCTACACCCGCAAGTTTCAACATGGCATCCTGCTGAATGAGCAGATCTCGTTCACCCCAGCGTGGAACGACAGCAGCGCGTATTTCGGGAGTGGCGGCTTAACCCTGGCTTTTCCCGTACATAAGCGCTTCAGCCTGGCGCTGGGCGCGCTGGATACTTTCCTGAACGATCCGCCGCCCGGCTTCAAGAAGAATTCCTTTCAGTTCACCGCCGGCCTCACATACGCACTCAAATAGACCAATTCGGAACAACTAAGGAGAATACTTTGAAAATCAATTCGGTTCGATTTCACCTGGCCGCCGTTGGCATTATTCTGCTGGCGGCCGGCAGTCTGGCGTTTGGACAACAGACCGGAACCTTGAAAGTGAAGACTACGACCGGCCGCGCCGGAGTGTTTGTGGACGACAAATATGTCGGCCCAGCGTCTAACTTCGGCATGTCTCGCAGCTACGCGGTGGCCGCCGGTGATCACACGATTACACTGCGGGAGCCGCGCTATGAAACTGCGACGACCAAGGTGACCATCGTGGCAGGCAAGACCGCGGTTGTCCGGCAAGACCTGAAAGCCCTCCCGGAGCCGAAAGGGCCTTTCGGCCGGTTGCGCACCCAAGGGCCGGAAAAGTACGCAGCCGTGTACGTGAACGGCGCCTATATGGGTCACATGGACGAATTCGACAACTTCGCGCAAGGGCTCCTGCTTCCGCCGGGACACTACACGGTGAAGATCGTGCCGGTGAGCGGCGGGGCTGGAGTCGAGCAAGCGGTCGACCTGAAGGCCAACGAAACAACCATCGTGCGCGCCTCCGGAAAGTAGGCGGAACACCGCCTGCACGGCATTGACATCGGCCGGTCGCAGTGCCATACTCTAGACAGAACACCACCGCACTGTGGTGTATTGGATGCAAGTATGGTGACTCTGGTTGAGCCGATCGCGGCAGTCTGTATTTCCCAGCAGCATCTATCACTCAATGAGATCATTGCCGTGGCGCGGCATGGGCAGAATGTCGCGCTGAGCACGGATGAGGGATTCCGGCGGCGGATCAGCCGCAGCCGCGAAGCGCTCGAACGCAAACTGGCGGCGGGCGAGGTGGTCTACGGGGTCAACACCGGTTTCGGCGGGAATGCGCGATACGTGATCTCGTCGGACGAGTTGGCTCACCACCAGCAGAACCTGCTCGAGTTTCTGTCGTGCGGCGTGGGCGAGCCTCTGCCGGAGGAAACGGTGCGGGCCGCGATCCTGTTGCGCGCGAATGCGCTGGCCCGCGGATTCTCGGGCGTGCGCCTGGTGGTGATCGAGCGGCTGCTGGATCTGTTGAATCACCGCATCACACCTATCGTGCCGCGGTTCGGTTCGGTGGGCGCCAGCGGCGATCTGTGCCCTTCGGCTTACATCGCGCGAGTGATGGCTGGACGCGGCGACGCGCTTTACAAGGGATGCCGTGCGCCGGCCGCGGAGGCCCTGCGCGCCGAGGGGATCGAGCGGCTGGACCTGGAAGCCAAGGAGGGGCTGGCGCTGCTTAACGGCACCACGGTGATGACGGGCGTGAGCGCGATTGTGGTGGATGAGGCGGAGTACCTGTTCCGGGTGTCGCTGGGTGTGCTGGCGATGGCAGCGGAAGCGCTGGGATCGTCGCCAGATTACTATCATCCGGCGATCCACATGGCGAAGCACCATCCGGGACAGCTTGCGGTAGCGGAGATGCTCAACTCCCTGCTGTTCGATTCGAAGCTGGCCGTGCCGCTGGACGAGATCCGGGGCCGGGTGCAGGAGGCCAACCGGCGCGCCAATGGGAGCCATGGCAGCCATGGCGTGGCGGCGGCGGACGAATCCATCCAGAGCCCGTACTCGCTGCGCTGCGCGCCGCAGGGGTTGGGGCCCATGGAAGAAACGCTGGAGCAGTGCCGCACGGTGATCGAGCGCGAGGCTAATTCGGTGAACGATAATCCGCTCATCGATCCGGCCACCGACCAGACTTACCATACGGGCAATTTCTACGGAGCGCACATCGCGCGCGCCATGGACGGATTAAAGCTGGACCTGGCGAATCTCGCCAACTGGCTGCACTCGCTGATGGCGCTGCTGATGGACGACCGCTTCTCCAATGGCCTGCCGCCTTCGCTGAGCCCGCACGTGGGTGTGTATCAGGGCTTCAAGGGGATGCAGATCGTGCACACCAGCCTGGTCACGGCTATCCGGCACTGGTGCGCACCCAGCCTGATTCACACGCTGCCCACCGAGCAGTTCAATCAGGATATCGTGAGCCTGGGCACGCACTCCGCTCTGACGGCGATGGACGTGGCGCGGCTGCTGCGCAGCGCGGTGGCCATCGCGCTGCTGTCCGCGGCGCAGGCCATCGACCTGCGCGCCGGCGGCGGCCGGCTGGGCGCAGGCACACGGCCCATTTACCGGACCATCCGCGCGGTAAGCGCCTTCGTGGAAGCGGACCGGGCGCTGGATCGGGACATCGCCGCCGTGTCCGGCCTCATCGACCGGCGCGAGATTCCGGTGCTCAACGGCTGACGCAAATGCGCGAGAATTCGCGGCGCACTGCCACTCCATCAATAGCCTTTCCGTGAAACGTGGATGAGCGGGTTCTCGCGCGAAGCACTTGAGCTGCAAAAACGAGGAAGCCCGGCTCGAGACCGGGCCTCCACGCGAAGCAGAAAGGGGGATCGCCTATGATCCTACTGTTGGTAATCCGGCTGAAATTGATCGGCCGGTTAACAGCGTTGTTCGTTTGGACCGGTAAGGGCCAGCGGTAAGCGCTGTTGCGGGGCCGGTTCACGCTGCACCGGCTCCGCTACCAGCATCATACCAAATTTCCGAGGTTCAGATGGCACTGGGCCGCGGGAGATAGTTTTGAGCAAGCTTCAAGAAGCTCTCCACTTGGCGCGTCCGCCAGGCGTCGTCCCGATCCAGTTCGCGGGCCATGATCGCGGCCACGCGCGGAGCCATGCGCATGCCCGCCTTCGCATTGAGGAACAGGGCCCGCGTGCGGCGCGCCAGGACGTCTTCGACCGTGCGCGCCATTTCGTGGCGCGCGGCCCACACCACTTCCGCGCCCGTGTACGGTAACGCCGGGTCGAGCGGTTCGGCCAGCGCGGGCTCGGCGCGCATGAGGTCCTGGATCGCGGGCGCATCAGACCCGTACACGCGCAAGGCGCCGAACGAGTCCGCGCCAGGATGGAATCCGTGCAGTTGCAGATGCTCGGTGACGCAAGGCTTCTCCGGCAAGCGCGCCAGCATAGCCGCCTGGTTCACGCAGTCTTCCGCCATGTGGCGATAGGTGGTCCACTTGCCGCCGCAAATCGTCAGCAGGCCGGATTTCCCGATGTGGATGGTGTGGTCGCGCGACAGCGCGGCGGTGCCGCCGCCACCCGCCGATTTCACCAGCGGGCGAATGCCGGCAAACACGCTGAGGATATCGCCGCGCGTGGGGGTATGCGCCAGATACAGCGAGGCGGTGGACAAAATGAAATCGATCTCCTGCTCCATGGCCACCGGCTCGAGCGAGGCGCCGTCAACGGGAGTATCGGTAGTGCCGATGAGCGTATGCCCGTGCCACGGGATAGCGAACATGACCCGGCCATCGCTGGTGTGCGGGACCATGATGGCGCTCTCGCCGGGGAGAAAGGAGCGATCGAAGACCAGGTGCACGCCCTGGCTGGGCGCGATCATGGGCGCGATGGAGACGTCCGCCTGACGGCGAACGTCGTCGGTGAAGGGCCCCGTGGCGTTGATCACCACTTCGGCTTGCGCATGGAATTGCCCGCCGCGCTCCGCATCGCGCGCGATGACGCCGTCGATGAATCCTTCGGCGTCCTTCGTCAGGCCAGTCACTCCGACATAGTTGAGCAGGGTGGCGCCCATCTCGCAAGCGGTAGCGGCCATGTGGATGAGCAGCCGGGCATCGTCGAATTGTCCGTCGAAGTAGATGACGCCGCCGCGCAAGCCCTCAGTCTTTATGGTGGGCAACCGTTCGAGGGTCTCCTCTTTGGAGAGGATGCGGGACGCCCCGAAGCCGTATTTGCCGGCCAGCAGATTATAGACCTTCAGGCCGAGGCCGTAGAAGGGCGCTTCCCACCAATCGTAGTTCGGCACCACGAAACCGCGGTCGTGGACCAGGTGCGGCGCGTTGCCGAGCAGCAGGCCGCGCTCGCGCAGCGCTTCCATGACCAGTGAAATATTGCCCTGTTCGAGGTAGCGGACACCGCCATGCACCAATTTGGTGCTGCGGCTGGAGGTGCCCTTGCCGAAGTCGTGCTGTTCCAGCAGAAGCACGCCGTAGCCGCGCGCGGCCGCATCGATAGCCACACCGACGCCGGTAGCGCCGCCGCCCACCACGATCATGTCCCAGCGCCCACGGTGGGCATGCAAGCGGGCGTACATCTCAGCACGGTCCATAGGCTATGTCAGCCATAGTATCAGTCGTTAGAGGGAAAGCGGCCGGCGCCAGGACGCGGGAATCGGGCGTAATGTACCCGTGCGTGAGTATCGCGCCAAGGAGACTGCCCGCATGAAACGTCCTGTTCCTCTGGGGAGCGGCCAAATGGGCGATGGAGACCGGCGCCGATGTTAGCAAGCACCGCAGCTACCATATCAGCCTGTCTGAAAATGAATGGGCCAAGATCGCACTGGATCCCGGAGCTCCCATGTTGTATTTCGGGCTGTTCACTTTCTTCTGGAATGGACGGACGCCGGGGAAGCGGCTGTTCGGGGTCCGGGTAGTGTCGCTCATCCACGAGCGCATGTCGCTGTGGCATTCGATCGAGCGCGCGCCGGGCTATGGCGCCGCCGCGCTGGAGTTCGGGTTTGGATTCCTGCAGTTTTTCATTCATCCATACAGGCGGACGGCGCAAGACCGGCTGGCGGAGACCATCGTAGTGAAAGAGAAAGCGTACCGGACGAAGTTCGACGGGCAAGGTCAGCGCGGCCGGCAACAGTGGCCGATGATATGGCACCCGCCAGTCCATCGTCCGGCGAAATCGCGTTACAGTGAACGAGAGGTAACCATCGTCATGATCTTCCGTTTCCGTATCGCCATCCCGGCCGTTCTGCTGATGGCCGCGGCTGCCTCCGCAGCCGAGGACAACAAACCAGAGGCTATTCTGGATAAGTACATCGAAGTCACCGGCGGCCGCGCCGCCTATGAAAAGATCAAAACCGAAATCGCCAAAGGCACGCTGGAGATCACCACATTCGGTCTCAGTGGAACCATGACCGTCTACCAGGCCGCGCCGGACAAGGCCTACACCGATATCGAGTTCCCCGACCCCGTCGGCAAGGCCGAAGAGGGTTCCAACGGGCAAGTGGCATGGGCCATCAACGGCCAGCAAGGCCCGCGCATCAAGGAAGGCGACGAACGGTCGAGCGCCCTGCGCCGCGACGCTCTGAACGCGGATCTACACTGGCGCGACTTCTACAAGAAAGCCGAACTTGCCGGCAGCGAAGACGTGAACGGCAAGGCCTGCTACAAGGTGGTCCTCACCCCCAACGACGGCGGCGCGGAGACCCGCTATTACGACAAGGGTTCCAACTTGCTGGTCAAAGTCGTGATGCCGATAACTACTCCGGAGGGCGCCATGACCGTTGAAGTTGCGCTTAGCGACTATAAGGATGAAGATGGCATCCTGACGCCGCACACCGTTGCACAGAAGCTTCCGGGCATCGATATTCTGGCGAAGATCCAAAGCGTCGAACACAATGCGGAAATACCGGCGAGCCGCTTCGAACTGCCAGCCGAAATCAAAGCGCTGACCGAGAAGAAGACCGGGGAGAAGAAAGCGGAGGAGAAGAAGTAAGGCGGGGCGCGCTGGTTAGTCCTGCTTGTGCAGCTTGCGAGACCGCAAGTATTCCACAAGTTCGGCGGGCAGGTCCGTCTGAATGCCGGTGGCGCCCCGATCCACGGCATCCTGCCAGGCGGAAGGGTTGTCCGCGGAACCCAGGCGATCCACGTAAATATCCACGCCCGCACGCCTGGCCACGGCAATCGCTTCAGCGGTGAAATCTCCGGCGTCGAAGGCCACTACGCGCGGCTGCAGGTCCGCCAGCAGCTTTTCGAGCGTAGCGGCGCGATATGCTTCCGGCATGATCTTGAGGGACGGGCTCAGCGCCTGCACCTTTTTCAGAAAACCGGCGCCTCCATAGATCACCACCGAATTCAGCATGTCCGCCTGCGTGAGGGCGGCGGCCAGATCGGCGGGCGCGATGTCCTTGGAGTCCACATAGACGCCGATCTTGCCGTGCGCCAGAGCCAGCGCCTCCGCGAAGGACGGCACCTTCGTGCCGGCAAACTGAGGGCTGAACTTCGCGCCGGCATCCAGCGCGCGGATCTGGCCGAAGGTCATTTCACGGACCGCGCCGCTGCCGTTGGTGGTGCGGTCCACGCGGGCATCGTGCATCAGCACCAGGCGCCCATCGGCGGTGGTGCGCACGTCGAGTTCAAAGAAGTCAGCGCCGGCGTCGATGGCGGCTTGAAAAGCGGGGAGCGTGTTTTCGGGATGCGCACGATGCTCGCCGCGATGGGCAATCACCGCGACCCGATCGGCTGCGCTGAGCGCCGCGCACAGCCCTAATAGCATCGCGGTGGGTTTCATCCTTGAGATAGTATCAGATCATGCGTTCTTTCAAAGCGGCGGTTGCGCTGATGCTGGCGCCTGCCGCGCTGGCGCAGCGCCCGATCGTGGAGATCAAAGTCGCGGGCAACGAGCGGCTGGCGGCGGCTGCCGTGATCGCCGCATCCGGCTTGCACACGGGCCAGACGGCCGCGCGCGTGGAACTCGCCGCCGCCGCGCAGAAACTATTCGAAACCGGATTCTTCACCAGCGTCAACTACCGGTACGATCCGAAGTCTGCCGGCGGCGTCGCGGGATACGCGGTCACGCTGGAGATTTCCGAAGAAGCCGCGCGCACACCGGTCGAGCTGGATATCCCAGGTCTCAATGCCGAAGACTTGTGGCGGCAGCTCAAATCCGCCGGCGGATTGATCGGCCGCGAGATGCCGAACAACGATCGCGCGTCCGGTTATTGCAAGCGGGCAATCGAGGGCGCGCTGCGGAGACTGAATCATCCGGAAGAGATCGTCATGGAGACCGAGGCCGACTTACGCACCGGCAAGATGGTGGTCATTTGCCGTCCGGCCCATCTTCCCAAAGTCGCCGCGATCCGCTTCGAGGGTAATGCGGCGATTGCGGAGAGCACCCTGCAAGCCGCGATGGCGAAAGTGGCGATGGGTCAGGACTACACCGAGCGCGACTTCCGGCGCAAGATGGAACTCAACCTCAGGCCGCTCTACGAGGAGTTGGGCCGTCTGACCGTGGCTTTCCCGTCGGTGAAGATGGCGGATGCGGGCAACGCGGCGGTAGCGATCACGGCCGGGATCGACGAAGGCCCGGTGTGGCGGCTGGGCAAAGTCGCGCTGAGCGGCGATGCTCTTCCACTGGCCGATATGCACGATGCGGCCCGCTTCGCGTACGGAGCGCCCGCAAACTGGAAGCAGTTCATGGCGTCGGTGAACAAAATGGAGCAGGCGCTGCGGCGGGATGGGTACATCACGGTATCGTCGAAGGCGGTGCGTTCGTATCAAGAGGCGGCGCAGGTGGTGGATGTGAACGTGGAGGTGCGGAAAGGCCCGCAATTCCTGTTCGGCGAGCTGCATATCGAAGGCTTGGACGAGGGCACACAGCAGCGGCTGGCTGCGCTGTGGACGCTCCCCGGCGGCGCGCCCATGAACCAGCCTTATATCGATGATTTTGTGCGCTCCGCGATGCCGCTCGTGAGAGGCAAGTTCAGGACTTTCAGCTCACAGTTGAACATTCACCAGGGCGCCCATGTGGTGGACGTGACGCTCAAGTTTCATTGAGGAGGTATGGCAAATGCCGGTTACTCGCAGAGATCTGCTCGGCCAGGCGGCACGGCTGGCGGGCGCGGCGGCACTGGGGCTGGAGGCGGCGCGCGGGGATTCGTCCGCCGGGCGCAAGCTCAAGGTGATGGTTACCGGCGGGCACCCCGGCGATCCTGAGTATGGGTGCGGGGGGACCATCGCCCGCTATGCGGACCAGGGCCACGACGTGGTGTTGCTCTATCTGAATCGCGGCGAGAAGAGTTGCCCGGAGACCGCAGCCGATGCCGCAGGCAATGTGCGGGTGGGCGAGGCCAAACGCGCTTGCGAGATTCTGAGGGCGCGCCCGTTGTTCGCCGGGCAGTGCGATGGCCATGCGGTGGTGGACGCGGCGCACTACCGGGAATTCCGGGACCTGATCGATGCCGAGCGGCCGGACGTGCTGTTCACGCACTGGCCGATCGACGGGCATCGCGATCATCGCGCCATTTCCATGCTCGCCTACGATGCCTGGCTGGCCACGGGCAAGCAGTTCGCGTTCTATTACTACGAGGTCTCCGATGGCGAGGACACGCTGATGTTCGCTCCCACCGATTGGGTGGACATCACCGCAACCGAGGCGCGCAAGCGGATGGCTTGTTATGCGCACGCATCGCAGGCGCCCGATAAGTTCTACGCGCTGCAGAGCCAGGTGACCCGGTTTCGCGGCGTGGAGAGCAGCTATCCGCAGGCGGAAGCCTACATTCGCCACGCGCAAAGTCGCGCGCGGCTGCTGCCATAGGAGTCTTGGCCCGGTTGACCTCAGCGTTAAGGCGGGAGAAAAAGCATATCTGGCCGCCGATGAACGCCGATAAACGCCGATAAGAACAAGACAGCCGGGGCCAGTATGCGAGTCTCTGCCTACCAACGGCAAAGTGGAACCGATCGAGTGGGTGGCGGTGCGGGTGGAGATGGCCGGGCTGGCGAGCGAAGTTCCCGTGTTATGCGCACGCATCGCAGGCGCCCGATAAGTTCTACGCGCTGCAGAGCCAGGTGACCCGGTTTCGCGGCGGGGAGAGAGACTGCTGCCGTAGGAGTCTCCGCCCACATATCTGGCCGCCGATAAACGCCGATAAGAACAAGACAGCCGAGGCCAGTATGTGTGGCCTCTCTTTGCGCGCGGCGTCGGGGCTTAAGATGGTAGAGAGTGAAAAAACTGCTGTGGCTGTTCGCGATCCCGCTGGCCGCTCTCGGCTGGTGGGCCTACCACCGGAACAACGTTGCGCCGCAGGTCGCTTTTGCGAAAGTCGTGCGCGAGACGCTGATCAGCACCCTGCCTACCAACGGCAAGGTGGAACCGATCGAGTGGGTGGCGGTGCGGGTGGAACAGGCCGGACTAGTGAGCAAGGTGTCTGTGCACGAAGGGCAGACAGTGGGACAGGGCGGGCCGCTGGCGATCCTGAGCGACAGCGGTCTGACGGCCGATCTGGATGCCGCCGAAGCGCGCGCGGCCCAGGCGCGGGCGGATCTGGCCACCATCGAGGCGGGGGGCAAGCCAGTCGAATTGACCACCATCGAAAGCGACCTGGCCCGTTTGCGGGTGGAAAAAGACCACGACCAGAAAGAGTACGCTTCGTTGCGCCGCCTGGCGGAAAAGCGGGCTGCGTCAAAGATGGAAGTGGATGAGATGAAGAGCAAGGTGCAGGCTGCGGACATGGGGATCGAGGCGCTGGAGAAGCGCCGGGCGGCGCTGGTCACGCAATCGGACAAGACGGTGGCGCTGGCGCGGCTGCGCGACGCCGAGGCCGCCGTGGAACTGGCCAAGAGGCATATCGCGCAAACCACGATCCGGGCGCCGATCGCCGGCGTGGTCTACGATCTGGCGGCGCGGCCTGGCGCCTATCTCAACATCGGCGACCTGGTGGCCAACGTGGGCCGCATCGAGCGCTTGCGCGTGCGCGTGTACGTGGACGAGCCCGAATTGGGACGCGTCCAGAAAGGACAGCCGGTCACCATCAATTGGGATGCGCTGCCAGGCCGCGCCTGGGAAGGCACCGTGGAGCGAAAGCCGGCCGATATTGTAGCGCTGGGAAGCCGGCAGGTGGGCGAGGTGCTGTGCACCATCGACAATCCGGGGCGCGTCCTGCTGCCGGGCACCAATGTGGACGCGCACATTCGCACGGCCACGGTGGACAAGGCGCTGACCATTCCGAAGGAATGCCTGCGGCGGGACGCTAATGGCGTGGGCGTGTTCGCGCTGCGCGGCGATCGCCTGGAATGGCAGACGGTCGAGACGGGCGTGGCAAGCGTGACGCGCGTGCAGATTCTGGCGGGCCTGGCGGAGGGCGGCGAAGTGGCGCTGCCCACGGAGCTGACGCTGCACAACGGGGAGACGGTGACGCCGCTACAGCAGTGAGCACTATACTGGGATTTGAGACGAGACCTGGTCTACGCGTTGCGGGGCTTGCGGAAGAACCCCACGTTCGCGGTGGTGGCGACGGCCTCGCTGGCTTTGGGAATCGGCCTGAATACGGCCATTTTCAACCTGGTTAGCACGGTGCTGCTGCAGCCCCTGCCGGTGCGCGATCCCGCGCGGTTGGTCTCGCTGTTCACCCTGGATCGCATCAACCCCGGATTTCTGTACAACTCCTATCCGAATTACAAGGATTATCGCGACCGCAACACGGTTTTCGCGGGCCTTGCACTGTATAGCCCAATCCAGGCAACGCTCACCGGTGAGAACGAGCCCGCTGATGTGCCGGGCCAGATTGTATCCGGCAACTACTTCGATGTGCTGGGGGTAAAGGCGGTTATCGGGCGCACGTTCCTTCCCGAAGAAGGCCGCGTCCCCGGCACGGGAGCGGTAGTGGTGATCAGTCACGCGTTTTGGATGCGCAGATTCGCAGGCGGCCGGAGCGTGATCGGCACAACGGTGGGCCTGAACCAGCACGCGTACACGATCATAGGGGTGGCGCCCCAGGGTTTCCATGGCCCCAACACGCTGGTCAGCGCCGACCTCTGGGTTCCCATGACGATGTACCCGCAGATGTTCTCCATGGCGGACTGGGTCGAGCGCCGCAAGGCGCTGTTGTTCTCGGTGGTGGGCAGGTTGAGGGAGGGCGTCAGCCGGGAACAGGCGGAGGACAACCTGAAGACGCTGGCTGCCCAACTGGCGCGAGAGTATCCGGCGGACAACCAGGGCCGCACCGTAACTCTGCTGCCGCTCACCGACTCCGTGATTCAGCCGAATTCGCGCGGCGCTTTCTTGCTGGTGGGAGGCGTGGCCCTGGGAGCCAGCGCGCTGGTACTGCTGATCGCCTGCGCCAACGTCGCCAACCTGCTGCTGGTACGGGCGGCGGGCCGGAGAAAGGAAATGGCGCTCCGCCTGGCGCTGGGGGCGGGGCACTGGCGTTTGATCCGGCAACTGATCACCGAGAGCGCGCTGCTGTCGATAGCCGGAGGCGCGGCGGCCCTGGTGCTGGCGCGCTGGGGGCGAAACCTGCTGTGGAGCTACCGGCCGCCGTGGATCTTGAGCGGCGACGCCATTCTCAGTTTCGACGGCCGGGTGCTGGGCTTTACGCTACTGATCGCCGTGCTGGCCACACTGGCCTTCGGATTGGCGCCGGCCAGCAGCGCGACGCGCGCCGATCTGGCGACCGAACTAAGGGAACGCCGCAGCCCGTGGACGCACGCGGGGCATCGCGCAAATGCACGCGGCCTGCTGGTGATGGCGCAAGTGGCGCTATCGGTGGTCACCCTCACGGGCGCGGGCCTGTTTCTGCGCAGCCTGCGCAACGCGCAGTCGGCCGACCCTGGATTCGACGCCGCGCACATGGCCACGCTGGCGCTCAACGTGAAGGCGCGCGGTTTCACGGAAGCGGAGGGGCGCGAGTATTACGCGCGGGTCCTGCAGCGCGCCGCGAGCTTGCCGGGAGTCGCCGCCGCCACCCTGGCTTTCAACCCTCCGTTCACCGTGTACCGGGCGCGGAGCCTCTCCGTGGAAGGACAGGAGAACGGCACCGGACCCGGGGCAGTGGCGCAGATCGACCTGGTGGAGCCGGGTTATTTTCAGGCGCTGCGCATCCCACTGGTGCGCGGCCGCGCATTTTCGAGCGGCGACGCGCCTGCCGCTCCACGCGTGGCGGTGGTGAACGAAACCATGGCGAATCACTTCTGGAACGGGAAGAATCCCATGGGTGCGCGCCTGCGCTTCTTCGGCGAAAGCGCGCCGGTGGAGGTCGTGGGGGTGGCGAAGGACTGCACTTACATTAGTCCGGGGCGAGCGCCCGGACTGATGGTTTATCTGTGCTTGCGGCAGAACTATGCGCCCGCCGTTAATTTGTGGGTGCGCACCGCCGGCGCGCCGGATGCGCTGCTGAACACCATGCTGCGCGAGGTGCGCGGTCTGGACCGCGATGTGTTGCTGTCGAACCTCCAGACCGCCATGCAAGCGAGCCACGAATCGTTGTGGGCGCCGCACCTGGGAGCCATCCTGTTCACGGCTTTCGGCGCACTGGCCGGACTGCTCACGGTGGTGGGCGTCTACGGGGCCATCTCCTACTCGGTGGGACAGCGCACCCGCGAGCTTGGAATCCGCATCGCGTTAGGCGCGGAGCCGGGCGCAGTGTTGCGGCAAGTGCTGGGCGAGGGAATGATTCCAGTGTTCTGGGGATTGGTGCTGGGGCTGGTTGCGGCCCTTACGGTTGCCGGCATACTGAGCAGCCTGTTGTTCGGCGTGCGCGCGCGCGATCCGCTGACGCTATGCGTGGTAGCGGCGGTGCTGTCCGCGACGGCGCTGGCCGCCTGCGCGGCACCGGCTGTGC
>Ga0335078_10009275_pt1 | contig 14584 bp, 14 predicted proteins | sample Lox_Sample_32_FD_206711 | JGI IMG/M metagenome (GOLD analysis project Ga0335078, IMG submission 206711) | Soil microbial communities from Loxahatchee National Wildlife Refuge, Florida, United States - Lox_Sample_3.2 | ecosystem: Environmental > Terrestrial > Soil > Wetlands | place: USA...
GCGCCTGGTCGTCTTCAGGCTCGGCCGGCTCATCGGCGCGAGAGGGCCGGGGGTAATATTCATCATCCCGATCATCAACCGCCTGAACAAGGTCGACCTCAGGGAGCGGTTCCTGGAGGTGCCCCACCAGACTTGCATCACCAAGGACAACGCCCCGACGGACATTGACTTCCTCATCTACTACAAAGTGATCGAAGCGACCCAGAGCATCGTCCAGGTCCAGAACTTCGAAGGTGCGTCCATCGGGATCGCTACTACGACCCTCAGGGCCGTGGTAGGGGACATCCCACTGGACGAACTACTCGCGAAGAGGGAACAGATCAACCAGGTACTCAGGACCAAGCTGGACGAGGTCACGGAAAGGTGGGGGATCAAGGTCACCAACGTAGAGATCAGGGAGATCAGGCCTCCGCAGGACGTGCAGGAGGCGATGGTCCGCCAGATGTCGGCCGAGAGGACCAGGAGGGCGACGGTCACGGAGGCCGACGGAAAGAGGGAGGCGTCCATCCTGGTGGCGGAAGGAGAAAAGAAGTCGAACATCCTGAGGGCGGAAGGAGACAAGCAGGCCGCCGTGCTTAGGGCCGAAGGGTACGCCGGAGCCCTGAACCAGATATTCTCGGCTGCCAAGGGGATAGACGCGAAGACGATGACGCTACAGTACCTGGACACCCTGAAGGCTCTGGGAGCGTCACCTTCGACAAAGTACATCTTCCCGATGGAGTTCACCAACCTCATCGCGCCTCTACGGGAGTACGCCAAAGAATCAGAGAACAAGTAGAAACTCAGAGATAGTTTGAAATAATTTCAGAAAACCCCTTCTATTATTGCCTCAGTTTTAAATCGCTATCGTCCAAAGGGGTGGAGCGAGCAGGTTAGTGTCGGGCCAAGAAGGGGAAACCCAGGCTAGGAGGCGGACTATAGTTGTTCTCCAGGATGAGATGAGGCGCGTCCTCGACGCGACGAGAGTCCTCCTGGACGAGTTCAGCGGTCTGACGAAGGGGGACAAGGACCTCGTTTCTTCATCGCTCGAGCGGGTCAACCAGGCAGAGAAGGACGTGATGACACTGCGGACCGCGCTGATCCGGGAGCTTTCCCAGGTGGGGACCCTGCTGGTGAACCGCGAGGACCTCCTCAGAGCCGCGTTCGCCGTGGAGGACATATTCGGGCACATCAACGGGGTGGCTTTCAAGATGTCTCAGCTCGCCAGGCCGTCGGCCAAGAACAAGAAATATGCCGAAGCGATCACGCAGCTGCTCGGACTCCTCATCGACGGGATTTCAAAGCTCAACGAAGGCATCAGGGCGCTCTCCATAAACTCGGACCAGTCGATTCAGATGGCTTCTCAGGTCCAGATGATCGAAGGGTCGATTGACAGCGACTACAGGGAGGCGGTCGCAATGGTGATGAAGACCGCAGCCAACGTGAAGGAGCTCATAACCGTCAAGGAGGTCATCGAAGCCATCGAGAACTGCGCCGACGCCATGCTCGACGCTGCCGACGCCAGTACCATCCTAGCGCTGGGCATGTAGTCATGCCGAAGAAGGCGAAGGGGAGGCTCTTCGAGAACAGGATCGTGATATGGGACATCGAAACGTCCCGGAGGCTCTTCAAGGATGGGTACTACGGAAAGCCGCTCGGGATACCGAAGCCCAAGGACTTCGAGTTCGACGCCCCCCTGATCCTCGACCTAATGGAAGGGTACTATCTTGCCACCAAGAAGGCGGTCGAGGTCGAAGACCAGTCCGGGAACGAACTCACCCCCAGGCAGCTGCACGCGATCTGCGAGGCGTCCTATACAGACTTCGCCGAGAAGTTCCAGGTGTACAAGAAGCTCCGTGAAGACGGGTTCGTGGTCACACCGGGGATCAAGTTCGGTTCAGACTTCGCAGTCTACGAGCACGGTCCCGGCATCGACCACGCCCCCTACATCGTGCAGGTGGTGTCCCCAGACTCGAAGATGACGGCCACTTCCATGGTGAGGTCAGGGAGGCTCGCCACCACAGTGAGGAAGCAGTTCATCATCGCCATCTCGGACAAGGACAAGAAGACCATCGACTTCCTTAGGTACGACTGGTGGCGCGCCTGACAGTTGGCAACGATTAGCGAGGACTCCTTCATCCTGGTCTATCGGGACAGGAGGCGGAGATGGATCGTCCGTCCCAGGGACACCCCCAAGCTCCACACCCACCTCGGCATCCTCGACGTGTCCGCCCTCGTCGGCAAAGAGTTCGGGACCACCGTAACCACGACCTTGGGGGACGAGCTCAACATCCTCGAGCCCACCATCGAAGACCTGGTGATGAAACTGGCGAGGAGGACCCAGGTGATCTACCCGAAGGACCTCGGCCTGATGGCTTTGAAGCTCGGGGTCCATGCAGGGTCCCAGGTCCTCGAAACGGGGACGGGGAGCGGAGCCACGACGGCGTTGATGGCCTATCTGGTCCAGCCGTCCGGGATGGTCTACACCTACGATCTCAACCCGGAGTTCCAGGAGGTCGCCCGGAGGAACATCGAACGGCTGGGGCTCTCCAAGTTCGTCACTTTCAGCATCGGCGACTCGAGGGAGGGGTTCAAGGAGAAGGGGCTCGACGCGGGGATACTCGATGTCGGGGACCCGTGGGAGGTTGTGCGAAGCATGAGGGTGAGCCTCAAGCCTTCGGCCCCCATGGCGGCGGTCACCCCCACCACGAACCAGGCAGAGAAGCTGGTGGCGAAGATGAAGGAGGAAGGGTTCGTCAACGTGGAGACCATGGAGATCCTTCTCAGGAACCTGGAGGCCAGGGTGGGGATGACCCGCCCCTCGAACATAATGGTTGGCCACACGGCCTATCTCACATTCGGCCGGACCACGGTGCTCCAGGTCTAGGCGCAAAAGGAGATATCCCCCCCGCCGTAAGGCGGGGACATGGCCGGGTCAGTCGAACAGATCAACGTGAAGCCCCAGAAAAAGGGAGAACGAGGGATACCGAAGGTGCCGGTCGGAGCCATCTCCGTAACCCGGGCGGGGGCCGAGGGGGACTACAACGTGTACAGGCAGGAGAAGAAGAAAGGGGACCCGGATTCGGCGATTCTACTGATCCCCATCGAAACGATCAGGGATCTGAACTCGGAAGGGTGGCCCGTGAAGGCCGGGGACCTTGGGGAAAACGTAACGACGTCGGGGATCCCCTACTCGTTTTTCGCGGTGGGGAAGACGTTCACTCTCGGGAAGGCGGTCCTCCAGGTATCGCGGGCATGCGACCCGTGCGAGAACCTCTTCGTCCTCCCCTACGTCGGGACCGCAAAGGGGCCGAAGTTCCTGAAGACCATGCTCGGGAGGCGAGGGTGGTACGCGCGGGTCATAAGGGAGGGGAAGGTGGAGCGCGGGGACCGAATCGAGGAAGCACCGAGTTCGACGACTTCGCAAGGGTTTTAAGCCCAACTCGGTCGCGCAGGCGAATCGATGAGCGGCAGGGGACGGTACGATGACCTTTCGACTCTGCTTTACCTGGTCCCGTTCCTGGGAGCCTTCGGCTATGCCATAGCGCTCTGGGTTCAGAACGGGGCGTCCGCCCTCCTTCCCACCTCGGTTTACCTGACGGTCACCAGGGACCCGATCCTGTTCATACTGGGTTCGCTTGCGATACTGCTCGGGGTGATGATCGAAGTCAACAGCACGGAGCCTGCCGGACGGCAGGCACGGATTGCGTCCCTGGGGGGGACCCTCCAGACGATAGCGATAGCGAGCATGATCCTGGCGCTCCTTTCGGCGTGGTACGCGAACGGTTTCACGGACATCGGGGGGACCGCCTCCGACTTCATCGTGGGGAGGTACGGGCTCGTATTCCCCGCGATGATGGTCCTCTTCAGCTATCTCCTCACCATAAGGTTCAAGGTGCAGTCCGTCACCAACCGGAACTTCGCCGCCCTGGTGGCTCTGCTGCTTGTCCCGGCTTCGGTCTACGAGATCGGCAAGCGCAATGCCCCCCTGGGAATCGGGATAGCGTTCATCCTTCTCGTCGTTGGGATGTACCTCTACGTGTCTCCTCATAGTGAGGAAACGCCAGAGAAAGAAGAATAGGGTTAGGGACCGGAGGTCTTCCGATGGCCGACATCCTCACGTCCTTCGGCACCATAGCGGGGACGATCTTCCTCGCAGAGCTCGTCGACAAGGACGCCTTCCTGCTGATCACCGTTTCGACCAAGATGAGGGCTCACATCGCATTCCTGGCTGGGGTGACCGCCTTCGTGATGACAACGACCCTGTTCGTCACCCTCGGGACCGTCCTCGTCGCCTTTGTCCCCGTCTACTGGGTCCGCCTGGCCGGAGGGGTGGTAATGCTCGGGTACGGCCTCTGGGAGGCGAGGTCCCTCGTGGGACTCCGAGAGGTAGAGCGTGAGGAAGCGAAGGTCGAGAGGAGCAGGAGCCCATGGAAGGCGTTCCTTGCCCTGGTCGCTGCACTGGCCCTGCTCGACCTTGCCGGAGACGCCACCGAGGTGCTGACCATTGTCTTCGTCGCTCGGTACGCAGAACCTCTGCTCGTCTTCCTCGGGGCATGCACAGGCCTGATCTGTGCCGACGTCGTGGAGACCACCCTGGGGAGCAGGTTGGGCAAGATACTCACCCCCGAAAGGCTCCGCTACTTTTCGGCCGTCGTCTTCCTCGCCCTCGGCGCGTCAATCATCGTCCTCAGTCCCTGAAGCGCAGGAAGGCACCTTCATTAAGCGCACTTCATGGAGCGGGAACATCCAATGTCCGGAGCGAGCCAGGAGGGGGTGACCGCGAAGAAGGGGGAGAACTTCGACGAGTGGTACACCCAGGTCATTCTGAAATCCGAGATTGCAGACTACAGCCCCGTCTCCGGATGCGTGGTCTACAGGCCCTTCGGCTACGCCATCTGGGAGAACATACAGAAGGAGACCGACGCCATGTTCAAGGAGGCAGGAATCACGAACACCTATTTCCCGATCTTCATCCCCGAAAGGCTCCTCAGGAAGGAAGCCGAGCACGTCGAGGGGTTCGCCCCGGAGGTCGCCTGGGTCACCCAGACCGGGAACACCAAGATAGAGGAGAGGCTGGCGGTCCGTCCGACCTCCGAGTCTTTGATGTACGACGTCGTTTCGAGGTGGATAAGGTCCTGGCGGGATCTCCCTCTCAGGCTCAACCAGTGGAACAACGTGGTCCGCTGGGAGACCAAGAACCCTATCTTCATTTTGAGGTCGAGGGAGTTCCTCTGGAACGAAGGTCATTCCCTCTTCTCCACGAGGGAGGAGGCTGACGCTGAAAGAGACCAGATACTCGGCATCTACAGGAGAATAACCGAGGACTATCTGGCGATTCCGGGGTACGTCGGCAAGAAGACGAAGGCAGAGACCTTCGCTGGCGCCGAAGGGACCTACAGCATCGAACACCTCCTCCCGGACGGAAAGGCGATCCAAGGACCTGACTGGCATTCGGACGGGCAGAACTTCTCGAGGGCCTTCGGGATCGTGTTCATCGACAGGGATGGGAACAAGCAGTTCGCTTTCCAGAACACATGGGCCATCTCCACGAGGGAGATCGGGGTCATGCTCGCCGTCCACTCCGACGACAGGGGAGCTGTGGTCCCTCCGAAGCTGGCAGCGGTGCAGGTCGTCGTCGTCCCCATCGTCAACGACGAGAGCAAGGGGGCGGTCCTCGCGGAGGCGAACAAGCTCATGCTGTCGCTTAGGAGGTTCAGGTCCCGCCTGGACGACAGAGACAACCTCACCCCCGGGCGGAAGTTCAACGAGTGGGAGCTGAAAGGGGTCCCGCTCAGGGTCGAGTTCGGTCCCAGAGACATGAAAGAAGGGCAAGCGGTCCTCGTCAGGAGGGACACCGGGGGGAAGAGGACGGCAAAGCTTGCCTCTCTTGCTGACGAAGTGGCGAAGGAGCTCGAGGCGATACAGAGCAGCCTGTTTCAGAAGGCGTCGGCCGCCCTCGCCACCAACACCCGCGACGCAACCACCCTGGACGAGCTGAAGATGATCCTCTCCCAGAAGGGCGGGATGATCAGGATCCACTGGTGCGGGGACGTCACCTGCGAGGCGAAGATGCGGGAGTTCGCCGGAGGGAAGATACTCAACGTCCCGCTCGACCAAAAACCTTCCAAGGGGAGATGCCTGGTCTGTGGAAGGGACTCTCCTTCCATCGCCATCTACGGCAAGTCGTACTGAGGCGAGCCCCCTGCCTCCGATCTCTCGACCCAGCAGCGAGCTGGCGGTCCTCGGCGCCATAAACTGGGACACCACACTGTTCGTCGGAGACTTCGCCGCTCCCGGGGAGGAGATCCCCGTCTCGAGGATAGAAGAAGGGCCAGGGGGGAAGGGGGCGAACGCGGCGGTCGCGGCGGCCAGGATCCTGGGGAAGGGGAAGGTGGCTTTCGTCGGCGCAGTCGGAGACGACGAGCTGGGGAGCACGCTGTGCGACAGCTTGAAGGTCGAGGGGGTATCAACGGAAGGGGTCGTCCGACTCAGGGGGCAGAGGTCAGGGACCGCGCACATCGTCGTAGACAGGTCAGGGAGCAAGGCCATCCACACCCACTTCGGCGCCAACGACCGGCTGAAGCCCGCGCACCTCGCCATGCCCGGACCGTCGCTGGTGCTGTCCTCTTCGTCGACCGTCGTCGTGATGGATGTCCCGACCGGCACCGCCCTGGAGGCGGCCCGTATTGCGAAGCGCGCGGGAGTCCGCCTCGTCTACAGCCCGGGAGTAAGGTGCGCAGAGGGGTACGGCGCGCTTTCGAAGGTCCTGCAGTTGGTCGACGAGGCGGTGTTCGACAGGAGCGAACTGCTGAAGCTCAGGCCATCGAGATCCCCGCGGGAAGCTCTGCACTCCATCATGGGCGAGATTCCGACCCTGGCGATGGTCGCGACCCTCGGGCCCTCCGGATGCCTCGTCGGAAAGGAGGGGTCGGTGGACGCTGTCACGCCGGTATCACTGGAGTCCCTGGGACTGAAGGCAGTGAACAGCACCGGTTCAGGCGATGCGTTCCTGGCGGCCTACGTCTGCTACTCGAACTTCGGCAGTGGGCCGAAGGACGCGGCCCGGTGGGGGAACCTGGCGGGGGCGCTCAAGGCCACCAGCGACCTGACCAGGGGGAGCCCCGACAGGCGGGTCCTCGAGTCGAGGATGGCCGAGCTGTCGACGCTCACAGGGAAGCGACGGGGGTAGCCATCGAAAAGAGCCGCGTGGCGCTGTCGTCCACGCTCATCGGGAGGTCTATCTTGGCGAGTGCGAGCATATGCAACGACAGTGACGAGGCCGCGATGCCGAAGCAGGCGCTTCGGAGGAAGTCCCTCGTCTTGAGGTACCAGGACACCGTCGCTCCGCTGAGGATGTCCCCTGCGCCCGTGGTGTCTACCACCGTTGACTTCGGCACCCCGACTTTGTAGATCTTCAGGCCGTCGAGGACGAAGCACGAGTCCCCCCCACGGGTCACTATGCCCTTCTTCACCCCTATCGAAGAGAGCTTCTCCAGGGCCTCCCTGGGCTCGGTCTTTCCCGTGAGCATCTCCGCCTCGGTGAGGTCCATCTTGACCGCGTCCACCTTCGAAAGGACGCCCCCGTCCTTGAGGGGGGAGAAAGTGACCCTTCCCTGTTTGTCGAAGGTCCTGACGAACCCCTGGGGGTCGAGGAAGGTGAAGCTAGACCTAGCCGAAATCTCCGTGAGCAGGGCCGTCGATATCTCGCCGGCGATGGGGCTCACCAGGGAGGCGTCGAACCTGCTGTCGGGAGGGATCTGAGACGAGGCTATGTCTTCGCACCGGGCCGCCAAGGTCAGGGTCCTCCCCTCTGGAGTATTCGCGATCTTGAACCTTGTCGTGGGTTTCACGGCGCTCCTGTCAGACGCCTTCAGGGCTACCCCGTTCCTTGCCAGCCAGACTGCCTGCTCGTCCGGGAAGTCGTTCCCGACCTTGGTAAGAGGGGTGACGTCATGACCGAACCTGGCGCAGACGAGTCCGGCGTACGATGGGGGCCCTCCGACCGATATCACCTGACGCATCGGGAGTTGAATCGTGTCAATCGTAACGAACCCCGCGACCAGAACCCGCATTTCCCTCGCCCGCTTCCGAGGACGTCTTATGAACGCTTTCTCTGGAGTTTAGTAGGCCGTGGAAATTTCGCCGGTCCGTCCGGCTGGCGTTTAAATAACCAACAGGAAGAGGCGCACATCCGAAGAAGCATTTTGAACGTTCAAACAAGAAAGGGAATTGCTACAGGTGCATTAGTCGCAGTCGTAATCATCCTCATCGTAATCGCAGGCGCGGCATACTACTTCATCTCTTCGTCAAGCTCCTCGAGCACTACCACGACTACCACCACGACCACGACGACAACAACCGGGCCTCTCCCCGGGAAAGGGAAGTCGATGGGCGTGGTATTCGACGTAGGTGGCCTCGGGGACCGCGGATTCAACGACCTGGCTGACCAGGGCATGTTGCAGGCCAACACGACCCTGGGGGTCGACTACAAGTACGAAATAGCGACCTCGGTTTCGGACATCCCCGGGCTGTTCGCCGCTCTGATCTCCGACCACCTCAACCTCATCGTCGGAGTCGGGTTCGACGACGACCAGGCTATCCAGCAGTACGCCACCCAGTATCCCAACCAGATGTTCGCTCAGGTTGACGGTGACGAATACAACTTCACGAACGTCATCGCCATCAAGTTCACCGAGAACGTCGGGAGCGCCATCGTCGGCGCGCTCGCCGCAGCGGAAGCGGGCAACGGAGCCAAGATCGGGTTCCTCGGCGGCGTGTCGGTGGGCATCATCTACAAGTTCTGGAACGGCTACAAGTATGGTGTCGAATGGGCTGACTCATACATCTCCAACATGACGAAAACAACATACAACAACCCCCTCGACGAGGTCTACGACTCTGCGCAGTTCACAGGGTTCGCTGACCCGAGCGGGGGCTATACCAACGGCCAGGCGATGATCGCCAGGGGCGACAAGATCATCTTCACCGCGGCAGGGGGAACCGGGATCGGGACCTTCAACGCGGTAGGCCAATACGACGAGCAGCAAGGTTGGAAGTGGTCTACCACCAATGCGCCCCCTGTATGGGCCATCGGCGTCGACGCGAACCAGGACTACTACGGGACCCAACAGTTCTTCTCCAACGCCAACTCGTCTTCGACCTCATCCCTCACGCTGACCGCGCCATCGTTCATACTGACGTCCGAGATCAAGGCGGTCAACACGGGGGTCTACGACGTGGCATCTTGGATGGTGGCTGGCAACTTCAGCGGCGTCTGGAATAATCCGACGAAGTTCGGACCCACCTACTTCAACGGGCAGACCGAGCTTTGCGGGGCCAACGGGGATGCGCCATGCTACGTGAGGGGCGTCCTCCTCCTGGGCTACCCGCAGCAGGCTGTCGGTCCGACGCCATTCACATACACGAGCCAGTTCCTTACAGCTCTCGACCACCAGGTGCTCACTCAAATCGAGGACGGGATCCTCAACGGGTCCATCCACGTGCCTGAAATCTACACAGACACCGGCTACACCTCACTTCTATAGCGGAGTTAGGTGAGTACCACTCACCTATCCCTTCCTTTTTGTGATTCCAATGAGCGAACCAATGCTTCGGATGACGGGCATCAGGAAGACCTTCCCCGGCGTAGTCGCCCTGGACGGGGTGGACCTGACGGTGAGTCAAGGGGAGGTCATGGGGGTGCTGGGGGAGAACGGGGCCGGGAAGAGCACTCTGATGAATATCCTCTACGGGCTCTACACCATGGACGAGGGGTCAATCGAAATGCAGGGGAAGAGAGTCCAGATCAAGAACTCGGCAGAGGCCATCGGCCTGGGGCTGGGCATGGTCCACCAGGCGTTCACCCTCGTCCCCAACATGACAGTGATGGAGAACATAATCCTGGGCAATGAGCCCTCGAAGGCCGGGGTCGTGGACCGCCGCGAGGCGCGGATTCAGGTCCAGGAGCTGGTGAAGCAGGTCGGTCTGGACATAGACCTGGACACGCTCGCCGAAGACCTTCCGACTGGGTTCAAACAGAGGGTCGAGATACTGAAAGCCCTCCACCGCGGGGCGAGGGTACTGATACTCGACGAGCCGACGGCGGTGCTGACTCCGCTCGAAACCGAGGAGCTATTCAAGTCGGTCAGACGTCTGACCCAGGGTGGGTCAACCGTGATTTTCATCACCCACAAGCTCAAGGAGGTGATGGCAATAACGAACAAGATTACGATAATGCGGCGGGGGAAGATCGTCGCCTCCCTCGACACCAAGGACGCCAACTTCGACATCCTCGCCAACGCCATGGTCGGGAGGTCCGTGGAGCGGAGGTTCACCTTCGGTCCCTACCAGCCGGGAGAGGTCCTGCTTGACGTCGAGAATCTGTCGGCGACCTCCAGGCACAAGACCGAGGCCCTGAGGGGGCTGACGTTCAACGTGAAGGCCGGTGAAATAGTGGGGTTGGCGGGGGTCGAAGGGAACGGCCAGACAGAGCTAGTGGAGTGCATCATGGGACTGATGCCGTCGTCTTCCGGGACAATCAGGATGAAGGGGCACATCATCAACCACCTCTCCACCTCGGAGGTCCTCAAACTCTCCGTCGGCCATGTCCCCGAAGACAGGGCACTAAACGGCCTGATACTCGACTTCTCCATCGCCGAGAACACGATTCTCGGCTCCGCGGACCGTCCGGATTTTTCTCAGCGTGGGGTCATGGTGCCGAAACGGATACAGGAGTTCGCCAGGAAGATTGTGAAGTCTTTCAATGTCTCAACGGCCGGAATCGACGTCAGGGCGCGTAATCTCTCTGGCGGGAACCAGCAGAAGGTAATCGTTGGCAGGGAGCTCGCTGGCCATCCGAACCTACTCATCGCACACCAGCCCACCAGAGGACTGGACGTCGCGAGCACCGAGTATATCCAGTCCCTCCTGGTCGAGGCCAGAAACGCGGGGAGGGGGGTCCTGCTGGTGAGTGCAGACTTCGACGAGATTTTGGACCTGAGCGACAGAATCCTGGTGCTCTACGAAGGGAAGATAATCGGGGAGCTCGAGCGAGGAGCAGGGATAGGGGAACTCGGAAAGCTGCTCGGGGGAATCGCGGCGCCGTGAGCAGGGCCAGCGCGCTGCACCCGGCCCGGATTCTCAGGGCGGCCGTCCCTTCTATCCTCGCCTTGGCTCTGGGGCTGGTTGTCGCTTCGCTGGTCATGGTCGCATTCGGGGAAAACCCCATCAGCATCTTCTCCGCGCTCTTCAGTGGCGCCCTCACGACCCAGTACGGGCAGTCGTCGGTCCTCAACTACATGTACGCCTACCTGCTGCTGGCCCTGGCCTTCCTCCTGCCAGGGAAGGCAGGCATCTGGAACGTCGGGGGCCAGGGGCAGGCCATCCTGGGTGGCGTGGCTGCGGCTCTTCTGATGGAGTACGTGGTCCTCCCTCCGGTGATCTGGCCCCTGGCGGCCATAGTGCTTGCGATCTTTGCAGGCGCGGCATGGTCAGCGATCTCCGGGCTGCTGGAGGCCTACCGCAACGCATCGGCCATCGTAACGACGATAATGATGAACTTCGTGGCGGCGAACCTCGCCACCTTCATCCTCTACTACATCCTCATCCCCAAGGCTAACGTTCTGAGCTTCTACAACGAAGTGAACTTCCCGGCGGCCCTAACCCTCCCCACACTCCCCTACTTCACCAGCTCCATCATGATCTTCATAGCGGTCGTCGTGGCGTTTGGTTCCGCCTTCTTCCTGAACAGGACGACCCTGGGATACAAGATCAGGGCCACGGGGCTCGGCTCAAGACCCGCCGAGTCCAAGGGGATCAACCCGAGGTCGACCAAGGTGATCGCCATGCTGATCGGGGGCGGGGTGGCGGGATTGGCCGGTGCGGGCGCGGTGATGAGCGTAGGTCACGGCTGCGGCATAATAGCCTGCTATCAGGACGGTTTCGCCGCAGGGTGGTTCGGCGGGTTCGGGTTCGCAGGCATCGCGGTCGCCCTCGTCGCGCTGAACAATCCGATCGGCTCGGTATTCTCGGCCATCTTCTTCTCTGTGCTGGCCGCGGGGATGCCCTACATCTACCAGAACATCTATGTCGTGTGGGCAATGCAGGGGATAATCATCCTCTTCATGGCGGCGCCTGAGCTGAGCAGAATGATACTGACCGTGCGGGGGAAAAGCAGATGGATCTAACCTGGCTCATACTCCTTGCCGGCTTCGGACTCCAGAACGCGGTCCCCATCGGAGTGGGAGCCCAGGGGGAGTTGATCACCGAGAAGTCCGGGATCCTGAACATCGGCCTCTACGCTACCATGGCCATCCCGGCCTTCGTCGCGGCCGCAGTGAACGTCACCTTCTCCTCCATAGGCACGAACTCTGCCTACGTGGGTTTGCTCGCGGCGATGGTCACAGGCGCAGCCCTGAACTTCGTGTTCGCAGTCTTGTCTACCAAGATCCAGGTGGACCAGGTCATCGCGGGGATCGGCCTGAACATATTCGCGGTGGGGATAACGGCGGTGTTCCTAGAACGCTTCTACTCCGTGGACGGGACCCCCAACGGCCACCAGATCCCTCCGCTCTTTTCGATCACGGGCCTCGCCCAGGACGTCAGGATCAACGTCAGCCCCCTGATGGTCGCCATGTTCGTTCTCCCCGTGATTGTCTACCTCTTCCTCTCACGGACCAAGCTCGGGTCGCACATCAGGGCTGTGGGGGAGAACCCCATCGCGGCCGAAGCGGCTGGGGTGAACGTCACCTGGACCAGGATAACCGCGACGGCATTGGGAGGGACCCTCCTCGGGGCGGCGGGGGCCTTCCTCACGGTGGACTTCAACCCCAACTTCGTCCCGGACTATTCTCAGGCGATCTTCCCCGCCTTCATCGCGTTGGCGGCGGTGATAGCGGGAGGGTGGAAGCCAGGGTACGTGCTGGCGGTCAGCATACTCTTCGGCGTCTCCGAGGCGCTCCGTCCCGTCCTTGCCGTCTCGTCGGCTCAGGGATACCTTTTCTCCACCCTCCCGTACATCGTGACCGTGGTGGTCCTCGGGATCGCCTCCAAGCGCCTGAGACCCCCCGCTGCGCTTGCTGTCCCCTACAAGAAGGAGTAGCGCACATGTCAGACCGAAGGTGGTGGAGACGCTGACCAACATCTGGCTAGACACCGACACCGCAGGCGATGACAGCACGGCGCTGATGCTGGCCCTCAAAGCCTCCAACGCTTCGGTCGAAGGGGTGAGCATCACCTGCGGGAACGTGAAGTTCGAGCAGGAGGTCGAGAACGCCCTCTATACGATTCAGGCTTCTGGAAGGTCCGGGGAGGTGCCGGTGTACCCCGGAGCCAGGCACCCGATGGTCAGGGACTGGGTGACCGCAGAGGAGGTCCACGGCAAGGACGGGATGGGGGACTCCTGGTTCCCGAAGGCGGAGCAGAGGCCCGAGCGCCGACACGGCGTGGACGCCATGGTGGAGTCTGTGAACTCCCGACCCGGGGAGATCACCGTCGTCGCCATAGGGCCGCTCACGAACATCGCCCTGGCCATCCGCAAGTACCCGGCCCTCCCAAAGAAGGTCAGGCGGCTTTACTTCATGGGGGGGACCAACCAGTTCCGGGGGAACGTCACGCCGGCGGCCGAGTTCAATATCTGGGTGGACCCGGACGCGGCGAAGGTCGTCTTCCATTCGGGGATGGCCATCACCATGGTGGGGTGGGAGATCTGCATGAGGCATGCGCTGGTGATGCCCGCCGAACTGGAAATGATAGCCAGGCTCCGCACCAGCGAGGCGAAGTTCTTCATGGCAGTGAACCGGGTGGCCAGGGAGTTCACGAAGCGGGTCGAGGGGGTCGACTGCGTCCCCTGCCCTGACGCGATCACCGTCGCCTGCGCCCTGAACGACAGGGTCGCCGAGGACGTCAGGAAGCGATACGTCGACGTCGACAACCAGAGCGACGTCTCGAGGGGGGCGACCTATGTGGACCATCTCGGGATCCTGAAAAGGCCCCCGAACATCGACGTGGTCTATGGTGCGTCCGAGAAGCTGTTCAAGCAGATGCTCTTCCGGATGCTTCGAGGAAAGCCGTTCTAGGCTCGGGCTTTACGCATACCTGCGCCTCAGCATCTTGGCCGCTTCTGTCTGAGCTGCAAGTTTGGCATATGCGATCTGCCTGCTTACCACCGGCCACGGTCTCCCGGAAGCGAATCCGCAGTCTGGGTTAAGGGTGATCTTCTCCTCTCCGAAGACCTTCGACGCCTTTTCGACCCGCCCGACAATCTCTTTGGGGGTCTCCACTCTCGGGTCCTTGACGTCGATCACCCCCAGCCCGATCCCCCCATTCCAGGGGTGCTCCTTGAAGACGTCGTAGGTCCCCGCCCTCCTAGTCGCGTACTCGAGGACCAGCCTGTCCACCCTGAGGTCCAGGATCTCTTCTATCATGTTCTCATACCCTCCGTGCGAGTAGTGAGCCTCGTCCGACCTCCAGTTCCCCCTGCAGATGTGCACCCCGATCTCCACCCCGGTGACCCCTTTGACGGTCATGTTGATCAGGTCCGCGGAGATCCTGTGTAGGTCCTTCACATCCTTGACCTTCCACCCGTTGAGGGCGAGGAGCCACC
>Ga0335078_10009276_pt1 | contig 14584 bp, 10 predicted proteins | sample Lox_Sample_32_FD_206711 | JGI IMG/M metagenome (GOLD analysis project Ga0335078, IMG submission 206711) | Soil microbial communities from Loxahatchee National Wildlife Refuge, Florida, United States - Lox_Sample_3.2 | ecosystem: Environmental > Terrestrial > Soil > Wetlands | place: USA...
CGGACGGGTGAAGAGACCAATCAACTGTCATCCTGAGCGCAGCGAAGGATCTCCGCAGTCTCCAATCGTTCAAGCGTTTGCGAACAACTGCAGGGATCCTTCGCTGCCCGCAGGATGACAGAGACTGAGTTTAACGTGATACCATGTCCTGAGGGGACAGGAAATTGATAGAAACCAAGCACAACGAGTTGCCGGGCGGCGACATAGCAGGTGAGGAGTTCTGGGAGGAATGGTGGAAACGGACTCGCTTGCCCCTGCCCCCGGCTCTTGACCCCCACCGTCCTGGGCTCAAGAACTACGAGGTAAGGAGATTTTATCAGGCCTTCCAGCAACTGTTCAAAGGCTACGACACGTCGTCGATGGAGTTGGTTGAGGTCGGATGCGCCCAGTCGGTGTATCTGCCTTACTTTGCAAAAAACTTCGGATTCAAGGTAGCCGGGATCGATCGCTCGGAAACGGGCTGCGAAAGGGCCCGCAAAATTCTGGAGAGAGAAGGAGTCAAAGGGGAAATCTATTGCGCGGACTTCTTCGCAATTCCCCCAGAGCTCATCGGGCGGTTTGATGTCGTAATTTCGTTTGGGGTCATTGAACATTTCAAGCAGACAGCGGAAGCTCTGCGGGCTATGGCGAAGCTGCTGAAACCCGGCGGAAGAATGTTTGACGACATTCCGAATCTTACGGGTTTTTTGGGGCGATACCAAAAGCTGCTTGACCGGGTCATTTACGATGCTCATGTACCCATGAGCCGCGAGAAGCTGGCTTCCGCCCACCGGGAGGCCGGGTTAGAGGTTGAAAGCTGCGACTATTTCATGCCCATCTGTTTGGAGGTCATTAACGTCGAGCGCTGGCCGAGGAATCTTCTTTACTGGTTCACCATCCGCTCCCACACTGCCATATCCCGGGCCGTGTGGTTTGTTGATGACCACGTCGTTCGGCTGCCGCAGAACCGCTGGACATCTCCATTCATCTACTGCGTGAGCCGAAAACCGCTCAGCCACGTCTAAAGGGTTCGGCACGTAGCGCTGACCCTTTGTAGCGCTGACCTTCAGGTCAGCACGATTGGCGCCCATCCTTCGCTCTGGGCAGGCCCTAAACGTCGGCGCGACGCTAAAGACCGCGGTATTCTCGCCCGTAGTCGGTTATTGCCCGCAGAGGTGGCTCTCCCGTGAAACCCCGCTTGGCCGAGTTGCTGGCCTGTCCGGAATGTTCAGGTCCGCTGCGGCTTGACATCCAGCAGAGTGACAACCAGGAGATTCTCGCAGGCCTTCTCGGTTGCCCGAAATGCCGCTGCGATTTTCCCATTCGGGACGGCATTCCGCGCTTCGTGCCCAGTGACGCCTACACGTCGAGTTCGAGCTTCGAGTGGAAAGGATGGCGGCGCACACCATTCGACACCGAATCGAAAAAGCGCAGCGAGTCCACTTTCGTGGCTTCCACTGGAATAAGGCCTGAAGAACTCGCCGGCAAACTCGTGCTTGACGTAGGATGCGGGAGCGGCCGTTTCATGGATGTCGTGGCGCGCTCGGAGGCCGAAACCGTGGGGCTCGACCCCAGTTTGGCGGTCGACGTCGCCAGGGAAAACCTGCGCAGCCTGCCGCACTGCCACTTCATTCAAGCTAATCCGCTTTTCCCGCCCTTTCGCCCCGGCACCTTTGATTTCGCATACAGCATCGGCGGGCTGACCAACACGTCCGATAGCCGCGAGGGTTTCAGGCGCATGGCTGCGACGCTCAGGCCACGGGGCGCGGCGGCCATCTGGGTCTGTCCTCTGCGCCGCCTGGCCGAGGCTTTCGAGTACTTTCCGGTTCAGGTTAATGAGGTGCTGGCTCTGGATAGCGACTATCAGATTCCAGCCAAGTGGCAAGAGCTGGTTTCTCGTCTCGCCCCGGGGCTGGATTGGGCGAGGGAAACTTCCAGCCGCCTCGAGCGCTTCTTCACTACTCGCCTGCCCAGGCGCTCGCTCTATACTCTTTGCCACGTCGCGATTCCGCTCTACCATGTGTATCGTATTCCGATATTTTACCCGCTGCGCCTGCTGGTGAAGATCGCCATGCATCCCAACTCTGAGCGGCGCGTGCTCGATACCTTCGACTGGTACGCTCCGCGTTACCAGTGGAAGCATACTTACCCGCAGGTTCATACTTGGTTCGAAAAAGCGGGGTTCGAGGACATCACGTATCTCGCTCGCCCTGTCGCGGTTCGCGGGAACAAGCCCGCGTAGAGAGGGTTCACCGCAGCGCGGCAATGCCGCAACCAAATGCAGATTCTTCGCGGCGTTTACTCTGAGCGAAGCGAAGGATCTGCTTTTCTTCGCGCGCGAGATAGGGAACGTTATGATCGCAGGAGAAAGTTATGTGGCTGGGAAATGCGCAGGTGATTCAGGCCCACTTATCCCGCCAGGCCTGAAACATGAGAACATTCCACAATTGACCCTGCCAATTACGCTGCCCGGACAGGTGTTCAGCCCAGACTTCGCGGATCGGCTCGGCGCGAAGAAACCCCTCGCTGCGCAGACGCTCCGGGTTCAACAAGCTCTCGGCCCATTCGCGCAACGGCCCACGCAACCAGTCTTCAATCGGAACCGAAAAACCCATCTTGGGCCGTTCCACCAACTCTCGCGGAACATACCGGTACAGGACCTGGCGAAGCAGCCATTTTCCCACGCCCGCGCGAATCTTCATGGATGTCGGGACGCGTGCTGCGAACTCTACCACCCGGTGATCGAGAATCGGGACGCGGGTCTCGAGGCTCACCGCCATACTGGCGCGATCGAGCTTGGCGAGAATATCTTCGGGAAGGTAAGTTAAGACGTCGAGCAGCATCAGCCGGTGGTGCACATCGGTCCCCTGGGTGCCGTCGAAACCACGGCTCAGGACAGTGGGTGGCTCCTTCGCCCCGAGAACGACCTCCGCGGGGCTCTTCCAATACGAGATCGAGCCGCGGTACATCTCATCTAGATTCTTTGCCGCCAGGGTCTCTGCGAGCCGATAGACTCGATCGCCCACCGTGGAGGGGCGCACCAGGCCCGGGAGGAACCGGCCGAGACCGCCAAACAGGCGATTGTACGTGGCAGAAGTGCCGGCGCGGAGCAGCTTGGCGGACGCAATTCGGGAAGCGTACGGAAAGCATCGGGCAGTCCCCCAAAACCTGCTTATGCGGGCGTAACGCGTATACCCGCCGAAAAGCTCATCGCCGCCATCGCCGGAAAGGCTTACCGTCACGTGCCGGCGCGTGAGCGCGGAAAGCAGGTAGGTTGGAATTTGGGAGGAGTCTCCGAAGGGTTCGTCGTAGAGAGTCGGCAGCTTGGGAATCACATCCCGGGCCTCGCCCGCAGTTACGTAAAGTTCGGTGTGGTCGGTTGCGAGGTGCGCCGCCACTGCCTTGGCATGCGACGCTTCATCGAATTCCCGCTCGCGGAAGCCGATTGTGAATGTCTTCACAGGGCGGGTGCTCTGTGCTTGCATTAAGGCTACGACGGTCGACGAGTCGATCCCGCCGGAAAGAAAGGCGCCGAGAGGAACATCCGCTATCATCCGCAGCCGGGTCGAATCGCGAAGCAGTCGATCCAGTTCGTCGATCGCTTCGTGTTCTGAGCCTCGAAAGGGGTCCGCGGCGCCGTTCGCATAAACATCGTCCGCCGACCAATAGCGAACCGTCTGAGGCAGCTCCGAGGTAGGCTGCGCTCCTACCTCGAGGCTAAGAATGTGTCCCGGAGGCAGTTTCCAGATTCCCTGGTAAATGGAATAAGGGTAGGGGATGTAGCCGAGGCGCAGGTACAAAGCCACCGCGTCGCGGCTCACTTGCGCGCGGAATGCAGGGTGCGCGCGGAGCGCCTTCAACTCTGACCCAAAAAGGAATGTCCTGCCCTGCCAGCCGCAGTATAGAGGCTTGATGCCCAGCCGGTCGCGCACCAGATGCAACACACGCTCGCGCCTGTCCCAAAGGGCGAAGGCGAACATGCCGACGAACTTCTTGGCCGCCGCTTCGAGTCCCCACTCGCTCACTGCCTCCAGCATGACTTCCGTGTCCGAGTGACCGCGAAAGGCGTGTCCTAGCGGCTCCAGTTCGGTTCGCATGTCTGCGAAATTGTAAACCTCGCCGTTGAAGACCATGACGTACCGGCCATCCGAGGAGGTCATCGGTTGGTGGCCAGCGGGAGTAAGATCCAGAATCGCGAGCCGCCGAAATCCCAGCGCGATTCCCGCCCCGGCGTCAACCCAGAACCCTGAGTCGTCAGGTCCCCGGTGAGTGAGTTGGCCGGCCATGGAGCACACTTCTGCCCGCATCGCTTGGTCCGGCGCCGAACTGAGGAACCCGGCAATTCCACACATAGGACACGCAACTTAGCGAAGATGGTTCGGTTGCAACGTGATTATTGTACACGTGATTGACTGCCGGCACGCGCCGCGAAGACGAAAGCAGTCGCGCATGCCCGTCCGCTGGCGGGCACCTGGAAACCATGAATATGTCGATCCTCGCACGTAGGGGCAACCCTTGTGGTTGCCCGAGGGCGGCCACAAGGGCCGCCCCTACAACGGCTATTTTCAGAGCAGAGGTCCCTCCTGCCCTCTTCAGCCTTAACTCTTTATTATTTGCCCGCGGTTCGGCTAATGTTAGCAGTTATATTATGACTTCATTTCGCGTCCTTGTGGTCACCAACATCTGGCCCTACGAAGGCGATCCGAGCTATGGTTGCTTCGTGAAAGCCCAGATGGACTCACTGCGGCCTCTGGGGGTGGATTACGACTTTCTATTCTTCAATGGCCGCGAATCCCGATGGAACTACCTGCGCGCACTCCCGAAAATGTGGCGACGGCTGCGAGAGCGGCGTTATGATCTGATCCACGCCCACCAGGGCCTATCCGCGCTCGTAGCGCGATGCCAATTCAGCCTGCCTCTTGTTATCTCGTTTATGGGTGATGACGTTACAGGGATAACCAAAGGGACGGACCACATTCCGCTTTTCGGGAGGTTTTATCAGCTCTCAAGCTTCATACTGGCGCGCACGGCAGCCGCAGTCATCGTGAAGACCGCAGAGATGAAGCGGTGTCTAAAACTAAGCTCGGTACGGGTCATTCCCAATGGCGTTGACCTGGATCTCTTCAGCCCCCGCGGCCAGGCTGAGGCGCGCCGCGAGTTGGGTCTCGACCTGCAAAAGAAATTCGTCCTCTTTCCCTATGACGCGCGGGACCCACGCAAGCGCTTCGATCTGGTTGAGTCGGCCGTAGCTCAAGCGCGCCAAGTGATCCCTGAGCTCGAGATCCTTCAGGTCCGCGGCATTCCCCAATCACGTATTCCCCTCTACATGAACGCTGCGGATGTCCTGGTCATGGCTTCCCAATTCGAGGGTTCTCCCAATGCGGTCAAAGAAGCCATGGCCGTAAATCTTCCCGTGGTGGGCGTGGACGTTGGAGACACCGCCGACTTGATCGGCGAAACGGAAGGTTGCCACCTGGTGCGGCGCGACTCCCGAGAAATTGCCGCCAAGGTCATCGAGGTATGCCGCCGGGGGATGCGCACGCGCGGGCGCGACAGAATTGCGAGGCTCTCGATCGCGAATGTGGCCAGGCAGATCGTGCAGGTTTATTCGAGCGTAGTCCCCAGAGCAGGCTGAACGGACTCTCGAGCCTCCCGATCTGAGTTATACTGTTGCACCACAGTGCCCACACGCCAAGAACTCCTCGCCGCCGCCCAGCGCCTGCATGCGCACCTCCTGCGCCTCCACTACTCGGGAGGGCTCGTCCATGGCCCGGACGCCGGCATCCGCTTCAACCTTCGGCTGTGGCGGTTCTGGAAGAGTGCGCTCGATTTCATACCCTGGAAAGACGATTACGTTTTCATCCAGAGCCAGGGCTACTGGATTCTAGTCAACTGGATGCTTCACGAGGCCACGGGCGAGTCCCGCTACCGCGAGATCGCGATTGAGGCCACTGAATCAACACTTCTTCTTCAACAACCCCAAGGCTATTGGATCTACCCGCTTCCCGAGCGGAAGCGCCTGATCGCCACGGTCGAGGGGGATTGGGGCGCCATCGGATTGCTGGCCACCTACGCCCGTGAACCCAGGCCTTACTATCTCGCAGGCGCGGTCAAGTGGTACGATTACCTGGTCGGTACGATCGGCTTCCAGGACCACGACCGCGGAAAGGCTATCAACTACTTTGATAAACCCCGCGGCAAGATCCCGAATAATTCCGTAGAAGCTATCTGGCTTCTCCTGCGCCTGTGGCAAGCGACCGGTGAGGTTCGTTTTATAGGTTATGTTGACGCGATGTTGGATTTCCTAGGCGCGGTTCAGCTTCCCACGGGCGAACTTCCCTACATCGTCGAAGGTCCGCACGAGCGCGGCCGCATTCACTACCTCTGTTATCAATACAACGCCTTCCAGTTCCTGAAACTCGCCTGGTCGAATGCGCTTCGTCCCGACTCTCGCACGGGCGGGATTCTTGCGTCGCTCGCGACCTTTCTCTCGAAGGGAGTGACGGCCACCGACGCCAGCGCGGCGGATTGCTCCCACCGCATGCCCGAGACAGACTACTACACCGCCGTGCTCGCTGCCGCCCTCTGGGAAGCCGCCCGCCAGAATCTGGTCGGGAACACTGACCCGAGCGCGCGGTGCTATGCTCGGCTACTCTCGCGGCAGCGGCCTGACGGAAGCTTCGCCTATACCACGGGAGATTATCTCCTCCTCCGGGACGCGCGCTCGTATCCGCGGCCACAAGTCATGACTTTGTTTCATCTGCTCTACCCTTTGGTGCCGGCATGGAAAATGAAAGACCCGGTGTCTGTATCATAATCGAGAACCTGCCGGTTCCCGTGGACCGGCGGGTGTGGCAGGAAGCTCGTGCCTTGCGAGACGCCGGCTACCGCGTTTCGGTAATCTGCCCGAAAGCCCGCGGCTTCGAACGCGGCCGTGAAACGCTTGAGAACATCGAGATCTACCGATACCGCGTATGGGAGGCCTCGGGCCCGCTCGGCTACCTCCTCGAATACGCCTTGGCGCTCGTCGCGCAGTTCGGCCTGTCCATTCAGGTTTACGCGCGCACACGCTTCCGCGTCCTCCAGGCTTGCAACCCGCCAGACACTATTTTCCTGGTCGGCCTCTTCTTTAAGCTTTTTGGAGTGCGCTTCATTTTCGACCATCACGATCTCAATCCTGAGCTGTACGAAGCCAAGTTCGGACGTCGAGACTGTGGATATAAGCTGGTTTGCTGGGCTGAACGACTTACCTTCCGGACTGCCGACGTCTCGATTGCCACCAACGAGTCCTACCGCGAAGTGGCGCTGACTCGGGGCAAGATGCGTCGCGAGCGCACCTTCGTGGTGCGAAGCTGCCCAGACCTCACGCGAATGCGGAAGAAAGCGGCGCAGCCTGAACTCAAGGAGGGCCGGCGATTTCTGGTGGTTTATCTCGGAGTCATGGGGCCACAGGACGGGCTTGACCTGCTGCTGGAGTCCATTGACTTCGTCGTGCATGGCTCGAATCGCCAGGATATCCTTTTCGTTTTAATCGGCACTGGGACTGAGCGCGAGCGGCTTAAAGCCCTTGCCGCCGAAAAGGGCCTTGATCCAATGGTGAGATTTCCGGGGCACCTCTCCGATGATGAGGTCGCCGCCTATTTCTCGACCGCCGACCTGGGCGTTGCGCCAGATCCACCCAGCCCGATGAACGACAAGTCCACCATGAACAAGATTCTCGAATACATGACCTTTGGCCTTCCGGTGGTGCTTTACGACCTCACGGAAGGCCGGCGCTCGGCGGACGGTGCAGCGCTTTACGCGCGTCCAGGCGACACGAACGACTTCGCCCGGGCCGTGCTGAGGATCCTTGACTCGGAAAGCTTGCGGAACGAGTTAGGCGCGTGCGGGCGCAGACGCATCGAGGAAAGCCTCAACTGGCAAATCGAGCAGCGGTCGCTGCTCGCAGCCTACGAGGCTGCTCTTGGCCACTTGCGCATTGCTGAAAAACCCTTGTAGCCTGTCACTCTGAGCGAAGCGAAGAATCTCGGCAGTTGTATTTTCAAGCAACTACTGAGATCCTTCGTAGTCCCGATCGGATCGGGACGACTCAGGATGACAGTTGAGGTCTCTTGCACCGGCCTGCTACCGAGGCACAAGGGCGGTACCCACATCACGACCTCAATTCCCGGAGGAAACGAATGAGCGAAAACATCCCCAAGACAATGAAGGCCCTAGTGAAGAGCCGGCCGGAACCGGGGCTGTGGATGGAAGAAGTCCCGACGCCGGAGATCGGCATCAACGACGTGCTGATTCGCGTGCATCGCGCATCGATCTGCGGCACCGACTTGCACATCCTGAAATGGGATGCGTGGGCCGCTAAAACCATCCCCGTTCCGATGGTTGTGGGGCACGAGTTCGTGGGCGAGGTGGCGAAAGTGGGCTCGAACGTGGCGGACTTCTTTCCCGGTCAACTCGTGGGTGCAGAGGGGCACGTGGTGTGCGGGCGTTGCCGCAACTGTTTGGCCGGGCGGCGCCACCTGTGCGCGCACAGCAAGGGGCTGGGCGTGCACCGGCCGGGGAGCTACGCGGAGTACATCTCAGTGCCCATGTCGAACGTCTGGGTGCATCACGCCAATATCGATCCGGAGGTCGCCTGCATCTTCGATCCCTTCGGTAATGCCGTGCACACCGCGCTCGCCTTTCCGGTCTTGGGCGAGGATGTACTGATCACCGGAGCGGGGCCCATCGGGTTAATGGCGGCGGCCGTGGTGCGGCATGCCGGCGCTCGCTTTGTGGTGCAGACCGATGTCAACCCCTGGCGGTTGGAACTGGCGCGCAAGATGGGCGTCACGATGGCTGTCGACCCGCGCGAAACCGACTTGAAAGATGTGCAGAAGGAACTGGGCATGAAAGAGGGCTTTGACGTGGGCTTGGAGATGTCGGGAAACGGTTCGGCCCTGCGAGACATGCTGGCGAACATGTCGAATGGCGGCCGCATCGCACTCCTGGGCATTCCATCCGAAGAATTCGTCATCGATTGGAACACGGTCATCTTCAACATGCTTACGCTGAAAGGCATCTACGGCCGCGAGATGTACGAAACGTGGTACAAGATGACGGTGATGCTCCACTCCGGCCTCGATATCAAACCCGTCATTACGCACCGTTTCAGCTTCGCCCAATATCAGGACGCCTTCGACGCCATGCTCTCCGGACAGGCTGGAAAAGTTATCCTGACCTGGTGAGGAGGGTGGAAGCTTGCCGCGCCCGTGAGCGCATGCTTGCCGGGTCACAGAGGGACCCAATATCATTAGCCATAGGTGGAACCTTCGCAAAGCGGACTTGACGCTTAAGCGGGGTAGCGCGGACTCGGTGTTGGGTCCGCGGCTTGTCTATGGCCCCACGGAAGAACCGCGAACCCCAACGCTGGGGCTCCGCGCTACCAAGCTTTCAAAAGATTGCTACGTATGCAGCTCGCGAACGGTAAGTTCCGAGCCGAGCGACATAAAGTCCCAATCGCCGCCAGCCTCCTTCACGATTTCTCCTCCACTCGCTGTTGACACCCTTTCGCGCTTTCTCTTATAGTGGAATTTCGGGCTCTGTTTTCGGAAAAACTCAGCGAACCTACTTCGTATTCAGAGGAGTCTCGGGCATGGCGCATGCGGACGATGTCCCTTCCACAACCTCAGCGAAAACTCCGGCGGCTAGTGCTGTCGCCGCGCCCCCTAAGCCGGCCGCGAAACCTGCCTCGCCGGCGAAACCGGCAAGCGCTTCGCCAGCAGTGCCGGCCGGCCCCGGCAAAATGCGGCGCCGCATTATTTGGAGTTGTGTGTGGGGATTCGTTGCTGCCAATTTCCTCATGTTCCTGCGTTTCTTTTTCCCGCGCGCTTTGTTCGAGCCGGACACTGTGCACTCGATTGGCTATTCCTCGGATTTCAGCATCGGAGTCAATGAGAAGTACAAGCAGGCGTACCGGATCTGGGTGGTCAAGGAGCCACCGCGCCTTTTCTGTATCTTTGCCAAGTGCACGCACTTGGGCTGTACGCCGGATTGGAAACCTGCAGAGGGCAAGTTTAAATGCCCCTGCCACGGCAGCGGATACACTCCCGAGGGTATTAACTTCGAAGGGCCCGCCCCGCGGCCAATGGATCGCGCCCACGTCGAACTGAGCGCCGACGGGCAGATTGTAGTCGACACGGCTCGGTTGTATTCCTGGTTCAAGAGCCAGGGCGGCCCGGACAACTTTGAGGATCCGGGCGCGTTCATTACGGTGTAGGAGTTGTAGCGCTGACCTTCAGGTTAGCCCCCGCGATGCCGGCCTGAAGGTCGACGCCAGGTTCGGGCCACTGGGAGAGCCGAATGGCAGAAGAGCCGAAGGAAAAGAATGGGAAGCGAGGTCTCACCGGCCTGCTGGAAGACGTCCAGGAGGACGTCAAGGTTCTCCGTGACAAGGCTAAGGAGGACCTCGAGAACCTCAAAAAGCCAACCAAAACGCAACTCTATAAGTCGATGTTCAGGGTTAAGCACGACGAGAGCGAGCGCAGCCGTGCCCTGAGCGTCCTCACCAATGTCTTCTTCCACCTTCATCCGGCCAAAATCAACCGCGACGCCGTGCGCTACAACTACACGTGGGGCATGGGTGGCATGACGTTTTACCTCTTCCTTGTGCTGACCATCACGGGCGTGCTGTTGATGTTTTATTACCACCCCACGAAGGGCCAGGCTTATCGCGACATCATCTACTTGATGAACGACGTTCCGTTCGGCAGGCTGCTCCGGAACATGCACCGCTGGGCTGCGCACCTGATGATCATTGCGGTTTGGCTGCACATGTTCAGGGTCTTCCTCACGGGATCTTATAAGAAGCCGCGCGAATTCAACTGGTGCGTGGGCGTGATCCTGCTGGTGCTGACCATGCTGCTGTCCTTTACCGGTTATCTGCTGCCGGACGACCAGTTGGGATTCTGGGCGGTGACGGTGGGAACGAACATGGCGCGGGCAACTCCGCTGCTGGGCCACGAGGGTCCTTTTGGGCCGCAACTCGGAATGACCGCCTACAACGACGTGCGTTTTGCGCTGCTGGGCGGCTCGATCGTAGACGCCAATGCGCTGCTGCGCGCCTATATCTGGCACTGCCTCGCGATTCCGCTCATTGCCGCAACGTTCATGGGTGTGCATTTCTGGCGGGTTCGAAAGGACGGAGGCATTTCCGGCCCGGCGCCGGTGGTGCTGGAAAACGAGATTAAGCCGGAGAGGAAATTCTAGGAGTAGTCGAGAGTCGAAAGTGCGGTTGAAAGTAAAAGAGTCGAAGAGATGAGGCAAGTTTTCGTAGCGGTCGCGGCCTCGTGCGCGCACTTTCGACTTTCAACTCTCGACTTTCAACTCTGAGTGGGTTTGTCCATGGACTGGCATCAACTGTGGGAAATCGTCTCCGCTCCCGACAACGTTCCGATTGTCGCCATCCTCTTCCTGGTTCCTTTCTATACCTGGTATGCGATCCGGCAAGCCCGCGCCAACGACCGGCTGATTGCGCAACTTGAGACCGACCCCCAGCTCGCGAAGACCCATCACCGCAAGACTCAGCCCTGGAAATCCGGTTGGACGCGCGAGGTGCAAACCTGGCCTTATCTGATGCGCATTGAGTTTCTGGCGGCGATCATTCTCACCGTCATTCTCATGGTCTGGTCGTTGACCCTCAATGCCCCGCTCGAGGAGCTGGCCAACCCGAATTTGACCATGAATCCGGCCAAGGCGCCCTGGTACTTCCTGGGACTCCAGGAGATGCTGGTGTATTTCGACCCGTGGATTGCCGGCGTAGTGATGCCAACGCTTATTATTATCGGACTAATGATCATCCCCTACATTGATGCCAACCCGCTGGGTTCGGGCTATTACACGTTGAAGCAGAGGAAGTTCGCTATCGCCACATTCTGCTTCGGGTTCATGCTCTTATGGCTGCTGATGGTAGTCATCGGGACGTTTATCCGCGGCCCGGGATGGATGTGGTTCTGGCCCGGACAAACCTGGGACCCCAGCCGGGTGGTGTTTGAGGTGAACCGGGACCTTCCCGATCTTTTCGGCATCAGCGCCATGTGGGGGAAAGTCGTGTTGGGGGCACTAGCCATGGGGCTCTACTTCGCCGTGGCGGGATACGGGCTGCACAAGATCATCAGGTCGACAGCGTTCAACCGCAAGGTTTATGAACGCATGAGCTTCCTTCAGTACGCCACCATGCAGGTTTTCTTGATCATGATGCTGTTGCTGCCGATCAAAATTCTGATTCGTCACTTGTTCCGGATCAAGTACATCTGGGTTACCCCATGGTTCAACGTCTAGGGCGCCATCCTCATCCACGACCGCGCGGAAAAAGCACCGGCCTTTGTCATTCGGAGCGAAGCGAAGAATCTCGGTGGTTCCGGCGCGAACGTCTGCAGCGATTCTATGAGGGTTTTACCCCGAGCGAACTACGGAGATTCGTCGCTTCCCTCAGAATGACAAGCAGAAGGTTCAGGATGACAGAGACTTACATTTCCAGGGAGGCACGCCTTGCCTGACTCGCCGGACAAAGACCCGGTCATAAGCCAATCTCTGGCGGTGTACCTGCTTATTTCCTCGGTACTCCTGCTCCTAACCCTGTGGTGGTCTCTTTACGATGAGTTCTTTGGCTTGCGGCCATGGAAGGACTACCAGCGGGCATTTGTGCAGCGTTACGGGGCGCTGCTGAGGAAGCAGGTTCCGCTTCAGCGCACCAAAGAAAAGGCAGTTGAGAACTCTCCGGATTATCTCGCCCTCAAGCAGAAACTCGAAGGAATGCAGAAGGAAACGGCGCCCAAGATTCAGGAACTGGATGCGAAATCAGCCCAGGTGGACGCCCGCACCGCCGCCGTCCTGAACCTGCTCACTACGGCGCGCGCTTACGTCGGCTCCCAGATCTACATCATTGAACACACTTCGAGCCGGGGAAGCAAGCAATCGCTGCAGAAAGACCTCGAGGCTTACGAAAGAGGCCCTTTTCAAGTCAGCCTCCCTCCCGCCCAACCCGGAGGCAATGAAGAGACGCAGCGCCTGACGTTCGACCAACTGGAAGGCAAATTCACCGAGCTGCAAAAGGAAAAGGGCGACCTGCTGCTCGAAAAGGCAAGTTTGCTTCACCCCGTCTCGGAACTGCAAAACCAGGTTGATTCCTACGTGAAGGATCACATTGACGGACTCACGGTGGAGGCGTTGCAGGGGCTGCAGAAAAAGAACGCCGACTCCGTGGTGGAGATCAAGCAGATCAACAACCCCGATGCCGGGATTGTGGACCGCTGCGAGAGTTGCCACGTGGGCATTCGCGAGCCGGTCGTGATGACCCGCAAGGACATGGGTGGAACCAAAGATCCCATGTCCGCCGCCTTCACTTCGCATCCCGATCCCGATCTGCTGACCATCCACGACCCTGACAAGTACGGCTGCACGCCTTGTCACAACGGCAACGGCATGGACATCGCCCACGTGGAAAAGGCGCACGGACACGATGAGCACTGGCTCTGGCCGCTCCATCCTATGGAGAACGTCGAAGCTGGATGCCAGCAGTGCCATGCGAGCGACATGGTGCTTGCCCATGCTCCCACGCTCTCCAAGGGGAAGCAGCTTTTCGAATGGCGTGGCTGTATGGGTTGCCACGTTTATCAGGGCTACGATTCCGAACCTGTTGAGCTGGTCTCGACCGAGCGGGCGATCGACCTGGCTGAGAAGCAGCAAGCGGAAGATCGCTTGCAGGCGCAGAAGAGCATCCAGGCCGGCGACCAGGCTCCGGATAACGAAACGGCGCAGAGGCTTTATCTGAAGGCCAACGAGCTGCAAGTCTCGGTCAGCAAGATCAGCCTCGCAATCGACCAGGACGACCGGCGCGTCAAAAACCTGCTGCAGGACATGAAGAAGGTGGGGCCCGACCTCAAGGAAGTGCGCATGAAGATTCGCCCGGAGTGGGTCCCGGTGTGGCTCGAGAATCCTCATGCCTTCCGGCCCGCCACCAAAATGCCTCGATTCCGCCTGGATGAAGACGAGCTGCCGGCCGTCTCTGCCTTCATCTGGCAGAGCGGGCTGAACGGGCAACTCCCCAAGCAACCCGCGGGCGATCCGGTCAAAGGTAAAGAGAGCTTCCAAACGCGCGGCTGCATGGGATGCCACTCCGTGGGTGAGGGGTCGAATGCTGTGGGCGGATGGTTTGCCGCCAACCTCAGCCGGGTGGGTGAGAAGGACAATTACGATTACCTGGTGCGATGGGTCCACAACCCCCGCGAGCGCACCAACCCTTACTGCCCCTACGAGAAGCGCGATCTGACCGAAGACGACTACAAGAAGCACGGCCTGCCCTTCGTCTTTGACACTCAGCATTCGAAGTGCCCCAACGACGGTCATGAGTTGCTGGTCGAGCAGATGACTCCCATGCCGAACCTCCGCCTTTCCTTGGACGAAGCGCGGAACATCGCCAGCTATCTCATGACTTTGAAAGAGAAAGATCCGTCGAGCTATGCACCGGCTCCCTACTTGAATGACCCGAAGTTGAAGGCCAAAGGGGAAGAGATTGTCCGGCGCTATGGCTGCGCGGGTTGCCATGAAATCGCGGGCCTCGAAAATG
>Ga0335078_10009277_pt1 | contig 14583 bp, 14 predicted proteins | sample Lox_Sample_32_FD_206711 | JGI IMG/M metagenome (GOLD analysis project Ga0335078, IMG submission 206711) | Soil microbial communities from Loxahatchee National Wildlife Refuge, Florida, United States - Lox_Sample_3.2 | ecosystem: Environmental > Terrestrial > Soil > Wetlands | place: USA...
GCGCGGACAGCTGCCACGTCGTGCTGCACTACGGCGCCAGCTTCCTGCTGGTCAAGGTCCTCGACGACGGCCCGGCGGCCCGGGCGGGCGCCCCGGTGGGGGTGCTGGCCGGGGCCGGCGCCGGGCCGGCGGGCGGCAGCGGTGCGCGCCCGGCCGGTCCCCCGGCCGCCCGCCGCGCTGGATCATCCGGACTAGCGCTGCCCGCCGCGGCCAGCCGGGCGGCGGGCAGCCCCGAGCCGCGGGCCGGGCACGGCATCATCGGCATGCGCGAGCGGGTCAGCCTGTGCGGCGGCGAGTTCGCCGCCGGCCCGCGCCCCGAGGGCGGCTTCCTGGTCCGCGCCCGGCTGCCGCTGGCCGGCCTCACCTGATGACGCTGCGCGTGCTGGTCGCCGACGACCAGGCCCTGGTCCGGGCCGGTTTCCGGGGCATCGTCGCGGCCACCCCCGGGTTCTGCGTGGTGGGCGAGGCAGGCACCGGCCAGGAAGCCGTCGAGCAGGCCCGGCGGCACCAACCCGACGTGGTGCTGATGGACGTCCGGATGCCGGTGATGGACGGCATCGAAGCGACCCGGCAGATCACCAAGTCGGCGGGCACCAGCGCGGTGCGGGTGCTCATCCTGACCACGTTTGACCTGGACGAGTACGTGTACTCGGCGCTGCGCGCCGGGGCCAGCGGCTTCCTGCTGAAGAGCATCTCGCCGGCCGAGCTGATCACCGCGATCCGGGTGATTGCCGCGGGGGACGCGCTGCTGGCCCCGAGCGTGACCCGCCGCCTGGTCGAGGAGTTCGCCCGGCGGCCGCCGGCCACCCCGGCGGCCCAGCCCGGCCGGGGCACCCTGGACGCGATCACCGCGCGGGAGCGTGAGGTGCTGGCCCTGGTGGCCAGCGGCCTGTCCAACACCGAGATCGCCCAGCGGCTGGACATCAGCCCGGCGACGACCAAGACGCACGTCGGCCACCTGCTGACCAAGCTCGACGCCCGGGACCGGGTGCAGCTGGTCATCCTGGCCTACCAGGCGGGCCTGGCCACCCCGGCCTAGCGGGCGCGGCCCGAGTAGGGTTCGGTAAAACCCACCGGACAGCCGCACCGGTCACCGGGGCCACCCGGCCGGGCCGTGGCTGGCAGCGATCTGGACACCATGACCAGCAGGGAGTCGGCAGCGCCCCCGCGCACGGGGGACCGCAGCAGCCGGGTGCCGGGCACCCGGGCCTGGCGCACCGGAGCGCAGCCGGTGCTGGCCCGGGTCGTGCTGGCCGCGCTGCTGGTGGTCCTGGTCCTGGTCGGGCTGCGCGGCGGCCTGGCCCGGCACGGCTGGGCCGGCCCGTACCAGCGGGACGGTATCGGCATCGGCATCGCGGCCGAGATCATCCTGGCTGGCCTGCTGGCCGCGGTGCTGGCGCGCGGCCGCCGGGCGCCGGATGACTTCCTGGCCGGCCGGCTGCGCCAGGTGCTGCGCGGGGTGCTGGCGGCCGCGCTGATCGCGGTCCCGGTGGCGCTGCTGGCGTCGGCCCGGCTGCGTGGCCGCATCCAGCCGCCCCGGCCGCTGCCCGGCCAGGCGCCGCCGCCGCCGCGGCTGCGGCCAACGGTCACCGCCCGCCCGCATCCCCCGGCCACCTTGCACCTGCCGGTAGCCGGGGTGTTTTACGCGCTGCTCAGCCTGGCCCTGGCCGCCGCGATCGTGGCCTGTGTGGTGCTGCTGCGCCGCCGCCCGCGCAGCCCCGGCGAGCTGCCCCCGGAGGCGTCGCTCGCCGATGACGACCAGCACCGGGCCGGGCTCCGTCAGGCCGTGGCCTCGGGCCAGCTGGCGCTGGCTGGGCCCGGTGCCGTCCGGGCCGCGATCATCGCCTGCTACCTGGCCATGGAGGGCAGCCTGGCCGCGGCCGGCGCGACCCGGACCGAGGCGGACACCCCCGGCGAGTTCCTGGCCCGCGCCGCGGCGGACGGCGTGGTCCGCGGATCGGCGGCCGGGCAGCTGACCGGGCTGTTCTATGAGGCCAGGTTCTCCGGGCACGAGATGACGGCCGGGCAGCGCGGCGCGGCCGAGCACGCGCTGCGGCAGCTCGCCGCCGACCTGGGCGGCCGGCCGTGACCGCGCCGGATGGCACCGGCCCGGGCGGGCCGGGCCCGGGCCGCACTGATCCGGGCGGCGCGGGGCAGGACGCCACCGGCTGGCCCGGTGCGGGCTGGCGCGGCGCCGTCCCGGAGATCATCGTTGCCGCGGCCCTGGTGGCGGTGGCCGCCGCCGCAGGCTACGCGCTAGCCGGGCCGCGCGCGGCCGCCGTGGTCGTGGTGATCAGCGCGGTCGGCGCGCTGGCCGTGCTGCGCGGCCTGGTGCGGCCCGCGCCGCTGCCGCCGGCCGGTGAGGATGTCAGCGGCCCGGACCCGGCGGTGCCCATGCCCATGCTGTCCTCGTTCTCCGGGCTGTGGCGCCGGCAGTCCCGGCTGGCCGACGCACAGGCCTCGATGCCGGCCTACGAGGCGGGTCTGCGCCGGCCGCTGGAGCACCTGCTGGCCTCGCGGCTGGCCGAGCGGCACGGCATCAGCCTGTATGACGACCCGGCAGCGGCGCGGCAGGTGTTCACCGGCGGCCGCCCGGCCGGCGACCAGCTGTGGTGGTGGATCGACCCGGCCCGCCCGGCCGCCAGGCCGGGCGGCGCCCCGGGCCCGCCCGCGGCGGCCGGCCAGCGCGGCCAGGCCGCCGGCCGCCCCAGCCGCAGCGGCGACGAACGGGGTATCCCGTACCGGACACTGGCCCGGCTCATCGACCGATTGGAGCGCCTGTGACTGACATCGCCCTGACCCCGGACGAGACCGCGGAGCGGTGCACCCGGGTGCTGGCCGAGGTGCAGCGGGCCGTGGTCGGCCACCGGCGCGCCCTGGAGCTGGTCATGGTCGGCATCCTGGCCGGTGGGCACATCCTGCTGGAAGACCTGCCCGGGCTGGGCAAGACGCTGATCGCCCGGACGTTCGCCCGGGTGCTGGGCCTGGACTTCGCGCGGATCCAGTTCACCCCGGACCTGCTGCCCTCCGACGTGGTCGGCGCGCCCATGTACGACCAGCGGACCGGGGAGATGCGGTTCCGGCCCGGGCCGGTGTTCACCCAGCTGCTGCTGGCCGACGAGATCAACCGCACGCCGCCCAAGACGCAGGCGGCGCTGCTGGAGGCGATGGGCGAGGGCCAGGTCAGCATGGACGGGCAGACCCGGCCGCTGCCACAGCCGTTCGTGGTGCTGGCCACCGACAACCCGATCGAGTACGAGGGCACCTACGAGCTGCCTGAGGCCCAGCTGGACCGGTTCCTGCTCCGGCTGCGGCTCGGCTACCTGGACCCCGCCGAGGAAGCCTCGATGCTGCAGCGGCGGCTGGACCGGCGGGCCGAGAACGCCCCGCTGGACCAGGTCACCGACGCCGCTGAGCTGCTCGCCATGCGCGCGTCGCTGGAGGACGTGCAGATCTCGGCCGACCTGGTCGACTACGTGGTCGCGCTGGTCCGGGCCACCCGGGGGCACCAGCAGATCCAGGTCGGCGCGAGCCCGCGCGGCGGGCTGGCCATCATGCAGCTGGCCCGCGGGCAGGCCCTGCTCCAGCTGCGCGACTACGTGATCCCGGACGACATCAAGAACGTGGCCGTGCCCGCCCTGGCCCACCGGATCACGCTGCGCCCCGAACTGTGGGTCCGCCAGGTCAGGCCGGACGACGTGGTCGCTAACCTGCTGGCCGCGGTGCCGACCCCGCGCACCGACCCATCCGCCCCGCCCGCCCCGTCCGCCGCCCATGCCTGACCCGTTCCCGGTGCCGGGTGACCCCGCCCCCGGCAGCTCCCCCGGCGAACCGGGCAGGTGGCTGGCGGCGGCAGCGGCGAACCGGCCGTTGAGCTGGAATCTGACCCGGCACGCGCGGCGGCTGGTCACGCTGGCGCTGGCTGGGCTGGGCATCGCGATCGCGACCGGGCGGCCGGAGTTCGCGGCCGCGGCCGCCCCCGCGGTACTGCTGCTGGCCACCTGGCACCGGCCGCGGCCCGGGCAGATCGGGCTGGCCGCCCGGCTGACCGCGGCCCGGATGATCGAAGGCGAGCGGTCCGCGGTGGAACTGTCGGTCAGCGGCGCGGCCGAGCACAGCGTGCAGGTGGTGCTGCAGCCGGCGCACGCGATCACGCCGCTGCCCGGGCCGGCCGCGCGCCCCGGCCGCCCGGCCATCAGCGTGCCGTTCCTGGCCACCCGGTGGGGGCGGCGGCGGGTCGGCAGCGCCCAGGTCATCCTGCGTGACCGCTGGCGGCTGGCCGAGGGCAGCACCGGGCTGAGCCTGCCCCGGGTGGACTGCTACCCGCGGCCGGCCACCCAGCGGACCCGGGTGGTGCTCAGCCGGCTGCCGACCCGGCTCGGTGAGCACACCGCCCGCGCGGCCGGGGAGGGCGCCGAGTTCGGCGGGGTCCGCGAGTACGTGCCCGGCGACCGGCAGCGCAGCATCAACTGGCCGGCCACCACCCGGCGCGGGCGGCTCCAGGTCAACACGTTCCAGGCGGAACGGTCCCAGGACGTGGTCATCCTGGTCGATACGGCGTGGGAGAACGCCGACCCCACCCGCAGCGTGGTGGACATCGGGCTGCGCGGCGCGGCCGCCGCCGCCCAGGCCTACCTGAACGCCCGGGACCGGGTGGGCTTCATCACCTACCGGTACCGGGCCCGGTGGCTGGTGCCCGGCCTGGGCCAGCGGCAGTACTACCGGATCGCCGAGGCCATGCTGGCCCAGGACCGGGACTGGACGTCCGACACCGGGTTCTCCCGGCTGCCCCGGGTGGCGCTGCCGCCGGGCGCACTGATCCTGGTGTTCACCCCGCTGATGGACCCGCGGCTGGTGGAGACCCTGCGTGACCTGCGCCAGCGCGGTTTCCCGGTGCTGGTCATCGACGTGCTGGCCGGGGAGCCGCCGGTGGGCCGCGGCCGGTACGCCCGGCTGGCCCAGCGGATGTGGCGGATGGAGCAGCAGGCCATCCGGTTCTCCCTGCGTGAGCTGGGCATCCCGGTCACGCACTGGGACGGCGAGCAGAGCCTGGACCTGTCGCTCGCCCCGTACACCAGGCGGGTCATGGTGACCCGGCGATGAGCACTGGGTGGCCGGAACCGCAGCCAGGCTGGCGGGCGGGCTGGCGGCTGCTGTGGCGCCACAGCGTGATCCGGCTGGCCGTGCTGGCCGGGCTGCTCGGCGCGGGCTGCGTGGCCTGGGCGGCCACCCCGGCCATCCTGGCCGGCCCGGCGGCCGGTGCCGCCCCGCTGGTCACCGCGCTGGCCGCGGTGTGCGTGGCCGGGGGGGCCGGCCAGCTCGCGGTGGCCCGGGCAGCGCCGCCGGGCCCGGGCAGCTACCCCGGGGTGCTCGGCCGGCTGGCCGCCTGGGCCCTGCTGCGGCTGCGCCAGCTGCCGTGGGCCGAGGGCACCGTGCTCAGCGCGCTGGCCCTGGAACTGCTGCACCCGGCGCGGCCCTGGCACACCGCGGTGCTCGGCGCCGCGCTCACCGGCTACCTGCTGGCCACCCACCTGGCCGAGTCCACCACGGCCCCGGGCGAGGCCAGCGCCGTGCTGCGTGGCCAGGCCCCCGTGCTCGCGGCCGGCCTGGGCCTGCTGGTGCTGGCGGCTGGGTCGGCGGCACTGCCGGCGGCCGGTTCCGGCGCCGCCGGGGCCTGGCTCCGGGCGGCCGCGGCGGTCGCCGCCGTGCTCGCCTGCGGCCTGGCCCTGCCGGTCTGAGCCGGCCTGAGCCGGGCTTGGCCGGTCAGCGGCCGGCCGCGTAGCCCTGCATGCCGCGCGGGTTCGCCGCCGCGTACAGCAGCCCCCCGTCCCGGGCCACCGCGCTGACCCGGCCCAGCGACCACGGCGGGCGCACGGTGACCCGGTGCCCGCGGGCGCGCAGCCCGGCCACCACCTCCGGGCCGGCCCGCTCCTCCACGTCCACAGCCAGCGGCGCCGACTCCCGGGGCCAGAACGACGACGGGAAGTGCCGCGTGTGGAATGCGGGGGCGTCGATCGCCTCCTGCAGGTTCATCCCGAACGCCACGTGGTTGACGAAGAACGCCAGCGTCCACTGGTCCTGCTGGTCCCCGCCGGGAGTGCCGAACGCGAGATAGGGCTCCCCGCCGCGCAGCGCGAGGCTGGGCGTCAGCGTGGTCCGCGGCCGCTTGCCCGGGGCCAGCGTGCCCGGCAGGCCCGGGGTCAGGGTGAACATCTGGGCCCGGGTGCCCAGGCAGAAACCGAGCCCGGGAATGACCGGCGAGCTCTGCAGCCAGCCGCCGCTCGGCGTGGCCGACACCATGTTGCCGAACCGGTCGGCCACGTCGAGGTGGCAGGTATCCCCCGGGGTATCCCGGGCCAGCGCGCGGCGGCCCGGCGCGTCCCAGCGCGGCCGGGCCGCCGCGCCGGTCTCCTCCGCGGTCGGCTCGGCCGCGGCTGCCCCGGCCGGGACCGGCGGCGGCGCGGTGACGTAGCCGGGCAGCTGGGGCTGCCGCCCGCCGGGCTGGCCCGGCCGCAGCCCGGCCGCGGCGCTGCCGCCCACCAGGGCCAGCCGCTGCGCGGCGTAGCTGGCGGACAGCAGGTCACCGAGCGGCACGTCGGCGAACCGGGGATCGCCGTACCACGCTTCCCGGTCGGCGAACGCGAGCTTGGCGCACTCCACCACGGTGTGCATGAAGTCCGCGCTGCCCGGCTGGAGGCTGGCCACCCCGGCCGCGTCGAGCAGCGCCAGCTGCTGCAGGAACACCGGGCCCTGGCCCCACGGCCCGGTCTTGCACACGGTCAGGCCCATGAAGTCCAGGGTCACCGGGGCCTCCGGGCGGGCCCGCCAGGCGGCCAGGTCGGCCGGGCTGAGCAGCCCCCGGTTGCGCTGCCCGGTCAGGTCCATGACCTCGGCCCGGGCCAGGTAGGCGCCGATCGCCTCGGCCACGAACCCCTGGTAGAAGGCCAGCCGGGCCGCCTCGATCTGCTGCTCACGGCCCGGGCCCGCCGCCTCGGCCTCGTCCAGGATCCGCTGGTAGGTCGCGGCCAGCGCCGGGTTCGCGAACCGGGACCCGGGCGCGGGCACGCCGCCGCCCAGGTACACCTCGGCCGAGGTCGGCCAGTGCTCGCGGAACAGTGGCTCGGCGGCGGCGATCCCGGCGCTCACCCCGGCCGCCACCGGGTAGCCGTCCCGGGCGTAGCCGATCGCGTACTTCATCACCTCACGCAGCGGCAGCCGCCCGTGCCGCTCCAGGAGCAGCAGCCAGGTCCCGAACGCCGCGGGCACGCACGCCGCGAGCAGGCCGTTCCCCGGCACCAGGTCAAGACCGAGATTACCGAACGCCTCCAGCGTGGCACTGCCTGGCGCCGGGCCCTGGCCGTCCAGCACGAAAACCCCGGGCGGCCGCGGGCCACCGTCCGGCGCGGCGTAGCCGATGACCGGCACCTCGCCGCCGAGGCCGTTCATGTGCGGCTCGACGACCTGGAGTACCAGGCCCGCCGCGGCGGCGGCGTCGAACGCGGCGCCGCCTGCCTCCAGCACGGCCATCCCGGCCCCGGTGGCCAGCCAGTGCGTCGACGCGACCATGCCGAAGGTGCCCGCGAGCTGCGGCCGGGTGGTGAACGAGGAGCCCTGCGGCATCATCAGCTCTCCTGGGGGGTGCGGGCGGCGTGGCGCCCGGCGGGGTGGCCGGACAGCTGTCATCATGTTCCGGGCGTGACCGGCCAGGCAAACCAGGCCGGCCTCCTCCCCAGGTGAGACGCAACCAGGTGGCTGGGGCGAGCGTCGTAACAGTCAGAACACCCCGGGGGACCAGCCGCTGGCCCCGCTGCGATAAAGGGGTACCGCCCATGACACCATCGGCTCCCGCGGCCCGGCGGGCCGGTGCGGCCGCCGCCCTGCTGTGCGCGGCGGCGCTCGCGGCTGGCTGCGCCTCGACCGGCAACTCGGCCGGCGGCCAGGCCGCCTCGGCCACCCCGGCGCAGCCCGCCAGCTCGTCCCCGGCCACGCCGGCCACCGCCGCCGCGACGCCGACCGCCACGCCATCGGCGGCGGCGTGCGCTACCACCGACCTGACCGGGACCGTCGTCACCGGCCAGGGCGGCGCGGCCGCGGGCAGCGCCTACTACCCGCTGAACCTGACGAACAACTCCAAGCACCCGTGCTCGCTGTTCGGGTATCCCGGCGTGTCGTTCGTGACCGGGCCGTCCGGCAGCCAGATCGGCCAGCCGGCCACCCGTAACCCGGCAGTGCCGTCGGCCACGGTGGTGCTGCCCCCGGGCCAGAGCGCGCACGTCACCCTGCAGGTGGTGGACGCGCTGAATTACAGCAAGTCCGCCTGCCAGCCGGTCAAGGCGCACTGGATCAAGGTCTTCCCGCCCGGCCAGTTCAGCGCGCTGTACGTGAAGTTCACCGCGCTGACCTGTTCGGCCAAGCTGCCCGGCAACCTGGGCAGCCCGCTGACCGTGGACGCGGTCAAGAGCGGCGCGGGCCAGGCCGGCGGCGGGCTGTGACGCTGGCCCGGTAACGTCGGGAGGCATGGATGATCTCCCCCCGCTGGTCCGGGCGGCCTGTGACCTAGACGCCGCCGAGGTCCGCGAGTACAGCGGCCGCCACGAGTACGACGGCAAGATCCAGGACCTCTCCCCCGACGGCGTGCGCGCCGGGCTGGGCCAGCTGGCCGCGGCGGCCAGCACCGGCGGCCCGCCCGGCGACCGCCACGACGAGGCGCACCTGGCCTGCTTCGCGGCCCGGGCCCGGGTCCGCTACCAGGAACTGGAGCTGCACCGCAGCAATCCGCTGCTGCACCTGGCCGGGATGGACCTGGCCTGCTACGACCGGGAGTACGCGCCGGCCGCGGAGCGGGACCAGGCCCGGCTGGCACAGCTGACGCAGTGGCCGCAGGCGGTAGACGCGGCGCTGGCCGCGCTGGACCGGCTGGCCGCGCCGGTGGCCGGCGCCCTGCTGGCCGGGATCCGCGGGCTGGCCGCGGGCATCCCGTCGGCCGTTCCGCAGGCCGCTGCCTCGGCCGCCGCGGCCGCGCACACGAGGCTGGTGCAGCATGTGGAACGCGCGGCCAGTGCCGGCGACCCGGACCCCGCGCTGGGCGCGGCCGGGCTGGCCGCGCTGATGGGCGCGGCCGAGGGCATCGACGTCGATCTCGGCCGGCTGGCCGAGCGGGCCGACGCCGAACGGGACCGGCTGCGGGCCCGGCTGGCTGAGGACTGCGCCCGGATCGACGCCAGCCGCCCGGCCCTGGACGTAGCCAGGGAACTGGTCCGTGACCACCCGGGCCCGGACGGGGTGATCGACGCGGCGCGGCACTGGACCGCGCGGGCCATCGAGTTCACCCGGGGCCGCGACCTGGTGCCCTACCACGACGGGATCTGCCTGGTCGGGCCCGCGCCGGAATCGCGCCGCTGGGCCATGGCCATGATGTCCACTGCGGCACCCGGCGAGCCGGAGGGGCCGTCCTGGTTCCACGTCACGCCGCCCGATCCCGGCTGGCCGGAGCGGGAGATCGCGGAGTGGCTGGAGGTGTTCAGCGCGACCACGCTGCCCGGCATCACCGTGCACGAGGTCGCGCCCGGGCACTTCTCGCACGGCCGGGCGCTGCGCCGGGTGGCCGGCCCGGTCCGGCGGACGCTGCACTCCGAGGCGTTCATCGAAGGCTGGGCGCACTACGCCGAGGAGCTGTGCGTGGAGGAGGGATTCCTGGCCGATGATCCCCGGTTCGCGATCGGTGTCTGGCTGGAGGCGCTGGTCCGGGTCACCCGGCTGGTCTGTGCGATCGGCGTGCACACCGCGGGCATGACCGTGCAGGAGGGCGCCGCCCGGTTCGCGGCCGACACCCACCTGGCCGGGCCCGCGGCGCTGTCCGAAGCCCGGCGGGCCACCTTCGACCCGACCTACGGCCGGTACACCTGGGGCAAGCTGCAGATCCTGGATCTGCGGGAACAGGCCCGCAAGCAGTGGGGCAGCGGGTTCTCGCTGCTCCGCTTCCACAGCGCGCTGCTGGAACTGGGCTCGCCGCCGCTCGGCCTGCTCGGCACCGCGCTGGACCACGGGTAGCGCGGCGCGCCCGGGATGACGGAGACGGAGATCAGCGCCGCCGCCGCGGGTACCTGGCGGCTCGGTGACCTGACCGTCAACCGGCTGGGGTTCGGGGCCATGCGGCTGGCCGGCCGGGCCGCGTTCGGTCTCGGTGCACCCCGGGACCGCAGCCAGGCCATCAGCGTGCTGCGCCGCGCGGTGGACCTGGGCGTGAACCACATCGACAGCGCCGCGTTCTACTTCTCCCCGCTGCGCTCGGCCAACGAGCTGATCAACTCCGCGCTCGCGCCGTACCCGGACGGCCTGGTCATCGCGACCAAGGTCGGCCCGGGCCGCGACCCGTCCGGGGAGTGGCTGCCCTGGGCCCGGCCCGGGCAGCTGCGCGGCCAGGTCGAGGAGAACCTGCGCCAGCTCGGCCGTGACCACCTCGACCTGGTCAACCTGCGCGCCTACGGCCCGGGCCCGATCGGTGAGCACTTCGGCGCGCTGGCCGGGCTGCGCCAGGCCGGGCTGATCCGGCACCTCGGCGTGTCCAGCGTGCGGCCGGAGCAGCTGGCGCAGGCCCAGGCCATCGCGCCGGTGGTCTGCGTGCAGAACCGGTTCAGCCTGGACGAGCACCCGGCGGCGGCGGATGAGTTCCTGCGCGCTTGTGGCGCCCAGGGCATCGCATTCGTGCCGTACTTCGCGATCGCCGGCGCGGGCCGCGAGGCGGGCGTGGCTGATCGCGGCGGCCCGGATGATCCCGGCGGTGCAGGCGGCCCGGGCCGGGCGCTGGAGCGCGTCGCGCGGGCCCACCGGGTGACCCCGGCGCAGGTGCGGCTGGCCTGGACGCTGCACCTCGGGCCGCACGTGCTGGCCATCCCGGGCACTGGCGACCCGGGTCATCTCACCGAGAACGTGGCCGCCGCCGCCCTCCGGCTGGCCCCGGACGAGCTCACTGACTTGTCCACGACCTAGCCCGCCAGCTCGTCCGGGGTCAGCCGGTGCGGCTGCCGGTACCGGGCCGGTGAAGCCAGCACGCCCAGGGGCCGGCCTGCCTGCACCGTTGCTGGCCGGGCCGGGCCGTGACTGAATGGGACCGTGCCCTTGATACACCACCCAGGTGGGGGACCTGGTGAGCGGGTGCGGCCCGTGGCCGGCCGCGCACTGCTGGGGGTGGCCGGGCTGGTGCTGCGCACGGAGCTGCGGGCCCGCTGGGCGGCGTGGCTGGCGCTGGTCCTGGTCGTCGGCCTGGCCGGCGGGGTGGTGCTGACCGCTGCGGCGGGGGCGCAGCGGACTGGGACCGCTTTCAGCCGCCTGCTGCAGGCCAGCCACGCCGCCGATGCGGCCGTGGCGGTGAACGCCAGCGTGGCAGGGCTATGACCGGGCGCTGGCCCGCCTTCCCGGGGTAAGCGGGCTGGCGCGGGTGCTGCTGGGCGAGGTCGGGAACTTGTCCTTAGTCCTGCCTGGCGGTGCCCGGGTTCCTTCGGTCGGCGCGGACGTCAGCGTGGACGGAAAGTGGGGCACCTCGATCGACCGCTTCAAGGTGGTGCAGGGCCGGATGTTCCGCCCGGGCAGCGCGAACGAGGTGGTCATCGACCCCCAGCTGGCTACCCGGTATGGCCTGCACCCGGGCAGCATGCTGCGGCTGCTCGCCGCCCCGACGGGCGCGGGGAACCGGCCGGATTTCCGCCGGGCGGCCCAGCTGCGGCTCCGGGTAGCAGGCGTCGTGGTGTTCGGCAACCAGATCGTCCCGGTCACCCCGAGCGACCACTTCCCCGAGATTGCGCTGACCCCAGGGTTCTACCGCAGCCGACCAGGCCGGTCATTTCCCGTCGCCAACGAGGAGGAGCTGGTGCGCCTGCGGCCGGGAACCAGCCTGGGGAACTTCGCCCGCCGGGCGAGCGGGCTGGCCCGGCACTACCCCCGCACCCACGGTGTCCAGGTGATCAGCCTTGCTGATCAGCAGATGAAGGTCGAACAGGCGATCCGGCCGCAGGCGGACGCGCTGGGCCTGTTCGCCGCGCTGGCCGGGCTGGCCGTGCTGGTGGTCATTGGCCAGCTGCTGGGCCGCCAGCTGATGATCGGGGCTTCGGACTATCCGGTCCTGAGCGCCCTGGGGGCCGGCCGGCGGCAGCTGTTCTGGCTGGCTGTGCTGCGGGCGGGTGCGGTGTCGGCGGCCGGTGCCGGGATATCGGTGGTGATCGCCGTGGCCGCGTCCCCGTTGATGCCGATCGGGCCTGCCCGGCTGGCCGAACCCGATCCGGGCGTGCACGTGAACCTGGCCGTTCTCGGCATCGGGCTGGTGGCCGTCGCCGCCCTGCCGGTCCTGGTCATTGTGCCCGCCGCCTGGTATGCCGCGCGGGCTGGCAGCAGGCGGGGGGCGGGTCTGCCAGCACCAGCCGCCCAGTCGTGGCTGGGCACCGCGGTGGGCCTCCTGGGCGGCGCGCCGGCTGCGGCGATCGGGGTCCGGATGGCCCTGGAGCCGGGGCGCGGCCGCCGCGCGGTGCCGGTGCGCAGTGCGCTGACCAGCACGGCGGTCGCCATCGCCGCCGTGGTGGCCGCGCTGGTCTTCGGCGCCAGCCTGGGTCGGCTAGTTACCACCCCCCGGCTGTATGGCCAGGACTGGGGTCTGGGGCTCAGCCTGGGATTCGGTTCGGGCCCTGCTGCGGGCCCGTCCGGAGCTGCCTCGGTCCTCTCGCACGTTCCCGGCGTTGCGGCCTACGCGGGCGGGAACGTGGACCAGATCAGCATCGACGGCCAGCAGGTGGCGGCCGTCGGGATCCAGCCGCTGCACGGGAACGTGTTTCCCACCCTGCTCGAAGGCACGGCCCCGGCCAGCCGCAGCCAGATCGCCCTCGGGTCGCGGACCTTGCGGCGGCTCGGCAAGCAGGTCGGGAACTTCGTCTCGGTGCAGCCAGCATCCGGCGCGCGGCCGGTACGGATGCGGATCGTCGGGGAGGCGATCTTCCCTTCCTTTGGCGTCGGCGGCTTTACCCCACCGGCCTGGGCGATGGCGCGGCCATCTCCGCCCCCCTGATCCCAGCCAACAATGTCGGCGGCTGTTCCCAGGACACCGCCTGCTACGACTTCTTCCTCGTCCGCTTCCGCCCGGGGACGCCCGGGAGGGAGGTATCCGCCCTGGGCCACCGTTTCGTGTCGGCGCTGACCGCGGAAGGGTGCCCGGCCGGCACCTGCCAGGCGCTCACCGCCGCACAGCCGGCCGCGATCAGCAACTATTCCCGGGTCCGGGCCACTCCGCTGGCGCTCGGCGCGCTGCTGGCGCTGCTCGCCGCCGCCCTGATCGCCCAGTCGCTGCTCACCACGACCCGGCGGCGGCGCCGGGACTTCGCCGTCGTTAAAACTCTGGGGTTCCTCCGCCGCCAGGTCACAGCCGCGGTCGCCTGGCAGGCAGCTGCGCTCACCGCAGTGGCGTTGCTGGCCGGGCTGCTGCTGGGCGTGGCGGGCGGGCGCTGGGCCTGGGCCTTGTTCGCCGGGTCGGTCGGCGTCGGCTCCAGCGCCACGGTCCCGCTCAGCGCAGTGGCACTGATCATCCCCTTCGCGCTGCTGCTGGCCACCGCTATCGCGGCCGGCCCCGGATGGGCCGCCGCCCAGATCAAGCCCGCCATCACACTGCGAAACGAATAACACAGAACGGGGCGGAGAACACCAGGCGGGACACACCGGGAACCGAATAACCTGGGCAGTGATGAACGCCACCGCGCCGCCCGGCGGAGACCTGTACCTCGTCGTCGGGTATGACGGCTCCCCTCCGGCCACCCGGGCGCTCGACGCCGCGGTCAGGCTGCTGCACGGCCGGGCCGGCCGTATCGAGGTGGTGTACGTCGCTCATCTGCCCAGCATCGACGCGCTGTCGCCCGGCGCGGTCGGCGAAATGGAATCCGGCTTCGACGATGTCGCGCGGGAACTGCGCACCGCGGCCGGCGAGCAGCTGCGCGGCCTCGAGCAGCGCTGGCGGTTCGAGCGGCGCGACGGCCTCGTCACGGACGAGCTGATCGCCGCGGCCACCGGCATCCGCGACGCCCACCCCGGCGACACCGTGGCGATCGCGGTCGGCAGCTCATCGCATGCCATGCACCGCGTGGTCGGCTCGGTCGCCGTCAGCCTCGCCCGCCGCTCAGCGGTGCCCCTGGTCGTCGTGCCTTAACAGCTCCGCAGCTAGACGTGACGTTTCTGGCATGCCTATGGTGATCTGAGATGGCGGCGTGGGGTGGCGATCCCAGCAGCAGGGTGGGCCATCGCTGGTCCAGGCCCCAGTAGCGATCCGGGCACCGCGCTGCACGCGAAGGGGCATAGCTGGCATGGCATCTGCCACTCAAGGCGGGCCGGCGGCCCCCGCCGACCGGCGCTGGCTGGTTCTGGTCGTGGTCGCGGTGGCCCAGCTGATGGTGGTGCTGGATTCCACCGTGGTGAACATCGCGCTGCCGTCGGCCCAGCGTGCGCTGGGGTTCCCGAACGGTGACCGGCAGTGGGTGGTGACCGCCTACGCGCTGGCCTTCGGCAGCCTGCTGCTGGTGGGCGGGCGGCTCGGCGACATGTACAGCCGCAAGC
>Ga0335078_10009278_pt1 | contig 14583 bp, 15 predicted proteins | sample Lox_Sample_32_FD_206711 | JGI IMG/M metagenome (GOLD analysis project Ga0335078, IMG submission 206711) | Soil microbial communities from Loxahatchee National Wildlife Refuge, Florida, United States - Lox_Sample_3.2 | ecosystem: Environmental > Terrestrial > Soil > Wetlands | place: USA...
TATGACTGGCGCGTGGTGCGCTACACCGGCAGCCCCTAACCCTCTAACCCAACCCGCCGGCACCGCGCTTGAGATCACCCGGGCGCGTGGGCACGAAGATCGCACCTTGTAACCGCGTCACAACCCTGGTCCTGAGTGATCCAGGATGCATCGCTCCCGCTGACCCCGGCATGCGGTAAGTCGCTCGTCGGTCTAGCGAGCGAGACTCACCGCGACGTGTGGATGTGACACGACTGAGATCCCGGCGGGCTGCAGCTTGGCTTCGACGCCGCTCAGCGTCCAGATCTCCTCTGGGCCGAAGCAGCCGGACGGCGGCGGTTCGGTGCGCAGCGCGTCGGCGAACACAACCGTGCTGCGGGCGGCGGAGACGGAGCCGCCGACGCATTCGACGGTCCGGGCGGCCAACCGCCGTCCGGCGCGGATCGCCGCGACCCAATGCGCGACCGGTTCGCTGCCGGCGGTTCCGTCGGCGCGCGGTTTGCGCCGTTCGATCATCGAGCTCGGGAGGTTGGTCATGGCGCCCGCGCTGTTGAGCTCGAGCAGTCGTTCATGCATCGCCGGCTCGGCTATGCAGACGTACTGGCGAACGATCCGGCCTTCGGCGATGCCGCCGAGCCACCCGGCGTCGCCCTCGCCAAAGCCCAGACAGCGGCGCTCGCCGAACGGCACCGGGAGTCGAACGAGCGCGGTGCGGTGACGCGACACCGCGGTCAAGCCACGGTGAATGAAATCAGCGCTCGCCGGTCCCCGTGGGGCCGTCAGGGACAGCGTGAAGACGATCTCGAGCTCGCTGGCAGTGGGGTGCCGGCTCAGGACGTCCGCGGCGACGATCGTGGTCACGCCAGGCGCCAGGCCGGCATTCATCACGACAGTTCCTCTTGCTCCGGCTGCGACCGCGCGAAGCGAGCGTGCCGCTGCGGCGGGGAGGTCGGCGAGGTTGATCAGGGCGCCGCCGTGCTCGAGGACGTACCGCTCGGCGAGCAGGTCGGGATGAGGCACCGTATTGACGACCAGCTCTTGCTCGTCGACCGCCGCCGCTATCGAATCGGGTCGGCCGAGGTCGATCTCGATCTGGCCCGGCCTCGGTCGGCGCGCGCCAGACCGCACCACCCAGCCCGCGGCTTCGAACGCGCGGACCGTCAAGGCGCCGAGTACGCCTTGAGCCCCGATTACGAGAGCGCGGTTGGTGCCTCGGACTTCCATGACGAGCTGCCTCCGCAACGGCTGCGACGCTGGACGGCGATCGTACGACCGCGCCTTCCGTTTGGGGAGGACCAAATGCCCCGTCGTTCCGTGGACCAATCTCGTTCAAACCGGGACGATCGCCGCTCGCGGCGCGGTCGACGATGCGCGCTCGAGCGCTAGTGCCCGGCGGCCGCAGCCAGCTCTCGGACCGCGCTCGGGATCGCCGGCTCCGCGGTCAGCCCGTACCCGAGCACCAGCGCGGGACCCCGCGGGGCCGTCACGGCACAGTCTTCGTGGAGGGTGTGGAGCGCGACGCCGCGGCTTGCCGCCGCGTCGCTGATCGTGGTCTCGTTGGTGCCATCGGGCAGCCATGCGATCACGTGGAGGCCGGCCGCGGCGCCGCCGACCGACGACTCGGGCAACCACTCCGCGAGCGCCCCGATCAGCGCGTTCCGGCGAGCGTGATACACGCGACGGGTGCGGCGGAGGTGGCGGTCGATCTCGCCGCGCTCGAGCAGCGTCGCGTAGACGGCCTGGGTCAGGACGCTCGGCATGGCGCGTGCCACGCCGTGCTGGGCCGCCATCTCGCCGACGAGGTGACTTGGAACCAGCGCCCACCCCAGCCGCACGCCGGGCGCGAGCGTCTTGCTCGCCGTCCCGACGTAGGCGACACAATCCGGCGCGAGTCCCTGCAGCGATGCGATCGGCTCGCGGTCGTAGCGGTACTCGGCGTCGTAATCGTCCTCGACGATCAGCGCCCCACGGCGCCGCGCCCAGGCGATCAACCGGGTCCGACGGACCGGAGCCAGCACCGCGCCCGTGGGATATTGGTGCGCCGGAGACAGCGCGACCGCATCGACGTCAACACGCTCGAGCTGACCGACGTCGAGACCACGTTCGTCGACCGCGACCGGGACCGCCTCGAGCCCGGCCTGCACGACCGTCTCCGGTATCGCCCGCCACCCCGGGTCCTCGACGGCGACCCGGGCAGCGCCGCGCTGCCGCAGCGTCTGCCAGATGACCGACATGGATGGTGCCGCCCCCGTGGCGATGAACACCCGCTCCGGCTCGGCGACCACCGCGCGCACGCGTCCGAGATACTCGGTCAGGGCCACGCGCAGCTGCCTTAGCCCGCGCCGCGACCCGTACGACAGGGTTGCGTCGGGCAGCTCGCGCAACACCGTCGCCATCGCCAACTGCCATTCGCGACGCGGGAAGTAGGACAGGTCGGGGATGCCGCTGCGCAGGTCGTACCGAATGCGGCGCGCCGCCCCGGACGGCGCACGCGGCGCAGGCGGCTGGTGCGCAAGCCCATCGGCGATCCGCGTCCCATCTCCGGAGCGGGCCACGAGATAACCCTCGGCGACCAGTTGCGAGTACGCCTCGACCACGACGCCGCGCGACACCTGGAGCTCATCGGCGAGGAGACGGCTCGGCGGCAGTTTCACCCCGGCGCGTAGCCGACCCGACCGGATCGCTGCGCGCAGCTCGCGCTCCAACTGAGCCCGCAACGGCGCCGCTCGATCCAACGCGAGATGGATATCCACTGGCCGAAGATCGTAAGACCTCACCACCCTGACGGACCGCGAGATGCCCGGCGTTGGTCCTGTCATCGGTTCACGGATTGGACCTTCCGCCCGGGCCAGCGAGGACCTACGGTGGCCGTTATGAGCACCGCGATACGCCCCGAACTGGTCGATCGGATGATCGAGCTGTACTGCGACTGGCGAACCGCATGCTGGGACGTACGGGCCGCGTATGAGCAGTTTCTGGATGCCCCCTCACCCGATCGAACGGTGGCGTTCGCGGTGTACACGGCGGCGCTCGATCGGGAGGAATCCGCGTGCGAGTCCTACGCGGCCCAGGTTCGAGCGATCCAGTCTCGGTTCTCCAACGCTGGCGCGCACGCGCACCGGCCGCACGCGAACCTCCGCTGATCGTTGTGCCTCGACCGGCGACGGCTTGGCCCACGAGCCGGGCCGCCGATTGGTCCTTCTCACCGATCCTACGGGCACCTACCGTGAAGGGGCCTGCCGGGCCGCCATCTGGAGCGGCTTCCGGCAGGTCCAATGCCTTCTCGATGGCTCGCGCGGTAGCGAAACGGGAACGACGCCGAAGCCCTTCGTCGAGCAGCTCGAGCCGCGCCGGCGCATTGTCTGGCGGTAGCCTCCGGCGTCGGCCGGCTGGACCAGATGTAGTCCCGAACGACGAGAAGGAGACAGCAATGCCGCTACAGGGTGAATACGCGCCGAGCTCGGCCAAGTGGGTCCGCGATCAGGTGGAGGAGATCGAGAGCTCGGGCGGTGAGCGGGGGACGGTGCTGCGCGGTGTGCCCGTGATCGTCATCACCTCCGTCGGCTCGGAGTCGGGCAAGCTGCGCAAGAACCCGGTGATGCGCGTCGAGCATGACGGTCGCTACGCGGCGGTCGCCTCCAAGGGCGGCGCTCCTGAGCACCCCGCGTGGTATCGCAATCTCGTTGAGCACCCGCTGGTGGAGGTCCAGGACGCCACGCAGAAGGGCGACTTCACCGCTCGTGAGCTCGCCGGCGAGGAGCGCGAGCAGTGGTGGCTGCGGGCCGTCGACGTCTGGCCCGATTACGCGGAGTACCAGACTAAGACCGACCGCCAGATCCCGGTCTTCGTGTTGGAGCCCGTGAGCTGACGGCGGCCGCGGCCCCACCTTGCCCGCCGCCCAGAGCGCGGAGATGACCGCCCGGAGACTGCGGGCCGTAGCGATCCGCCGCACATGACGGGGCGTGTGAACGGGCCGGCTCGTGCATCCCGCCGCGAGCCAGACCGCGTCAGCGGAGCCGGACGATCGCGGCCAGCCCGGTCGACGTCGTCCATCGACCCGACGGCAGCATCGGCCTATTGGTGGCGGGCCGAAATCGGCTCAGCCAGCGCAGCGCGCCCGGGAGACGCGGGGAAGGGGTCGGCGAAGTACTGCGTCTCGTGAGTCACGAGACCGTCGGCGAACTCCATGACGCTCACCGAGTTGGTGGGCACGCCGTCATAGGTGATCACGCACTCACTCACCCAGAGGTCGCCGCGGCCCAGGATCCGGCGAATGGTGAAGTGGCGTTCGGCCGGGTGCCCGCCGCGTTGCGCTTGGATCGTTGGCCGGCCTCTGAAGCGCTCGCCGGACTGCGGGTAGTCCAGGATCGCGTCTGCAGCGTAGATCGCGTGCTCGGCATCGATGTCCCCACGCTCGGAGGCCTCCCAGTGCTGCTGGACCCGAGCCCGGATATCGGCTTCACGCTCACTTGCGCCGTTCACGCGTTAGCCCCTCATAAACCACTAGGAATGTCGCCGGCTCGCACGACAGATGTTACACGGGGGTTTTCGTCCCGCTTGGGACCTCCGTGGCGGGCCCGGATCGCGGCGGCCCACTGCCTGGACCGGAGAACTGGAAGCTTCCGCTCGTGACGTCCTGGTCGCCGTCGAGCTTCGCCGGCGCTGCCAACCGGACCGGACGAGAACAGAAAGACCGCCACTCGAGCCTACGCCCGCGCAGGACAACCTCTCCGAGACCACCGCTCTATCACCCAGCAACTCGCCGGCTGCCGCTTGTCGCCCACGCGGCAGACTCGACCGGACAACTCCCCTCGGCGGGGAGCCGTATCTTCCCTTCGATCGCGCGGCCAGCGCGATCGTCAGGACCGGTCGATATCGCCACGGCGGCATCGCCCTTGACTCGCGGAACGGGGATCGGCGCGGGTCGCATCGGATCGTGCCGATTTTCGCGACTCGGCCTCTGCAGGATCTCCTTCCGCGTCCACACGGCACTTTTCGCGTGACGCGGGATGCGCCCACGCCACGGCGGGCCGGTGTGATCTGCCGCAGCAGGAGGATGAGCAACGGCAGGTTGCTCGCGGTCTCGACGCTCTTGGCGTGCAGGCCAAAGACGACCGACAGCCAGATCAGCGCGATCGCCGTTAGCGCGAGCAGCCCGAAGCCGCCGTTCGCCGACGCCGACGCGCAACTCGCGGTCGCCGACGTGCTGGATCTGCCGCGGCTTGAGTTCCTGCGCGCTTCCCTGCGCGACCAGGCGCCCTCGGTCGAGGATCGCGACCCGGCGACCTTCCCGAACCTGGCCTGCCGCGTCGACCCGGGGCGAGCCGTGGGTGGCTGTGGCCTCACCGCAAGCCTGATCCGAGCCACGGGAGCAGAGGACCTCCCGGGCCGTAAGCGCTGTCGTACGTCCGGCTCCGAGGCTCGATCGGACGTGCCCGTCGTCGCCGACAGGTGTGCCCGGAGAACCGCGGTGCGCCCGCAAGGCGGTAACTTGACAGACGTGTCCGAGCCGCGCTTTCACTTCGTCTGCGCAGCCTCAGCACTGGTCGGCGTGCCGGCGGGGTGGCTGAGCGAGATGCTCACGGACGGCGAGATTGCATTCTTGGCCGACAGCGGCGGTTTCGACACGATCACCGAGATTGCGCACATGCTGGGCCTGATCAGCGTCCCCCTCCTCCGACGCGAGGAAACGGTGGAGCATCAGCAGGAGACCGTCATGGCTTTCGCCGAGCGTCTCCCGCTCGTGTGGGTGGACGAGAACTTCGGCGAGACCGCCACCGCCTGGGCGCGCGACCGCGGCCCGATGACGTTGCTCGTACACGCGACGGGCCCGCTGGCTGAGGACGAACGCCGCCGGATCGAGCGGTTCGTGGCAAGTCTGGGGCGTCAAGCCGAATAGCCAGGGGCGTCGCTGGGTCGACCCTTCGTATCCGCTCAGCGCTCCGTTACGAATGCCACGTGAGCGGTCCGATCGCGCCGGCCGCCCGATCGCATAGACGACACGGCGCGCTCAACGACACGAAGAAGGGAACGGTCTTGGTTCTCGGCGCGACGGGCAACCAGGGCGGCGCGGTCGCGCGCGAGCTGCTGCGCCGAGGCTGGCCCGTGCGCGCGCTAACCCGCGACCCGAAATCGGCGGAAGGCGACGGCGCTCGCCGCAGCAGGCGCGCAGGTGGTCCAGGGCGACCTCGACGACCCCCAGTCGCTCGCCCACGCGCTCATCGGCGTGTACGTGGTGTACAGCGTGCGGGCGTTCCTCGGTCCGGCCGGGTCGGCGGCGAGGAGCGCCAGGGCCGCGCGGTCGCCGAGGCGGCAGCGCGGGCCAAGGCCGAGCATTTCGTCTATGCCTCGGTGGGCGGCGCCGAGCGCAGCAGCGGAGTTCCGCACTTCGAGAGCAAGGGCCGGATCGAACACCGCATCGGCGAACTCGGACTCCCCGCGACGGTTCTGCGCCCGGCGTTCTTCATCAGCAACTTCGCCTTCGTGGGGCCCACGCCCACCGATGACGGGCTCTTGCTCACGCTGGCGTTGAAGCCCGAGACGAAGCTGCAGATGATCGCCCCCGAGGACATTGGGCTGTTCGCCGCCGACGCCTTCGAGAACCCCGACGAGTACCTCGGCCGCCGGCTGGAGATCGCATCAGACGAGCTCACCGGACCAGACATGGCCGGGGTTTTCGAGCGTGTCTCGGGCCTCCGCACGCGCTTTCAAAAGCAGCACCTCGAACAGCTGCGGCAATTTGACGCCGAGACGGCCACTATGTTCGACTGGTTAACAAGGCCGGCTTCCGCGCGGACGTTCACGCGCTGCGGGCTTCTGGATCCACGGGACGATGCGGAGGCCGGGCTCGCACGAGACCCGTTTCGTTCCGCTGCGGTACCCGCGGCCACCCGAGCGACTCCCCTGGGTTGCGCGCGGATTGCTGGACAGCGCAAGTCCGAGCGCCGGCCGGGATACGACCCTGTCGGCGTTCCCGAGCAGCCTTCTGGATCGGTGCTGAACCAGCGCTCTGCGCTCTCCACTGGTTGCAGCGCGTCCGAAAGTTCCGAACTTTCGCCCCGTTGCAGGTATTAAGGGTTGCGAGGGCCGGGGCCGTCCACCCTACTTCTTCCCGCCCCGCCCGAACCGCGACGTCAGGCGGCTCAGCCTGCTTCGGATCTCCTGGGTCGCGTCGGCGGCGATCCTGCCGACCGTGTCGTCGGTCTTGATGATCCCCAGCTCCTCGTCTGTCGGGGGCACGGGGCCCCCTCTGCGAACTGTCTCGGCGGCCTCCGCGCGGTAGCCCGCGCGGCGGGCCTTAGCGGCGTCGATCTGCGCCTGCAGGCGGGCGACGTGGTCGTTGGGATCAGGCGTGGCTGGGGTTGCGTCGGCGTCGTCGGTCATGGGACGCATTCCAGCACCTATCAGGTCGTGCCGGTCGGCAATGCGCACCGCCGCTCCAATCCGGCCTCCCGATCTGGATTGCGAACCACCGGTGCTCCTTCTGGAGTCGCGTGTCACCAGCCGAGGCAATTCAACAGCGCGAGCACGAGGATGAGCTCAATGCCACTCGCGACGCTCTCATCTATTGGTTACGCCTATCGTGCGAGGTGCAGAAGAGAGGAATGACGGCCCGCCTTTTTGTGACGCCAGCACGGAAACGCTCGGAACGCGCCAAAGACGGACCGGTTAAGAACTCCGCGCTGTAGGGCGGCTCCGATCTCGTCAAGGGGTCGCCCAGCGGCACAGGACGGGACCTGAGCCGTGTTCGACACGTGACGGGCGGCGCGCCGGCTGCCCGCCGTGGTTGGCCCAGCGGCTCAGCCGCTCACGGTGTATCTGATGCGCACCACCGGATGACCCGCGATCGCGACCACCGAGGCTGAGTGGGTGTGACGACGCTCCACAAAACGGACGATGACGCCGTCGCCGTACATCGTGGCGATGCCCGAGCCGTTGCCGTCGCCGATCGTGAGCTCCTGGCCGTTCACGCGAACGCTGTTCACGCGCAGGTTCGCGCCCGATCCGTTCAGCCTGACCGTCCGGGCCAGGATGCCTGCCACCACGCGCAGCGTGTATGACTTGGACCGGATGAGCGCCAACGCGCTCGACGAACCTGCCAGGAAGCTGGTCACAAGCACTACGGCCGCGGCCAGTCTCCGCATTTCCCGAATCACTTCACCTTCGTCCTTCGATCGATAAGGCCACGGGCGCAACGCAGCGCGCAACGACTTTATCGGACACCGCGGTGAAGATCTCGAACCAAGACGTTCGCGCAACGCTCCCCGGTCGAGCCGACGGCGAGATCCGGTCCGTATTGCGCCGTACTCGCACAGCGCGTTCCCCCGGATGTGACAGCGAAGAGACGGACCTAGAGTCTCTGCAAACCCAACATCCGAGGGGTGGATCATGTTCAACAAGATCCGCAACGGAGGCACGGAGCGTCTGCACGCTCCCTCGCCTGCCCTGGTCGTGGCGCTGATTGCGCTGTTCCTTGCGATGGGCAGCGGCGCGTACGCCGCAATCACATTGCCGGCCAATGTTGTCGGCACCAAGCAACTCAAGAACGGGGCGGTCACGGCCGCGAAGGTGAAGCCCCAGTCGCTGCTGGCAGCCGACTTTATGGCCGGTCAGCTGCCGCGTGGGGCAACCGGCGCCACTGGAGCGACCGGCGCCACCGGCGCCACCGGGGCGACCGGCGCCACCGGCCCTAGGGGTGCGACCGGCCCCGCCGGACCTGCCGGGCCTCCCGGAGCTTCCGGCTTCACGTCCATCAACTGGTACTTCGGCTCCTTCGTCATCCCCGGCTTCTATTGGGCCGACGAGACGGTCAGCTGTCCAGCCGGCACGTACGCCACGGGCGGCGGCGGCACGAACCCCAGCACCGCTGCCTACCTCTACCAGGACGGCCCAACGGTCACCGGGTCGAGGGTGACGGGCTGGCACGCGTCCTGGAATAACACCGGGAGCGGCAGTACGCCCATCACCGCGTACGTGGGCTGCATCGATCCTCCTGGGAGCAATGCGGCCAACACCGCAAGCGGGACGGCGGTCAAAGCCGCTCGCGTCCACGTGGTCGCAGGCCCGCTCAAATAGGAGCGGATCCGCATGATCCCGCCAGCGCAGTAGGGCCCACGTCCAGGCCCGACTGCGCTGGCGCGCGGCTCGTCTGTTCGTCCTCTCGTTTGCCGCGATACGGACGCCGCCAGTCGACGCGGCGCTACCGCCTTTCAGGGGAGGGCACGTCGGCGCCATGCCCCCTCAAGGCGGTGCCTGGGCGATCAGCGTCTCGCAGGCTGGCAGGCACCGCCGCGGGCTCGGAGATACCGGCTTCGGAATCGCCTGTTGGCGCCCTCAGCGTCACCACACTACCGATGCGCGTCGGTAGCACCCCGCAGCGCAGCCGCGCGGTTAACCGGATTCCCATGAGGCGCTGCCGTGATATCCGTTGACCAAGGCGTACGGAAGGAGGCGGCGATGCGCACCGCTCTCTGTATCGCAGCTCTAACCGCTGTGGCTGGCATCATCGCTTTGGTCCCGGGAGTGAGTTCGGCACCGGCGGCGTCAAGACTGGGCGTGACGGGGACGGGCGGGAAGCTCATAAACGTCCCCACCGTCACTCAGATCTCGTCATCGGCCGGCGGGGCTCGCGCCCATGCGCTGTCCTTGCCGGGCCTCACGGCCGAGTTGCCGTAGTCTCAGCGCCTCACCGCCACCCGCCCGGGGATTACGCTCGCGCTCCGCGCTCAGCGGCCGGGAACCGTGACCCTGATTGTCCGATGCGGCACCAGGACGCTCGCTCGCGGCACCGTGCGCTTCCGCGCCGCCGCCGCCACAGGCTTCAGGCTGGCGCCGGCGCGAACCGCGGCCCCCGGAGAATGCGCCCTGGTCCTGACCTTCCGGGCTCACGGGCAGATGAGAATTAGCACCACCACCACGAGGATCGCCTTGCTCGCCGCAAGGCTCCCGGCTCCGGTTCAGCCCACGCCGACACCAACGCCGACACCCTTGCCAACACCATCGCCAACACCGACACCGACCGGGGTCGACACTACGGCGCCGGTCATCTCCGGCGTGCCAGCGGTGGTCATCAAGGAGGCTGGCCCCGGCGGCCACGTCATCGTGACGTGGCCTGCTCCGACCGCTACGGATGACGTCGACGGCACCGTGCCCGTCTCGTGCTTGCCCGCGTCCGGCAGCGCGTTCTCCCTCGGGAGCACCATCGTCGCCTGCACCGCCACCGACGCCCATGGAAACCGGGCGACCGCCACGTTTACGGTCACGGTCCAGGACACCGCGGGACCCGTGATCACCGTGCCCGCCCACATCACGGCGCAGCCGACGAGCGTTTCAGGGGCCCCGGTCAGCTACAGCGTGACGGCTTCCGACCTCGTGGACGGCCGGTGCCTGTCTCCTGCTCACCGGCCTCCGGAAGTACGTTCGGAGCCGGTGACACGACGGTCAAGTGTACCACCACGGACGCCCACCACAACACGGCCACGAGCACGTTCACGGTGACGGTGCAGCCCTACGTGGTCCTGTACCAGGACGAGTTGTTTGGGGGACGCCAGCTCATCCTCACGAGCTCGGTCACTGACCTGAGGCAACAAGATTTCAACGACGTCACTACGTCGGTGCAGATTTTCGGTCCGATCCGCGCCACCTTCTACCAGGACGCGAACTTCGGCGGCGCTCGGAGCACGGGCACAGACGTCGACAGCGCCTACCCCTTCGATTGCTACAACGTCGGCTTCCCGTATCAGACCTATTGGGAAAGCCTCAACGTGTGCCATTGGAGCTTCGGTTCGCCGCAGGAGATCGGCAACGATCAGATCAGCAGCGTGTGGATCACACCGAACACGAGCTTCGATCATTCCAGCCGGCTCGTCTTTCCAGCGGGACTATGGCTCGACGCCACCGTCGATGCGTCCACCTCTTATCGATTCGATGCGGACGGCACGTATAGACACCTCCTGCACGTCAACGGTGGGTTTTACGAGATCGACGGACGATTCAGCCTTGGCTACTACGTTCCGGACCTCACGTTTCCGCCTCATTGGTCAGGGAACTACATGGATCTCACCGATAACGTGCTCACCGAGTACGCCGGCGGCTTCGGCGGCCCCATCATCAGTCAGACTCCCCAACCGGATGTCGAGTACCGGTACCAATATGACGACTCCAACCACATTCAGATTCTCGAAGCTACCGCGTGGCAGCCGTACGCGTTTGATTCGGATGGGTAGGCGCACCGACCGCAGTACCTACGACCCGGTATGAAATTGCCATCGAAAGAGCGCGCGGCATCCTCCGGTTGAGCACGAAAGCCGGATATTCCGACACGAGCCGTGGCGCAGGCATGCCGGGTCAAGGCGTGGAGCAGCAGCAGGTGACCACCGCCTACCAGCCAGCCCTGCATCCGCGGACACAGAGGCATCCCGGAGCCAGCGCCGACAGTCTCGGATCGCCCGGACTTTCGGATCCTCGCGATGCGCAAGTAGGCCCGCTGGCAGGGGCTGCCGACCGACTCCGAACACAGTCGCGCTATCGGCTGCCGAGCTGAGCAGCCACGCTGGCGCCGCGACGGCTGGAGGCGTCATCCAGGAGCGCGGCCTCGGCGAGTCGCGTGGCCGCATTCCTGCGGGAGCGCTCGCGGGGTCGATTGCACTTGGGCTCGGGGTTTATGCAAGCCTCGCGTGCGGTGCCGCGCGACAGACTGCTGAGACAGCGGCAATCCAGTCATGATCCCGGGTGGTGGTCCGTTCGGCCTTCTGCGTCCCACTCGCGCTGGGTGCTGGACGCAGAGACTCAGAGTGACGCCACTGGCCGGGGTTCAGGTCGGGAGGCCGGCTTCCAGCTGGGCGAGGGCTTCGTCCATCAGCTCGAGGTAGTCGGCGCTCTGGTCCTGGCTCGCGGTCAGCATCGCCGAGATGGATACGCCGAGCACCGCGCCTGTCAGGGCGCGAACAGCAGGGTCCTCGGAGGGTCGACCTGTTCGTTCGGCGACTGCGTCGGTGAGCGGTTGGAGTGTGCTCGCGAGCTGGTCCAGCGTGCGCGCGCGCAGTTCCGGGACCGAGATGATCAGGGTTGCGCGCTGGCGCTCGCGCGCGAGCTCGTCGGTCGGGAGGGTGCCGAGCACTGAGCGAAGCGTCCTGCGGAGCGCTGTGATCGGGCTCAGCTCAGGAGGCTGGGCGCGGAAGTCTGCCAGGAGCAAGGGGTCGTAGCGGTCGTGCAGGACGACGTCCTCCTTGGTCGGGAAGTAGCGGAAGAAGGTGCTCTGGGAGATCTCAGCGCGCTCGGCTATCTGATCGACGGTCGTGGCGTCATACCCCTGGCGCTCGAATAGGTAGAGCGCGGCTGCCTGGATCGCGGCCCGCGTCTTGGCCTTCTTGCGCTCGCGCAGGCCTGAATCCGATTGCTCATCGACTGGTGACAATGTCGCTGCCCGCTGTGGTCGCGTGCTCGGTCTTCGGCTGCTTGATGGTCCCGGGTAGGAATAGCAGCGCCAGGAGCGCACCGGCGGCCGCGATCCCGGTGGCGAGGAGCAGCGACTGGTCCATGCCGTGTACGAACGCGGTCCGCGCCGAGTGCAGGAGCGCCTGCGAATGCAGCCCGCCGGCGATCGAGACGGCGCCGAAGATCGACTGCCTGGCGACCTTCGCGGCGGCAGCGGGCAGACCGCCAAGCTGCAGACCCGCGAGGTATCCCGAGCTGAGGATGCTTCCCAGGACGGCGATGCCGAGTGGCCCGCCGGTCTTGTTCACCGCCTGCAGCACGGCCGAGCCGATCCCGCTGTCCTCGTCGCTCAACTCCGACAGCGCCGCCGAGGAGGCCGTCGCGAGCGAAAGACCCATGCCGGCACCGACCAGCGCCATCCAGGCCGCGACGGACCCGCCACCAGAGCCGATGCGGGTGCTCGACCCGAGCGCCATCCCCACCGCGAGCATCGCGAACCCGGCGGCGACCGTGAACTTCGCGCCCAGCAGCCGCGCGACCCGGTCAGCCGGGATCGCGCCAACCACCAGACCGCCGACAAGCGGCAGCAACCTGACCCCGGAACCCATCGCGCTGGTGCCGCGGACGCCCTGGAAGTACTGGGGCATCGTGAACAGCACGCCCATCATCGCCAGGACCCCCACCGCGATCAGGATCACCCCCCACGTGTACGAGCGCGATTCGAACAACGCCAAGTCCACGAGCGGCTCGCCCCCCGGCTCCGCGCTCAGGCGACGCTCCCAGGCAAAGAAGCCGGCCAGCATCACGACGCCGACGGCGATCGATGCGATCGCGAGCAGGCTACCCCAACCGTGCTGCCCAGCCTCGATCAGGCCGTACGTGACCCCCACGATGCCGGCAGTCGAGGACAGGAGCCCTACCCAGTCCAGAGCCGGTCGGCGCGAGGCACGGGACTCCGGGATCAGCAGCGAGGCGGCGATCAGCGCGAGCGCGACAACTGGGATGTTCATCAGGAACACCCATCCCCACCAGACGTGCGTCAGCAGCCACCCGCCGAGGACGGGGCCAATCGGCAGCGCCAGGAAGTTCGCGGCCGACCAGACGCCGACAGCCTTCGGACGCTCCTCCTCGCCGAACAGCACGGTCAGCGCGGACAGCGCCATCACGATGATGCTCGCGCCAGCGAAGCCGAGCAGCACCCGGGAGGCGATGAACTCGGCGCTCGACGTCGACGCAGCGCAGGCCGCCGAGCCGATCCCAAACAGGGCGAGGGCGATCAACATGAGCTTCTTGCGGCCGTAGCGGTCGCCGAGCCACCCGGCCGGAAGCATCGCGGCCGCCAGCGCCAGCAGGTAGGAGGACGAGAACCACAGCAGGTCGGACTCCGAGGCGTGCAGCCTGATCGCCAGCGTCGGCAGCGCGACGCTGAGAACGGTGCCGTCGATACCAACGACGAGAACCGCCAGACTCACCGCGCCCAAGGCCCACCAGCGACGCACCCCAAGATTGCGAGGATCGATGCTCATAAAACTGACAGTAGCACCCAAACGACAGTAGCACTCAGTATATTCCCACAATCTTTCTGCGGGGCGAGCGGTCCCTGCGCCCAACGCAGCCGCTTCGCCGCGAGGCTGTCGCACGGGCCCTAACGCACCAAACCTCGCCGGCGTCGATCCGGGCCCCAAGGATTCTCACCCCTCACAGGTGGCCGGCGCGCGGGCCCCGGGACGCTGTCGCATAAACAGCCGCCAATGTTGGTGGCGCACAACCAGCCGAAGCGGCCGCGCGGACTTTGGCGATCCAGTTGACACATACGTGACCGCATCGCCAAAGTCCCGGCCGCGATGGCCGGCCGCCCCGAAGGTGCTTGTGACTCGATCACGACTGATCTCCGGTGCGTCCGCATCCCAGCGCGACAGCCTCGCGGGGCGGCGCCTGCGCCGCCACCCCTGAGCGATGAGAATCCTCAACGGCCGCCGGGCTGACGCCGGCGAGGCCTGGCGCGGAAGCTAGAGCCCGCGCGACAGCGTCGCGCAGGAGCCTGTGGAACCGTTGATGGCTGCCATGGGCGCGAACGCCAGACTCATCTCTGGGAGGCTCCTCCCGGCGGCCCACACCGTCCCGTCGGCCAAGGAGCCCGCCAACCACAGCCGAGAACCGAGCATGCTC